>Ga0299912_10001985_pt1 | contig 16700 bp, 19 predicted proteins | sample RVTome_2_FD_207667 | JGI IMG/M metagenome (GOLD analysis project Ga0299912, IMG submission 207667) | Soil microbial communities from uranium-contaminated site in the Upper Colorado River Basin, Wyoming, United States - RVT95D214 (version 2) ... | reverse complement strand
AGCTGGCGTTGACGAGCAGGCGGTGCAGCCAGGCGTCGAAGCGGTCCGGATCGCGGAGGCCGGGCAGCTCGCGCCAGGCGATCACCAGCGTCTGCTGCACGGCGTCCTCGGCCCGCCCGACATCCCGGGAGGATCCGGTGGGCGATCGCCATGAGCCGGTCACCGTGCGTCCGGGCCAGGATGGCGAACGCCTCCCGGTCACCGTGCTGGGCCTGCTCGACGAGGTCGCGATCCAACCGATCGCCCTCCGTGGCGTCCATCGGGGACGCCCTCCGACTCTACTGAGTCGCGGACGGCCGTGCGCGTTCGATCTTCATTCCACGGGCCCCGCCATCTTCGAGACCCTGCCGTCAGGCGCCTGGCGACAGGGTCCGCAGGCCGGCAAGTCGGGCGGCAGCCGCCTGGCGCTCGTCGTAGGTTACGAACCCGTCGAGCGGCGAGAGGTCGGTGGCCGAGGCGATGTGGATGGCGTCCAGCGCCCGCAGCGCCGGTTCGGCGAGGGCTCCAGCGGCCAGGAGCAGGGCGCGGTCGAGCGGCAGCAGGGCGACTGCATCGACGAGGTCGCCGGCACGGGCCGTCAGCAGGTCAAGGGCCAGTCGCGGGTCCCGTGCGGCGGCGCGCCGGATGGCACGGGGCACCTCGGTCAGCACGAGCTCGCTCGAGACGAGGTCGGCATCTGCCAGGAACGCCCGAAGCACGTCGCTTTCAGGTTCGTCTCGCACCAGCTTGACGAGCGCCGACGCGTCCGCGTAGAACAGCGCCACCGCTCAGTGCTCGCCGCGGATCTCGTCGAGCGCGCGACTGAGGGCGTGGGGGTCACCCTCCATCCGCAGCGGCGGCGGCAGCCCGCGGCGCGCCGGGCGCGTGACGCGCCCCTCCGCGATGAGTCGGTCCAGCGCTTCACCCGTGCTGGGAGGGGGGCCGAGCTCGGCGACCGGTCGGTTGCGGTCCGTGACGAGCAGTCGCTCGCCGGCCTCGACGCGACGCAGGTAGCGGCTCAGGTTCTGGCGCAGCTCGGCGATCCCAACGGTTCTGTCCATGTACATGAAGGTAGCACATCGATGGGGGACGGGAGGTGCGACCTGGACAGCGCAAGGTGCGTTCACGGCCACTGCCGGTATGCATTGACGATGGGCCGCGTCCGCGTATGATCTGGGCATGCGTCGACATACCACCATCGACATCGACATGGACCTGGTGCGCGAGGCGGGGGTCGCGCTCGGGACCACCAGGATGACCGAGACCGTGCACGCGGCCCTCGAGGAGGTCGTCCGCCGCCGTCGGCTGCTCGCGCTGCTGGAGTTCCGGCCCGCGCTTGATCTCGACGAACTCCGCGCCATGCGGGCCCACCGCTTCGCCGAGCGCCTCGAGCCCTACGGGGAGGACGAAGGGCCGCCGACGACGTGATCGAGCTCTTCGACACGAGTGCGCTCATCCTCGCGGCGCGGCACGACGGCGCGGCCGAGGCGCTCCGCGAGGCGATCGGCCGCGGCCGCCTTGCCGTCACCGACATCGTGGTCGTCGAATACCTGAACGGTGCTCGCAACCTGGCGGAGTACGACCGCTTCGCCTGGGGTCTCGGCGCGGCGGAGCGACTGCGGACCGACCCCGGGGACTGGGATCGCGTCCTGGACGTCCACCGCCTGCTTGCGGCCTCCGGCCCGGGTTACCAGCGATCCGTGTCCGTGCCGGATCTGATCGTGGCCGCGGTCGCGGAGCGGCATGGGGCGACGCTCGTCCACTACGACGAGGACTACGAGCGGATCGCGGCGCTCACCGGTCAGCCCATCCGCTCGGTCGTGCCGCGCGAGTCGGCCTGACCGCCTCGCCGCGAGCGCCGCCGCCTGGCGGCGATGCACGCCCCCACGCCCCCCAGCCTCCGTAGGTCGTTCTGACGGTGGCGGCAAGGCTCGAAGGGCACAGGTGATCCACGAGAATCCCGCATCGGACCCCGCCGGGCGGGTCGCCTCTCGTGCGCCGCCACGACCTTCTGGTCCACGATCCGGGCGGACCTGCCGCCGCGGCCGTGCTGAGTCCTGGTGCCGGCACCTGGCCAAGAGGGCATCTGGCGTATACGCTGCTTCTAGATGTATACTCCACGGATGAAGCGCCTGCAGATCTACATCGACGAGGAGCTGGACGACGCGCTGGCCGTCCGGGCGCGCAGGGCGCACACGTCCAAGGCCGCCCTCATCCGCGAAGCCGTCCGCCGGTCGATCGGCGAGCCGGGGCCTACGGTGGATCCGTTCCGCGACTGGATCGGCGGTTCCGACGCGGACCCGGCGCCCGTCGACGAGGTCGTCTACGGGTCGTGAGGTTCGTCGACACCTCCTACTGGGTGGCGCTCCGGCTCCGGCGCGATGTCAACCACGACGTCGCCGTCCGGCTGTGGACGCCTGGCCTGCCGATCCTGACGACGAATCACGTCGTCGGCGAGACATGGACGTTCCTGCGCCGTCGCGACGGGCATCCGTCGGCTGTCGCGTTCCTCGAGGCGGTGGAGTCGGCCGCCTGGCTCACCGTCGTCCATGTCGAGGACGCGACCGAGCGCGAGGCCCGGGCCTGGCTCAGGCGCCACGACGAGCGGGTCTACTCGTTCGTCGACGCCACGAGCTTCGCCGTCATGCGACGAGAGCGCCTCCGGGAGGCGCTGGCATTCGACGGCGACTTCAGCGCGGCAGGCTTCGTCGAAGTTCGATCCGTGACCTGATGGGGCGCACCTGACCTTCTGCCCAACTCCGCGAGCATCACGACGTTGAGGTCCCTGTGGTCGGCGAGGTACGTCCACGGCGTCGTGACGTCCAGGACCCGGGGCCTGGACCGCGTCGAGGGCGAGGTCGGTCTCGCCGCAGATGCCGTAGGCGACGCGGACCAGGTCCGCGTGGTACGTGGCCACGATCCGGGCGAACGCGGCCTCGTCCCCGGCGACCGCCTGCTGGAGCGCCGCGGTCATCGACCCTGCCGTCGTGAGGCTCGTCATACCAAAGAGAGGCCTGCTCGATAGCCAGCTGTTGCGTCGGCCGCCAGCGACGGTTCGATCGCACGATTGCCTGCTGTCCCGTCCCCGTCCAGAGGCGTTCGTCGCGAAGATCGTCGCCGCCGACAGGGCTGCGGGCGCAGCTCGAGCGCCTCCGCAAGCAGCCGGCGTGGGGCGGCTTCGCGACCAGCTGGAGGGACGGTCGTCCGTCGAGGCCGCCGAATTCGGCCACCGGTCTGCTGGTCCGGGGTGCAGACCCCTTTCAGCCGAGGCAGGTCAGGCTGCCGCAGTCAGCAGGCTCGGCTACCCAGGCATCGAGGAGCCCCATGACACCGACGTAGGAGTCTTCGATCGGAGCCCCCGCATAGTGCTGGCAGTCCACGTGGTTGAGCGGGCGCTCGCAGTGTTCGTGGACGACGACGAGGAACTCCCGCTCGAACCACTCGGGGTCGTGGAGGTGGAAGGCGCGCCGGTAATCGCGAGCGCGGTCGATCAGCTCGTACTCGTACCTGCTCGTCCGATATCGCCCATCGCCGATGGGGCCTAGCTCCTCGCGGACCTCGACCGTCGCCCCGCCTGGCCAATCGCCCTCGGGAAGCTCGCCGATGAGCTCGAAGCTCAGGAAGCCGGCGTCGTTCTCGCAGAGCTCGAGATCCTCGTCTGGGGCAGGCTTGGTGAACACAACGCCGCACCGTTCCATGAGTTGGGCGACGCCAGCAAGGTAACCCTCACACTCCTCGTAGGTGGCGCGCATGCGGCAGCGTCATGCCATCTCGAGGTGGGCGGCCTCGCCGTCCCGCGTCCCGAACCCGACCCCCTCGGAAGCTCGACGCCGGACGACCCGACGCCGGACGACCTGCTCACCGCTCTCGAAACGCTCGAGGGCGGGCCGCGGGATGCGATACAGACGCTCGGAGACACGGACAGCCGGCAGCGTCCCCGCGTGGACCAGCCGCAGGACGGTATCGTGGCTGACTTCCAACCGGTCAGCCGCTTGTGAGATGGTGAAATAGCGGCCGGCCATCCCGGACCCCTTCTCAAGCGACGAGAGCGACAGCCAACACGATATCGCGCTTGTCGCACCATGTCAATCCAGCGACGAACGGAGGGGTATGCATCGCACGAGCCCGGGCGCCCGGTGCGCGTCCCATCGCGGCCGAGCTGGCGGCCGCGGGAGCCGGGGTCGACGTGGTCGATCGCGCCCGCCGGCTCCTCCGCCGGGGATGGATCGGCCGCCACCTTGAGCTCCACGATCCCGTGCCGGTGCTCGCGCCGGACGAGCTTGCGGGTGTCGTTGGCGGCGACGGCCACGAGCCAGGGCTTGAGCCGGTCGGGGTCACGGAGCGAGGGGAGCTTGCGCCAGGCGCCCGCCCCTTGGCCCCCACGCCGGAGGTGTCGGTCGCTATGTCACTTGGGCGCTCGTCCAAAGCGACGCGCTGCCCTGGCTAGACCGTCGACCCCGTCGGCTTGGGCCACCTCCAGGCATGCCAGACGATCAGGAGCCCAGCGATGATCAACGTGACCGTGATCAGGAGCCCGATCTCCAGCTCTTTGCCCGAGTGTTCAGCCAGATCCCAGGCCCACATTGCGCTGGCGACAACGCCCAGGATGGCATTCGCATAGCGGTTGATCGGATCCCTCAGGACCAGCGTGAGGAAGGCCATCGCCAGGGGAAGAAGACAGAAGAGCATGACCATCAAGGTCAGAAGCGTGGCGTCGAGCTTCTCGCCCTCGAACTCCCCTGTAGCAATGTATTGACCCAGGACGTCCGCTGGCATGATCACCGCGAATAGGAGTGCCAACATGCCGACGCCGAGGAAGATCCAAAGCGTCGATACCCTGAGCTTCCAGGCCAGGAGCTCCACGTAACCCTCCCTGGGACGCCCTCGCGCGGGTCGGTCTCGCCAGTGGCTCGGCGCGGTCCCGGCGGCCGGGGTGTGGGCCGCGCGTCAGAGCCTCCCGCTCGGCCCATCAGGGTAGGCCGGCGTCACGCCCATGGCGAGAGGCGAACGGCCCCCGGACGCCCGGTGTGAGGTGTCGGAGCGGTGGGCGAGAGTGCGCGAATGTCATCATCAGACGCGACCCTCGCGCACCCCGTCATGACCTAAGGGCGAACGGGCTCCGGGTCCTCGGAAAGTCCACCCTTCGTGGTCAGCGCCCTCTCGGAAGCCGCGGGATGATGAAGGGCGTCTCTCGCTTGTACGCCAGGTAGGCCTCGCCGAACCTCTCGGCCAGCTCCCCCTCCTCGAGGCGCTTGAGGTAGGCCAGCAGGGAGGCGGCCAAGGAGAGGACGAGGACCGTGCCAGCAGTCGTCCCCACGGCGACCGCCATGCCCAGGTAGGCCAGGATGGTTCCCAGCGTCATCGGATTGCGGCAGTAGCGGAAGGGACCCTCGGTCAACAGCTCCTGGGTGGGCATCACCGGCAACGGCGTACCCCGGCCTCGAGTCAGCTGGACGTTGACCGACCAGAAGCCGAGAGAGAATCCCAGGACCGTCAGAAGCCCGCCGAGGATGCGGTTCACTCTTCCGATCCTGAGGGGCGGCAGACCGAGCCGGCGGTCGAGGCGTGGGCCGACCCCGGCTACAAGGAATGGGAGCAGACCCAGGAAGACGGGGCCTGCGAGGAGCGTGAGCGTCGCGATCCTCGTGGCCTCGCTGTGCTCTCTTTGAGCCCACTTGGAGTAACGGGACATCGCCCGCGAACCGTAGGCGATGGTCGGAGATCTGGCGAGAGGCGAACGGCCCTCGCACGCCCGGGTGACGGATCTCCGGTGTGGCCGAGGGTGCAGCAATGTCACCCGAGCTTCAGCCAACACTCGACGAGGGACCGTCCCTGGGACGACCGGGCCGCTCTGCGTCGGGTCAGGTGCTCGAGCCTCCTGTTGCGGGCAGCGCCGCCGGGTCGCGTGCTGCCGGAACGTGTCCCTGCGAGAAGACCATGACGAACAGGCCGATCGCGCCCATGAACAGGCCGAGCCCGACTGCCGTGAGGTAGAGCGCCTGCTCCTGGTCCGGGAAGAGACCGAGCACCACGAGGGCGAGTGCCAGGACGACGGCAGCCCCGGGCAGCCAGATCGTGGACCCGGCCACCATCACCAGCGCCACCCGTGGCGCGGCAGCCCGTGGCGCGGCAGCAAGGATGGCAGCAGCGTCTGCCTGGTGCTCGGGCGCCCGCCCGTTCACGGTGTACATGACCGCGAAGAGGACGACAGCCACGAGACTGCACGCCATCCAGAGTTCGTGACCGGTGATGTCATAGCGGCTGATGATCACGGGCGCGAGGGCGGCGATGACCACCCAGATCGCGATCGACACCACCCAGCGGATGTACGTGACCTCGTGCGCCTCGCTCGGGCCGCCGCTCCGGACGCTGATGAGCGCCCCGAACCCGACGAAGACGCCGGCGATCTCGGCCAGCGAAAGGAACAGATCGACGTCCTGCATGCCCCGCGACCTCCCTCGCAGGCCGCCAGTGGCTCGGCGCGGTCCCGGCGGCCGTTGTCTGGGCCGCGCGTCGGAGCCTCCCGCTGCCCGTCACCGTAGGAGCGCGACGGGCGTCCGGCGAGAGGCGAACGGCCCCCGATGGACCGAGGTGACAGGCCGCAGGGGTGGCTCAGAGTGCCGGAATGTCACCCGAGCCGGGGCCGTTCTGCCTACTGCATCGTCATGACCGACACTGCATCGGCCCACACAGATCGACCCCGGCCAGCCGACAGACGGGCGGCCGGGGGTCTCTGTATCCCTGCCTCGCAGCGAAGGTGCCGGTTGCCGAGGGGCGAGAGACGGTCCCCCCAGCGAGCCGCTGCGGCGACGATCGCCTTAGGCGGGCGCCGGGACGGTCGCCTCGGCGAGCGCCTTGAGGTTCTCCATCTGATGGCGCATCTGCCGCTCGACGAAGCTCTTGTTCATGAGGTTCTTGAGGAACCCGGGGATGCGCCCCGGCATCTCGTAGTCGGTCGCGACGGTCAGGTGCGTCGCGTTCCCATCGGGCTCCATCCGGAAGAACAGGTCCCCCGGGTCCGGGTCGCTCCGGAGGTGGAGGAGCCGGGTCGGCTCCACCTCGACGACCGTCCACGTCGTCTTCCCCTCGAAGCCCATCATCCGGCTCGTCTGGACGAGCGTCGTCCCGACCCGATCCGACGGCCCGCTGAAGTCCCACTTGCCAAGGGACCAGTCGTCCATGTGCGACGGGTCGCACAGGTAGGCCCACACGTGCTCGACGGGTGCCTCGATCCGGGTCTCCATGTGGATGTGGTTCATGACCCACTCCCGCTACCGGCGGGTCGGTCTCGCCAGTGGCTCGGCGCGGTCCCGGCGGCACGTTTCTGGGCCGCGTGTCAGAGCCTCCCGCCAACCCGGCACCGTAGGCGCTGATCATGCACCTAGCAAGAGGCGAACGGCCCGTGGGCACCCGAGGTGACAGGTCGGAGGACTGGGCGAGGGTCCGCCTGTGTCACTTGAGCCGCCGCGAGCGTCAGGACGTTGGTGGGACCTCTGCGAGCCGGCTGTCCTGGTCGTCAGACGAAGCCGGTTGAGCAGACGCGGCCGCGTCGCTCCAACCTTGGCGGCGGTCGGTGACCGCCAGTCGGCCTAGGCCGGAGGGCCCGTCGGCACAACGCCGAGCTGCTGCATCATCGCCAGGGCATCGAGGACACCCCAGTGCTCGAGCACGAGGCCATCGTCGCCGAAACGAAACATGTCGATGAGCTGGACGTCGACGCCTTTTCCGGTTGCCGGCATGCCCATAAACGCACCCCGGTTGGTCCCGGTGTATCGCACGCGGGCGACGACCTTGTCACCGCTCGCGACGACGTCTTCCACATGCATGTGCATGTCCGGGAACCCTGCGAGCTGCATCCGGAAGAACGCCTCGACCCCTGCTTTCGTCGGCGCAAGGCCTGGCGTCTCCTCGTGCTCGACGAAGTCGTCGCCCAGATGCCTGGCGAACCCCTCGATATCTCGGGCGTTGATCAAGTCGTACAGGCGTCGCGCCGTAGCCGCGTGATCCATCGTGCTCCCCCTTCGTTGGTCTGCGGGAGTGTACGCCTACCATGTCGGAGCCGGCTCCTGGGTCAAAGCCGTCTGGCTCCCAGGCGAGATCCAGCCGAGCTGACTCGTTGTCCTCTCATCAGGAGCCCCGAGATTGTTGGCTCAGTCGGTGCGGGCATCGGGAGCGGCGTGCGACGGACGGTGTAGTGCGGCCGACGCGGTCCCCTACCCCGACCGCGTCGTCGCTCCCCGGAGACGGACGACCAGCCGCCCCAGCGAATCGACGTCCCGGCCGTCCGGCCCAAGGGCATCGACGAGGGCCGAGGCGACGATGACCCCGTCGGCGCCGGCACGGACGAGGGCGCGGACATGGGCCGGGCGGCTGACCCCGAAGCCGACCGCGACGGGGACCGGGCTCACGGCCTTCACTTCGCGGACGTAGCGGCCGACCTCCGGCGGGAGGCTGGTCCGGGCGCCGGTGATCCCGACGAGGGAGACGCAGTAGAGGAAGCCGCCGCTCCGGCCGGCGACGAGCGCACGCCGGGCGGGCGACGTGGTGGGCGCGACGAGGTAGACGACGGCGAGCCCGGCGTCGGCGGCTGCCGCCTCGAAGGGCGCGCCCTCGTCGGGCGTCAGGTCGGCGACGATCGTGCCGGCCGCCCCGGCCGCTACCAGCGCCAGGGCCCGCTCCCGGCCGTCGCCGCCTCCGATCAGCTGGTTCGCGTAGCCCATCGTGACCAGGGGGACGCCGGGGCGCTCGCGGGCGATCCGGCGCACGAGGTCGAGCGAGCGCTGGAGCGTGGCGCCGGCGGCCAGGGCGGCCGTCGACGCGCGCTGGAGCGTCGTCCCGTCGGCGAGCGGGTCGGAGTACGGCAGCCCGATCTCGAGAAGGTCGGCCCCGCCGTCGGTCGCCGCCAGGGCGACGGCGAGCGAGGTCTGCGCGTCGGGGTAACCCGCCACGATGTACGGGATGAGCGCGATCCGGCTGGCCGCCCGCGCCCGGGCGAAGGCATCGCCGATGCGGTGGGCGCCGGGGGTGTCGTTCGTCGACGCGGTCGGGGCGCCGGCCGCCGGTCGTTCGAGCGCCGTCATCGGACGCCCTCCCACGGCTCGACGTCGGCGAAGCGCTCGAGGGCCGCGAGGTCCTTGTCGCCGCGTCCCGAGAACCCGACGAGCACCAGCGTCTCGGACGGCCAGGCGGGCATCGAGCCGTCGCGACCCGCTCGGCCGCCTGCACCCGCCAGCAGCTTCGGCAGCGCGGCGATCGCGTGGGCCGTCTCGAGCGCCGGGAGGATCCCCTCGGTGAGCGTCACCGCCTTCATCGCCGCGACGGCTTCGCGGTCGGTCGCGCTCGCCACCGAGATCCGGCCGGCTTCCGCCAGGGCTGCGAGCTGCGGCCCGACGCCCGGGTAGTCGAGCCCGGCCGAGGCGCTGACTGCCTCGACGACCTGCCCGTCGCGGTCCTGCAGCATGAGCGAGCGCGAGCCGTGGAGGATCCCAGGCGTTCCGCCGAGGATCGCCGCCGCGTGGCGCCCGGTCTCGATCCCGTCGCCGGCCGCCTCGGCCACGGCCAGGCGCACGTCCGGCTCGCCGATGAAGCGGGAAAGGAGCCCGATCGCGTTCGAGCCCCCGCCGACGCAGGCGAGAGCCAGGTCCGGCAGGCGCCCCTCGACCGCCCCCAGCTGGGCCGCCGCCTCGTCGCCGATCCGGCGCTGGAGGTCGCGGACGATCGTGGGGTAGGGATGGGGGCCCATCGCGCTGCCCAGGACGTAGTGGGTGGTCGCGACGTTGGTGACCCAGTCGCGCATCGCCTCGTTGACGGCGTCCTTGAGGGTCGCCGTACCGGAGGTGACGGAGCGGACCTCGGCGCCGAGGGCGCGCATCCGCAGCACGTTGGGGGCCTGGCGCCGGATGTCCTCCTCGCCCATGAAGACGACGCAGGGGAGGCCGAGGAGAGCGCAGGCGGTCGCCGTTGCGACGCCGTGCTGGCCCGCGCCGGTCTCCGCGATGACCCGCGTCTTGCCAAGGCGCCGGGTCAGGAGGGCCTGGCCGAGGGAGTTGTTGATCTTGTGGGCCCCGGTGTGGGCGAGGTCCTCGCGCTTGAGGTAGACGCGCAGGGCCGACGGGAGGGGCGGGCCGGCGCGGCGACCGGCGGAGGCGGGGGCGGGCGCGGGAGTGGCCCGCAGCCGGGCGGCCTCCTCCAGCACGGCCGCGGCCAGCCGATCGGCGCGGTAGAGGGCCGTGGGGCGGCCGGCGTACCGGGCGAGGAGCTCGCGCAGCTCGGCCCAGAAGACGGGGTCGTGGCGGAGGGCGGCGTAGGCCGCCTCCAGCTGCTCCAGGGCCCCGACGAGCGTCTCCGGGACGAAGCGCCCGCCGAAGTCGCGCTCCGCTCCCCAGTGACCGCGGACGTCGGCCTCGAGGAGGCCGGGATGGACGGGGGTCGGGCCGGCGGGGACGTTGGGGCGATCGAGGCGGGCGACACGGGCGCGCTTGGCGAAGAGGGCGACGGCGAGCGGGTCCTTGCGCGGCCGCTCGCCCGCGAGGCGCGGCGCCTCCACGCCGGACGCGACGTCGACCCCAACCGCGGGGACGGCGAGAAGGGCACCGGCAACCGCCGAGGGGTTGAGCCCCCCGGCGAGGATGACCGGCACTTCCCGCGCCACCGCGGCCGCGAGCGGGGTGTCGGCCCGGGTGCCGGTGCCGCCCGGGTGAGGGCCGCCGGCGGTGTCGAGGACGATGCGCCGGGCGCCGGCGTCGAGGAGCGCCCGGGCCCGCGCGACCGCCGCGGCGACGAGCCGTTCGCCCGCGCCCGCATCGTCCGGGGCCTGCACCGGGAGATGGACGACCGCCCAGGCGGCCCGCGGCGAGGCGGCGACCCGCGCCGGCGGCTCCCCGCCGGCGAACTGGATCGCATCGACGTTCACCTCTGCCGCCAGCGCCGCGAGGAGCGCGTCGTCGGCGCCGGCGGTGATCGCGACGAGCGTCGGGGCGTGGGCGCCACCGGCGGCGCGGGCCCGGCGCGCCAGCGCGGCGCCCTCGGCAACCGTCAGCGCCCGCGGTGTCCCGGCCACGAAGTTGAGGCCGATCGCCTCGGCGTTCGCGGCCAGCGCCGCGTCGAGCCCGGCGTCGTCGACGACGCCGCAGATCTTCACGAGCGGGATCCGGTGGGCGGCGCCGACGTCGTCGGGCACGGCGCCGGCCGCGACGAACGCGGCGGCGGCCGCGCGCGGATCCGCCGCCCGCACGAGCGCCTCCCCGACGAGCGCGGCGTCGTAGCCGGCGGCCCGCCAGCGGGCGACGATGGCGGGATCGCGGGCCCCGGACTCGGCGACCGCGATCCGGTCGTCGGGGATCCGGACGCGGAGCCGGATCGGGCCGTCGGGATCCACCGCGAGGGTCCGCAGGTTCCGCGAGTTGACACCGACCAGGCACGCGCCCGACGCGAGCGCGGCGTCCAGCTCCCGCTCGGCGTGGACCTCGACGAGCGGCTCCAGGCCCAGGTCGCGGGCGCGGGCGGCGAGGTCGGCGAGTCGACGGGCTGGGTGGAGGACGGCGAGCAGGAGGACGAGGTCCGCCCCGGCCGCCCGCAGGACCGGCAGCTGACGCGCGTCGACGACGAACTCCTTGGCGAGGACGGGCGCCGCGACCGCCGCCCGGACCGCGCGCAGATCGTCCACCGACCCGCCGAACCAGTGCGGCTCGCAGAGAACGGAGATCACAGCCGCGCCCCCTGCCTCGTAGGCGCGGGCGCGGGCGACCGGGTCGGCGATGGGATCGATCGCGCCGGCCGACGGGGACGAGCGCTTCACCTCCGCGATCAGGTGGAGCCCCGGGCGGGCCAGGCGGAGGGTTGCGTCGCGGGGCGTCGGGGCGGCGGCCGCGGCCCGGGCCAGGTCCCGGAAGGTGGCGTCTCCGAGCTCGGCCGCCACGTCGGCGGCGCGGCGCGCGGCGATCTCCTGCAGGACGCCGGCGCGGCTCATGCGGACACCTCGGAGCCGGCGGCGCGCGCCCGGTCGGCGGCGCCCTTCTCCGCCCTGAGCCGGGCCAGCAGCGCCGTCGCGAAGCCGCCGTCGATCGTGGCCGCAGCGAGGGCGAGGCCCGCACGCAGGTCGGGAGCCCGGTCCGCCGCGACGAACGCGGCGGCGGCGTTGAGGAGGACGACGTCCCGCCGGGGGCCGCGATCGGAGCCGGCGAGGATCGCCTCGAGGATCCTGGCGTTCTCCGCGGCCGTGCCTCCGGCGAGCGCGCCGAGCGGCGCGATCGCGAGGCCGAGCGCGGCAGGGTCCACCTCGCTCCGGGTCACACCCGCCGGGGAGACGTCGTGGATCACCCCGCTCCCGTCGAGCGGCAGCTCGTCGACCCCGGCGCCGTGCACGACGAGGGTTCGCTCGGTGCCGAGCGCCGCCACGACCGCGGCGTAGGCCGGGGCAACGGCGGCCACGCCGATTCCCAGCACCGCTCGCGTCGCGCCGGCCGGGTTCGTCAATGGCCCGAGGAGGTTGAAGGCGGTCCGGATGCCGAGCTCGCGGCGGGTCGGACCCGCGTGGCGCATCGCCGGGTGGAACGCCGGGGCGAAGAGGAAGGCGAAGCCGAGCTCCCGGAGCGCGGCCGCCGCGGAATCCGCGCCATGGTCGGTCCTGACGCCCAGCGCCTCGAGGACATCCGCCGACCCGGCCTGCGACGTGATCGCGCGGTTGCCGTGCTTCGCCACGGGGACGCCGGCGGCCGCGGCCACGAGCGCGGCCCCCGTGGAGACGTTGATCGTCCCGCTCCGGTCGCCGCCCGTGCCGACCACGTCGATCGTCCCGGCGGGCGCCTCCACCCGCACCACTCGCTGCCGCATCGCCTCGGCGAACCCGGTCAGCTCGTCCACCGTCTCGCCGCGCATCCGGAGGGCCACGAGGAACGCCGCCAGCTGGGCGGGGGTCGCCTCGCCGTCCATTACCGCGCCCATCGCGGCCCGCGCCTCGGCGCGCTCGAGCGATCGCCCGTCGACGACGGCCGCCAGGGCGGCGCGGACCGCCTCGCTCATCGGCCGGCCCCCGCGGGAGGCGCCGCTCCGGGCTCCCCGACGGCCACCCCGGCCGACTCGGGGGCCGGCTCTTCGGTCTCGTCGAGGCCGCGCCTGGCGAAGGACCCGACGACGGCGTCGAGCCGCGTTGCCTCGCCCTCTCCGGCCAGGCGGAGAAAGTTGGCCAGGAGGTGCGGCCCCTCCGGCGTCAGGACGGATTCCGGGTGGAACTGCACGCCCTCCATCGGCAGGGACACGTGGCGCACCCCCATGAGGACCCCGTCTCCGGCAGAGTGCGCGGTCGGGAGCAGCTCCGCCGGCAGCGTCGCCGGGTCGACGCAGAGCGAGTGGTAGCGGGCCGCCGGGAAGCCCGGGCTCATCCCGGCCAGCAGCCCCGCTCCGTCGTGCTCAACGGGCGACGCCTCGCCGTGGACCAGCGTCGGCGCCCGGACGATCGCGGCCCCGAAGGCGGCGCCCATGGCCTGCATCCCCAGGCAGACGCCGAGGAGGGGGATGCGCCGCGCGGCGGCGAAGCGGACGGTCTCGATCGAGATGCCGGCGTGCTCCGGGTCGGACGGCCCCGGCGAGATGACGAGCCCGCGCAGATCCGCGGCCGGGTCGTCGGCGAGCGCGTCGAGACCGGCCCGGTCGATCGCGTCGTTGCGGACGACCCGGACCACGGCCCCGGCGGCCTGGAGCGCCTGCACGAGGTTGAAGGTGAAGCTGTCGTAGTTGTCGACCACGAGGATCATCGATCGCCCTCGCGACGCGCGGCGGGGGCAATCATGAAACGGGTGCGCCCGCGGAGGTCGCCGCACCCGCCGGCGCCCGTGCGCCGGCCGAGACGGGCATACCCGGGCCCCCGGCGGCCAGCTCGATCGCTCGCCGCATCGCCGCGGCCTTGTGCTCGGTTTCCTCGAACTCGCGCTCCGGCACGCTGCCGGCCACGATCCCGGCCCCGGCATGGACGTGGGCGACGCCATCCTTGAGAACCGCGCTGCGGATCGCGATCGCCGTGTCGAGGTTGCCGTCGTAGCCGAGGTAGCCGACGGCTCCGCCGTAGAGCCCGCGCCGTTCCCCCTCGGCCGCCGCGATCAGCTGCATCGCGCGCACCTTCGGCGCGCCCGAGAGCGTGCCGGCCGGGAAGACGCTGCGCAGCGCGTCGAGGGCATCGAGCCCCGGCGCCATCTTCGCCTCCACGTGGCTCACGAGGTGGAGGACGTGGCTGTACCGCTCCACCTCCATGTACCTCGAGACCCGGACGGTGCCCGGCCGGGCCACCCGCCCGAGGTCGTTGCGGCCCAGGTCGACGAGCATCACGTGCTCCGCCCGCTCCTTCGGGTCGGCCTGGAGCTGCTCCGCGAGCAGCTCGTCCTCCTTCGGGGTCGCCCCGCGTGGCCGCGTCCCGGCAATCGGGTGGGTCGTCATCCGCTCGCCCTCGACCTGAAGGAGGAGCTCGGGGCTCGCCCCCACGACCTCGAACGACGGCGTCCGGACGAAGAAGAGGTAGGGGCTGGGGTTGACCTTGCGGAGCGAGCGGTAGAGGCCGATCCCGTCGACCGCGGTCCCGTCCGGGCGACGCGGGAGGGCCATCGTCTGGCGGCGGGCCAGGACCACCTGGATCGCCTCCCCCGCCGCGATCGCGTCCTTGGCGTTGCGGACCGCGGTCTCGTAGGCGTCGCGCCCGAGCGAGGTCTCCGGCGCCGCGGATTCCGCGGCGGATCCCGCCCCGGGCGTGGCCGCCGGACCGGCCATCTCGGCTGCGCTCGGGCGGGCAGTCTTCTCCAACGCTTCGAAGAGCGCCCGCTCGGCGACCCGGTAGCGCTCCTCGAGCCGCGGCGCGTCCGTGTGGAGCGAGGCGATCGCGGCCAGGGTGTGGGTGAGGTGGTCGAAGACGAGGACGAGGTCGGTCTCGATGAAGCTGGCCAGCGGCACGCCGACCGGGTCGGCGGCGGGGAGCGGGACCGTCGGCTCGAAGACCGAGACCGCGTCGTAGGCGAGCGCCCCGACGGCGCCGCCGGTGAAGCGGGGCATCCCCTCGGTCGGCTCGACGCGGCGGCGCGGGAGGAAGTCGCGGAGCGCGGCGAGCGGGTCGTCCGCGGGGAGCTCCGCGACCGGCAGGTCGGGGGCGTAGTCGACGACGCCGACGGGACGGTCCTGGATCCGGGCCCGCCCATCGCGCACCTCGAGCAGCCGGCGCGGCCCGATGCCGAGGAAGCTGTAGCGACCCAGGCGCTCGCCGCCCTCGACGGACTCGAGCAGGTAGGCGGGAGTGGCGCCGTCGTCGAGCCGGAGGAAGGCGCCGATCGGGGTCTCGAGGTCGGCGTCGCGCACCGCCCGCAGGCGGATCGTGTCCGCGCTCCCCGCGAGGCGCTTGACCTCGCCGAGGCTGAGGGGGTGCTGGGTGGACATCTGCGCGGACCTCCGGAAATGAAGACGACCTCTCGTCCTGCCAGGACGAAAGGTCGGGACCTTCCGCGGTGCCACCCGGGTTCGGCGTCTGCCGCGCTCACCTGACCGACGGGGCGGGGGTCCGTCCGATCGGCGCTGCCCTCTATCGCTGGCGCTCTGCGCCGGAGCCTACTGGCGTGCCCGCGTGCCCGTCGCTCGGGCACCCGGTACGCGTTCGATCCGGAGGCTCCCGGGTCCATTCGCCGTCGTCGCCGCCCCGGCTTCCACCAGCCGCCGGGTCTCTCTGCCGGCGCCGCGACGGGTACTCGTCCCGTTCACAGCCGCGTATTCGCTTGTGGCGTGAGTCTAGGCGTGCCGCCGCGCGGCGGTCAAGCGAATGTGAGCTCGGTGTGCGGGTTCGACCGTCGGTATGGTCGCCTCTTTCACTATAGTGGGATGTATACTATGGTGAATGAGCGCGACGGAGGGTCCAGCATGATCAGCGAGCAACATCCCGCCAGGCGAACTCCACCTCGACCCACCCTTCAGCTCGGGGAAGCCATCCGTGACCGGAGAGAGGGGCGACGTTTGTCGATGCAGGCCACTGCCGATCGAGCCGGCATCTCGGCCGGGTACCAGTTCAAGCTGGAAGGCGGGTTCGTTCGGACACCGTCGCCACGCGTCCTGCACCGCCTCAGCGCCGTCCTCGAGGTTCCGTACCCGGAGCTCATGAAGCTGGCTGGCTACCCAGAAGACGCCGTGCCTGCTGTGCCTTCTGCCCCCTCGGGCGACGTCCCCGTCGTTGGCACCGAAACGGGAGCCCCGGCATCGGATGCAACCGTCGGGGAACCGGCGCCCACCAACCGTCGCATCATCCGCCTCCTCGAGGAGATCCGCCGCGACGTGGCCGCCGTCCGCGAAGACCTCCGCCGCCTCGAAGGCACGCAGCGTGGGACCGGGTGAGGGACGCGACCGGGGATCGCCGTCGTCTGTGCAGGGGCGCTTCCGCGCCCAACCCGGCTACGGTCCCAGCCCCTCCGCGGCCAGCAGCTCGTCGAGGCGGTCCAGGAGGCGATCGACCCGCCCCGGGAGGCCGGCGAGATCCGTCGTGGCGGTCTCGAGGATCTCGGTCAGGTCCGCCGCCATCCCGACCGGGAGGTGGGAGCAGCCCCGGACGGCCGCCTCGACCAGCCGCTTCTCGCCTGGGTGCGGCACGCGATTGACCGCGAAGACGACGTCGAAGTAGCTCGCGAGCAGCGCGGCGAGGCGGTGGCTGACGCTCACGAGGTCACCGCGGGCCGCCGCCTTCGCGAGCTGGTTGGCGTACGCCG
>Ga0299912_10001984_pt1 | contig 16705 bp, 14 predicted proteins | sample RVTome_2_FD_207667 | JGI IMG/M metagenome (GOLD analysis project Ga0299912, IMG submission 207667) | Soil microbial communities from uranium-contaminated site in the Upper Colorado River Basin, Wyoming, United States - RVT95D214 (version 2) ... | reverse complement strand
CTCGGGCCGGTGTGACTTTAGAAAGAACCAGGACAGAGGTAATCCGATAACCAACATAACCACCCCACCAATCAGGCAGGTCACGCGCCAGCCGTGGGTAGTTATCAGCCAGGCAATCAATGGCAATACCACCACCCCGGAAAGCCCGGAAAAGACCATCTTGGTGCCGAGGGCTAGCCCTCTCTTCTTGACAAACCAGTTGGAGATGGCGGCATCCACCGGAACGGAGGTGCCAATATTGGCCCCGGTACCCAGGATGACTCCCCACACCACGAGAAAAGCCCACATTGAGCTGACGAAATACATCAGCATAAGGCTTAACCCGATGATGAAGACGCCAAAGAGGACAATCCACCTGGGACCAAAGCGGTCGGTAATCCAGCCGGAAAGGGGCCCCTCAATGCCGCCTTCAAGCCGGCCAATACTGGCCGCAATTGAAGTGGCCGCCCGGTTGAAGCCCAGTTCTGTAGCAATGGGCTTGAAGAGCGCCGAAAATCCGTAAGCGTAGTAGCCAGCGGCCCAGAGAGACAGAATGCCGCCGGTCAGAACCGTCCACCAGCCGAAGAATATCTTGGGAAAATGTATTCGCTTAGGCAAAGAAATCTCTTTCTCTACGATAAACCGGGCTCACTTGTTCAGGCTGAGCCCCAGGTATTACCGGGCAAGTATTTGGACAACTAGGAAAGTATAGCGCCATTGGATTAAGCGGTCAAGAAAATAGAACTACGATTTCAAGAGAAAAACCCTGTCCCGACAAATTGAAGGAGCCTGTACCAGATAGATTACTTGGGGGACCATTCCCAGACTATACTGAAGACTTCCCGCCCAGGTTATGAGTGACCAAGGCCAACCTGCCGGTCAGCACCCAGGTCCTGCTGCTGAACTACTAGAGACTCCCGCCTCACACGATACTGCGGACATCAGTAACCTGGGCAGGTGGTTTCGGTGGGACGACAAAGGCCATGAGAGCACACGCAGCGGCCAGTAAGCCGGTGACGACGATAAAGACCGTGGTGTAGCTACCCGTAGTATCATAGACCCAGCCCGCATAGATAGGCGCAATGACTCCTATGGGGGTGCCGAACATCATGGCTGTTCCCTGGATGGAGCCAAAAGCCTTCCGACCGAAGTAGCGTGCCCTCATGGGTGACATGACAAAGGCCAACCCCATGCCGACGCCATACAGGATAAACCAGATATAAATCATGGCGATGGTTGGATTCAGCAGGAAGGCCGCAAAGCCGAGTGCCTGTAGGAAATATGCGCCGCCGACGATGAACCTCAAACGCTCTCTCTTAAAACGGTCGACAGTAAATCCACCAATAAATCGGAAGGGGATACTGACACCGACATAGATGGACATCATGCCGGCGGCTTGGAGCGACTCCATGCCAATTTCGGGGTCAGTGAGGAAGGGTATGGCATGGATACTCATCACCGGCATGGCCAGACCGTGGATAGCATTGGCCATAATAAGCAGCCAGTAAGAGGGTGTTCTCATTGCTTGCCGCAGAGTGAACTCCACCTCTTTGACCTCGGCGGCATACTTGACGCCTCGGTCAATCATGTGTTCAGTTTTAGTCGTGTCTTCTTTTACCGTAGCGCCATCGGGTAAAAGCCCGTAGTATTCCGGCCGGTGTGACTTCAGAAAGAACCAGGACAGCGGTAAGCCAACTATCAGCATCACCACCCCGCCAACCAGACAGGTCATCCGCCAGCCCTGAGTGATTATCAGCCAGGCAATAAGGGGTAGCACCACCACTCCGGAGAGTCCGGAAAAGACCATCTTGGTGCCGAGGGCTATCCCCCTTTTCTTGACAAACCAGTTGGAGATGGCGGCATCTACCGGAACCGTGGTGCCAACATTGTGGCCGGTACCCAGCATCACCCCCCAGACCAGGAGAAAGACCCAGAGCGAGTCGATAAAGTACATCAGAATGAGGCTGATACCGATGATTGAGACACCAACAATAACTATCCACTTGGGACCAAAGCGGTCGGTAATCCAGCCGGAAAGAGGCCCCTCAAGACCACCTTCAAGCCGACCAATACTGGCCGCAATTGAAGTGACCGCCCGGCTGAACCCCAGTTCTGAAGCAATGGGCTTGAACAGCGCCGAAAATCCGTAGGCGTGGTAGCCAGCGGCCCAGAGAGCCAGAATACCGCCAGTCAGAACCGTCCACCAGCCGAAGAATACCTTGGGAGGATGTGTTCGTCTAGACAAACAAAACTCTCTCTACGATAAACCGGTCTCAGCGATTCAGGTTAAGCCCCAGAATTACCGGCTAAATATCCAAGCAATTGTCAAAGTATAGCGCTATTGTAAAGAGAGGTCAAGGCAGGATTTAGTGAGGTCGTTTAGCCACCGAACCTCCTGACCCCATTCCCTTCCAGACTAACCTGCACCCCGTCTGACCACCTGCATCAGTATAATAACCACCAGCAGGATGACGATGAGGGCCGCCAGCCCCATGAGGCAGAGCGCCCAGATGGGCACGCCGGTTGGTGGTGCCTCCCGTATTATAGTGGTGGTTGTAGTTAGGGGCGGTGGTGATGTCGGGGGAGTAGGTGATAGTATTGGGGATGTGGGCGAAGGTGCGGTTTCCGTGGTGAAAGCGCCAACCGCACTCCAGGCACTGTAGCTACCAGAGCCACTGGCTCTAACCTTCCAGTAGTAGGTAGTGTTATAGTCCAGGCTCACATCAATCTGCCAGGCCGTTGCCGGAACAGCCGAATCGCCTGTCCGGGCGATTATCGGATTGGCCAGGGAGACTTCGGCCGATACTAACAGTTCATATTGCTCCGCCCCGGCCATGGCACTCCACTGGAAGACCGGTCGGAGCGGCACGCCGGTGGCGCCAGCTTCAGGGCTGTGCAGTTCCGGAGCTACCACCGCCTTGCCCAGACTGGTGGCGAAGGACCATTTGGCCGACCACGGGCTCAATACTGGCTCGGTAGCCCTCACCCGCCAGTAGTAGGTGGTGCCCATTTCTAAGGTCGGTATGCGCACCGAGATTGCTTCAACATAGCCCTCAAAGCCAGTGGGCACAGAGGAGAAATTGTTATCATAATCAACCTGCCACTGGTACTTGGTGGCGCCCTTCAGTGATGCCCAGTTGAGGCGGACATTGCCCGTTTCGACACCGGCCGCTCTATCCGCCGGCAAAGCCAGCGCGACCGGTGCGGTAAGAGTATCCAGATAAGTCATCAAGCGGGTGTTCCTGGTATCAAGCGACCACAGTTGGTTACCGACCACCCACAGCCCGGTCAGTGTGGTGTTATCACTCAGACCGCGGACGACCGTTTCGAAGATGGCGCCTGAAGGAAAAGACGGGTCAAGTGAGCGCTCCATGCCGCCTTCCTTCCTGGTGCTATTAAGGGTTTGGGAACTGCTGGCATACAATACCCCGTCGGCTGAAGCCACGAGCTGGTTGATTATGCTCCCCACCGGCAAGGTGCCATCTAGGCTCTCCCACTCTTCACTTTTACCAATAATGAAGCGAAAGATGCGCTCCGGGCTGGCCGAGCTTGATGGGGCATCACTGGCGGCATAGACCATCCTGTTGCTACTGAACCTGGGGTCGAAGGCCAGACCCACCTGCCCCACGCTGGTGCCGGATAGGGGTAGCTGCTGGCCGAGCCGTTCGAAGGAGGTGCCATTATCGCTGGACAAGTAGACCCAGCCCTGGGTATTGCCGACCAAAATTGTCCTATCCGCCTCGTAGTTCGGTGAGAGGACGATTGACTTTAGCGGCTGGCGGCCCACCGCCACTTCAGAGGAGTAGAAAAACCCACTGTTAGCTGTATAGTAAATTAGCCCGCTGGTGCCATTGTAACTCCCCAGATAGAGACTGTGGTCATCCGTCACCGCCCAGGCATCAATGGCCCGGGGAGCGCTGTACTGGGTGAAGGACTGCCCATTATCCGCCGAATTCCATATCGCGGCACCATTACTCCCCACCCCGGCCAGGAAAATAACCTGACTGCCACGGCCATACCTGGGCGAGAGCTTCACCAGATTAATGGTATCGATACTGGGGCGGGCACTGTCGAAGACCCGCTCCCACCTCCCGCCGCCGTCCAGTGTACGCCACAGGCTGTGCTCACCGCCCCAGGTCAAGAGAAACAGGGTATTGTCCTGACTGTAGTTCGGCGATACGGCCAGGTCAATGATGCCGCTACTGGTAATCTGCGTATCAATCAGGCCTATCTGGTTCCAAGTTAAGCCACCATCGGAACTACAAGAGAAGGCGCTTTCCGTCCCGCTGGTGGCGGCATAAGCCCGGCGACTCGTAGCAAAATCTGTCGCCAGCGCCAGGTAAGTCCACGCTTCGCCCGTTGGCTCTTTATTGCTTCTTTTCCAGGTCGAACCACCGTCAGCGCTGATGTAGACCTGGGTGCTGGCGGCGGCACCAGCCAGCAGATGGGCATTCGCGCCCTGGCCGCTAACCGCCAGCCCGGTAACATCCATATTGACCAGATTATAGGCGGCACCTATGTTCAGGTCGTTGGCTATTGAGGTGCCCGGCGACCACCGGCTGTCAATCCGGTAGACATCGCCATTCCCGCTGCCTGTATCAAGACCGATAAACAGAGCTCCACCTTCAGTCGTGGCATCGTAGCCCTCCGGGAAGGTAATGGTGGCGCTCCTGCCCCCCACGCTCTTGATGATGGCATTACCGAACGGCCTGCCCCAGTCGCCATTGCTGACTCTGGTGGTAAAAACGGTGTCAGTCTCATTGGTAGCCACGGCCACCAGTTGACGGTCGGCGGCAAAATTTGGCGAGAACGCCAGAGCTACGACATCATAACTGCCGATATTGGTGTTCTGCCATCTGGCCAGCGGTTCGCTCTCATCCAGAACATAGACGCCGCCGTACTGCGAGCTATCGGAATCCCGAGTACTCACCGCCACCAGCCGGGCATTGCCCAACCGGGCCACCGCCAGAGAGGTGATTTCAATATTGCTGCTGCCCGCCCCGCCCGGGTTGGGTGGTAGAGGAGTAAAACTGGCGCCGGCATCACTGGATTTATGAACACCGGTAGCCGTGGCAAAGTAGACCAGGTTGGCATCACCGGGGGCGGCGGCGATGCCCACTATGTCGTGCTGGACATTTCCGATGTGTGACCAGCTATAGCCGCCGTCCCTAGACTTGAAGAGTGTGTCGCTTGTCTCCGCGGGGTTGGCGTAGCTGTAGAGAGTGCCATCCGCCGCCAGGGTCAGGTGACGGACATCCGAGCCAGCAGCCAGCACCCATTTACCGGCGGCGCCCTCAGTGGGAATATTGACCTTAGACCACTTGACCTCGTCCGGGACAGCCATGACCGGACGGCTGGGCGCAACCGCCGGAATGAGGCTGAGGAGCAAAGTCAGCATTAAGATGACGGCCATCGGCGACCTTGCCATATGGCGAATTTTAGCCTTAGTTATGGTAAGAAGTCAACCTCACCTCCTTTCCCCTTCTTGAGAAGGAGCGATGAGAAGGATTAATAGGGAACGATTGCTTTGTTCTGGCGAGTGTTGATACAATAATAGTCGAACCGAGGTGACGATACTGAGCGCAGGAGGAGATAAAGATGGCACCTTCCATTCAGGTTACGGTAAAAGAAGTCGCGCCGGCCACAGTGGCCTTCATCAGCATGAAGGGTCCGTTCAGTCAAATGGGTGAGGCTTTCGGCCGGCTTTACGCCTGGCTCGGCCAGAAGGGCTATATACCGTCGGGACCGCCGTCAGGCCTTTACTTCAATGCCCCGGGGCAGGTCCCAGAGGACGAGTTGTTGTGGGAGTTACGCAGTCCCATTGCGGGTACTGTCCCTCCCTCTGGCCCAGACAAGCAGGGTCTGGGAGTTAAACGGCTGGAGGCAGTGCAGGTGGCGGCCACCATGCACCATGGGCCGTATGAGGGAGTTGTCCAGACCTACGAGCAACTGGGTCGCTGGATTACTGAAAACGGATATGAGGTTGTTGGGCCCAGTGAAGAGGTCTACTTCAGCAATCCCCAGGAGACACCACCGGCTGAACTCCTGACGGAAGTCAGGTTTCCCGTCCGCAAGCAGTAGTCAGGGACTATTACCGACGGGCATACCTATGGCCCGGCCGTTAGGTCTGTTCCTTTCTTGAGGGATTGCCACCCCGTCTAGAGCACACCGAGGACTGTATCCGGGATGGATTCCCAAGCCCGGCGCTCCTCGGCAAGGGGGTCTTTCACCACCTGGCACTCCGCGCCCAGGAACATGGTCTCACGGTTGGTGCCATACTGCGGCCACTCGCCCAGGCTTTTGGTGCTCGGGTTGCCGGTGCGAGCGAAGGCTAGCCAGGCATCCTGGATGTTCCTCGCCAAAGCCTCGGCCTCCGGACCAGAACCGGAGAAGTTGGGCTCGAGGTTCCCAAAGAGGAATCCCAGCTCTAGGGCATGGCAGGCGCCGAGGATACCTCCCATTGCTGGTGACTTCCAGGTGAACAGGTAGGCATAGGTCGGCTGGTGGCGGCGGGAGTGGCTCTCAGCGAGGCGGACTGCCGGTATCCGAAAGGCTTTATCGGTCTGGATGGCCATGAGGAGCTCAGCGGGAGTGGTTGACATGCCACACTTGTCACGTGCTTTCCGGTAGGTCTCTATCAAACCCGCTGCATCTACCGTTGGAATAAGCCGCTGGCAACGTCTGAGTAGACGGGCCTCGTCCATCTTGGAGATATTCTGGTCCATGACGTTGAAGAGCTTCGCTTCCTCGAGAGTCGTACCGACCAGGATGGGGATATTGTCCGCCGAGCCGCTGGCGATGGCATCTATCGGTACCTGCGGCAGCACCTTGCCATCCACCACCGGCTGGAGGGGGAGACCACCAAGGCCCGACTTCCAGTCAAGCGCCTTGGCAGCCAGCTCCTTCTGGGCATCCATTAGCCGCTTAACGGTGAGCGACCGCAGTCCGTCGGTATCGCCAGATTTCATGCCGAGGATATCAATGAAGAGCTGCGTCACCTGTACTCCCCGCTCCATTGAATTCACTGAGTGGGCGGCACCACTCTGGGGGATGGCCTTATGGCAGAGCCCCCGTGCTTTCGGCATGGCCAGCAGAGTACCGACGCTCATCCCGCCGGCGGACTCACCGAAAATGGTCACATTGTCCGCGTCACCACCAAAGGCGGCGATGTTATCACGCACCCAGGCCAGGGCGAAGGCCTGGTCGAGCAGACCCTCGTTGCCGGTGGCCGGGATTTTGCCCCCGGTGACCTCGTTCAAGTTGAGGAAACCGAGCGCGCCGAGGCGGTAGTTGATAGTCACAATCACCATATTGCCGCGTGTCGAGAGGGTGCGGCCGTTGTAGGCCAGCGAAGAGCCTGAGCCGGCGGTAAAGCCGCCGCCATGAATCCAGACCATAACCGGGCGGCGGGCATCATCCAGGCCCGGCGTCCAGATATTAAGGTAAAGGCAGTCTTCATCCTGAGGTTCCGGCTCTGGCGGGTTGAGAAACTGTGTTTCCATCGGGTTCTGGGGAGCGATGGCGGCGAATCGCTGCGCCGGACGCACCCCGCTCCAGGGCTTAAAGGGCTCGGGGGCCAGCCAGCGGCGCCGGCCGATGGGTGGGGCGGCATAAGGGACTCCCGGGAATTTGTACAGGCCATTCTTGTAGGTACCTTCTATCTTTCCGCTGGTAGTGGTTACCACTGCTTCTGCCGAAACGCTCATTTTTTCTCCTTCAATATGGAATAGCTATTTGACGGAATGCTAGGCTTATGTTAGTGAGTATTCGTCCCTTTTGTCAATGTCGCCGACTAATTCAGCACACTACTGAGCTTAGGCTTGCCTTTGGCCGAGCAAGTGCTATAATCATTAAGGCTGGCGGAGAGAGACAATTACAGTTTCATTAAGGTTGGGTCATGTACTATGATTAACGCAGATCGTGAATGGATACGAGTTTGAATAATTGTATCCTGTATTTCCTCGTGCCAGCTGTAATAGGATGCTAAGAATGAAGCTAACACAGATTGAACTTAACCAGGATATTCTGCAAACAATCGGGAATACTCCCCTCGTCAGGATAAATAAGCTAAACCCGAATAAGAACGTTACCATGTTCGCAAAAATTGAAGGCTCTAATCCCACCGGAAGTATTAAAGATAGAATTGCTCTAAGCATGGTTCAACAGGCTGAGACCGAGGGTAAACTGACCAAAGGAAAAACAATCATTGAGCCGACATCCGGGAATACCGGGGTATCCTTGGCGATGATCGGAACAGTGAAAGGTTACGAGGTTGAAATAGTGATGAGCGATGCTGTCTCTGTTGAGAGACGGCAAATGATTAAAGCATTCGGCGCCAAAGTGACTCTGACGCCGGGCGAACTCGGCACAGACGGTGCTATCAGAAAAGCGAGAGAACTAGTAAAGGAATACCCACAGAAGTATTTCATGCCTGACCAGTTTTCCAACGAATATAACAAGCTAGCCCATTACCGGACGACAGGCGAAGAGATATGGAGACAAACAGGTGGCAAGATAGATTACTTCGTTTCATCTATCGGCACGTCAGGCACAATCATGGGTGTGGGCAAGGTGCTGAAGGAACACAATCCCCAGATCAAGGTAATTAGCGCTCATCCGATAAAAGGCCATTACATCCAGGGACTCAAGAATATGGAAGAGGCAATTGTGCCGGCGATATATGACCCTTCACAGATTGATATCACCATCATGGTCGAGACCGAAGTGGCCTATGAGATGGCCAGGCAAATCGTCAGAAACGAAGGGATTTTCGTTGGCATGAGCAGCGGTGCCGCAATGTATGCCGCTATAGAAATTGCCAAGGAAACAGAGTCGGGAACAATAGTGACTGTCTTCCCCGACCGGGGCGAGAAATACCTGAGTACAAAACTATTCAAGAAATGAATTAGCACATATGGGAAATAAGCGTATCGATGAACTGCAAGGAGCCATTGCCGACGTTAAAGCGATATCTTGATACTTTATATGTTAGTGGTGCTTTACCGCAAATAATACGACAAGTCATCCTATAGCTAGGTTGATCGAAAAAGGAAAATCTAGTGACGGTTTGTATAAAGAACCGTAGTATGGATTTCTGGACAAAAGCTAAGCAGAAATAACTCCTACGATATGGAGTTATTATATTTTTAGTTCGTCAGCCCGTATTCGAGGCTATCCGCCTCAGACCTACTCGTTGCCGCTGAAAGGTGGGTACTTGTCCGTCAGCAGATAGCTGTAGCCGTTCACCCTGGTGCTCCACCGGAAATACATCACCACGAAATCGAAGAGCCCACGGGGGTACTTCCCGGTGAATAGAATCGCCCACCAAGATATGAACAGGAGAACGACGGCTGCGATTTCTAGAAAACCCAGAACAATGAGATGGGGTATGACCATGAAGCACCGGAAGAAGGTGGTGAGTCGAGAAAGTTTGTCTGGGTACTCCACTTTTAGAGATACTGGATAAGTCATTGCATGACACCTCCCATTTTTATTATGAAGACTTATCTGTAACTTTCTGCTTCATCAGCCAGTACTCAACGCTGTCGGCCAGTGCCAGCCAGCTCGCCTCAATGATGTTGGTGGAACTGCCCACCGTCCGCCAGTCATTGACGCCGTCGCTGGACTCAATGAGCACGCGCACCTGTGACTCCGTGCCCACGCTTTCTTCCAGGATACGGACTTTGTAGTCCACCAGCTTGACGGCGGCCAGGCTGGGATAGACCTGGAGGAGTGCCTTGCGCAGTGCCTGGTCCAGGGCATTGACCGGGCCGTTACCTTCAGCCGCCGTGTGCATCACTTCATCGCCTACCCGCACCTTTATCATCGCCTCAGCCAGAGTTTCCTCCAACCGGTTCCGCGCGGGTGCCCGCCGCCGGGTCTCGACCAGCACCATGAAATCAACCAGTTCAAAGGGTGGTTGGTAGCCCGGCCTGGCCCGGTGGAGCAGTAGCTCAAAGGAAGCCTCGGCGTTCTCATACTGAAAGCCCCGGCTCTCCAGTCGCTTTATCTGCTCCAGCAACCTCTGGACTTCCTTGCCCTTTGGCGGCAGGTCGATACCCAGTTCCCTGGCTTTATAGATAATGTTGCCCTTGCCGGAGAGTTCCGAGACGACCGCCCGCTGCCGATTACCCACCTTAGCCGGGTCGATATGCTGGTAGGCGTCAGCCCATTTGGTCACGCCGGAGACATGGAGACCGGCCTTGTGGCTGAAGGCGCTTGAGCCGACATAGGGAAGAAATGGGTCGGGGGCTAGATTGGCCGCCTCGCTGACAAAACGGGCGACCTCAGTCAACCTGGCCAGTTGCTCGCCGGTCACGCAGTTAATACCCATCTTGAGCTTCAAGTTAGGGATAATGGAGCAGAGGTTGGCGTTACCGCAACGCTCGCCGTAACCATTGATGGTGCCCTGCACTTGAGTGGCCCCGGCCCTCACCGCTGCCAGAGTATTGGCCACCGCCGACTCACTGTCATTGTGGGCATGAATGCCCAGCGGGACATCAGTCACCTTCTTGGCCGCCTTGACGGCGGCCGTTACTTCGTCCGGCAGGGCACCGCCATTGGTATCGCAGAGCACCAGACAGCTCGCCCCGGCTTCCGCCGCCACTTTCAGGCAACGCCGGGCGTAATCGGGGTCAGCCTTGTAGCCGTCAAAAAAGTGCTCGGCGTCAAAGAAAACGGTCAGCCCTCTGGCCCGGAGGAAGCGGGTGGAGTCGGCAATCATGCTCAGGTTTTCTTCTAGGGTCGTTTCCAGCACCTGGGTGACCTGTAAGGTTGAGGCTTTGCCGACAATGGTAACTGCCTTCACCCCGGCATCAACCAGCGCCAGAAGGTTCGGGTCGGTCTCGGCCACGGTCCCGGGCCGGCGCGTACTGCCAAAAGCCACCAGGACCGCATGGCTGAGGGTCAGACCCCTCGCCTTCTCAAAGAACTCAATATCCTTGGGATTGGAGCCGGGCCAGCCGCCCTCAATGTAGTGGATACCCAGCTCATCCAGTTTGCGGGCGATGTTCAGCTTGTCCACCGCCGAGAAGGAAATCCCCTCCCGCTGTGCCCCATCCCGCAGGGTAGTATCATATAGCTGGACTTGAGACAACTAGCCGCCTACCTTCTGGGCAATCAGGTCGCCCATCTCCCGCGTGCCCAGCTTGGTCTTGCCTTCGCTCATTATATCATAAGTGCGATAGCCTTCATTCAAGGAGGCTTCCACCGCCGCCTCAATGGCCTGCGCCTCACGGCTCAGCGCCAGGGAGTAGCGCAGCAGCATCGCCACACTCAAGATGGTGGCCATGGGGTTGGCCATGTTCTGTCCCGCCCGGCGCGGGGCGCTGCCGTGGATCGGCTCGTACAGGCCGAAGGTGCGAACGCCTTCCTGGGGCAGACCGGCCAGGCTGGCCGAGGGCAACATCCCCATTGAGCCAGCCAGCATGGAGGCTTCATCGGTCAGAATATCGCCGAAAGTATTTTCGGTCACCACCACATCAAGGTACTGGGGGTTCTGGATGAGTCGCATGGCGCAGGCGTCAACGAGCATGTGCTCCAGTTCCACATCCGGATATTTCTCGGCGACTTCCATGGCTACCTGCCGCCAAAGGCGGGAAGTCTCCAGTACATTGGCTTTGTCCACCGAGATTAACTTCTTGCGCCGCCGCCGGGCGAGTTCAAAGCCCACCCGGACGATGCGCTCAATTTCCTGCTCGGAATAAGCCATGGTGTCCACCCCCCGCCGCCCCCGCGATGTCCGCCACTGTCTCTTGGGCTTGCCGAAGTAAAGCCCGCCGGTAAGCTCCCGGACGACAATCATGTCCACCCCTTTAATCACCTCCGGCTTGAGGTTGGTGGAGTCAACGAGCGCCGGGTACACCTTCACCGGGCGCAGGTTGGCAAAAAGCCCTAACCCCTGGCGCAGGGCCAGCAGGCCATCCTCGGGTCGCACTCTGGCCTTGGGGTCATCCCACTTGGGCCCGCCTACCGCCCCGAACAGTATGGCGTCACTGCGCTGGCACATCTCCAAGGTGTCTTTGGTCAATGCCTCACCCGTTTCGTCAATCGCCGCGCCCCCCACCAGTTCGCGGTGTAGGATGAACTCGTGCCCGTATTTCCGGCCGACCGCCTCTAGTACCTTGACGCCTTCGGCCACAACCTCCGGCCCGATGCCATCGCCCGGTAGAACCGCCAACTCAAATTTCACTCTTAGCCCTCCTTTTCTGGGGGAGTATTAACCCTATCCCCTTTATCCCCTTCCCCTTGGCAAGGGGAAGGGGACTTGAATATATAAGAGAGGCTTCGCCTCTCCTTAACTCACCTCTATCGGGGTGTTAAAGAGTCCCGACTGGTCGGGACTCTTTTTTATTCATCTCCCCCCTCTCCTTGATAAGGAGAGGGGGCAAGGGGGTGAGGTTCTAAGCTACCCCTAATCTCTTTTTAGTATATTCAATCAGCCCGCCGGCGGCAATCAGCCCGGCCATGAAATCAGGGTAGGGCTTGGCGGTGAAGGTCTTCCCGTTATTCAGGTTCTTGATGGTGCCGGTGGACAAATCAACCTCAACCGCATCCCCCGCCCGGATATTGTCCGGCGCCGCCTCGCACTCAAGCAGAGGCAGGCCGATATTGATGGCGTTGCGGAAGAAGATGCGGGCAAAGCTTTGGGCGATGACACAGGAGATGCCCGAGCCTTTGAGCGCCAGCGGCGCGTGCTCCCGCGAGGAGCCACAGCCGAAGTTACTTGTAGCGACAATTATATCCCCCGGCCGGACCCGTTTTACGAACTCGGCATCAATATCCTCCATGCAATGTTCGGCCAGCTCCGCCGGCTCCGAGAGATTCAGGTACCGCGCCGGAATAATCACATCCGTATCAACATTAGCCCCGTATTTGTGAACTTTTCCTTTGAGCATAAATGTCCTCCTGCTCTCTTTTACGAATCATAACTATCAGAATACTCTCTTTATGATCTCATTTACTCCAGAGATGAGCTCTCTGACTTCTTCTGCTGTAGGCTCACGGTCTTTCTTATGTGAGCATAAATTTCTTACATCAGCTAGATATTGTATCTTTCTCCAAGTTGTGATGTCATAGATATTTTTGTTTTTTAAAGGCTCATTCATATCTGAGATTGTGGGGTTCTTTTTACTCACAGGTATGCGATGGTTCTGCAATACCTTTTGAAGGTGATTTTCCAGAATGACCCCTGCTAAAGAACCTGCCGCACGCAGGTTAGTCTTCAACAATTGCTCTGCGGTTTCTAATTCCTTATCCTGTAATTCCGACAATAAGGAACCTTGAACATCTGATAATACAGAATCAATACGAGTTTGCATTGACTGCAAAATCTGTAACTGGTTATACACCTTTCTTACTACAGCGTTGTTTACATCCCACAAAGGACCTGTTAGCACGTCAGTTCTCGCACCTGTACCCATAATAAAATCTTGAATAACATAATTTTGGGCATTTGTTTGTCTTCTTTTTGGATCAATCCTGTAATAACTCACAAATTCTTCTAGGCGGTCATATGCCAGAACATCAACAACTTTTAGTGCCCTTGTGTACCAATTCTGATACTCCATTCCAAACTTCATAATACTGGCGCTTTCCTTTGCTTCCACAGCCAATTTACAGATTTCTATGGCTTCTTGAATCAGCTCTTCCAATGCCTTCTTCACTTCTTCTCTTTTGTCCATCTTGTTCTCACCCCTCCGCCAGCGCCTGCTCAAAGTCCTTTACCTTGCGTGGTTTCCTGTCCTTGCCCAGCTCAATGGTGTGGCCTTCGGCTTTCAAATGGGCGGCCTGGGCTTCAACGCCGCCGGGGTATTTTTCGTTGAGCACACCGCCCACCTTCAGGGTGCGCCAGTAGGGAGTAATATCCTTCTTGCCTTCGGCTGCGTCTTCTTCGGCCGCACGGGCCGCAATCGCGGCAAATATGCCGGTCCCCATCGGTCAGCCAATCGTCGCGCCGTGCCTTCTGGCCACTATCTCCCGTATCTGGTTGACTGTCATCAGCTTGCCCTTCGGCACACTCCGCATAATCTCGTCTATTTCCAGCGGTGCCGGTACGCAGATGGTACCGGTACCCCAAGTACGGGTCATTTTTAGCGGGATAGGCTCGACAAAAGGCAAGCCTTTACTTTCATGCAACTTTTCGCGCCAGCTTTTACGCGGTTTAGCCATGGAACCTTACCCCCTAAATTGTAGTTAAACCCTATCCCCTTAATCCCCCCGACTCCATCGGGGGAGAAGGTTTTTTGAGAGAGGCTTCGCCTCTCTCTGACTCTCCCTGAAAGGAGGGGGGAATTTTATGAAAGAGTCCCGACTAGTCGGGACTCTTAGACGCCCTATTTAATCTCGTCCGGGCTAACGATTCGGCCGGTTATGGCACTGGCGGCGGCCACGGCGGGGTTAGCCAGATAGACCTCGGACTTGGGGCTGCCCATCCGACCCACGAAATTGCGGTTGGTGGTGGAGACGGCCCTTTCTCCCGCCGCCAGAATGCCCATGTACCCACCCAGACAGGGTCCGCAGGTAGGCGTGCTCACCGCCGCCCCCGCCCGGATAAAGGTCTCAATCAACCCCTCTTTCAGAGCGTCCAGATAGACCTGCTGGGTGCCAGGGATAACAATACAGCGCACCCGCGGGTGCACCTTGCGTCCCTTTAAGACTCCAGCGGCCAGCCGCAAATCCCCCAGGCGGCCGTTGGTACAGCTACCAATCACCGACTGGTCGATTTCCACCCGGCTGGCCTGACTCACCGGTTTAGCATTAGCCGGCGAGTGGGGGAAAGCCACCTGCGGCTCCATCCCCGAAACATCGTACTCAATGACCTGCGAATATTCGGCGTCACTGTCCGGTTCATAGACTTTATGGGCGCGCTTGGCCCTCGACTTAATGTAGTCCAGCGTCTGTCTATCCACACGGAACAGACCTGCCTTGGCCCCGGCTTCAATGGCCATATTGGACATGGTGAAGCGACCATCCATAGACAGCGATGCCACCGCCTCGCCGGTGAACTCCATGGCCGAATACAGCGCGCCATCCACGCCAATCTGCCCGATGGTATAGAGGATAAGGTCCTTACCCCCCACCCACTTTCCCAGCTTGCCGTGATAAACAAACTTGATGGTCGGGGGCACTTTCATCCAGATATCGCCGGTGGCCATGGCGGCGGCGATATCCGTTGAACCCATACCGGTGGCGAAAGCGCACAGCGCCCCATAAGTACAGGTATGGGAATCCGCCCCAATCACCACATCCCCGGGTAAGACGAGCCCCTGCTCCGGCAGGAGCACATGCTCAATGCCCATCTGACCGACATCATAGTACCGGACTCGCTGCTCATAAGCAAAGTCGCGCATCACTTTGACCTGCTCAGCGGAGGTGATGTCCTTATTGGGGACAAAGTGGTCGGCCACCATGACAATCTTCTGCGGGTCAAAGACCTTCTTCACCCCGATGCGCCGGAACTCCCGGATGCCAATGGGAGCGGTGATGTCATTGGCCAGAATCAGGTCAACCCGGACATTGATGAATTCGCCCGGAACTATTTTCTTCCGGTCAGTATGGGCGGCCAGTATTTTTTCCGCTAATGTTGGCATAGCTTCTCCTCACCTTCATCTCAGGAAGAGACCGTTTAATAACCTATCCCCCTGCCCCCTTCCCTTGGCAAGGGAAGGGGGCGTGTAGTAAGAGAGGGGCTTCCCCCTCTCTAAAATCTCTTCCCTCTCCCCTCCCTAAGGGGAGAGGGATACGGGGTGAGGGGTTCTTAAACAATCTTTCTCAGGAATATATGTGGCATGAGCCTCACCGTATGGGGTGGGGCAACAAGAGCACAATCATCACCAATGCTGTAGTCACGGCGCTTATCACATACAGACCAGCACCAGCCGCCAGGCCAATCGCCGCACTGACCCAAATTGTCGCCGCGGTGGTCAGCCCGGCCACAATGCCCCCTTCCCGGTGCAGAATCGCCCCAGCACCGAGGAAACCGATGCCGGTAACAATTCCAGCCGCAATACGAGTCGGGTCAACGGTACCGGTAAAACCGAAGGCGGAAGCGACAGTAAATAGCGCTGAACCAATGCTGATAAGCATATGAGTCCTCAAGCCAGCCGGTTTCCCGGCCCGCTCGCGCTGGTAGCCGATAATCGCCCCCAGTGCCGCGGCCAGAACCAGGCGCAAGGCCATCTCAAGTTCGACCGGCATAGTGACCTACCCGTTTTTCTTGGCCGCCAGCAGCCGATTGAGTGCGTTCATATAGGCTTTGGCACTGGCGACCACGACATCAGTATCGGCACCCCGCCCGGTGTAGGTGGTGCCATCGCTCTCAATCCGTATCAGCACCTCACCGATGGCATCAATACCCTCGGTGACTGATTTAACGGTAAACTCGGTTAGCTTGTTGGACACACCCACGATGCGGTTGATAGCCTTGTAGACGGCATCCACGGGACCCGTGCCCAGGGCCGCATCGGCAATGGTCTCACCATCCGGCCCGATGAGCCGGACGGCGGCCGTGGGAATACCTCGGTCACCGCAGGTAACCTGAATGCGGTCGAGGTGGTAGAATTCTGAGACGGTGCGCTTCTCCTCAGCAACGACCGACTCAATGTCCTTATCCGCGACATCCTTTTTCTTATCCGCCAGCTCCTTGAAAGCGGCAAAGGCACGGTTAAAGTCCTCTTCGCTCAAGCTGTAACCCAGTTCAGCCAGCCGTTCCCTGAAAGCATGCCGT
>Ga0299912_10001983_pt1 | contig 16710 bp, 21 predicted proteins | sample RVTome_2_FD_207667 | JGI IMG/M metagenome (GOLD analysis project Ga0299912, IMG submission 207667) | Soil microbial communities from uranium-contaminated site in the Upper Colorado River Basin, Wyoming, United States - RVT95D214 (version 2) ... | reverse complement strand
TTGTTTGGAGCCCCATGATTAATGTTGGCTGGCGCCGGCCCCTGGTCGCCGGCGCGACGGGCGGCCGCGGCGCGGCGGGGGACGACCCGCCGCAGGTTCTGCGTCGTAATTCGGGCTAAATCAGCCACTTAATTCCCGGTTGCTCAGGGAGGCCGGGGGCCGAGCGAGCCAGTCGATGCCGAAGTTGCGTATCCTACTATTGCTGCCGGCGGCCCTGATGGGCCTTTCCGCACCCCTTCCCGTCTCCCGCTCTGCCCACGCCGAAGAGTGGGTGGGGCACAGCATCACGCTCGCCGGGCGCAAGGTCGCCTGCGGCAAGGCCGATATTCTCATCGACCGCGAGTTGCCGAGCGAAGGCGGCGCCGGCGATACCACCCTCATCCTCAACCCAGAGATGCTGAAACAGCAGCCGCCGACAGTGCGCCTGTTCGTTTTCAGCCACGAGTGCGGGCATCTGAGCGTCGGCGACAGCGAGCTCGACGCCGATTGCTTCGCCGTCGGACGCGGTGTTCGCGAGCACTGGCTCGACCGCCGTGGCCTGGATCAAGTTTGCCAGTCCTTCGATGGCGCCCCGGAAACCGAGTCTCATCCGTCGGCCAAGCGCCGCTGCACCAATCTTGATCGTTGCTTCGCCAAGGCGTTGGCCGAACAGCCGCCGGCGCCCATACCAGCGAAAGCTCCGGCAACAATCACCGCCACGGCTCCGGCGACGCCCGAGTTGCCTATGAGCAAGCAGGCCGCGCTCGGCGAGGCCAAGGTGATCTCGGCCTGGCGCTGTGCCGATCCGCTCGACGTGACGACCGGTTCGATCGCATCGGGGGACCCCATCGGCCACATCATCCAACAGGATGCCGAACGCTCCCAGCGCTGCCGCTAAGCGCTCTTTTCGCCCGCCCCCAATTCCAAATTGATTATTACTTGGCGCAAAGAAAACGGCGCACGCGCGATATTGTTTCGTTTTTACTTTTACCGTCATCCTTGAAGATTCATTCGTTAGTTTCATCCGCATCCGTATTTGTATTTTCCAGCGGAAAACGCCGGGTTGCAGAAACCGCGAGCCCGAAAAACTACAAACAATCCGTTATTCTCTGTATTTCATTTTGTTTTGATACGCAAAACCTTGGTGCGAAATATTTTCATTAAGCATAATTCGAATTGAACTTCGTAACGATTTGGGCTCGAACGAAAATTTACAATAGGAGCGTGTTATCCATTTCGCGTGCTGTTTGACGCAATCGGTTTATTACCGAAACGTCAAACTTGAAATCGCGTGGGTGTACGTTTTTGGGAGTTTTTCGAATGCGTGGGCTTCTTGGAGTTCTGGTTGCCGCGGGTGTCATGGCCGGCACGAGCTTGGCTACGACGACCTCAGCGGAGGCGAACTGGTTCGGTCGCAGCAACTGCTGCACCTACTACAAGGCAGTTCGCTACTACAAGCCGGTCGACAGACTGGTGCGGAAGGTGTTGTACGAGCGCGTTCGCTCTTATCGCACCGTTTATGCGAAGAAGCTGTACCGCGACCGTTGCGGCTGCCGTAAGTTCTACCGCACCGTCGCCTATTCCAAGCCGGTCGTCGCCGTCGTCCGCAAGGTGTCGTACGAGCGCGTCCGCGCTTACCGCCCTGTCGTCATGAAGAAGCTGTTCCGCCGTCGTTGCTGCTGCTAGTCCCTAGCGCAGTACTGACAGCACTCCAAAAGGAGGACGCGGCAGCAGTTGCGTCCTCCTTTCCTTTCCGCCGCATTTACCCGGCGGCAATTCCCATTGCGAAACGCATAAAAGCAGCGCCATTTCGAGCCGCTTTCTGTTTGATCGGCAAAAGTCGAAATGGAGCGCTATTTGCTGCGCTCCTGGTCTCGCTGCCAATAGACGAACCACACCGTCACCAGCGCGGTCAGCACCATGGTCGCGAGGATGTCCGTGCGGTTGATGAAGCCGAGCCAGACGTCCCATCCCTGCAGCAGGCGGCCGCGCGGTACGAGCAGGCCGTTGCCGACGAGAATGGCCAGCGCCACCGCCGAGGTTAGCGCGACGGCTGCGGCGATCTGCAAGCCTCGCTTGAGGATGCGGGGCACGGTTAGTCTCTTGCCGGGTAGAACGAGGATTGTCTTGTCAGACATGCCACCTCCTTCGTCTGCGGATTTTCCGACGTTAGCCGATACGCATTCTTTCACGCGCTGATGGCAACACTTGGTTCGCGCGCATGGCGCGGGCGACGATGCCTGGCGCGCAAAAAAACTGCGCGTCGGCAACAGGCACCGGCGCGCAGCATTATCGCATTCGAAATGTGAGGCTGATGTGCGAAGGCTTGAGCCCTTAGGCTCAGACCGACTCCTTCAGCTCCTTGGCGGCGCGGAAGGCGACCTTCTTGGACGCCTTGATCTTGATCGGCTCGCCCGTCGCCGGGTTGCGGCCCATGCGCGCCGGCCGCTTGCGGACCTGCAGCACGCCAAGGCCGCCGATACGGATCTTGTCGCCCTTCTTCAGATGCTTGGTGATCATCGTCACCAAGTCCTCGAGCACGGCGGCGGCCTGCTTCTTGGGGATCTCGTGCGCTTCCGAGAGTGCGACTCCGATGTGGCGGAGCGTAACGGTGTTGACCTTCGGAGCGGGTTTTTCAGCCATCGGTTGGTTCCTCAGAGAATCGGTGAAAGTCGGGGGATAGTACATCAGATGCGCGAGAAATATCTCGTCGGACGGCGGCGAATATGCGGGATAAGGCCTGAAATCAAGCGTTTTCTGCACGTCTCAACTCAGGCGAGCGTTAAGATTGCCCACCCGCCGGGCCGGCTTCGCCCGCGCCGAACGCTTCACGCAGGGCACGCGAGATGCGCAGCGGCTTGCCCGAGACGGAGATGAGAACGACGGTCACCTCCGCCTCGACGATCACCGTCTCGGCGCGGCGCACGCTCTGCTGAAGCGTGAGGCTCGCCGCGCCGATGCTCTTCACGCGCGTCTCGACCTCGAGCAGCTCGTCGATGCCGGCGGGCTTCAGGAAATCGAAAGTCATGCGGCGGACGACGAAGGCTGCGGGCTCCGCGCCGCCCGAGCCGTCGATCAGCCGCCGGTGGTCGCCGCCCAGCAGGCGCAGGAAATCGGAGCGCCCGCGCTCGCACCAGCGCACGTAGCTGGCGTGGTAGACGAGACCGGAGAAATCCGTGTCCTCGAAATAGACGCGCAACGGAAGCACGTGCCGGCGACCGGCGCCATCCTCGATGAGGCGGCCGGCCAGATCCGGCCAGTCGCGTTGGCCCGCGTCGCGTTTGTCGTCGGGCTTGCTCGGGGGTTTACTCATCATGGCGCGAACAGAGCCGATCCGGCCGCGCTTGTCATCTACCCTGCGTGACGCAGCGGCGGCGAAACATCCTCAGGCGCTGAGCTCGATCATCACGATCTCCGGCGGCGAGCCGAAGCGCACGGGAACTCCGCTGCATCCAAGGCCGCCCGAGACGATGAGGTTGCGGCCCTCCTCGACGATGTGGCCGTAAACGTAGCGGGCGCCAAAGCGCGACGGCACGACCGGCGCGTAGCCGAGAATGCGCACCTGGCCGCCGTGTGTGTGGCCGCAGACGGTCAGTGACACGCGCTCGGGGACTTGCGGGAATATGTCGGGCTCATGCGCCATGAGCACCACCGGCGCTTCGTCGGTCACCTGCGCCAGTGTGCCGGAGAGATTGTCGACGCCAATATAGGAGCCTGCGTTGCGCGAATGCAGGCCGCGCTTCGGCCAAAAAGCCCACTGGTCGCCGAGGCCGGCGAGCCAGAAGGCCTTGCCGTCCTTACTCAGCCGCAAGGCGCGGTTCTCGTGCACGGCGATGCCGGCGCAGTCCAGCGCCAGCCCGGCTTTGGTCGGGCCGCCGCGGCGCTGCTGGACCTCGGCCTCCTCCCACCAGTCGTGGTTGCCCAGCACGGCGTGAACGCCGAGCGGCGCCTTGAGGTGGCCCAGCGCCGCGGCCCAGTCCTTGTGGGCGATCGGGCCGGAGTAGCGGTTCATGCGCGTGCCCACCACGTAGTCGCCGAGCAGCAGCACGCAGTCGGGCGCCAGCGCGTTCGTGTGCTCGGCGATGCCGCGAATGCGATCGACATCCATCCACGGCTTGCAGGCGTGCAGATCGGCGATGACCGCAAGCTTGACGGAAAGGCCCGCGGGCCAGCGCGGCGGCGTCAGCCGATAGGTGGTGACCGAGGTGCCCCACGGCTCGGCCAGCGCGTAGCCGCCGAAGCCGAGGCCGCCGGCGACCGCAGCGCCCATGCCCTGGAAAAATTGTCTTCGCGTCATCACTGGGGAAGCTGCCTCGTGGGTGCGGCTATGGCGCCGCACAGACCCAATTTGGAGCAAAATGTGTGCCAAAAGTTGACCGACCCCTGCGGCATGCCCGCCGCATCAACAGGATCAGTTGTTCGCGATCAACCCGTCCCGGCCGCTTCCGGCTCGTCGGGCACATCGAACAGGCCGCTTTGCGGGCTCGAGGACCGCTGCGGACCCGAAAGACCGAGGTGGCGGTAAGCCTTCAGCGTCACGATGCGCCCGCGCGGCGTCCGCCCGATGAAGCCCTGCTGCAACAAATACGGCTCGACGATTTCCTCCAGCGCATCGCGCGGCTCTGACAGCGCCGCGGCGAGGGTCTCGATGCCGACGGGGCCGCCGTCGTGCGTCTTGGCGATGCAGGCGAGGTAGCGGCGGTCGAGCGCATCGAGCCCCTCATTGTCGACCTCCAACGCATCGAGCGCCTTGCCGGCGAGGTTGGCGTCGATCGAGGGTAAGCCCGCCACGCAGCCGAAATCGCGCACGCGGCGCAACAGCCGGCCGGCGATGCGCGGGGTGCCTCGCGCGCGCCGCGCGATTTCGTGGGCGCCGTCGGGGCTCAGCGCTGCGTTGAGCACACGCGCCCCGCGCGTGACGACACGCTCCAACTCCTCCACGGTATAGAAATTCAGCCGCACCGGAATTCCGAAGCGATCGCGCAGCGGCGTGGTCAGCAGCCCGAGCCGCGTGGTGGCGCCGACGAGCGTGAACTTGGCCAGATCGATGCGCACCGAGCGCGCCGCCGGGCCCTCGCCGATGATGAGGTCGAGCTGGAAGTCCTCGAGCGCCGGATAGAGGATCTCCTCGACCGCCGGGCTCAAGCGATGGATCTCATCGATGAACAGCACGTCGCGGTCTTCGAGGTTGGTCAGCAGGGCGGCGAGATCGCCGGCCTTGGCGATGACCGGGCCGGACGTGGAGCGGAACCCGACGCCCAGTTCTCTGGAGAGGATCTGCGCCAGCGTCGTCTTGCCGAGCCCCGGCGGGCCGGCAAACAGCACGTGGTCGAGCGCCTCGCCGCGGTCGCGTGCCGCCTGGATGAACACCTTGAGATTGGACCGCGCCTGCTCCTGGCCGATGAACTCGTCGAGCGAGCGCGGCCGGAGCGAGGCCTCCGTGGCATCGCTGTCGCGCTTTGCGCCGGTGACGAGGCGATCGGTCATGGTTTGTTCCTGACCTGCTTTGCCGCCCGCGTCAAGGCAAGGCGTCGCCGGCACGTTGGAGAAACGCGCAGATATCGCGGCAGTGCGGGCTTGTACTTACTCGGCGAGCCAGGCGGCGACGCTGCCCGCCGGCAGCGCCAAAAGCCACGTCCACTGGCCAGCCGCCGATCCCCACACGGCGGCGACCGCCATCGAGACGGCAAATACGGCCGCGACGAGCAGCGGTTTGAAAAGCCCCTCGCGCCGCAATGCTGGCGAGACACCTTTTTCCATGAGCTCGTCATCGCGGCTTGCGTGCCACCACATGGCCGCGGACAGCAGGCAGGTGGCAACAAGCACCGCTGCGTACAGAATGGTCGCCAGCGCGCTCCCGTGCCCGCTCATCACGCTCGTGGAGAACGGGATGAGCCCGATGCTCATCAGATAGAACAGGTTGAGCCAGAGGATCACGCCATCGACGCGGCGGATGTGCTCGAACTGGTAATGATGCGCCATCCATAAAAGGCCTATGACGGCGAAGCTCAGCACGTAGCAGAGCATGGCGTGCCGGGAGGCAATGAGCGCGGAGTGGAGCGCATCGCCGCTCAAGCTTTCGGGCAGCTTGAGATCGAGCACCAGCAGCGTGATGGCAACAGCCATCACTCCGTCGCTGAAGGCGACGAGCCGGTCGGCAGGCAAGGTTCCGTTGCGAGGATAAGTGGTCATGGCCGAGCTTTGATCGGTCGATGCTCGTTTTGCTGGTGGGCTGCTTCGCGCACGCCGTCAAGCGCGCGTGACGCGGACGCGTGCCATGCTGCGCTGCGAAAGATACTAAGCAGCGCAACCGTCACATGAAAACCACTTCCCACCGCTAGCAGAGGACGTTAGCGTTTCTCTCGGCGGGGTAGCGATCAATCAAGAGTGGCCAATGCGCCGTATGTTTGCTTTTGCGTTTGCCGTCGCGAGCCTGATTGGGCCCGCGCGCGCCGCCGAGATGTGCATCGCCTGCGAGGAGCCGGTAGCCACCTACCGCTGTAGCGTCGAGCGGCCATCGGAAAAATTCGAGCTCGGTGACACCCTCGAACAGCAGATCTGTTCGAAGGTCATGGAAAAGAAAGGCGCGCACGCCAAGTGCCACGTCGCCATCGTCGCCGAGGGCGGCACGTGCGATGGCCCGGCGCGCACCGCTACGGTTTCCGAGTATCAGCAGGCGACCGCCGGCGACGGCGAGTCCACCTACGAGCCGGGTGCCTTTGAAGTCGCGCGCCGCAACGTGCACTCGACGTGGCTGTGCGTGACATCCTTGTTCCAGGACTGCTGAGCCCCGGACAGTTGAACTGTCGCGCGCTCGTGAGCGAGCGTTCAGGCTCGCGTCCTCGACTGCCTAATTTGCTCGCGTCCTCGCATGGACCATTTTCATACCTACATAGCAGGCGTGAGTTGGATCAGTGAGGTCGTTGAGATGCGTGCGCCCGCGTTCGTTCGCTCCGGAGCTTTGGCCGTCGCCGTAGCCGCCGCACCCGTGCTGCCGCTCGCCGAAGCGCGGCACTACGAGCCGGAGGCCAAATCGGAGACGGTTGTCTTCGACGAAGTGTGGCGGCTGGTGCGCGACAAGTTTTACGATCCCAAGCTCAAGGGGCTGGACTGGGACGCCGCGGGCCGCCGGCATCGCGCCGACTATGCTGCTGCCAAGACGGACGCGCAGCGCTCGGACGCCATCAACGCGCTGCTGCGCGAGCTCGACGCCTCGCACACGCACCACTACACGAAGGACGAGACCGCCTACTACGAGCTGGTCGATATTTTCTCCTATCCCCTGCGCCGCGATATCCCGAAGCACTTCTCCGGCAAGTCGGTGCGCTATGCCGGCATCGGCATGTTCAGCAAGGAGATCGACGGCAAGAATTTTGTGACGGCGGTGTTCCCAGCCATGCCGGCGGACAAGGCCGGGCTGCTCGTCGGCGACGAGATCGTCTCCGCCGATGCCGCGCCGTTCGCCCCGGTCGGCTCGTTTCGCAACAAGGTCGGCGAGCGCGTGGTGCTGAGGGTGCGCCGCGAGGCGAACGGCCCGGCGAAAGATGTGACGGTCGAGCCCGAATGGATCGAGCCGGGCGATGCTTTCGACGCCGCGCTGCGCAACAGCGCGCGCATCATCGAGGCGAACGGCCGGCGCATCGGCTACGTGCGCGTATGGTCGTACGCCGGTGACCGCTATCAGAAGAGCCTCGAGGAAGTGCTGAGCGAAGGCAAGCTGAAGGACGTCGATGCGCTGATCTGGGATTTGCGCGACGGATGGGGCGGGGCGCATCCGCGCTATCTCAGCGTGTTCAATCCTTATGGGCCGACGCTGGCGCTGACGGGGCGCAACGGAAAGACCAATCTCGTCGGCTATCGCTGGCACAAGCCGATCGCCATGCTGGTCAATGGCGGCACGCGCAGCGGCAAGGAAGTGCTCACTTACGGCTTCAAGAAAAATGGCTTCGGGCAGGTGATCGGCGAGCGCACCGCCGGAGCGCTGCTGGCTGGAACCGCATTCCTGTTGTCGGACGGCAGCCTGCTCATTCTGGCGGTCGAGGATGCGGCCGTCGACGGCGAACGCGTCGAAGGCAAGGGCGTCGACCCGACGGTCGCGGTGCCGTTCGATGTGCGCTACGCCGCCGGCAAGGATCCGCAGCTCGACAAGGCCATCGCCGTGCTGGCCGAAGGTGCCTGAACAGCCTTGCCTAGGTCGCTATGGTCTTGATCTTCAGAGCGACGACTGTGATGAACTGCCCGGCGTTGGGCTCACCCTTGTCGGTGATCGAGCGCAGCCCATAAGCTTGGTCGCGCTGGCCGACCAGCATCTTCGGCGGCGCCGATGGATCGTTGACCGCCGAGGCCGCCTCGCCGACGTACGTCTGCTCAAGCGCCGCCGGCTTGAAGTCGCGGTTCGATGGCCCCATGACCGCCCAGATGAGCACGAGCTTGCCGCTGAGCGCGGTCTGCGATCCTACGTTGCGGATCTCGCCCGAGTAGCTCTCTTCGGGCCCGTTACCCTTCGGCTTGAAGGCGCACAGCATGGCGCGGGTTTGACTGTCGGGATCCGAGCTGCGCTCGCCGCTTTCGGCAAGCGTACAGGTGAGCACGCCGACATCCGTCTGCACCGCCGCCGAAGTCCGCGCGGCCAGAGCAAAAACGCTCAATGCGCAAGCGCACACTGCGATCGTCCAGTGCATGGACCATTTCCCTTTGCAGAACGAGCTTCACGGAAACGTTCCGGCGGCCCGTTTAGTTGCGCCATTAGCTGCGAGTTGCCGATCCCTTCAAGCGGGGATGATGCGCCCCCGCGCCAGGATCTCGCGCACCCCTATGGAGACCATCCCGGCCAGAAAAGCCAAGTAGGGACGCGCATCTTCGAGTCCCGCCGGGAGCAGCATGGCGGAGACAGCAAAGGCGATGACCGCCACCGGGGCGGCGACGATCCAAGTCAGGGCGCCGGTGCGCAGCACCACCACGGCGAGCACCAGCGCCGTCAGCACTGCGGGGACCGTGGACCACACGAAAGCGGTGAGCGCCGCCTGGCCGAGCGGTGGCTCGCCGCCAGGAAGCATCTCGGAGAACCCGAGCACGGACGCCAGCGCCAACAGGACGGCGACCAGCAGCGCCGCAAAGAACGGCCCCGCCAGCGCGTAGATCAGGAACGTCCACAGGGCGCGTTGCGTGTTGCTAACCATCGGTCCTCTCGCGTTAGCGCGCCAGCTCTTTGAGGCCGCGGCGGATGAGCTTTGCCGTGTCGGCGTCCTCGCCCAGCTCCTTCATCGCCATGGCCACCGCCGCCGATGCCTGGCCCGGTTGATAGCCGAGATTGGAGAGCGCCGACATCGCCTCGGCCGCGGCATTTCCGTGCGGGTAGCCGCCCGTGCCGCCAGCCGCGCCGCTTGGCAGGTGCATTCCCGCGACCGACAGCGCCGGCGCCTTGTCCTTCAGCTCGGCGACGATGCGTTGGGCGAGCTTCTTGCCGATGCCCGGCGCCTGCTCGACGCTCGCCCAGTCGGCCAGCGCGATGGCGGTGGCCAGCTCCTGCGGGCTGAGCGTGCCGAGCAAGCCCAGCGCCACCTTGGAGCCGACGCCTTGCACGTTCTGCAGCGTGCGGAACCACGAGCGCTCGACCTCGCTGGCAAATCCGAACAGGCGGATCGCATCCTCGCGCACGTGCGTGTCGATGGTCAGCGCAACCTCCTCGCCGATCTTCATATCGCGCAGCGTGCGCGAGGAGGCCTGCACCTCGTAGCCGACGCCGTTGACGTCGACGATACAGAAGCTCTCGCCGATGGTGTCGACCGTGCCTCTAAGTTTGCCGATCATTGGTCCTCCCGGCGGTGGGCAAGAGGCAGTGGGCAGTGGAGTGGCACAGCCGCTCGACTACTGCTGCCGACTGCCCGTTGCCTACTGCCTGATGGCCATCGCCACCTTCACCCGCGTCTGCCGGTGATTGGCGTGACAGATGGCGATCGCAAGCGCATCAGCCTCGTCCGCACTCTCGAAGCGTGCCTTGGGCAAGAGATATCCGATCATCGCCTGGATCTGGCGCTTCTCGGCGTGCCCGGCTCCCGTCACCGATTTCTTGATCAGGTTGGGAGGATATTCGGCGACGATGAGCCCGCCCATCGCGGGTGCGAGCAGCGCCATGCCGCGCGCCTGCCCGAGCTTCAGGGTGGAGCGCGCGTTGTCGTTGACGAAGGTCTCCTCGATGGCGGCTTCCTGCGGCTTGAAGCTGGCGATCACGCTGGCGATGCCCTCGAACAGCTCGCGCAGACGGTAGGCCAGCTCGCAATCGGCCGGCGCCGTGACGAGCCCGCTGGCGACATAGCTCAGCCGCGAGCCGTCACTGTCGACGACCCCCCATCCGGTGCGGCGCAGGCCCGGATCGATGCCGATGATGCGAATCACGGTCCCCCTCATGAGCCCGACGCATAGCACGACGCCTGTTCGCGAAGGTGCCCGGTCTGCACCGCCGCCCTTTGAACGCCGACCCTCCAAGGGCTTACGCCGCCCCGCCGAGATGTCCTGCCGCAGGCAACCAGCCGCCTGTGGATAGCGTTGATGAATTGCTTCCGCAGGCGTATTTTCACGGGGCATTTATGCTTTTCAATTATCCGTGCCCGACGATTAGCGGCGCAGCTCGACTTTACCGACGACCCATTTTGCTGGCCGCGCGCACCGAGGCAACCGCGCGTACCATGATCCGCAACGGACGAGATAACCGACAGGGCCTGTGCCCCGCTCCGCGCGGAGCAACGGCGCTCGACCGCCTGCCTCCGGCGCTGGCCGGCGACCTCGCCTTCCGCATCTTCTGTACGCCCGAGCTGTCGCAGCACCGCAGCGCCGATCACGATCAGCTCACGGCGCGCGCCCGCTTCCATCTGCGCCATGCCCATTGGCAGCGCGTGCCGACGCCGGCCGGCGAGGTGCAGACCTACACCTTCGAGCCCGACACGCACCCGCGCGGCACCGTCGTGCTGGTGCACGGCTGGACGAGCGAGGCCGCATTCATGACCGCGTTCATGGAGCCGCTGCGTCGCTCAGGCTTTCGCGTCGTCGCGTTCGACTTCCCCGCGCATGGTCTGAGCCCCGGCCGGCGCACCAATCTGGCCGACTGCGCGCACGCCATGCTGGCCGTGTGCAATCACTTCGGTCCCATCCATGCGGCGGTGGCGCATTCGTTCGGCGGGTTCGTTTCGCTGCTCGTCGCCGAGGGCGGGCCGCCGATGCCGCGCGCTCATCCAATCGAACGCTTCGTGCTCATCGCCTGCCCCAACCGGCTGGCCGACGTGACCGGCAAATTCGGCTCGACGCTGCGGCTGGCGCCGGCGGCGCAGCGCGCCTACGAGCACCACCTGGAGCGCGTCGGGCACCGGACCGTGGAAAGCTTCTCGGCGGCCGCGCTGTTGCGCACGGCCGGCGCGAAGGCCCTCGTCATCCACGGACGCGAGGACGCAGAGGTGCCGTTCCACAATGCCGAGGATATCGCCGCGGCTTGCCCGTCAGCGCGTCTGCTCGCCTTTGAAGGGATGGGCCACCGCACCATTCTCTACGCGCCGCCCGTGTTCCGCGCGGTGATGAACGAGCTTGCGCCGCGACGTCAGGAAGCCGCCGCCACGCGCCGGCCCAGCGCTCCCGCGCCCGGCACGGCTGCGCCGACGTGGCATGCCCCGCAGCAGACCACGCAACGTCGCGAGCGCGCCGGCGCGCGCCCTTGAGAACGCCCGAGCTCCAAACGCCCGGCGCTCCACCTCTTTTTCCCATGAGACATTTCGCGCCCCCGCGCTTGATAGAGGTCAAGCTGGCACCGCCGCGCTCTCGCTAAGGTGCCCGCAAACATTGCCAAAAGGGGGATATTCGATGCTGGGGCTTGGGCTTGTCACAAATCCGGTCGCGGAATCATTCCTTGCCTGCCTCGAGCGGGCGCAGCACGTGACAAAGCCCTTCGATTACTGGCTGCTTGAAGGCGCGCTCCCGGCCCAGGATATCGACGCCATCGTCAGCCTTCCCTTCGCGGCGCCCAGCGCCGCCGGCTACAGCGGCAAGCGCGAGACGAACAACTCTTCGCGCATGTTTTTCAATCGCGAGAACCAGGAGAAGTTCGCCGTCTGTCGCCGCGTGGCGTCGGCCTTCGCGGAGCCCCGCGTCAGAAGCGCTATCGAGGCGACGACGCACGCCGACCTTTCAGGAACGAAACTGAGGATCGAGTATTGTCAGGACGCCCCGGGCTTCTGGCTTGAGCCGCACACGGACATCTCGGTCAAGAAGTTCACCATGCTGGTCTATCTGTCGGACGATCCGGCACTGCGTCTGGCCGGCACCGATATTCACGAAGGACCGCCGGACTTCACGTACGTGACCTCGGCTCCCTACGGCCGCAACCTCGGCGTGATCTTCATTCCGGCGAAGAACACCTGGCACGGCGTCGGTCATCATCCCCTGACCGGCCTGCGCAAGTCGATCATCATCAACTACGTCACTGCCGACTGGCGCGATACCTTCGAGCTTGCCGAGTAGCAGCCTGACCGGCGGCCCGGCCGCTCAGGCAGCGGTGAGCTTCTTCAGGACCTCGTCGGATATCTCGAAGTTGGCGAACACGTTCTGCACGTCGTCGTCGTCATCAAGCGCGGCGATCATCTTCATGATCGACTCCGCCTTCTCCTCGTCGACCTGCGTCGACAGGCTGGGCTTCCAGATGGGCTTCACGCTGCGCGGCTGACCGAGCTTGTCCTCGAGCGCCGCGGCGACCGTGCCCAGACTTTCAAAGGCGCAGGTGACGACGTGGCCGTCGGCGTCCGAATTGACGTCGTCGGCGCCGGCGTCGATGGCCGCATCGAGCACTGCGTCGGCCGAGCCCGCGCCCCCCGGATAGGTGATCTCGCCCACGTGCGCGAACATGTGCGCCACCGACCCCGTGGCGCCAAGGTTGCCGCCGTACTTGGTGAACACGGCGCGCACCGCGCCGCCCGTGCGGTTGCGGTTGTCGGTCAGCGCTTCGGCAATGATGGCGACGCCGCCCGGTCCGTAGCCCTCGTAGCGGATCGCCTCGTAGGTGTCGGCGTCGCCGCCCTGCGCCTTCTTGATCGCCCGCTCGATGTTGTCCTTGGGCATGTTCTCGGCACGCGCCGCTTGAATGGCGAGGCGCAGGCGCGCGTTCATTTCCGGGTCGGGCGTCCCGTGCTTGGCCGACACGGTGATCTCGCGCGCGAGCTTGGAGAACAGCTTCGCCTTGGCCGCATCCTGGCGGCCCTTGCGGTGCATGATGTTCTTGTATTGCGAATGGCCGGCCATCTTGCTCTCTTTGGGCGTGCATCCGGAGTTGGGCGTTTATTGCGCGAGCCGCCCCCTCGCGGTCAAGTGCGGGGGCCTTTCTCAGGCTCCGGCCAGAAATCCGGCACGGCAGGCTCCAGGTGCGGGCCTATGCGCAGCGCGCCGCAACGGAGCGCCAGCCCCGTCGCATCGTCGATGTCGATGGCGAGACCGGAAAGCGTGGCGGGACCGCCCGCCGGCTCGAAGCGCTGGCGCTGGATCTTGGTCAGGAAGCGGTTGATAGGCTCCTCGATGTCCATGCCGAGCACCGAGTTGTAGTCCCCGCACATACCGACATCCGAGATGTAAGCCGTGCCGGCCGGCAGCACGCGCTCATCCGCCGTGGGAACGTGCGTGTGCGTGCCGACCACCGCGCTTGCTCGCCCGTCGACGAAAAAGCCCAGTGCCTGCTTCTCGCTCGTCGCCTCGGCGTGGAAGTCGATGAGAATCGCGTCCGCACCTTCCTTCAGGCGGCAGGCGGTGAGCTCGGCGTCGATCGCGCGGAACGGGCAGTCGAGCTCGGGCATGAAGATGCGGCCCATGGCGTTGATCACCAGCACCTCGGCGCCGCCGGCCGTCTTGACCATGGTGGCCCCGCGCCCGGGCGTCCCCTTCGGGTAATTGATCGGGCGCACGAGACGCGGCTGGCGCTCGATGAACACCAGCGCCTCCTTCTGATCGAAGGCATGATTGCCGAGCGTCACCGCGTCGGCACCGGCCTCGAGCAATTCATCGAGGATCGCTTCGGTGATGCCGAAGCCCCCCGCCGCGTTCTCGCCGTTGATGATGACGAGGTCGAGCGCGTAGCGCCGGCGCAGGCCGGGCAGCGCATCGACCACCGCCTTGCGGCCCGAGCGGCCGACGATATCGCCGAGAAAAAGCAAACGCATCTAGTGTCCAGGGCAGGGAAGCGGGCCTGACGGCGTCAGCACCCAGTCGAGAGGCTGGTCATAGCCTTGATGCGGCACGGCGTCGACCTTGAGCTCATCGTATGCGATGCCGACAGCTACCGCGGGCTTAAGCTTGCGCAGACGCTCGAGCGTGCGGTCGTAGAAGCCGCCGCCGTAGCCGAGCCGGTAGCCGTGGGCGTCGAAGGCGAGCAGCGGCACCAGAACGACGTCGGGCTCGAGCACGGGCCTTGAGGGCAACGGCTCGGCGATGCCCCACGTTGCCTTGCCCATGTCGTCGCCCGGCGCCCATTGGCGAAAGAGAAGCGGCAGCCCCTTGCCCTGCATCACCGGCAGGCAGAGGAGATGCCCCTCGCCAGAGAGGCGGTTCAGCAGCGCCGCCGGGTCGATCTCGTCGCGTATGGCTGAAAATCCCGACACGATCGCGCCGGGCGCAAGCGACAGGAAGGCGAGCCCGTGGCGCGCCAAGCTCTCGCCGGCCGCCGCCCCATGTTGGGCGTAGGCCGCAGCGCGACGGGCGAGCGCCCGGGTTCTTTCTGCCCGTTTTTCCTCGCCCATCTGCATGCGAAGTCAAGAAAAATGCCGCGGTGGCCGTCGAAGCGGATGATCCCGCGTGGTCCCTACGAGAAGTAGGTGGGGGCCGTGTGTCCGAAACCACGGTCTCGGTCAGGGACAGCTCCCATGCGGATCTTATAGGCCCCGGGGAACATATATGCTTCTAACGCACCCCGCAGCGCGGTTGAATGTAGAGCAATGCCGCAAGAATTCCAGATGCCTCAGTCGCACATGCACAATGGCGGAGTAACGAAGTCGCCTCGCCGATCGCAGGGTTGCGGGGGATCTGCATAGCCGGGGAGCACATTTCTTTCCTGTCATCCTCGAGACAAGCCCGAGGATGACACCTGTGGGAGCGGGCTAGGCGCGGCGCTTTGCTTCCGAGCCCTTTGCGTGGTCGTTCGCCTTGGGCGCCTCGCCCAGCGCATCCCGCGCGTCCCACAGTTCATCGGTGATAAGCAGTGCCGCCATGAGCAGCAGGCGCTCGTCGCCGGCGTTGCCGTGCTCGCGCGTCAGCGCATCGACGCGGCCCTTGACGTAGGCGGCGAGATCCTTGAGGCGCGCTTCCTCGCCGTCTCCGCAATCAAAACGGTAGGCGCGTCCGTTCACGTTGACCGTAACCTCGGCCATCGCCCTCCCCGGCAGGCGCGCAAAAGCGCCGTTTTCAGACCCCGTCAGGCATCGCTTTCGAGCACGTTATGCAGCGAGTCTATGGCCCAATCAATGCGGTTCACGGCCTGATCGCGCGCCTCCTCAAGGCGCGTGATGCGGGCCAGTGCCTCGGCCAGTTCGCCCTTGAGGCGGTCGCGCTCGCGCTCCAGCGTATCGAGACGCTGCTGCGCTTGGCGGCCCGAATCAGAGGGCGCCGCGCGGCCCGTTGCTCGGCGTGGCGGCGCCTGCCGCTTGCCTTTTCCCGTCACCCGCTCAGCCATTCTGATCCTGCCCTCCGAGATGCGCTCAGTGCCCTCTGGCGATCCACGGCTGCTTTCCCGTTGTCATGACCTTATGTGTCGCTGTTCGAAGCCGTCAACAAGCCAGCGAGCGAAGCGACGCGCATCCAACAGAATTCTCCAATCGCGCTTTCTCGATGGCCATTCCACGCGCCGTTCCGCAAGCGGGGCGTGTCGCATTGACAGGGCAGCCCCTCGTCCAGTTAATGGCCGCGCCTTTGGGCATGCGCTCAGCGCATGCGTACATATAAGAACCCGCCAAGGAGGCGACGATGACTTTGAAGGTTGCGATCTCGGGCTTTGGCCGCATCGGCAGGAACGTGCTGCGCGCCGCCGCCGAGGCTAAGCGGACCGACCTTCAGTTTGTCGCCATAAACGATCTGGTTCCGGCCAAGGACAACGCGCATCTGTTCAAATACGACAGCGTGCACGGGACATTCCCGGGGGACGTGAAGGTCGTCGGCGATTCGATCGACGTCGGTCTCGGCGCGCCAATCAGGGTGCTGGCCGAGAAGGATCCCTCGAAACTGCCGTGGAAGGACCTGGGCATCGACATCGTCATGGAATGCACGGGCATTTTCACCGACAAGGACAAGGCGCAGGTGCATCTGGCGGCCGGCGCCAAGCGCGTGCTCGTTTCTGCACCGTCTAAGGGCGCGGACCTGACCGTCGTTTACGGCGTCAACCACGAAAAGCTCTCGAGCGAGCATAAGATCGTGTCGAATGCCTCGTGCACGACGAACTGCCTGGCGCCCGTCGCCAAGGTTTTGCACGACCTCGTCGGCATCCAGTCGGGCTTCATGACGACGATCCACGCCTACACCAACGACCAGCGCATCCTCGACCAGGCGCACAAGGACATGCGCCGCGCGCGTGCCGCCGCTTTGTCGATGATCCCGACCTCGACCGGAGCGGCGACGGCTGTGGGTCTCGTGCTGCCGGAGCTCAAGGGCAAGCTCGACGGTACCTCCATCCGCGTGCCGACGCCGAACGTCTCCGTCATCGACTTGAAGTTCATCCCC
>Ga0299912_10001982_pt1 | contig 16716 bp, 18 predicted proteins | sample RVTome_2_FD_207667 | JGI IMG/M metagenome (GOLD analysis project Ga0299912, IMG submission 207667) | Soil microbial communities from uranium-contaminated site in the Upper Colorado River Basin, Wyoming, United States - RVT95D214 (version 2) ... | reverse complement strand
TGGCGCACAATATCAATCAAATGGCCAGCCGGCTCGAAGAGGCAGAACAGGCGCGCGAGCGCCAGCTTGCTGCCATTGTCCACGAGCTGGCGCGTCCTCTCACGGGGATGCGGGCTGCTATCGAGACGCTGCGTGACGGCGCAGACACAGAGCCCGAGATGCGTGATGTTCTGCTGGATGGCGTTGAACAGGAACTGGCGCGGCTCGAGCGGCTGATCGTAACTTTGCAGGGCTTGCATAAACGGGCGCTTCGCCCCATGCAGCTCAACCGCACCGAAACCTCGCTCGACCGTGTCATCCGCGCTTGTGTGGCGAACTATGATCCCGTTGCGGTGCAATCGGGCATCGCGCTCGCGGTTGACGTGCCATCCACTTTGCCGCGCGTGCGCGCCGATCAGGATCGCCTCATCCAGGTGTTGACGAATCTTTTGGATAATGCATTCAAGTTCACGCCGCGTGGAGGGCGCGTCAGTGTGCAGGCTGGCGAAAATGATCGGGGCGTGTGGGTCTCTGTGGCCGACACCGGCACTGGCATTGCGCCGGATGAATTGCCGCACATCTTTCAACAATTCTACAGCGGCGACGAATCGCGCGAGCCTGAAAAGCGCGGGATGGGGTTGGGCCTGGCGATCTGCCGCGAGATCATCACGGCGCACCAGGGACAGATTGAGGTCGAGAGCCAGACGGGACAGGGCACACGCTTTACGTTCACGTTGCCAAAGGGATGACAGTGCAGCGTTGTACCTGATGCTCGTCTCACGAGCCTGTTCCACAGAGCGCAGGGCTTGTTCACTTGGACAAGCCCTACGTTTTCTTTAGGAAACCTTTAGGTTTTCTTGAGAAGAACTTGAGGCAACCGCACTCATTTTGAGCTATCGTATTCCCAGACGATTCAACAACGTGGAGAAATAGTCATGGAACTGGTTCTCGGCGGGCTGTTTGTGTTTGCTTTGCGCCTTACTGATGTTACCCTGGGCACTTTGCGTATCCTTATGACCGTGCGCGGGCGCAAATGGCTCGCAGGGCTGATCGGCTTTGTAGAAGTGACGATTTTCGTCGTCGCCATCAGCCAGGTCGTGCGGAATGCAGGCAACGTTTGGAATGTGCTGGGCTATGCCGGCGGCTTTGCAGCAGGCACGATGGTTGGCATGACCATCGAAGAGCGACTGGCGCTTGGTGTTACCGTAGTACGCATCATCTCTTCTGGCCTGGGAACAGAGTTGGGTGAATCCGTCCGTCGCGCTGGCTTTGGCGTGACACAGATAACGGGCCGAGGAATGCGAGAAACCGTGGACATCCTGGAAGTTGTCGTGCGCCGCGCTGATCTGCCGGCCGTTCTCCAGATCGTGAACCAGGTAGACAATAAGGCGTTCGTCACCGTCGAGGAAACGCGCCGCGTGTATCGGGGCTGGCGGTTGGGCAAATAGCGCGTCACACACCCGATTTCTTTAGGAAAACTTTAGGTTACCTTGAGGTCAACTTGAGGCAGGCGATCTCGTTTTCTGCTATGCTGGTTCTTGGCTGGCCCGTCTGGCGCGCAGAGGTTAGGATATGGAAAAGCTTCCCGCTTTGCTGTTCGCTTTGGTCGTCATCATCGTCACTCTGATACTAGGCAGCATATTCTCAGAATCAATCACGGGTTGGCTTCGTCTGCGATTCAACTGGTCGCGCGGAGGCGAAGAGGCTTTGCTATGGGGACTACTCATCCTGACGGCATTTTCGTTCGGCCTGCTGGTGATGTATCTGCTCCTCAGGCCGTGAGCCAATTCTTATTCTGACAAGGGATGATCCATGCAACGTCACAACACGTTCGGCAGGCAACGTCAGGTGGTGGTGCTCAGAGATCATGACTCGGTTTGGGCGCCAGAGGCTAAAGCCGAGGTGCTGGAGGCAGTCGGGGCTATCCATGAGGGACTGGGGCGAATGGGATACACGGTGATCCCACTTCAAGTGCAATCGCCAGGGGAACTCGCAGACACGCTCAAACTATTCGATCCGGACAGGTGTGTCGTTTTAAACTTGTGCGATGGAATCGAGTCAGACGCTGTTGACCTCGTTCAAATCGCGGCGCTGCTGGAGGAACTAGGTTTTACTTATACAGGCGCGGATGCGCGGACGCTGCTGGCAACGCAGGACAAAACCTGTGCCAAGCGAGTGTTGACGGCGCATGGCATTCCAACACCGGAGTGGAGCACGGTGCTGGGAAGTGAGTTCAAGTGGGATCGCTACCCGGCGATAGTCAAAGTTGCCGACGAGCATGGCAGCGAAGCTTTGACACCAGCCTCCGTCGTCCACGATCAACGAGACCTGCAGGCTCGTGTGGCAGAGTTGGCCGCTTTGGGAAAGCAGTATCTGATGGTCTCCGAGTTCATTGATGGAAGAGAACTCACGGTCTCATTGTGGGGCAATGGTCACGTTCGAGCACTGCCGTTGGTCGAGATAGACTATGCAGCCTATCGTCCAGAGTGGCCACGGCTGCGGACATTCGAGGCTAAATGGCAGACGAATTCCCCACTATATCAACGCGCCCGACTGGTCTGTTCGCCGAGTCTCTCCGTCGAACTCCAAAGCCGCATCGAGCGCATCGCGGTAGATGCTTACCGTGCCCTTAATCTGAGAGACTATGCTCGGATTGACATTCGGGTGCGGGGTGGCGTGCCGTATGTGATTGACGTAAATGCTAATCCTGATCTTTCTGCCGGAAGCAGCTTTGTGATCGCCGCCAAACGGGCTGGCTATGATTATGGGGCAATGCTCGGCAGAATTATTGAGTGGGCGGTGCAGCGCGCCGAAGCGCGCCAGCGCCAAGTGCGACGGGGTGGCTACGATGGATACACAGTGTTTGATGCTGGCTGTTGTCCAACCTGAAGATGCGGAAGCGGCGACCCAGGCGTTGACCGAGGCCGGGCTGCGAGTGACTCGCGTCAGTTCTCTCGGCGGCTTTCTGCGAGCGGGCAATGTCACGCTGCTACTGGGGCTGGATCGTTCCCAGGTGCCGCGCGCCATCAAGCTGTTGGCCGACAACTGTGAGAGACGCACCTTTTACGTTAATGCGGCACCGATGGTGGATTTCCGTGCCGGCTATGCCATGCCGGTCGAGACCATTATCGGCGGCGCGAATATCTTTGTCTTGTCGGTGGAACGCATGACGCGCGTCGGCGCGCAAGTCGAGACCACTACTTTTGAGACGCAAGAGAGGAGGAAAGATGGCATGAAGATGGTAATCGCAATCGTGCCCGAAAAGCACTCGAACGAAATCCTCGACGCGCTGGTCGAGGCGCAGTATCGCGCGACGTTGATCAGCACGACGGGCGGCTTTTTGCGCAAGGGCAACGCGACCCTGCTGATCGGTGTCCGGGACGAAAGAGCAGACGGTGTTCTTCAACACATCCAGGGTGTCTGCGAAGCGATTAGCCTGAGAGGAAATTCCGAAGCGCCCTGGGCAACGGTATTCGTGCTGGATATGGAGCAGTACGTGCAAGTATAGCCAACCTGACTTTTGCCATATCGAGAGCAAGAGAAGTCAGATGGCAGCAGACGCAATCCGTTTTGAATAGGAGGAACGATGCCAACCAAAGTTAAACCGACCAAACCAAAAGCACCTGCCGCAAAAGCACGCAAAACGCGCAAAAGCGCACTGGAAATGAGCCTCAACGCGATGGCGGTTCAACTCAGCGAGTTGAGCCGGCGCGTGACGGCGCTGGAAGAGGGTGCACCGGTTCCAGGCCCACAAGGCGAAAAAGGTGAGCCTGGTCTACAAGGCCAGCCAGGGCCAAAGGGCGAAAAGGGCGATCCTGGTCCTCAGGGGCCACCAGGACCACAGGGCCAGAAAGGTGAATCAGGCTCACAAGGTCAGCCAGGGCCACAGGGCGAGAAAGGCGAACCCGGCCCACAAGGTCAGCCGGGGCCGAAAGGGGACAAGGGTGAGCCTGGCCCGCAAGGCCCACCAGGGCCAGAGGGCAAGAGAGGTGAACCCGGTCTGCAAGGTTCGGCGGGGCCGAAAGGCGACAAGGGGAATCCTGGCCCACAGGGCAACAAAGGTGATCCCGGCCCGCAAGGCCCACCAGGGCCGAAAGGGGACAAGGGTGATCCGGCTGATATGGCACGCCTGGAGGAACTCGAACGTCGTATCGCGGAACTGGAAAAGCGTTTACAGGAAAGAGGCACGGTATAGCGCAGCTTTGCCACCTTCGGCGATTGGCTGAGGCCAGCCTCTTGGATCGTCTGTCGAGCTTGGTAGCCGATTGAATCCGACGCCGCGACCGCAGCGCGGCGTCGGCTGCCTGTTGTATGCAAGTGACAGAGTATAAAAACATGGAGATAAGTCGAGTCCCCAGATCGAAGGAAGCAGCCAAATCCAGCTATGACCGGTTGAGCCGCTGGTACGATGCGCTTGCCGGCGGCAGCGAGAGGAGGCTGGCCGAGATCGGCCTGCAAAAGTTGCACGTCAGAGAAGGCGAGACCGTCCTCGAAATCGGCTTTGGCACCGGACACGCCCTCGTGGCTTTGGCACACCTGGTCGGCCAGTCAGGCAAGGTCTATGGAATTGATCTATCGGAAGGTATGTTCAGAATCGCAAGAGACCGGCTTGACAAAGCAGGACTCTTGAACAGAGTGGAGTTGCGGTGTGGCGATGCGATCAGACTGCCTTTCGATGCCGATTTCTTTGACGCGATTTTCATGAGCTTTACGTTGGAGCTGTTCGACACGCCAGAGATACCGACCGTTCTGGGTGAATGTTATCGAGTGCTACGGGATGGTGGACGGCTGGGCGTCGTCGCCATGTCGAAAAGAGAGCAGCCGAATTGGCCCACCAGGCTCTACGAGTGGGCGCACAGGGTGTTGCCTAACTATGTGGATTGCCGTCCCATTCCTGTTCGCCAGGTTTTGGGCGAGGCTGGTTTTCACTTGGTAGACTCGGCTGCCCTGTCCGTTTGGGGATTACCGGTGGATGTCGTCGCGGCCGAGAAACAAAACGGGTCATAGGAGCTTGTGATAAATGAATTCTAGTCCAGCTTCATCATTTCTTCAGCAACTGCGTGGACGGATCACGCTGGAGACGATTCCCTTTAGCGAACGCGGTTCACGGCTGCTGGTATTCCGCGATGCGGGCCGCCTTGATATTCGCCTGGCCGAGCGCTGGGCCAAGTGGGAAGCCGAAGTCGGAGACTACCGGCATCGCGCGCCGATCGTAGACAATATCACTTTCACGGATGAGAACAACACGCCGCTCGATTTCAAGTTCACAACCTATCCGCATGCCGTCTATTTCGAGACAGCCTGTGGAGAATTCGCGCTGGCGTTTGTGGATGAAGAGACGTTGTATCTGAAACTGCCAGCGGGGCGCATTGGACTCGCGTTTCGCATCTACGCAACGCAGGGACGCACCGACCGGCGTGGCGGCGAATTCAAAGGTGATCCCGAACATCGGCGCACCCACCGCAATGTAGCCTACACGACGAATGCGCGCATTGTCTCCAATACCGTCACCACTGATTCGAATGGTTATCTGCGCATTGAGCTTCAAGTGGATGCCGGCGCCGAGTCCGGGTTCGTGTTGAACATCACGCCGCGCCTGGGGCTGAATCGCGCCGTGCCCAGGGCCGAACAAGTGCTTGGCGATGCGGAACGACGATGGCACGCCTGGTTTGCCGCTGCGCCGCCCGTCGAGGACAAGTACGCGGCCCAATACTATTATGCCTGGTGGATCTTGCGCGCCGGGCTTTTGAGTTCACGCTTTTTCCTCACGCGCGAAGCCATGATGCCCTCGATGATTCGCTACGTGGGCGCGTGGCAATGGGATGCCTTTTTTCACGCGCTGGCCTATCGGCACATGGATCAGCGGTTGGCGGAAAACCAACTTCGGCTCGTGCTGGATCACCAGTGCGAAGACGGCATGATCCCCGACGCCATACACGATGAAGGCACGGTGACGCAATGGAAACTACCGGACTCGGATCAAGAAGTCGAGGTGACCAAGCCGCCGCTATTGGCCTGGACGGCGCTCAAGCTCTACCAGACCAGCGGCAACCGTGATTTCTTGGACGAAATCTATGAGCCAATGCAACGCTGGAACCGGTGGTGGTTCGAAAAGAACGACGACGACGGCGATGGTATCGTGCAATACAACCACCCTTATTCGTCGGGTCTGGACGATTGCCCCTTGTGGGATGAAGGGATGCCCGTCGAGTCGCCCGAGCTCAACACATACCTGGTGATGGCGATGGACGCGCTATCCGAGATGGCAGGGATCCTCGGATTGACGGCAGATGCGGCAGAATGGCGTGTTCGCGCCGAGACTCTAATGCAAAAGATGATGACGCACTTTTGGGATAAAGACAGGGGAGTGTTTTGGGCCACGCGCGATCACAAACCGATCCGCGTTCTGACGCCGTTCAATCTGTATCCGCTGCTGACCGGACGACTGGGCACGCGGGAAGCCGATAGCCTGGTGGCGCATCTGTTGTCTCCCAACGAGTTCTTGACCAGATACCCGATCCCAACCGTAGCGCGCACGGATCGCAAGTACGACCCGAACCGGATGTGGCGCGGCCCGACGTGGGTCAACATCAACTACCTGTTTATCGAAGGACTGGCGCGTTGTGGCTACCAAGACCTGGCACGGTTGCTGCGCGACAAGACGCTGGCATTGCTGATGCGGCACAATGACATCTATGAATACTATCACCCCGAAACGGGCGATCCGCCGCCGAACGCCGCGTCGGTGTTTGGATGGTCGAGCGCCGTTTTCATAGATTTGGCGATCAAAGCGTCACGCGGAGAGATCATCTAGCAAGTGCCTCGTTTGGTGGGCACGGTCGTGCGGGTCGAGTTCTTCACGCCCATGGGCCAGCAAGTACTTGCGCCCGCTGTGGCTCTTCTGGAGTGGTCCCAGTTCAATGTCGCGAGAGGCCCTCTGCCAGATGCACTTGGCGCGGTTTGGCATCGAGCACTTTTTCCGTCGAGCTTTACCTGGGGCGTGTGGCCGCCGATGGCGAGATCGCAGACACGCAAGCGACGTGAATGCAACCCGTCGGGCCAGATGAAGCAGGCGGATTCCTCTTCGAGGCCGCGGCCATCCCCTGTTGCCGGAGCGGTTTGCATGGCTACACGGTGCGAGTGCTGCCGCATCATCCTGACTTGGTCACGCCTTTCCTCCCCGGCCTCATCGCGTGGGCAAGTTAGGACAATGTCTGTCAGGCCCACCGTCTTTCTTTAGGAAAGCTTTAGGTTAGCTTGAGGAAAACTTGAGGCAAAGATGTGTCTTTCACGTTATGCTTGAATAGAGACCTCACGGAGGCGTGGGTTTGTGACCAGTTCGATATGTCTGTACTCACCCAAGTGGACCGGGCGAGCCGCACCCGGCAAATGGCTCTATGATCCTTGCGACTGATCTGACGCGACTCGCGTCGAATCAATTGGTAACCCGAACCCACGCCAGCGGGTTCTGTGTTGAGTGGGGATGGAGACGGTAACGGAGAAAGTCATGATACTGATATTTCCAGAGAGGCCCATTTTGCCCACTGACTGCCGGTCAGTGACCGGACACTTTTCCGGCCAACCGAACGTAATTCAACCAAAAAGTGTCCGGTCGCCACACGCCTGAAACACGTTCTCTGGAAATCTCAGTGATAAGGGATAGTTCAGAAACAAAGTAACGCTTGGCATCAGCAAGATGAACTACCCGCGCGGCAAGCCGCGCGGTATCAAAACCCTTCGGAAAAGCTGATCGCGGCAAGCCGCGAGGTATCCGACCTGGTTTGGAAGAATGAATAAGAACGGTTTACAACCAACTGAGAAAACCCCAGTACAGGCAACAACCGGGACGACTTCCCGCCTGTACTTTATTGATCACTTGCGCGCTGCTCTGGTCATCCTCGTAGTGCTGCACCACTTGGCCCTCGTCTATGGAGGGGTCCCGCCGTTCTATTACTTTGAACCCCCGACAAACGATCCTCTCGCAGGCCTGCTAGCGTTGGTGTTCGTGCTCTTCAACCAGGCCTGGTTCATGGGAGCCTTCTTCTTGTTGGCAGGCTATTTCACTCCAGGATCCTATGACCGAAAGGGGCCAAGTTCCTTTCTCAAGGATCGGCTACTTCGTCTCGGCATTCCTCTCATCCTATTCATATTCGTGCTCAACCCGATCTCAATGCTCGGTGTGTACCTGATGCCGGCCAGTCTGACCGGGATCACGACCCCACTAACCTGGCAAGCGTATCCCTACCTCCTTGGTCTTGGGCCTCTGTGGTTCGTCGCGATGTTGCTCATCTTTAGCTTTGCTTATGCTGGATGGCGGATACTGACAAGGAACCGGACATCATCCTCGGTGCGTGAATCTTCACTGCCCAGCTACCGCCGTATTGGCATCTTTATTCTGGCGTTGGCGCTGGCAAGTTACCTGCTCCGGATCATTGTCCCGCTAGGCAAAGAAGTTAGCCTGTTCGCGGATTTCCTCAGCTTTCCAACGATTGCCTACCTCCCGCAGTATCTCAGCTTCTTTGTATTGGGTGCCGTCGCATACCGCCACGACGGGTTCCGAACGTTGCCCCGCTCTATGGGCGTAGTTGGCTTTGTGATAGCGGTGGTAGCGGCAGTCGCATTGTTCCCGATTGCGTTTATCAGCCTCTTGATCGCGATAGAGAATGCCTCCCAGCAATTACCCCCTTTCGGTTATGGGACATGGCAGTCTGCCGTATATGCGCTCTGGGATTCTATCTTTGCAGTTGGCATGTGCCTGGGCTTGATCCCGCTCTTCCGCCGCTTTTTCAACGAGGAGAGCAGGTTCGGCAGGTTCTTGTCTCAACATAGCTACACTGTCTACGTTATCCATATTCCAATCGTGGTCTTTCTTGCGTATGCACTGAGGGGAATCGAGCTTGCGCCCTTGCTCAAATTCGGTATGGCGTCCCTCATCGGGGTCCCGCTCTGCTTTGCCGTCGCCTATATCGTCCGCAAAATACCCCTCGCGTCGAGGGTCCTCTAAACAGATGCCGTAGGTGAACGACATGTAGCGGGTGTGGCTATCGAGGTTCCGATCGTACTGTTCCAAAATCTAGAGGAGGATGCACATGGAAGGCAAACACATTTTCGCCAATATCAGCGCGGCAAGAATGGCCGCCTCAACCTTCGGCGTCCTGGCTGGGCTGGGCGGTCTCACGCACGGCGTCGGCGAAATGCTGTAGGGCAACATTTCCCCCAGCGGAATGTATATTGATTCCTGGACGCAAGGGCCGATCGCTACTCACATGGGTGGCGATCCGGCGATGACCATTGTTCCGAACCTTCTCATAACCGGAGTGCTGGCCACCATCGTTTCCCTGACCACGATTGCATGGGCGGGGGCCTTTCGTGGGCGGAGGTTTCGGCTCGCCGATCATTGGCACGTTGGCCGGCATCGCCGGAACCTCAATCAATGCGCCTTTGACGTGGTGGCGCACGCGCCTTTCTGGCAACGCGGGGCGTCTCCTGGCCCAATTGTGGCCGTGGGTTTTCGGCGTGGCTCTCATCAACGGTGTGTTTCTCTTCATCGGCGCAATCTTGCTCGTGTATGTCTTTGCTTGGGGCAACGACGATCTATATCTCAACAGCTTCTTTTTTGCCGTTGTGTCTCTGTTGCTCACGATCATTACCGGCGTCGCGTATGATCTCCCGTCCGGCGAGCAGGGTTCTCTGGTGCAAAATCAATAGGGTTGGAGGGCGAGCGGGTTACGTGCGTCTCACTCCAAATAGAGAGGAAGAATTCCATGCTAAGGTTCATCATCGGCGTATTTTTCGTGCTGCACGGCGGGGTCCATTTGTTGTATTTCGGACAAAGCGCGAGGTATTTTGATCTGAAACCCGGGATGCTTTGGCCTGATGGTGCTTGGGCATTCTCCAAGCTGCTTGGAAATGAAGCAACCAGAAATCTGGCGAGTATTTCATTGATACTGGCCGCCATCGGTTTTGTGGCCGGCGGCGCAGGAATACTCGTGGGGCAGGCCTGGTGGCGGCCAGTGGTCGCGGTCGTGGCCGCGTTTTCTTCCGTTGTCTATGTTCTCTTCTGGAATGGAAGCATGCAGAATCTGGATGGTCAGGGAGGGGTTGGCATTCTCATCAACCTGGCAATTCTGGCTGCCGTGCTCGTCTTGCGGTGGCCCGATTTCGGGTTCTAGCAAGTCCCTACGCGGCAGACTGCCCTCATCGTCACCGCTGCTCATAACGCAACCAATGGGCGGCACGTCGCAGTAGATCAGACTACTCAATAAAGGGATGCAGAGCAATGACATTCAAGTCAGATCAGAAAGGGCAATCAAACAACAGAGAACCGGAAAACCAGCCGGGCAGCACCATTGCTATTTGGATCCCCATCGGTGTGGGGTTCGGGGTTGCACTTGGATTGGTCCTGAATAATCTTGCCCTGGGGATAGGGGTTGGAGCGGCAATCGGTACTGCAGTTGGAGCCGCCATAGTGCAGAGGCGCAAAGGTTTGGAAATCGAGAACTATGGAAAAAAGGGGCGATTACTGCTGGCAATAGGCATGGGCATTTTATTACTTGTTGGAGCAGCGATTCTCGTGTTTCTACTTTTAAAGTAAAAGCGCGGGCGAAGCCGAATCGGTGGGTGGGCAAATTAGGACTAGTCTGTCAGGCCAACTATTTTCTTTAGGAAAACTTTAGGTTTTCTTGAGCTTGGCTTGAGGCATGACCGGGGCGTTTAGGGTATTGTATAGCTGACAGTAAAAAGCAGTTGAAAAGTCGTAGCTCCCACGCGGCACATGTTTGGCAGTTGCCGCGCGTGTTGCACATTCCATGACGCGATGATTAGAGGTGTCTATCGAGAGTGATTCCCTGATGGCGGCATTGGGATTGAGCCTGGTAGCGGATCTGGATCGCGTCAGAGGTGGCTGTATGGAGCGACAACCAGATTCGTTTTTGCTAATAGCGCTACTTTATTCCCACGTGCGAACGTCGCCAGGCGGCCCGGCGCAAGGCTATCCGCCGTGAACGTCGGCGTCAACCGTGGCAAAGCCGGCAGCATCGCCGGCCGTGTGCTTTCGTCCGAGCTGATGCCTGAGGGCACGAGAGGAGGTACAGCTATGTTGAGGAGCATCAAGGAGATGTTGGGTTATGCTATTCGCGCGACCGATGGCGAAATCGGGCAGGTACACGATTTGTATTTTGACGATCGGGCCTGGACGATTCGCTACCTGGTCGCAGATACGGGCAACTGGCTTTCGGGTCGGCGGGTGCTCCTTTCGACGGCCTGTCTGGGTCAACCCGATTGGGAACAGCGCGCCTTCCCTGTGACGTTGGCCCGGCACCAAGTTGAGCTCGGCCCGCACGTTGACACGGATAAGCCAGTTTCCCGGCAGAAAGAAGATGAATTAGCTCGATACTATGGCTGGACGCCGTACTGGGGAATGAGCGATCCCTTGCTGGGAGCGGGTGGCGCTATTGCGTGGGCGCCCATGAATGTGCAGACGGCGCAGGACTCGGATGAACCACAGGGCGATCCTCACCTGAGAAGCGTCAAAGAAGTGATGGGTTATCACATTCAGGCCGTAGAGGGGTTCGCAGGACGTTTGGATGACTTGATCGTCAGTGACGAAAGCTGGACCATTCGCTACATCATTGCAGACATGGGAGGCTGGCTGCCGGGCAAAAAGGTACAATTCGCACCGCAGTGGGTTGGAAAGGTGAGTTGGACCGAGCGGAAGGTTCAGGTTGCGCTCGCTCAAGAGACGATCAAGAACTGTCCCGAGTTCGATCCTATCGCCCTGGCGGACCAGGAATAGGCTGCGCGGCTGCATAAGGTCGTGGCCGGTCGGGCGGTTAGATGGCGGTGCACAGGTGCATCAGCATGAAGAAGGAGCAGTGGCCATGAACGAAACATTGGATCTGAAGACCATTCGCCAGAAACTGGAAGGGCAGCACACGGCTCTTGTCAAACACATCGAAGACGAGGAAGCACGGCTGCGCTTGCCGGCGGGAACGAACCCTGACGTGTTTGATCTCGCCCAAGACTACCTCTCGAAAGAGCGCAGGTCAGCGTTGGTCGCCCGGTCGCGGCAACAGCTTGAACAGGTCGAGGCGGCTTTGCGGCGGCTGGATGAAGGCGCCTATGGCAAGTGTGCCAACTGCGGCGATTCCATTGCACCGTCACGCCTCAAAGTATTGCCCGCTGCGCTCTTGTGCATCAAGTGCCAGGAGCGGCAAGAGGCACAGTAGTTGCTTGACAACATTAGGAGATTCAAGGAGGTTATGCACTGATGGCAGGAATTGCGGGTATTGATCGCGCCGGCAACCGAGACTTGGTTGCGCGAATGCTCGAAAAAATGGCTTACCGAGGTCAGGGCGGCTCCAAGCTCATTGAAGGCAACAACGCAACGTTGGGAGCAGTGTGGCCTGGCGTCCAAGCGACGCCGACATCGTCTGTATTGCAAGAGCAGGCAGTTTGGGACGCACGCCATCCGCCGATGCCCGGCCCGTTGTCGCGGGAGCGTGAACCTTTTGCTCTAGCTGTCGCCATGCCCCCTGGGCTATTCCTGGCGCGCAGCCCGCTGGGTGTCCGTCCGCTCTATTATGGTCAGACGGATGACGGCGCGATCTGCTTTGCTTCGGAGGTCAAGGCGTTGTTAGAGGCGACGCGAGACGTCCACGAATTTCCACCCGGCTTCTGGTACTCGAGCCAGGCAGGCCTTCAGGCTTTCTACAAGTTTGAACCACAGATCGCTCTGGACCTGGAACCCGATGTGATCGCTTCTGGCTTGCGCTTTGGGCTTGAGCAGGCGGTGCGCCGTCGAGTGGATAGTGATGTCATGGGATGCTGGCTTTCCGGTGGGCTAGACTCGAGTGTGATGGCAGCGTTGGCGCGCCCACACGTGCGAAAGCTCTACACCTTCGCAGGTGGTATGTCCGGAGCGCCAGACCTGGACTTTGCCAGGCAGGTAGCGGACTTTTTGGGCACGGAGCACCACGAGATCGTCGTCACGGCAGGCGAATTGTTGGCTGCGCTGCCAGAGGTGGTCTATCACCTCGAGTCCTTTGACGCGCTGCTGGTGCGCTCGACTATCGTCAACTATCTGGTGAGCAAGCATGCCGCCAACTATGTAGCAGCAGTGCTATCCGGCGAGGGCGGCGACGAGTTGTTTGCTGGCTACCATTATCTGAAGGAACTTGAACCCGGCCACCTTGCTCAGGAGTTGGCGGACATTGTCCAAAGGCTGCACAATACCGCGCTTCAGCGAGTAGATCGAAGCGCCAGCGCGCATGGCCTCGTCGCGCACGTTCCGTTCCTGGATCTCGATGTGGTCGAATACGCGCAAAGCATTCCGCCGCAACTCAAGTTATGGCGCGACGGCGAGATGATTGAAAAGTGGATCTTGCGCCAGGCGATAGTCGGTGCGCTTCCTGAAGAGGTGCTATGGAGAAGCAAGGCCAAATTCTGGAAAGGCGCCGGAGTCGGTGACTTGCTGGCTCATTACGCCGACGAACGGATCAGCGATGCCGAGTTCAATCGTGAGCGAACTCTGCCCAACGGCTGGGCGCTCAATACCAAAGAAGAGCTGATGTACTATCGCATCTTTAAAGAGCACTTTGAAGACGTGCGCGATTTGTCTTGGATGGGACGGACGAAAGGAGCGTCGAAAACCTGATTGGCCTATCACGTTGAGGGAGGTGGCAAAGATGAAGACGGTTGTAGCGGGCGCATTGGGCGAATGTGTCCACGTAGCAGGCGTGATGAACTTTTTGCGATTGGCCGAGGCCGCCGGTTGGCGAACAGTCTTTCTCGGCCCGGCGGTGTCCATCCAAAAAGTCCTGGAAGCGGCTCGACGCGAGCAGGCCGACCTGGTGGGTGTCTCTTATCGTCTGACGGCTGAGACCGGCGAGCGGCTGCTGGCTGAGTTTGCCGAAGAGGCCGATGAGTTGCGCTCCGCAGGCGTGCGCTTTGCTTTCGGCGGCATCCCGCGCGTGGCCGAGCGCGCCCGGGCCATGGGCTTTTTCGACCACGTCTTTGAAGGCGGCGAGCCAGCCGACGTTGTCCTGGCCTATCTGAAGGGACAACCGCACGGCGGGCTGACCGAGCAAGACTTTCCGCAGACAACTGTGGAGCGCATCGCCTGGAAAGCGCCCTTTCCGATCATCCGCCATCACTATGGATTACCGACGATGGAAGACACCTGGGAAGGCATCGAGCAGATCGCCAAGGCCCAGGTCTTGGACGTGATCTCGCTGGGAATTGATCAAGACGCCCAGGCCAACTTTTTCCATCCGGAGCGCCAAGAGCGCCGCCGCACGGGCGCGGGCGGCGTGCCGGTGCGCACGCCCGAGGACTATCGTGCCCTGTACGAGGCCAGCCGGCGCGGCAACTATCCTTTGCTGCGCACATACTCGGGTTCGGATGACTTTATCCGCCTGGCCGAGATGTATGTCGAGACGATCAACATTGCCTGGTGCGCCATCCCCATCTTTTGGTTCAACCAGATGGATGGGCGCGGCCCCTGGGATCTTGAAGGTTCCATCCGCGAGCATCAGAAGGTGATGGCCTGGTATGGCGAGCGGAATATTCCCGTCGAACTCAACGAGTCGCATCACTGGGGAATGAGGGACGCGCCGGATGTGATCTTTGTCGTCGCGGCCTATCTTTCGGCCTACAACGCGCGCGCTTTTGGCGTGCACGACTATATCGCGCAGTTGATGTTCAACAGCCCGCCCAACGTTTCGAGCAAGATGGGGTTGGCCAAAATGCTGGCTTGTCTGGAGATGATTGCGCCGCTGGCGGGCGACGATTTTCGCATCTGGAAACAGACGCGCACCGGGCTGCTCAGTTTTCCGCTTGACGTTGACGCGGCGCGCGCTCACCTGGCGACGAGCACCTATCTGCAAATGTCGCTCAAGCCACACATCGTTCATGTCGTCGGGCACACTGAGGCGCTTCATATTGCCGGCGCCGACGACGTGATTGAATCGTGCCGGCTGGCTAGCCGCGCGATTGAAAACGCGATGAACGGGCAACCGAACATGACGGCCGATCCCGATATTCAACGACGCAAAGAGGAACTGATTCGAGAAGCACACGTCACATTGGGGGCAATCCGTGCTATGGCCGATCCAGGCGTGCCCGATCCACTCACAGACCCGGCGAACCTGGCGCGGGTCGTAACATTGGGAATACTGGATGCTCCGCACCTGAATGGCAATCCCTATGCGCGAGGGCAGATTGTGGCCGGTATTGACGAGCGCGGCGCGTGTGTGGCGGTGGGTCCGGCGACAGGGCGAACACTATCGGAAGAGGATAGAATTGCCGCTTTGCCCATTTGATTCGACAAGGCCGAGCATTGCTTCACTACTACCGTGAAGTAAGGAGGAACGCATGGACAAGGCAATCCGTTATACTGTGATCGGCGCTGGCCATGGCGGCAAAGCGATGGCCGCGCACCTGGCGCTGATGGGTTTTGATGTTGCGCTGTATAACCGAACCGCCGAAAACATCGCCGTCATCAAAGCGCGAGGGGGGATCGAACTGGAAAGTTATGAAGGCGGGCCGCACGGGTTTGGCCGGTTGGCGCTGGTCACGTCCGATATGAGAGAGGCACTGGCAGCATCCGCTGTCATCATGGTCGTCCTGCCTTCCACAGCTCATGCCGATATTGCCCGTGCCACCGCCCGGCATTTGCGCGATGGGCAGATGGTGGTGCTGCATCCTGGGCGGACGGGCGGCGCGTTCGAATTTGCCCGGGTGCTCAAGGAAAACGGCTGCACGGCGGATGTGACCGTCGCCGAAGCCGAGACGCTGATCTATGCCAGCCGTTCCGAAGGCCCGGCCAAAGGGCGCATCTTTCGCATCAAGGAATCAGTGCCGGTGGCAGCGTTGCCGGCCACCCGCACGCCGCAGGTGTTGGAGGCGCTCAACCGGGCCTATCCTCAATTCATTGACGGCACGAGTGTCTTGCACACCGGCCTCAACAATATGGGGGCTATCTTTCACCCGGCGCTCACGTTGCTGAACGCTGGCCGCATCGAGTCCACCAGCGGCGAGTTCCAATTCTACATTGACGGTGTGACTCCGACGGTGGCGCGTGTATTGGAGGTGCTGGATCGGGAGCGCGTGACTGTCGCAGCCGCGTTGGGTATCCGAGCGCGAACCGGGCTAGAGTGGCTCAAGATGGCCTATGATGCCACTGGCGAGGATTTGCACGAGGCGATTCACAACCAGCCTGGCTACTATGGCATCCAGGCTCCACCGACGCTGCATCACCGCTACATCACCGAAGACGTGCCGATGAGCCTGGTGCCGATCGCCGCGCTGGGGCAGCGGTACGGCGTGTCGGTGCGGGCGATGGACAGCATTATCCGCCTGGCCTGCATCATCCATCGAACGGATTACTGGCGGCGCGGGCGCACGCTGGACAAGCTGGGCATTGACCAGTTGAGCGTAGGCGAGTTGACGCAGTACGCGATGGAAGGCGAGTTGTGAGCGACGGTGGGCGTGAATAACAAGGAGGAAGACCGTATGAATCGCAATGATGTCAGACTCTTGCAATCCATCCGTGGCTATCCGGCTGTGTCTATCTTGTTGCCGACGCACCGCACGTCACCCGATAACCTTCAGGACCCGATCCGTGTCAGGAACCTGGTGCAGCAGGCAACTGAGCGTCTGCTGACTGAATTCTCCAAACGTGATGTCGAACCACTGCTGGCACGGTTGGAGGCGCTGGCGGTGCGCATAGACTATCGC
>Ga0299912_10001980_pt1 | contig 16722 bp, 13 predicted proteins | sample RVTome_2_FD_207667 | JGI IMG/M metagenome (GOLD analysis project Ga0299912, IMG submission 207667) | Soil microbial communities from uranium-contaminated site in the Upper Colorado River Basin, Wyoming, United States - RVT95D214 (version 2) ... | reverse complement strand
TTTGACATTGATACAGTGTGCGTCAAGAAGAACAAGTACATGTTAGATTCACTAAAAGAACAAAGAAGGATCAAGGGCAACTACCATCTCCTCACAGCAAATGTGACGAAGCTACCATTCAAAGACGGCAGCTTTAACAAGATTATCTGTTCTGAAGTCCTGGAGCATATTCCTGAAGACAAAATCGCAGTCAAGGAGTTGATCAGAGTACTGCGCAAAGAGGGCGCTCTTGGGATTAGCGTGCCTCATTATGTGGCTGAATCAATCTGCTGGAAGTTATCGAAAGAGTATTATGGTTTCCCTGGAGGGCACATCAGGAAATACAAGACGCGGGAGCTGCTCGATCTTGTGGATACTGCTGGCTTATCCGTTTATAGTATTCGCCGCAAGCATGCCCTTCATTCTTTCTACTGGATGCTTCGCTGTGTCTTCGGGGTCAAAAAAGAAAAGGCCCCAATCCCCTCACTGTATAACAGGTTCCTGGAATGGGACTTGCGGGCTAATCACAGATTCTTCCGCTGGGTAGAAGGCTTACTGAATCACTTTTGCCCCAAGAGCCTCGCCATCTATGCCCGGAAAAAAGAATATGGGTCGCCACAATAATACCGCTTCACCCAACTGCCCTGGTTTTCAAGACACGAATTAGCTGCTTGAGCGCGAAATCTCTCTCGCAGCCACACCTTCCCTTTTCTCAAGCTCGTGAAGGTCGGGCCTTTAGTCCTCTACCACCCGCCAGTAAATCTTGCCAGCTTCGGGCTAAGTGAAATAGAGAATAAGCGCTACCACCCCTATCAGGACGAGCCAGATGCCCACCAGATAATTGAGGATCTTAGGAAAAATCATCACTATTATCCCGAAGACGAGGCTGATGATTCCTCCAATGAGTCCCAATCCAGGCAGTGAGTCAAGAAAATCCATAGATTATCACCTCCTATGATTTAGCTGTTACTAGTATGATATGAGAACAAGCATTTCGTCAATAGGTAAGTTTCCTATTGTTACCAATTGAGCTTTATCAATCGCCCCACTTGAACTGGGCTACACCTTCGAGTAAAATAGCAGACACCATGATTGGGTTTGAGCACATCAGGAGAATGTCCCGGACGTCCCCGTCTAAAATAGTGCTTCTGATAATAGACGGCCTGGGCGGCCTGCCTCATCCTGAAACCGGTAAGACGGAATTGGAGTCAGCCAAGAGGCCCAATCTGAATCGCATAGCCAGGGACTCGATTTGCGGGCTCATTGACCCTGTTAGCCCGGGAGTTACGCCGGGCAGTGCGCCAGGGCATCTAGCTATTTTTGGCTATGACCCTGTCCAATATCATATCGGGCGGGGAGTAATGGAAGCTCTGGGAATAGACGTAGAACTGAAGTCAGACGACATCGCGGCCCGGGGTAATTTCTGCACGGTTGATGACAAGGGAATCATTACCCACAGGAGGGCAGGACGGATTTCCACAGATAAAAACACCGTGTTGTGCCGCTTATTGAATAATATCACCATAGAAGGGGCTGAGATCTCTGTACTGCCGGTGAAGGAACATAGATTTGTGCTCATCCTCCGGGGCGAAGCTTTGTCTCCCGAGCTAGGAGATTCTGATCCCCAGCAACTGGGGCAAGCCCCCAAGAGAATAGAGGCATTATCGCCGCAGGCACAGAAGACCGCGGCAATTGTCAACGAGTTTGTGTCTCAGGCAAGCAGTCTCTTGCAGGGTAAAGCACCAGCCAACATGGTCCTTCTGCGAGGCTTCTCTGGCCGACCTCACATTCCCTCCCTATCTGGAATCTACAAACTGAAGCCAGCCGCCATTGCCACGTATCCTATGTACCGGGGACTGGCCAGGCTGGTAGGAATGAAGGTCTTGTCAGGGGATGAAAGTATATCCGAGCAACTGAACAATCTGCACCGTCACTATGCCAAACACGACTTCTTCTTCATCCATTTCAAGAGCACCGACGCCCGTGGGGAAGACGGTGACTTCGAGGCTAAAGTCCAGGCAATCGAGGAACTCGATAAAGCTCTGCCCACTTTGCTCAGTTTGGACCCCGATGTCCTGGTCGTCACCGGAGACCACTCCACCCCGGCGACCTTGGCCATGCATAGCTGGCATCCAGTCCCGTTCATGCTGAAGTCCAAATGGTGTCGTCCCGACAATGTCGCTGAGTTTTCCGAACAGGCGTGCCTGGCCGGTGGCATGGGGCGCTTCCCGGCTACAGAAATAATGCCCTTAGCCATGGCCAATGCGTTGAAGTTGGATAAGTTCGGCGCCTAGCCAGAGAAAACACCAAGCACGAAATCCTAAACAGATTCGAGGCACCAATTACCAAAGCCCAAAACAGAATGGGTTTCGGTATTAAGATTTGGAATTTTGGATTTGTTTAGGGTTTAGAATCGCGCAGGCGATCGCTCGGGATTTACCAGCCTGGCTTAGCTTTCTTGCTCGGGCGGGGTCTCCTCCGCCAGCCCTGATTGCTGCAAGTCTTCCATAAGGCGGGCAGCTCTGGGGTAACCGATGCGAAGACGGCGTTGTAAGAAAGAGGTGGAGATATGTCGATATTCCTGCGCCAGGCGCTTTGCTTCCTCCATAAGAGGGTCGGGAGGAGCACCGATAGATCGGAGTGCACCTGAGGGATGCCCAGCCACCTCGTCAAAGTCAACAGAGCTCACCTTAATCTGCTGCTGGTTCCCCCAGAAATATACCAGTCTCTCAATCTCAGCATCGGAAACAAAGCTTCCTTGAAGACGTTTAGGTTTGCTGGCTTCAGTGGGCATGTAGAGCATATCCCCTCTACCCAGCAGCTTCTCAGCACCTACCATGTCAAGTATGGTCTTGGAATCTACGTGAGAAGTAACGGCGAAACTGATACGAGTAGGAAAGTTAGCTTTGATAAGCCCGGTAACCACATCGACTGAAGGGCGCTGTGTGGCTACGACGAGATGAATTCCTGTAGCCCGAGCCAGTTGGGCTAATCTACAGAGCGAATGTTCTACCTCATCCGAGGCTGTCATCATCAAGTCAGCTAGTTCGTCAATAAGGAGCACCAAATACGGCAACGCTTCTCCGGGTGCGCGGTCCTTGTTGTAACCCTCTATATTGCGGGCTCCTGCCTTGGCAAACTGACGATACCGATTGTCCATCTCCTGGTTAAGCCATTTCAAAGCTTTTATTGCCTTGTCGGTATCCACAACCACAGGAGCCAGCAAATGGGGCACTCCGTTAAAAGTCACCAACTCCACTCTCTTGGGGTCAATCATGATAAATCGAACATCATCCGGGCTGTTGTGCAACAGCAAGCAACAAACAGTGGAGTTCAGGCAAACGGTCTTGCCGCTGCCGGTAGCTCCGGCGATAAGCAGATGTGGCATCCTGGTCAAGTCGGCTGCCACCGCCTCACCCCCGGCACCTTTACCCAAACCGAGAGCTAGCTTGGAGCGGGCCCTGATCTTCTGAAAAGCAGCGCTCTCTATGGCACCGCGAAGGGCAACTGAGCCAAACACAGTGTTGGGAACCTCAATGCCCACCACCGGTGCCCCGGGCACGGGAGCCTCAATCCTTATGCTGGGCGCAGCCAGGGCCAGAGCCAAATCATTTGCCAAAGAGGTGATTCTCTCTACCCTTACCCTGGTCCTGGAGACCTCCTCTACCTTCGCTTCGTAGCTACCATTCCTCCCTTTCTCTTTTACCTCCTTATATTTCTTGTCCCAGCCAGGCTCAACGCCAAACTGTGTCACGGTAGGACCTATGTTGATCTGCACAACCTTGGCTTCGACGCCATAGCTGGCCAGAGCTTCCTCAATCAACTTGGCTCGCTGGTCTATGGCGTCCTTGTCCAGTTTGACCTCGGTTGGCTTATCCAGGATATCAATCGGTGGAAGATGCCATCCTCCTGGGGTGAGGACTGGTTCGTGTTCCGATTTCCACGCAGAAGCAGCCGAGCGCTCTCGACGTTTAGTTTCCTTCGCCTCCACTTCATCGGCTACCCCTGCTTCAGTGGAACTAGTCTCGAGGGCAGTAGCTGTAGCAGGAGCTCGCTTGCGGAAGATGAAATTAGAAGCGCGTCGAAGAGCTTGGGTCAGAAGACGCCAGCCATCCTTGACAGCGCTCCAAGATTTACCAGGAATGATGAAAATAATGCCCAGAAGGACAAGTCCGGCTACTCGAAATCCTCCCACAGTCTCGGAAGCACCTGCTATGCTTTGCCCTAACCTGCCTCCCAAGGCGAAAAGGGAGAGAATTCCCCAGACAGCAAGAGCCAAGCTTATTCCCCCCAGAACCCAATTCCATCTCTGCTTCACTACAGAGAACCGCCTCCGCCATGCCATCCAGACCAGCAGGCCCAAGGCAATGGCCATTATTATCAACCCATAGCCAAACAATGTGAGTATGTTGCCCCATAATGCATACAGCAAGACCAGTATTATGACAATTAAGATAAGCCTGCGTACTACCGGCCTAGCGATGAAGCTAAAGAATTGCTTCCATGCCGGCCGACTCTCTTTTCCCTTCCGCCCTGACTTAGACCCGCTCTTTGTTTTAGACACGGAGTTGTTTCCTTAGCTCGACGGCCTCCTTCTACGGAAGCGCCAAATCCTAATCTCAAAATCCAGATTCTCTATGTTTTGACCTTTTGGAGTTATTATGAGAGGAATCAAGGTTCTTTTCCTTTCATTTGCCGGGTGTCTCGCATTTAGTGCCTAGGGTTTCCTCGCTACCTCCACGACCACAGGGATGATCACAGGACGACGATGAATCTGTTCATAGAAGAATCTGCTCAGGGAGTCCTTTACTCTGGCGTCAACAAAGCCCGGTTCGTTCCAGCGTCTTCTATCCTGGTCTAAGGCGGCTAGCACCACATCTCGTCCTTTCTCAACCAGTTTCTGTTCCTCTCCGGACTCAATAAGACCTCGCGTCACAATGCGTGGCTTTTCAGCTAGCCTACCATTCTCAGCATCAACAGCGATGGTCACCACAACGACGCCGTCTCGCGAAAGCAATTTGCGTTCCCGAAGCACACTACCATCCAGTTCACCTGTTATCATGCCGCTCACATAGATAACTCCGACACGCGTCCTGGCAACCACCTTCCCTGAATCCTGCCCGAGCTCAAGGATATCCCCGTCCTCAAGGACAAAAGTGTTGCCTTTGGGTATGCCCATACTTTGAGCCAGGATGGCATGCAGCTTCAAATGACGATACTCCCCGTGAACAGGCACAAAGAACTTGGGCTTCACCAGACTAAGCAAGAGCTTCAACTCTTCTTGACTACCATGTCCGTGGACATGAACTTGAGCCAGCTTGTCATAGATTACATTGGCTCCCTGGCGGAAAAGGCTGTCTGTAGTCTTGTTGACCAAAGCCTCATTGCCTGGAATAGGAGTTGCTGAAATCACTACGGTATCGCCACGAATTATCTGAACCCTACTACTGGGGTCACGATTAGCCATGCGTACCAACGCAGAGGTGGGCTCGCCTTGACTTCCTGTGCTCAATACAATAACTCGATTATGAGGCAAGGCTTTAAGCTCCTCTAGGCGACAAATAATGCCGGGGGGAGCAGTCAGATAACCCGTTTTCAATGCCATGCTCGCTATTTCCTTCATGCTCCGCCCTATGATAAACACACGACGGCCGTGTTTAGCCGCGACGTCGAACACCTGTTGCACGCGGGATATGAGAGAGGCGAATGTGGTTATGATCACACGCCCCTTTGCCTCGCCGACAATCCTATCTAGGGTATCGGCCACCACCTTCTCGGAGGGAGTATATCCAGGAAGCTCGGCATAGGTGGAATCAGAAAGAAGAAGCAAAACACCCTTCGCACCTAGTGAACCCAATTGGTCAAAGTTGGTAGCCTCGCAAATGACCGGGGTATAGTCAATCTTGAAATCACCACTGTGAACCACAGTCCCCAGCGGAGTGTGAATTACCAGCCCTACAGAATCAGGAATACTATGGCAAACTGAGAAGAACTCTATGGTGAACTTGCCCAATGTAATCCTGCTCCCCGGACTGACCAAATTCAATTTTGCGCTAGTTTTCACTCCCCGCTGCTTGAGTTCCACGAGAATCAACTCGCGGGTGAACTTGGTAGCATAAACCGGAGGGGTGATGCGAGATAAGATGTAAGGTAGTGCCCCAATGTGGTCCTCATGCCCGTGAGTAATCACTATGCCCCTCACATTATTTTGTCTGGCCAGAAGATAGCCAATGTCCGGGATAAGCAAATCGACTCCCAGCATCTCCTCGCTGGGGAACATAAGTCCCGCATCAATGACGACTATGTCATTGCCATATTCCAGCGCCAACATGTTCTTGCCGATTTCACCCAGTCCGCCCAAGGGGATAACTCTTAATCTATGTGTTGGCATGATTCTTTCCTTTCATCCAGGACATGACCCTAAAACAGGCTTAGTTGTTGCGATTCAACTGCATCTTCAGGCAGGTCTCTACCTTGAGCCAGTATCTGCGGAATTTTAAGCATATCCGTTTCAATGGTCCGTCGCAGAGAGCCTTGATGGAGAGCTGCCGCTGGATGATACATAGGGTAGTAAATGACGCCTCCCAACTTGCGTGGTTTTCCATGAACCTTTCCTATGCTGTCGTTGGGAAAATACCGCGCCAGAGAGTATCGCCCCAAAGTAATAACCATTTGAGGCTGAATTATCTCTGTTTGACGGTCAAGCCATTTGCCACAACTCTGTATTTCCGCTGGTAGGGGCTCACGGTTCTGGGGCGGACGGCACTTAATCACATTAGCAATATAGACTTCTTCCCGCCGTAAACCGATTGAGGCTAACAGCTGGTCCAGAAATTGTCCCGCAGGCCCGACGAAAGGGCGCCCCTGCTGGTCTTCGTGCCAGCCCGGAGCTTCACCGATAAAAAGCAGATCCGCGTCTCCCGCTCCCTCACCAGGTACCACTTTAGTGCGATACTTAGCTAGCTCACACTCTCGACAAGCTCTAATTTCCTCGTAAAGTTGAGCCAAAGCCGACATCTGGTTCGATGGTAGCATATCTACCTTGGTCGGTCAATGCGGGCCCTTCTCAGAGCAAGATTCCTCGACCACTCACTCTTCTTCCTCATCCTGCTGCCAAATTGGCTCGGTGAATTGGTCAATAAATTCAGCGGTAACTTTCTTTGCTATCCTATCCATTTCCTCGTCCACCCGCTCAGCCAGATGGCCAAGTTCGGCCAGGTCAAGTGTAATTCCCAACATTTTGGTCAGGATGCCGAGCACAGCCAGGGAGGCTTTGGGATTTGCTATTTGCGTGGCATACGATGGCACTTCGCCCAGCAAGCAAATCCCCTTCATCCCCCTTTCTTTAGCCATTCCCAGTATTAATCCATTCAACCCGGCGATGCGCAGGTTACCTCTAAGAATCACGTTGTGTTTGCTTAGCTCATCTACCAGGTCTGGATCTGTAGCTGCTCCCCAGACCTTCATCTCTTCACTATGGTGGATACGTGTCACCGCAGCGGCACAACTATATACCGTTGACACTTTGAGCCTTTGCGCTACGTCCAAAACACAGTTGACGAGCTCGTACCCTTTGAAAGCAGGCTGCTCCTCTCCAACAAAGATCACCAGGCCTTTACTCGTTTTGGGATACTGCCAGTAATAGAACTTGCTCTCGGGGAAACGAGGGCTTTCCACCACGTTTTCTCTGACTGTGACACCCACCGGTTCAAAGAAGTTAACAGCTTCGATCTCCCCTATTTCCGCAGCATTTAGCTTCTCCACAATATATCTCGCCGCGGTCAGGGAAACGTCGCCAATGCCCGGCCAGGAGGCAAGCATAGAACAACTCCTCGGACGCGGGTGCCTATGAAGCTTTATTATTTCTCTCGTATCCATCCTAGTTTCCCTTGGTCGTCACCGATACCCCTGAGCAATACAAAGGCGGAGTCTGCAAAGTCCCACCCACCCATCTTGCTTCCTGTCCTATGGCAAGAAGTTCTTTTGACACTTGATATACGTTGCCGGCAATCATGGTATCCTTAACTCTGCCCACTATCTCACCATTCTCTACCTTGTATCCCAGCAAGACGTTGCCCCCGAAGTCACCACCCAAAATATTACCCTGCTCAGCACCGATAACTTCCTCCACAACTAGTCCCTCCTTCATGTCTTTGACCATCGCCTGGAAAGACACTTCTCCTTTCCCCAGGACAAGAGAGCTCATAGCCGGGCCGGGGAAACCGCTACCTGCCCGCCTACCGTTACCGGTGCTCTTCGTGCCAGCTAAAGCCGCCGTCTGCAAATCATAAAGGAAATTCGTCACTACTCCGTTGGCAACAAGCGGCAGGCGCTGGCTGGGCACCCCCTCGTCATCCAAAGGATAACTCCCCACGCCGTAAGCTATGGTAGCATCATCCCACAAGCTCAGTTTTTTGTCAAAAACCTGCTCCCCTAGCTTATTTTTTAGAGGCGAAGCTCCCTCCAGGACTGCTTTGCCGTTAAACGCCAGCACTAGAGGGCTCAGCAAAGCGCTAGCTACTCCATGGGGCGTAAAAATTATCGGCAGAAACTTGGTAGACACCGTAGCCTTATTCTTAGCCATTTCCAGTTGCCATATCACCCGACCAGCCAGTGTGTCAATCCCGACAAGATCGGGGCGACATGAGATTTCGCTATCTTCCACCCAGAGCATATCTGTATCCCGGACAAGAATGCCTTCCAGGCTGAGGGCAAAGAAGCTCTTGTCATACCCTCCCTCCCCACCTTGAGAATTAGTCAGTGAGACGGAGCTTATCCCTTTGGTTATTTGAACATCACACAGGATATCAGGAGTATGCCCCCTAACCTTCGCTATAAGCTCTTTTCCTGTCTCAACCATCCTCTCCATAGCTACCTGCTCTGTTTTGGGGTCGAAGATCCGCACTTTCGAATAATCCTGAGAGGAAGGAAACTGAAAATTGGCCGGCCCGCCAAATTGAGAAGTCTCCACAGCCATGTCAACCAAAGCTTCCCAATCACCCCCTCCACTAGCAACAGCAAAGCCGATTTTACCTTCCCTGAAGATTCGCAAGGCAATACTGCTGCTCTCTCTGGTCTGGACCTGCTTTAGTTCGTTGGCTTCAAACTGCACCGTCGTTGCCCGGGCCGAAGCCGAGAAAACCTCAGCTTGCTCGGCCTTCCTGCGAGCAGAGCGAAGAACTTCTTCGAGCTTTGCTTTGTCATTCTGCATTTTTGTTTTTCTCTTAGATTTCATTAACTAACCGGCGTCATTCGTTTGGAATTTGGCATTTGGGATTTGAGGTTTATTCGCTATCTTCCTCCTACTACGCAATGTCGAATCCTGATATGTGGGCTCCCGTCAGAAACAGGTAACGGGTATTGCCCCGCTTTGCCACAGCCACCGCCCTGATTCATCTCCAGATCATTGCCTATGGCATCTATATTCTCCAGAGTAGTGAAAACATTGCCTGTCAGCACGACTGGCCGCAATAACTCCGTTATTTTCCCTCGGCGAATCATGTAAGCTTCTCCAGCGGAGAAGGTGAACATCTCCAGGCTGGTCGTCCCGCCATACCAGTCCTTGACATAGACGCCTTCCTCAATGTCTGCAATCATCTCCTCGAACGAAGCGCTGCCCGGCTCGATAAAGGTATTGCTCATTCGCACAATAGGGGGAAAGAGGTAATTGATGGCTCGAGCATTGCCAGTAGCCGTTTCCTCCATCTTAGCCGCTGTCTCCCTCGAATGAAGCCTTCCCTCCAGAACACCCTTCCGAATAAGATACGACTTCCTCGCCGACGTCCCTTCATCATCGTATCTGTAACTTCCCCTCAAATTCGCCATTGACGGGTCATCAACTATGTTGAGATGCTTGCCGCCGAATCTCTTCCCCAAGGCCATAATTTGCCGCAGGTTTTCATTCTGATATACGTGGTCGGACTCGGACAGATGCCCGAAGGCTTCATGAGCAAAGACTCCCGCCAGAATAGGGTCCAAAATCACGGTATACTCTCCAGCCCTTACCTGAGGAGCTGAAAGAAGGGCAGCGGCACGCCTGGCTATCCCTCCGACCTTCTCATGTAGCCCCTCCGCAGCAGAAAACTCGCCATTGCTGCCCAGGCTTAGTCCGGCTTGTTGAATCTCGCTACCCTCACAAGCTATGGCTGTCAACCGTGCACCAAGGTCGGTCCTAATCTGCTCTATATAGCTGCCTTCAGAATTAGCGAAGGTAGTTTTTTTCTTCACATCATGATAGTTAATTCGCGTGCTTTGGATTTTGGGGCTACTTAACATAATACCATTGTAGTTATCCAGGAGCTCTTTCTTGGTTGCCAGTGGTATAGTCGTGGCATCATTCTTCAATCGCGGCGCCACTGTATCCACTACAGGCTCCGTCGGGAAAAGCTTAAACGGTCCCCTGCTGGCTAGCTTTGCCTCCTCCACCGCCAGAGACACTCTCGCCTTCAGTCCATCCAAGCGATTGAAGCTCACGAATCCCCAGCTACCCCGAACCAAAGCGCGGACGTTGCCCCCGGCACTACGGGCCCGGCTTATCTCCTCCAGCCTCTCCCCCCTGTACACAACGCTGGTAGCCTGGCTCTCCTCAAAGTGGACTTCAATATAGTCGGCGCCATGGCCTTTCAAGGCATCAGCAATCACGTCGCGCATCCCCGTATTGTAGCCTTTGCCACGAATAAAGGCAACGAGTGCTGCCATTCTGAGCCGCCTCTCTTTTGTCATTCCGAGCACCTGAAAGGTGCGTGGCAATCTCTCATCGAGATTACTTCGTCGCTACGCTCCTCGCAATGACAGGGTAATGTTATTCCGAGCCCCTTATTCTGCGAGCGAGCCGTGGCAATCCCGCGAAGCCGTTGCCAGAGCCAACCTGCACAATGTCCTTCTAATATAGTAGAATGTTGTCAGTCTGCTGACATTATCTTGGTTACGGCAATGAGATTCCTCGATAAGTTGCTCAACGCCAGTCGAAAGAACAAAAGCTGGCTTTGCATCGGACTGGACCCCGACCCCGAGCTTATGCCCGGGGCAGATGTTCTACAGTTCAACAAAGCCATCATCGAGACTACCTGCGACCTGGTCTGCGCCTATAAGCCCAATCTGGCGTTCTATGAAGCTCTGGGGGCCGAAGGGATTGCCATCCTGGAGAAGACCATCAAACATGTACCCGGTGATATACCTGTTATCGCCGATGCCAAGCGTGGCGATATCGGTAACACGGCCAGGGCTTATGCCAGGGCTCTCTTCTCGGTTCTGGGCTTCGATGCCGCCACCGTCAATCCCTACCTTGGCTTCGATTCCATAGAGCCTTTCATCAATTGTCAAGACAAGGGAGTATTCATCCTGTGTCGGACATCAAACAAGGGAGCCGCGGATTTCCAGGACCTTCGCATCAATGGTTTGCCGCTATACGAAGCAGTGGCTAAGAAAGCCCAAGAATGGAATATTCATGGCAATATCGGCCTGGTCGTCGGAGCTACCTATCCTGAAGAACTGAAGAGAGTTCGATCAATATGCCCCGAAATGCCTTTGCTTATTCCCGGCGTTGGCGCTCAGGGAGGAGACCTGGCTTCAGCAGTCGGCTACGGAGTGGATGCTCGGGGCGAGAAGGCGATTATCAATGTGTCCAGGCAAATCCTTTATGCCTCCAGGGAGAAGGATTTCGCCCAGGCGGCCAGAAACGTAGCTAAAAAAATCCGCAACCAGATCAATTCTTACCTGAAAGCCAAGTAACCTCTTTGTTTTGTCACCCTGACCCTGAGTGAAACGAAGGGGAAGGGTCTAGATTCTTCGCCCTGACTTCGCGGAGCTCAGAATGACATTCCTTTCCCTGTCATTGTGAGGAGTGTAGCGACGAAGCAATCTCGTGGCACAACAAGAAGCGAACGGATTACAATAATCAGGAGGGACTAAACGACTCTAATATGACTGTGGAAATAAAAGTTGGCGATGTGGTCCGGTTACGCAAAGCGCACCCCTGTGGCAGCTATGAATGGGAAGTGTGGTGAGGGTGGGCGCCGACATCGGCCTGAAATGCCTCAAATGCCAGAGAGGGGTGCTTCTGGGGAGAGACGTGTTCAAGAGAAAGGTGAAAGAATTCGTCTCCCAAAGTGACTGACTAATCAGCTTCGCACCCCAACCAAGTGCGCCGGGATGGTCTACCTAGTGCGTTAACAATCCAGGCAATTGTTCAATGGTGGAGCAATATGAGCCGGGCTTCCGCTTCGATGTCCGGGTTGCCGAGATATACATCTCGGCAGCATGAAAGGAGCTACGTACTAGCGAACCAGCCATAACAGACACAAACCCCAATTTCTTTCCCACAATTTGATATTCTTCAAACTCTTCAGGGCGAACGTACCGGACCAACCGGTGGTGCTCTAGCGAAGGCTGCAAATACTGACCTATAGTTAGAAGATCGCACGCAGCCTGTCTGAGCTCAGCCATTACCTCAATGACCTCCCCCCGCGATTCACCCAATCCCAACATGAGCCCGGATTTGGTCAGGAGACGGTTGTCGAGCAGTTTAGCTTGTCTTAGAAGATCGAGTGACTGCCGATATTTCGCTTGCGGACGGACCTCGGAGTAAAGCCGGGGCACTGTTTCTATGTTGTGGTTAAGAACAGCAGGCGAGGCATCTATTACCGTTTGCAGGGAAGAAGTTGACCCCTGAAAGTCAGGGATAAGGACTTCGACTGCGATATTTTGATCATACTTATGGATCGCTCTGATGGTTTGGGCGAACCGGGAGGAACCGCCATCGGGAAGGTCATCTCTGGTCACAGACGTAATAACTACGTACCGCAGACCCAGTTTGGCTACTGCCTGCACAATATGGTCGGGCTCTTGCGGGTCGGGAGCCTGGGGCTTGCCCCACTTCACCGCACAGAAGGTGCAATTGCGGGTACAGATATTGCCCAGTATCATGAACGTGGCTGTACCTTCGGCAAAGCATTCCGTCCGGTTGGGACAACGAGCACTTTCACAAACGGTGTGCAGCTTCAAGTCACGGCTGAGCTTCGTCGCCTTGTTCAGTGTCGAAGGCTCAAGAGCGCCTAACTTCAGCCACTCCGGGCGTCTAGTATAGACAGCCATCTATCACTCTCCTGCTCACAGCCTAAGCCAAATATCTCCGAGAAGCATGCAAGTAGTTTTTCTATGATGGTCTCCATCGCTACCCGGTGCCCCAACAACTCTGAAACCGAGGTCATCGCTTCGCCTGTTAATCCGCAAGGTCTTATATATCTAAAATACCGGAGGTCGTTAGTTACGTTGAGAGCAAACCCATGCGTAGTAATGTGGTGGCTGACATGTATACCTACGGAGCAAACTTTTTTTTCACCCGCCCAGACACCGGGGTATTCTGCCACCCTGTGGCCCTGGATGCCCAGAGCCAACAATAACTCAATGATAACCGCTTCTAATTTCTGAATATATTCACGCACGCCAAGACCGTTTTCTCTAAGGTCGAGGATGGGATAGCCTACAAGCTGTCCCGGACCATGGTAGGTAATACCTCCGCCCCGATTGGTGTGAAAAACGGCTATTCCCTCTCCAGTTAGCGTCTCCGGAGGAACAATTATGTCCTCTCCCCCCTTGAACCGCCCTATGGTGAAAACCGATGGATGCTGTAAGAGCAGTAATACGTCACCAATTCTGCCCTCACCCCTTGCCTGCATTAATCCTTGCTGCAACTTCAGGGCAGCCTCATATGGCACTATCTCCAGGTAGGGTGCAATACACACTTTCTGGCTGGTGGAAATACTCATCAGTAACGGCTAAGTCCTCAAGATGTGGATGGCACCTTCGAGCTGACCCATGGCTGTTTCGCGCACTGCCTCAGGTAGAGTGGGATGCGCATGGATGGTGTGGACGATGTCCTCAGCCGTTGCTCCCAGTTGTATGGCAAGCGCGCCCTCGGCGATAAGGTCGCTGGCATGGGGTCCCATAATGTGCATCCCCAGGACTCTGCCACCGTCGGCATGGCAAATCATTTTGACCATACCAGTCGTCTCGCCCATGGCTATCGCACGACCGCAGGCGACGAAGGGAAACTTGCTCACTTTATAGGGAATCCCGCCGTCGTTGGCTTCCTTCTCGGTAATGCCGACACCGGCTATCTCGGGTTGGGCAAAGATACAATTAGGGACGGCGCGATAATCTGCCTGTCGAGGATGCCCAAGGGCATTCTCGACAGCCACCTCTCCTTCGTAAGTGGCAACATGAGCCAGCATGTTCTTGCCCAGAACATCCCCGATGGCATAAACATCTTTGATGTTTGTCTCAAGGTATTCATTCACCTTGATAGCCCCCTGGTGCATCTGTATGCCAAGCTCGGATAGGTTCAGACCCTTGGTGTAAGGCGCCCGCCCGGTAGCCATAAGAACCATCTGCCCGCCAGCCCCCTGTTCGCCCTCCGGGGTATCCCAAACCACCCTGAGAACCGCTCCCTTCCTCTCAATAGTCTTAACGGCAACTCCAATCTTGACTTCAATACCTTGCCTCGGTAAGGTCTGGGCGAAACGTCGACCAATCTCTTCGTCAATCGGCTCTAGGCGGAGAGGACGTCTCTTGACGATGGTTACCTTTGTCCCCAACGCACCGAAGATGCTGGCAAACTCAACACCCACGTGACTACCCCCAATGACTACAAGGCTCTCCGGGAGTTCTGTTAGCTCAAGGATCTCGTCGGTGGTCAGCACCCCGGGCAAGTCTCTACCAGGGATAAGGAGTGGGGTCGACTCTGAGCCAGTGGCGATGATAAGCTTCCTGGTTGCTATCTCTTCGTCATTCACTTTGACCAGGTGTGGAGACAGAATGCGACCGGTGCCCCTATAAACACGTATCTTGTTTCCTCTCATCAACTGCTCAACACCGGACACTAACTGGCCGACGACCTTGCCCTTGTGAGCCATGATTTTGGGGAAATTTATCCCTATGTTGTCCACCTCTATACCGAATTCGTTTGCCATTCTTGCTTCAAGGAGCACCTCCACGCTTCTGGCCAGCGCCTTGGTGGGAATACAGCCTCGGTTGAGGCAAGTACCACCTAGCTTGTCCTTCTCAACCACAGCCACTTTAGCCCCCAGGTGAGAAGCGTGAATTGCTGCCACATAGCCAGCAGGACCTCCGCCAATTATGACTATGTCCCTTTCATCCAAAGCTTCAACTCCTCATCTGCCAGCGCAGGTCTGGATTTCTGGCGGCTCGGACATCGTCCAGCCGCCTAACTGGTGTGTTGTGGGGGGCAGCATGCAAAATTTCAGGGTTTTCCTCGACATCTCTAGCTATCTCTTTCATAGCCTCGACAAAAGCATCAAGGGTCTGTTTGCTCTCCGTCTCGGTAGGTTCGATCATCAGGGCCTCGTCAACTATCAAGGGGAAATAGACGGTGGGCGGGTGAAGACCGTAATCAAGCAAACGCTTGGCGATATCTACAGTATGAACCCCCTTCGCCTTCTGCCGTCTCCCTGAGAACACTACTTCATGCATGCAAATGCGGTCATAGGGCAGGTAGTAATATGGTTTTAGCTTTTCCTTGAGGTAGTTAGCATTCAGAACCGCGTCCTCACTGACCTCCTTTAGCCCTTCGGCTCCCAGAGAACGGATATAAGCATAAGCTTTACACATTACACCGAAGTTGCCGTGAAAATTAGCTATCCTGCCTATAGACTTAGCCGGTGACACAAGCTTATACCTGCCATTGTTCCTGGTCACCAGAGGCGAGGGCAGAAAATCAGCAAGATTCTCCTTAACGCAGACGGGACCTGAGCCTGGTCCGCCACCGCCATGGGGAGTGCTGAAGGTTTTATGGAGATTTAGCTGGACATAGTCATAGCCCAACTCCCCGAACTTCACCCGTCCCAAGAAGGCATTCAGGTTCGCCCCGTCAGCACCAAGGAGCCCTCCCCTTTCATGGACAAATTGGCTGATTTCCAATATTTGTGGGTCAAATAAACCCAGGGTGCTAGGCATGGTCAATGTTAAAGCAGCCACCTCCTCATTCATCGCCGATTCCAGACTCTTCATATCTACGTTACCTTCACTATCGGACGCCACGACGCCTACCTCAAATCCGCACATAACAGCGCTGGCCGGGTTGGTTCCATGGGAAGAATCGGTCAATAGTATCTTCTTCCGAGCTTTATCCCCTCGGTCTTGATGGTATGCTTTTACCAACAGCAAGCCGGCAAACTCACCGTGCGCTCCAGCCATGGGAACCAAGCTGGTGGCATTCATGCCAGTAATCTCGGCTAAATGCTCTTGCAGCTCAAACATAAGCTGCAGGGCTCCCTGAACTGATTCCTCTGGCTGGAGGGGATGAATTGAAGCAAAACCAGCAAGTTTGGCAATATCCTCGTGCCATTTTGGATTGTATTTCATGGTGCAGCTGCCTAGCGGGTAGAATCCCGTATCCACTCCATAATTGAGCTTACTCAGAGCAGTGAAATACCTCATTAGCTCAACCTCACTTACCTCAGGTAACTCAAGCTCTTGCCGGAGTAGCTCCCTGGGGGGCAATTCGGTCGGAGGTACATCCAGAGCCGGGAGACTGCACCCAATCTTGCCCGGCTGGCTAATCTCAGGGAGTAAGTAATAATCACTCATGTCTTGCCCCCTGAAATGTTCCTAGAGTTTCTACCAGTTTGTCTATCTCCTGTCTGGTGGTCATCTCGGTAACACAGAGCAGCATGCCATTCTCTATTGTGTGGCTTATATCTAAACCACCGATTATGCCCTTCTTCA
>Ga0299912_10001979_pt1 | contig 16723 bp, 17 predicted proteins | sample RVTome_2_FD_207667 | JGI IMG/M metagenome (GOLD analysis project Ga0299912, IMG submission 207667) | Soil microbial communities from uranium-contaminated site in the Upper Colorado River Basin, Wyoming, United States - RVT95D214 (version 2) ... | reverse complement strand
GGCCGGGGGCTCGGCGGCGCGACAACGATCTCCACGGGGAACGCGCTGCGGCTGGACAGAGACCTCAGGGATTTGGGAATTTGCCTGGACGAGGAGTTTGAAGCGATCGGACGGGAGATTCCCATTTCCGTCGAGCATGAGAAGCACTGGCGGCCGGCGACTCGACGCCTGTTCGAGTTCTGCCGCGAGATGGGGCTCTCTCCGCAGCCGATGCCGAAGATGGGCGATTATGCGCGCTGCCGGCACTGCGGCCGCTGCGTCATGGGATGTCCGGACGGAATCAAATGGGACAGCCGGCGCTATCTGGAATCCGCCATGAGGAAAGGCGCGCGGCTCGTTTGCGGCGGCCGGGTGACCCGGATTCTTGTTGAAAACGGAGTCGCAAGGGGTGTCGAAGTCCGGCTCGGCCGGCGGAAAAAAACCTTGCCCGCGGAGCTGGTCATCCTGGCCGCGGGAGGGCTGGGAACGCCTGTCATTCTCGAGAGATCGGGGATCCCCTGCCAGCCCCGGCTGTTTGTGGATCCGGTCCTTTGCGTGGCCGCAGAATGGAAAAATTCCCGCCTGGACAGCGAGGTCCAGATGCCCTTTGTCGTCGAGAAAGAGGGCTATATCATCTCTCCCTACTTTGATCTCTTGAGCTTCTTTTTCAACAGGCGCTGGTCCTTTCCATCCAGGGATCTCATCAGTCTCATGATCAAGCTGGCCGATCGCCCCGAGGGGACCATATCCTCCCGCGGAGTCAGGAAGATCCTGCATCCGGAAGATCGGGCGAGGCTCGATGAGGCTGTCGTCCTGTGCCGGGATATGCTTTCCCGGCTGGGGATCGCCAAAGAAAAAATCTTCCTGGGCACAATCAACGCCGGCCATCCCGGCGGCATGCTCCCTCTCACGGCGCGGGAGAGTGCATCCTTTCACCATGACGCCCTTCCCGAGAACGTCTACGTGGCGGACGCCTCCCTTTTTCCTCAATCACTGGGCAAGCCTCCGATCCTGACCATAATTGCCATGGCCAAGCGCGTCGGCCGAATCTGCCGGGAAAGACTCACCTGAGAGTGATCAGCTCCGGCGGCCGGAGGTCCGTTCCTAAAAGACATGGAAGTTGTGGTATAAATAGACATTACAAGAGGAAAATATGGCCTTCATCAGCATTTTCAACGATGTCCTTGGACCTGTCATGCGCGGGCCGTCGAGCTCACATACGGCAGGCTCCTACAGGATCGGCCGGGTCGCCCGGTCGTTGCTCGGAGAGGAGCCTGTCAGGGCTGTCTTCAGTTTTGACCCGGAGGGCTCTTACGATAAAACATACAAAGAGCAGGGGGCCGACCTTGGGTTCGCGGCCGGGCTGACGGAATGGCCGATCACGGATGAGCGCTTTCCGCAGGCCCTGGAATCGGCCGCCCGGGCAGGCCTGAGCATTGTTTTTCAAGCAACCCCCATTCCCGGCGCCGATCACCCCAACACGGTCCTCATCGAATTGACCGGCCGGAAGGGCGCACTTCTCCGGGCACTGGCCCAATCGATCGGCGGCGGTTTGATCATCTTCAGAAGGGTCGAAGACTGGGAGGTCGAGTTGACCGGGAAAACCCATGACCTCCTGGTGGAGTGCGAAAGATCCGTCGGGCCCCATGTCGAGACGCTCCTTGGAAGCAGACGTCCGGGTGAGAGCGTCACGGCGAGAGCCGACGATGAGGACAGAGCTCTCGTCCATTTCCGGGGTTCCGATGCGCCAAGTGAAGAAGCCATCGTTCGCCTCCGTTCCACAAACGGAGTTTGCCGAATCTGGTCCGTCCCGCCCGTTTTTTTCGTGCAGCGCGGTGAAGCGCTTTTTTCGAGCGCAGCAGAGATGGCCGCCAAGGCGAAGAGCCGAAGGAGCAGCCTGGGCCGGGTCGCCCTTGAGTATGAGGCCCAGCTTCTTGGGCTCTCCGAGAAGGAAGTCAAGGAAGAGATGCTGAGGCGCTGGGACATCATGACTGCGGCCATTGAGCGCGGGCTCCGGGCGACCGACCTGGAGATGGCTCTCCTTCAGCCGTCTGCAGGAAAGATCTTCAAAGCCGCCGGGGAAGGGCAATTAGCGCTCGGCGACGCCGGAACCCGGGCGGCCGCCCGGGCCATGGCGGTCCTCCATGTCAGCAACAGCGGGGGAGTGGTCTGCGCCGCCCCGACCGGGGCATCGTCAGGAGTTATCCCCGGGGTCATGGCCACCCTTGTCGAAACAAAAAAGCTCACATCCGAACAAATCGCCCTGGCCCTTTTCGCTGCTTCGGCCGTCGGTCTGGTCATCGCCGGCCGGGCCACGTTTGCCGCCGAGGTGGCCGGCTGCCAGGTGGAAATCGGGGCGGCCGGCGCGATGGCCGCGGCCGCAGCCGTAGAGGCCATGGGAGGTTCTGCCGGGCTGGCCCTTGACGCCGCGGCAGTCTCCCTGCAGAACAGCATGGGCTCGGTCTGCGACCTGGTTCAGGGGCTTTGTGAGATCCCCTGTCACACCCGCAATGCGGTGGCCGCCGCCGGAGCGCTTGTCTGCGCCGACTTGGTCCTGGGGGGTTATATCAACCCGGTCCCTCTGGACGAAAGCGTGGACGCGGTCTTCGCCGTCGGAAAAATGTTGCCCCGGGAGCTGCGCTGCACTTCTCTTGGGGGATTGGCTGTGACACCGTCGGCACAAGCCCTGCGGCGCTTGAAGTGAGCTCGCACTGCCGGCAGGTCTCGGCCGCCTAGCTGCCTTCCTTTTCTCGCCTCAGCCTCTCCCGCGCCTCGGCGAACATCGGCTCAGCGTATTCGGAGTTCCAGGTGCGGTCTTCAAAACTCCGCTTTTCGACGAGCGATAGAAAGCCCTTGAATTCCCCGAAGTAGGAACCATAGATGTGGAAGGAGTCGACGAGGTCGGCATACCGGCCCACGCGCACGGGACGGCCCGTCTTTTCTGCGATCCGGCCGGCGATCACCCGCTGTAGATCGGTCAGGGCGAAGGCGTTCATATAGGCCGCCTTGTACGCGTCCCGCGAGCGCCAGTGGGTGTTCATGTTGAGGGCCAATCCGCCCTGGCCGTCGGGAAGGAGTCGGCACCAGATCCGTTGGAGGCAGGGAGGATCATAGGTGGGAGGATCGAGCTTGGGGTTCCAGGTGATGGCCTGGGCCCGCCGGGAATGTCCGGCCCGGCTGAGCTTATCGACGATATAGTTGACCTGGTCGATGACCGCGCCCTCAATCTCGTAGGCGAACAGGCGCTTGTGGTAGGTATACGTCCATTTCCCTTCGTCCGGGGCGATCCAGTGGTCATGGACTCCCTCCACCACTTCCTGCCGATAGACCTCGAGGTCCTCCAGGCCGCCCGGGAAGGCGCGGTGGATGCGCGGCTCCAGGAAGGGGTCATCGACAACCCACATCATGGTGCAGTCCCGGCTGGGCGGGTCGCCCGGCTTGTCGTATTCGGTTTGGATGGCCGCCCCTTTCTCCCAGCAGGCCAGGACAGCTTTTTCCCAGGCTTCAGGCAGTGTTTTTGCAAGGACGTGCAGAGTGGGAATCAGCCCTTGCATCCGGGGCTTACTTTTTGACCAACGCGGAAATCAGGACGCCGACGCCGACGGCGATCAGGACGAGAGGCCACCACTCTTCAAACCCGATGAGGTGAGAGCCGCCTATTACGACCAGGATGAGCCCGGCGACAAGCCGCCCCCAGGCACTACGGCGGCCTTCGGCCGAGAAGGCCCGGATAAGACCTTCCAGAAGGAAAATCGCGCCCAACCCCACGAGGAAATAAGCCCACCAATCCGTCCAAGAGACCCTGCCCATCTCGCTCATCAGGAAAAGAACGCCGAGGAGGATGAGGATGAGTCCGCCCGTGATTTTTGGAGGATATTCCTGCTTTGGCTTGATGCTTTCGTCCATTCTGTCCCTCCCGATTCAGGCTTCGGCTATCCACGTATATCACAGGCCCGGCACCGGGTCAATGCGGAGGAATGGACCTGGAAAGAGCTGCCGGCTAAAACGGAAGTTGCCATGACCGGTGCTTTTTAATACAATAGCGCGAGACCGCCATGACCGTTCGAGCCGTCATCCAGTCCATGAGGCCGGCCCAGTGGACCAAAAACCTTTTTGTCTTCGCGGCTCTTATCTTCGCCCAGAAGTTCTTTTCCGTCCCTCTCCTGCTCAAAACAGCCGGGGCGTTTCTCTGTTTTTGTGTGATTTCCGGGGCGTTTTACATCTTCAATGACCTCCGCGACCGGGAGGAAGACCGGAACCACCCCAAGAAATCGAAGCGGCCGATCGCCAAGGGCGAGATCGGTCCTTCCCAGGCGCTGATCCTCTTTGTGGTGCTGGCCGCGGCCGGGCTGACGGCTGCTTTCTTTCTGCAGCGGGAGTTTTTCCTGGCTTTGGTCGTCTATTTCTTTCTCCAGGTAGCTTATTCTCTCAAGCTCAAGCGGGTCGTCATCCTCGATATCTTTGTCATCGCCGCAGGGTTTGTCATCCGGGTGGTGGCGGGCGGCCTGGTCATCGCGGTGCCCATCTCCTCGTGGCTACTGATCTGCACGACGCTCCTGGCTCTCCTCCTGTCCATGGGGAAGAGACGCCATGAGCTCATCCTTCTCGAAGACAAAGCGATCGAGCACCGGCCCATCCTCAAGGAGTACAGCGCCTATCTGCTCGACCAGATGATCGCCGTGGTCACCGCCTCGACCCTGATTGCCTATTGTCTCTACACGATCTCAGAGGAGACCGTGGAAAAATTCGGCACCTCTCACCTCGTCTGGACAGCCCCCTTCGTCCTCTATGGAATTTTCCGCTATCTCTACCTCGTCCATCTCAAGGGCAAGGGAGGGAGCCCGGAGGAAATCATCATCCAGGACAAGCCGATGCTCCTCAACATCGTGCTCTGGATCGGGGCCGTCATACTCGTCCTCTATTTGAGGAAGTGAAGGCTTTTCGGCTCCCTCTCGAGATGATAGACAATGATGCTCTGGAGAACTCTGCCGATGGCTTCGAGCTGGGCGGACGGACAGCACGGGCCGCCTGCCATGGGAGGGGCGTTTTTCCGGACCCAATTGAGGAAGGGGACGAATTCGGCCGGGACCGCATCTTTTTTAAGTGGCGCGCAAGCCCCACAGTAAACGCCGTCCATCCTAGGAGACAGCCAGCCCCCTACGGTCAGGCGCTTGCGGCACTTCGGGCAGCGCCGGAAATCGGGCAGGAGCCCGTTGATCTGGAGGAACCAGGCCTCGAAATAGCGGCTCACAATCCCCAAGTCCCCTTTTTCCTTGATGGCCTGCAAAACGGAGTAGAGGAGCCGGAAGACGAGGTCCTCCTTGGCCCGCGAGGGAAAGAACTCCTCGACGAGTTCGGCAAAATAGCTCAGGGTGCAAGCGCTCCGGAAATCCCTGTGGACATCGAAGAAGGACTCGATAAGGTCGGCCTGGCTGACTGTCACCAGCTCCTTGCGCTCCTTCTCGTAATAGAAGACCTTGACGAGCGACATGGGTTCGAGGCTGCTCCCGAACCGGTTGCCGAACTTCCGCGCACCCTTGGCCACACCTCGGAGCAGCCCTTTTTCCCTGGAAAAGAGGACGACGACCTTATCCTGGTCGCCGATGTTGAAGCTTCGCAGGACGATGGCCTCGGTTTGATCGAGGGGCATGGACGGATATTCAGGATACAAACGTAATGTTCAAAGCCTTGATCTTTTCCCGGAGCTGACCTTCCTCCAGGTTGAGGTCGGAAGCGGACTGGGGGATGTCCCATCCGTTCCTCATCAGGATCCCGTGGATGTACCGTCTGTCGAACCGCTCCCTGGCCTTTTCCAGGGTCCGGCTTTCCCGGCCTTCAAAGAACCCGGAGAGGTACTCGAGCTCGCGTGTCTCGACGAGGAGGGAAAGGTGGGAGCCGGTGATGACATCGTCGGGAACCATGATGACGAACCGCTCGATGACGTTCATCAGCTCGCTGACATTCCCCGGCCAGACGTAGCGCAGGAACGCTCCGATGGCCTCCGGGGACATTGTCTTGGGCTTCTTCCCATATTCCACGGCGAAATGCCGGAGGAAGTGGTCAATCAGATGGGAGATGTCATAGGGCCTTTCCCTCAGGGGCGGCAGGGTGATGGGAATGACATTGAGCTTGAAGAAGAGGTCCTCGCGGAAGCGTCCCCTGGCGATGAGCTCTCTCAGGCTCCGGGTCGTCCCCGCTATGATGCGGCAGTCGAAAGGAAGCGGCCTGGACGCGCCCAGCGGCTCGAAGCGCCGCTCCTCGATCGCCCGCAGAAATCTGGCTTGGGTCTTCAGGCTCAGGTCGCCGACCTCATCGAGGAAGAGAGTGCCTTCGTCGGCCAGCCAGATCTTCCCCTTTTTGTCCCTGACGGCTTGGGGGAAGGCGCCCTCGATGTAGCCGAAGAGCTCCGTCTCCATCATCTCCTCGGGGATGGCCGAGCAGTTGACTTCGACGAACCTTTTCTCCTTGCGCACGCTGAGCTGATGGATGAGACGGGCGACGAGCTCCTTGCCGGTTCCGTTCTCTCCGTAGACGAGGACAGGGCCGCCGGATTGGGCCGCCATGTCGATATCTCTCCTCAGCGCCTGGATGGATGGACTCTCTCCTATGAGATAGTAGCGGCCGCGCTGGCGCTCACGGAGCAGGACGTTCTCGTCCTCGAGTTTCTTCTGCCGCAGGGCGTTACGAACAGTGAGGACAACCTTCTCCAGGGAGAGCGGCTTCTCCAGGAAGTCGTGAGCGCCGAGCTTGGTCGCCGTGACCGCCGTCTCGATCGTGCCGTGCCCCGAGATCATGACCACCTGGGGGCTTTCCTCCATCACCTTGATCTTTTTGAGGACCTCGATGCCGCTCATCTTGGGCAGCCAGATGTCGAGAAGCACGAGGTCGACATTCTGGCTCTTCAGGATCTCCAGCCCCTGTTCCCCGGACTCTGCGGTCTTGACCAGGAAGCCCTCGTCCTCCAGGATTCCCTTGAGCGAGGAGCAGATGCTGGCTTCGTCGTCGATAATGAGGATCTTTTCTTTGATCATGCGGGCAATTGAATCGTGAATCTGGCCCCGGTCGGCTGGACGTTCTCCACCCGGATTGACCCGTTGTGCTCACGGATGATCTGGTTGACAATGGCCAGTCCCAAGCCGGTACCCTTCTTCTTGGTGGAAAAATAGGGCAGGAAGAGCTTGGCCTTGTCCTCGATCGATATGCCCGGCCCTGTATCCGAGATCTCGATCGAGACCTGTTGCTGTCTCTTCTCGAAGACGGCCCGGACCCGGATCTTCCCCTTTTTGTTCATGGCCTCAATGGCGTTGTCGAAGATGTTGATCAGGACCCTTTTCATCTGCTCCGGGTCGAGCTGCAGGGAGTCGGGAAGGTCGGCCGCCAGATCGGCTTCGAACTCGACTTGGGCGAAAATGCCGCGGAAAAGGGCCACGGTCTGCTCGACAATAAATCGCAGATCGGCCGGCCGGAGCTCGACTTTGGGCATGCGGGCGAAGTTGGAGAATTCATCGACCATGGACTTGATCGTCCGGGCCTCCTGGATGATGGTCTTTGCCCCTTCCTCGATCACCGTCGGGGAATTGGGGTCCTGCTTCTTCAGCATCTTGATGATCCGTTCGGCCGAGAGCTGGATGGGAGTCAGCGGGTTCTTGATCTCGTGAGCGACCCTCTGGGCAACCTCCTTCCAGGTGGCGATCTTCTGAGCATTGATGAGCTGAGTCAGGTTGTCAAAGACCACGATCATGCCTGAGAAATCGCCGTTGGCCTGGGGCAGGGGGGAGAGGGCCAAGGCCAGGGTAGTTGTCTGACCGTTGGAGACGATGCTGATCTCCTTGTTGGACAATCGATACTTGTTTTTGATTCCCCAGGCGATGTTCTTGACGATCTCGCCGTACTTGTCGTCGAGCAGGACCTCCTGGAAACTCTTGCCGACCGGATTCTTGTCTTCGAGGATCAACATCTCCCGGGCCGAAGGGTTGATGGTGGTGATCTTCCCATCGGAGTCAAGCGTGATGACGCCGGTGGTGATGTTGTGGAGGACAGTCTCGATGTACTGTTTTCGGTTCTCGAGCTCAGCGGTCTTCTGGGCGATATGGAGCTGGCTGTCCCGGAGGTCGGAGATCATCTGGTTGAACGAGTCGATGAGCGTTCCCAGTTCGTCGGTCGCCTCGTTTTCGACGCGCACGCACAAGTTGCCGCGCGAAACCTCCTTAGTGGCCTGAGCGAGCTTCTCGATGGGCACGGTGATCCCCTTGGCCAGATGGAGCCCGCTCCAGCTGGCCGCAAAAATGATGAGCAGGGTGATGAACATCAAGATAAAGATGTAGAATGTCTTGACGGTGATCTTCTGGGGCGCGAGGAGCTGGTATCTCTGGACGTAGGCGTTGATCGTGCTGATCCGTTGCGTGTAGCTCTGGGGAAAGAAGCGGCCCGCGGTAACCAGGACATGGCCGACCCCGGCAAAGTCGAACCCGACGCCGCGCCGGATCATCTCTCCCGCCCCCATGGGCTCGATGCTGCTGAAGCGATTGCCCTGACGCGCTTTCTGGACGAGGCCGGGCTGGACCGACTTGTAGTCTTGAAGCGGCAGGCCGGGGTTGAGATAGGTGAACAGCTCCTCGTCATCCAGGTAGATGCCGATTTCGTCGAGCCTGTATTCGCTGAGCTTCTGGCGGATGAAATCCCTGAGGGCCAGCCTGTTCTCCGCCTGGACAAGCCTCCGGCCCTGGATTTCGCGGCTCAGCACGACGGCGTAGTGGTAGGCCGTCTCTTCCGCGTTGACGTAGACGCCGTCGGCGACACTCTTGGTGTCCTCGATGACCTTGTCGAAAGGCGTCCTGAACCAGAGCTCGATGTTACGGCTGATCAGGTCGCTGGCGAAAAAGAACAGGAGGAAGGTGGGGATGATGCTCAAGGCGATGAAGAACAGGACCAGCCTGGTTTTGAAATGGGAGCCGACGATATTCCTTTTGCGCTCGAGATAGAGCTTGACCAGGTTTCGCCCCAGGATGAAAAGGAGCACGAGAAATAGGGTCAGGACGATGACCTGCATCATGGAAAGGAGCACGTTGGTGACGGAGGTGGGAGAAAACTCCTGGGAGGTGCGGATGAAGTACTCGATGGCAAAGAAGAGGAGGACGAGCAGGATGACGAAGGCGGCGATGAAGCGAGGTCCCTTTCTTCTGGATGTTTCCATGGTCCTAGCCTGTTTTCTCGCCTTCCGGGACAAGGAAATCGAGGTAATTCTCCGGGGTGATCCGGATGTCCAGAAGGACCGTTCCGCTCGGTCCGAACGGCTTGGCCTTTTGCCCGTTGATGGTCAGCTCCGGGCCGCCGGCGTTGCCGATGCTCAATCGCACCTCCTGCTCGGCCCTGATGTCGAGCGATTCTCCCTTGTTCTTGATTCCGTCCCAGACGGATTCCCCGTCGGCAAAGGCGTGGATCCAGGTTTCCTCGACGAACACCATCTCGAGGCGAAGTCCTTTTATCTCCTCAACCAGCGGCACCGGTTCCAGAGGGGGATACCGCTTTGGGACCTCGAACTGAGCGACGGGCTGAGGCGGTTTAGAGGAGACGGGCGGCTTGTTTTCCGGGGCAAAGAAGAAGTAGTAGAGAAGGACGACCCCGAGTCCGATGACCAGGAGGGCCAGCGCAGTTATCCAGACGCCTTTGCGGATGAACAGACGGGACAGGGGTTTCGGCCGCGGCCTCGGCTGCTCCAGGGATTCCCCGTATTGCAGCTGTTCTTCAAAAGTGTAGACTTCCTGGTACTTGTTGAGCGCCTGGTTCTCATCGATGCCGATGCTCCTGGCGTAAGCGCGGAGAATGGCGCGCACAAAAAAATCCCCCGGTATGACGTCCAGCCTGTCCTCTTCGAGGGCCTGAAGGAATTTCAGGCTGATCCGGGTGGAGTCGGCGATCTCCCGGAGCGAGATTCCTCTGAGCTCTCTTTCTCTCTTGAGTTCCTGACCGAGGGATGCCATTGGCAAAAATTGTAGGCCAATCTCCCGGATGTGTCAACCGGACCTCGGACCTGGCAAAATAGGAGTTCGCATGATCAATCTTGCCCGGGCTGTTCGGATTCAGGAGGAATCGGCTTCGCGCCTGAGCCGGAAGGTCTTCTAGATCTTCAAGAAACGGGAGAGAGAGCTCAGACTTCCCAGCACTCCCATCAAAGCGCCGCCCGCAACCAGGCTCAGCGATTGAGGCCAGGAGAGGTAGCGGAAAGCGACGATCTCCTGGAGCGCTCCCAGAGAATGGCCGAGATAGAGGGGAAAAAACTTTGTCAGAAGGAAAAGAAGGCCAAGAGACAGCAGGCTGCCCAGGATCCCGAGGGTGATGCCTTCGAGGAGGAACGGTAGCCGGATGAAGGTATTGGTGGCGCCGACCAGGCGAAGGATTTCGATCTCCGCTTTGCGGGCGAAGACGTTCAGCCGGATGACGTTGGAGATGATGAAAAACGAAGCCAGGATGAGGATCCCCCCAAGGAAGAACCCGATGGCCCGGGCCAAGCGGCTCAGCGACTGCATCTTTTGGACCCAATCCCGGTTGAACTGGACATCTTCCACCCCGGTGACGTTCTTGATCTCCTCGATGAACCCGAGGATTTCGTCCGACCGGAAGGAACCCTTCTGCAAGGTGGCTTCGAAGGACGGGGGGAAAGGATTGGTCCCCAAGTTCTTGAGGATCTCTTGGAGCTCGGGGAAGTTCTCCTGGAAGCGGTCCCAGGCCTGCTGGCGGCTGACATAGCTCACCCGGACGACGGAAGGCGAGGCCTTGATCCGCTCTTCGATATGGCTGAGGTCCTTGGGCGTGAGGTCCGGCGAGAGGAAAAAGACGACCACCATGCTTTCGGACATCTCGTCGGCGATATGCCTGAGGTTGTTGGAAAGGGAGAAGAACACGCCCAGGATAAGAAAAGAGAGGCAGATTATGGTGATCGACAGGAGGTTCCGCGCCCTGTGCTGCCAGAGGTTGTTCTGGGCGTCAGTCAGGAAGTACCTTATCTTTTGGAGGATGGCAGGACCTCCTTGCCGATAATCTTTCCCTTGAACAGGAACAGGATCTTGTCCCCGAAGTGACGGATCAGCTCCTTGTCATGGCTGCAGATGATGACAGTCGTCCCCTGCTTGTTGATCTCCTTGAACACGCCCATGATCTCTGTGGCCAGTTCCGGGTCGAGATTTCCGGTCGGCTCATCGGCCAGCAGGATCCGGGGCTCATTCACAACGGCCCTGGCGATGGCCACCCTCTGCTGTTCGCCGTAGGAGAGATGCGACGGATACTCCCACATCTTCTGATGCAGGTTGACCAGCCGCAGGGCATTGAAGACCCGACGCCGGACCTCTTTGAGGGGGATTCCGATGACGTGGAGGCCGATGGCCACGTTCTCAAAGACCTTCTTATGGAAGACGAGCCGGAAATCCTGGAAGACAATGCCCATCGTCCGGCGCAGCTGATAGATCCGGTGGTCGGGGATCCGGAGGATGTTGACGCCGTCGATGACGATCTGGCCGCGGGAGGGCAGGATCTCCCGGAAGATGATCTTGAGGAGGGTGGATTTGCCAGAGCCGCTCGGTCCGGTGATGAACCAGAAGTCTCCCCTCAAGACATGGAGGTTGATGTCGAGCAACGCCCACTGTCCCTCTTCGTATTGCTTAGAGACGCGGTAAAGCTCGATCATTACGACAAGGCAGAATCAGCCTGCCCGGTCCCGGATTATAGCATATCAAAAAAGGGATTCCTACAAGAGGAAAGAGCGGAAAAGGGGAGCCCTCAGCGGGCGAAAAGATACATGAGCCAGCCGAAGGCCAAGGCGCCGGCGACCATGATCAAGAACAGAGAAAGCCCGTACTTGATCCGGCTCTTGCGGTCGTCTCGGCGGATGAGGGCCAGTACGACAGAGACGAAGAAGGCGTAGACGATCATGGAGAGGAGATGGCTCCGGAAGATCATTTCTTCTTCCCTTTGGCGATGTCGTGAGCATCGATGGCGAGGAGATAGTTCAGCAGTCCGGCGCCGGCGATGTAGGCGGTCCCGAACTCGAAGGTGATACGCTCCAGCGAGCCCTGGCCGAAATGTAACAGGCGGGACAAAGCGTAGACGGCGAAGTTGCCGAGGTCGGCGAAGAAGGCCAGGATGGTCAGCGGGTTCTCCGTCTGGAAGGAATAGATCCGTCCGCCCATGGACAGGCCAATGAGCGTCATGGCTCCGATCGATAGGAAGAAGATGGCTCCGCGCCAGAACCTCTTCTGCAGGACGTGGCCCAGGCCAGGTACGAGCCAGCCGGCAAGAAGACAGAGGATCGCTTTCATGGCCTTTGAGCTTAGAAATATAAAGGAAACAGCCGTCAAATTCAAGTGGGAGCATTGAGAGACAGATGTCTGTTGAAGTAGAATGGCGTCATGCCGGAGCTTCCGGAGGTCGAGACGATCGTCCGCTGCCTGCGCCGGCGTCTCATCGGCCTCCAGGTTGAAACCGTCCGGCTGATCTTTCCTCCGGTCGTCCGGAACGGGAAGAAGTCATCTCTCCAGAGGTTCAGAGGTCAGCGCGTCACAGAGGTGAGGCGGCGGGGGAAGTTGGTCCTGCTGGATTTTTCCGGGGGTCGCACCATGATCATCCACCTCAAGATGACCGGACAGCTGCTGGTTTGCCCGAGGTCTCTGCCCTTGGATAAACACGTGCATCTGGCCGTCACCTTCCGGGCCAAGGATGAGGAGTTGCGCTTTCACGATGTCCGCAAGTTCGGTTTCATCCTGGGGGTGAGGACCGGTGGCCTGAACGGGACGCCGGAAGTCCGCGACCTCGGGCCCGAGCCGCTGATGCTCGACCTTCCCGCCTTTCTCGACCTGCTCGGGTGCCGCCGCGGCAGGCTGAAGAGCCTTCTCCTCAATCAAAGAGTGATCGCCGGCATCGGGAACATCTATGCTGATGAGATTCTCTTCGAGTCCGGGCTCCACCCCCGGGCCGACGTTTCCCGTCTGAGGCGGCGGCGTCTGGAAGGACTCTGGTCGGCCGTTCACAAGGTCCTCAACGAGGCGATCGCCTTCAAAGGGACGACCGTCCGCGACTACAGGGATGGCGAGGGGCTCGAGGGGCTGTTCCAAAACCGCCTCCAAGTGTATGGCCGGGAAGGGGAGCCCTGTCCGCGCTGCGGGACGCCCATCAAGCGCATCCGGGTTTCAGGAAGGAGCACCCATTTCTGCCCGCGCTGCCAGCGCCGCTAGACCATTTGAAAGGCGGGTCCCCTTTTTTCTGTCGCCAGGGGCGGTCCTTTTGTGTTTGACAGGACCGGTGCTTTCATTATAATTCATAGTGTTGTTCTGAGATAAGCCACGAAAGCCCGAGTCCATCCGGATATTCAGAGAGGAGGAATCGCGTCATGAAATTCGGGAACCTCAGGGCCGTCTTGGATTTTGCCATCCAGCGCGAGGAGGAAGCTGCCAGCAACTACGGAAAGCTCTGCCGGATCGCCACAGACCAGAGCGCGAAAAGACTCCTGGCCGACCTCCAGCAGGAGGAGCAGAACCACAAGAGAATCCTCCAGGGCCTGAATCAGGGCAAAATCCGCGCCTCGGCCGCCAAAGATGTGAAGGACCTGATGATCAGCGACTATCTAGTTGAAGAGCCCCTCACTCCGGAGATGAACTTCCAGGACCTTCTGATCTTTGCGGCCAAGAAGGAGAAAAAGGCCGTCGACCTCTATTCCGACCTCGCCAAGAAGGCCCTGACCAAGGAGCAGAAGGCGCTGTTCGAGTATCTGGCCAAACAGGAAAAAGCGCACAAGCTGCGCCTCGAGCTCGAATATGAGAAGCATGTCCTCTGGGAGGATTGACCCTCTCCAGGGGATCCGGAGATCTATTTTCAAGAAGGAGATGCGTCATGGAGAAATGGGAGTGCCAGGCCTGTGGCTACATCTACGACCCCGAGAAGGGAGATCCTGACAACGGCGTCGCCCCCGGGACTCCTTTCGAAGAGCTTCCCGAGGACTGGGTTTGTCCCCAGTGCGGTGTGGGCAAAGAGTTCTTCCAGAAGCTGAGCTGAGCGCGGTCCGGGCGCAAGGCAGGGGGAGATTCGGATGAAAGCGATTATCATAGGAAACGGCCTGGCCGGGACCATCGCCGCCAAAACGCTTCGGGAGCTGGACCCTCAGGTCGAGGTGGTGGTCTTCGCCGAGGAGAAGTATCCTTACTATCCTCGGCCCAACCTCATCGAGTACATCGCCGGGAAACTTCCCTACGAGCGGATCTTTGCCTTTTCGGAGGAGTGGCACGTCCGTCAGAAGATCGATATCCGGCTCGGGACTGCCGTCCGTAAGATCCACGCCCGGTCCCGTGAGGTTGAACTGAACGGGGGAAGGCGTGAATCCTACGATGTCTTGCTGATCGCCAACGGCGCCTCCTCGTTCATCCCTCCTATTAGGGGCGCCGACAGAAACGGCGTCTTTGCCCTGCGGACATTGGACGACGCCAAGGCCGTGATCGATTATGTTCAGGAGCACCGTCAGGTGATCATCATCGGCGGCGGGCTCTTGGGCCTCGAAATTGCCCGGGCTATCCGGTCGCGGGGTGCTGAGGTGGAAGTGGTGGAATTTTTTGATCGTCTGCTGCCCCGTCAGCTCGACCTCCAGGGGGCCTCGGTCCTTAAGAACCAAATTGAAAGCCTGGGGATCCGGGTCCGTCTGGGTGTCACCACTGAGGAAATTCTCGGTCAAAAAGATATCACGGGGATCCGGCTCAAAGGGGGCACGGACGTCGCTGCCGATATGGCTGTCATTGCCGCCGGCGTCCGGCCGAATCTCAGCCTCCCCAAAGATGCCGGCTTGGCCACAGACAAGGGCCTGGTCGTTGATGACCGGTTGCGGACGAGCCATCCTCAGGTGTTCGCGGCCGGGGACAGCATACAACACCGCGGGCTGGTCTACGGCATCATCCCTGCTTCTTTCGACCAGGCGCGCACCGCTGCTTACAACATGCTGGGCCAGGAAAAGAAATATGAGGGTACGATTCCCGCCAACACTCTGAAAGTCGCCGGCCTGTATGTGACATCCCTGGGCTTGGCGAACCCCGAGGGCCAGGGCTTCGAGGAAATCAGGAAGATCAGCAAGGAGGAGGGGATCTACAAAAAGGTCGTCCTCCAGGACGGCGCCCTGGTCGGGGCCGTCTGGATGGGGACCAAAAAAGGCGTTAACGAGATCGCCCGCGCCGTGGCGGCGAAGGCCAAGGTTAACCAATGGATCAGCACCCTCCTCGAAGACAGCTTCGATTTTTCCGTGCTCTGAGAGCCCGGTCGGCCTTCATAGTTGCGGGCTTCCTGGGTCTCACCCTGCCGGCCGTCGCCCAATACAAGCTCAACGGGTATCTGTCCGCCCAGTACGAGAACGGGCAAAGAGGAAGCGATTCTCCCGCCGGCACGTTCGGCCGAGTCCGGGCCGGCCTTCTGTTTGCCGGAGTGGTCGAGAGCATCTTCACCTACGGCCTTGAGGCGAGGTTCAAATCAGAGAGCCGGTTGGAGATCGAAGAAGCCTGGGTGGGCATCCGGACTTCTCCCTCCTTCCAGTTGAGGCTCGGGCTCTATCTGGTGCCGTTCGGAAAGTACAACACGGCCAATCGCCCGCATCAAAACCCTTTTATCCAGGCGCCTCTGCTGCAGGCCAATCTCTATCCGGAGAGCTGGCGGGACGTCGGGCTCTTGGCCGAGGGCAGGTGGGGAGGTCTGGGTTATTTGGTTTACCTGGGGAACGGTCTGGGCGAGGGCCAGGACCTCCAAGACGGCCAACAGTTCGGAGACAATAACGGTGAACCTGGCGCCGGGGGCCGGGCCTTTTTTACGCTGAGCCAGGATTTTGAAGTCGGGGGTTCCTATTACCGGGGCAGCTATGACGACCAGGGCCAAAGGGGTCTCCAACTCTGGGGCGGCGACCTCAGCTGGAAATCTCAGGCTTTCCTTCTCACCTACGAATACGGCAAGGCCTATATCTCTAATCCGACAGGCTTCATCCGGGGAACGGCGGAGGGCCATTTTGTCCTCGCTTCTCTGACCTTGAGTGAGTTCACGCCTCTGGTCAGCTACCAGACTCTCAAATACATCGATCCCTATCATGGAGAGGACTATCTGGACCCCTTGCTTGCCGTCGGCATCTCCAAGGACATCAGCCGCTGGGCCGTCGGCCTGGTTTTCTCGCCGGTTCCCAATTTTCTATTCAAGGTCGAGTATGACTTCAACCGGGAGGGCGGGGTCAAGCTCGACAACGATATTTTTCTGGCTCAGGCGTCGGTTCTGTTTTGAGCGGAAAGTGAACTGAGAAAGGAATCACATGGCCAACGTGGTCGTTCTGGGCACCCAATGGGGCGACGAGGGCAAGGGCAAGATTGTCGACCTGCTCGCTCCCGCGTTTGATGTGATCGCCCGCTATCAGGGGGGACACAACGCCGGCCACACCGTCTGTGTCGGCGGACGGAAAATCGTCCTCCACCTGATCCCCTCCGGGATCCTCCATCCTGGGAAACTGTGCCTGATCGGAAATGGAGTGGCCTTCAGCCCGCCGGCCTTTTTAAAAGAGGTGGCGGCGCTAGAGGAATACGGCATCTCGATCGGCGACCGTCTGGTCATCAGCCGCGGCGCCCATCTCATTCTTCCCTATCATCCCATGGTCGAGAGAATCGCCGAGGAACGAAAGGGCGCCAGGAAGATCGGAACCACCAGCCTGGGCATAGGGCCCTCGTATGAAGATAAGGTGGCCCGCTGC
>Ga0299912_10001978_pt1 | contig 16724 bp, 15 predicted proteins | sample RVTome_2_FD_207667 | JGI IMG/M metagenome (GOLD analysis project Ga0299912, IMG submission 207667) | Soil microbial communities from uranium-contaminated site in the Upper Colorado River Basin, Wyoming, United States - RVT95D214 (version 2) ... | reverse complement strand
CCGAGAAGAATGTCAGCCGTTCCGCGTAGCCGCCGCCGTCCAGGCGCAGTTTCCAGAGGTCAACGTTACGCGGGCCGAGCTTGTTTTGTTTGTCGCACTCAACGAGCGTGAATTTGCCGTCGGGGAAAATGCCTTCCGGCTCGTCGTATTGGTCGGGCGCATGCGAGAGATTCGTCACGGCCTTCGACGCCAAGTCCACCACGCACACTTCCGTGCCCTGATGGCCGTAAGCCGAAAACGTCAGTCGCCGCTCGTCTGGCGGCACGAAGTTCTGCGTCTCCATCGTGCAGCGGAAGGGCAGGTCGCGGCTGTCGAGGATGAGCCGCTCGTTCGCCAGTTTCGGCTGGCCGCCTTCATACACGATGTCCGCTTCGCGCATTTGCGAGACACCTTTCGGCAGTGCGTCGGGATGCTGCGCGCTGACGTGCGTCCAGGCGATGTGCAGGCGCGTGCGCGACACCGCCTGGCCTTCGGAACATTTCGTGCCGAGCCGCACCGGCGGCTTCGTGAGGCTCTTGTTTAGCACGGAGAGAAAACACTGTGTGCGCGCGTCGCCGGGCTTCATTGGGTCGAAAGTTTCCGGGCCTGACAGCAGAATATCGCCATTGGCGAGGTAAAGGGCGCGGGTGAAGCCGTGATGCGGGAAATGATGCGTCATCGGCCGGATGCGCCCCGTGGCCACTTCGACTTCGTAAACGTCGCCAAAGGTTTTCTCGACGAACAGAATGCGTTGGCCGTCGTGCGACCAATCGGCGCGCTCGCCGAACCACGTGAGCCGTTTGAGGTGGGGCGGCAGTTCGTCGGCGGGGCTGTTCCCGGTGGCGGGAGCGGCTTCGGCCACGGCAGAAACGGCGGGCAGGACGGACAAGACAAATGCGAGCGACGCGAGGATGGATTTCATCGTGCCAGCCATTCAACACAAGCTTGGGTCGCCGTGCAAGTCTCACAGGCGTTGCCGCAGGCGGGGGCATGTCGCAGATTCTGCATGTCCCTGAGCCGGCTAGGGAGAGCATCAGATGTTGCTGGAAGTGCGTCTGAGTATGCCGTGTGAACAGTGACCGGATTGCTTTTCGCTATGAGCGCCCGGTGATTTTGGGTAAGCTGCCGGGCAGGTTGGATGTGAACAGGCAAAGAGTATGGTGAACGCATCATTGGCCACGCGTCTTCGCTGGGGGTTGAGGCGCTTTCCGTTGCTTCATAGAATCGTGCAATTCGTCAAGCGGGACGTGCCGTCCGCGATTGGAGGTTGGGTCTGTCAAGTCCTGCGGAGGTTGATCCCCGGCCCAGTGCCATTGGGACCGCCACGCGGCTGTTACTCCGCATACCAACTGCTCTGCCGGAATCCTCCGGCAATCGAAGGCAGGATCGTTTTGAAGGATCAAGGCGCGCCCTCGCTGCCTGAGCCTTCGATCATGCTTCTGTGCGGGCGCAAACAACATCAGGAGCAGCCTTGGCCGATTTTCTGGTCCCGACACAAGAATGCGCGGCTGGTGGGGAGCAGCCTCGCTCACGTCAACGAGCGGAGAGAGCTGTGCGCCGAAGCGGTTTATGGACAGGCTCGGGCAGAAGACGACCCCGCCTATCGGCATCTGGCGATTCGGTCGCCTGTCAAACTGTCGGGGCCGTGGACGAGCGTCATTTCAAAATGGATGTCGAATGACATGCTGCAGCCTTATGCGCATTGGTTGCTGGACGCCCTGCCGCGCCTGGCCTCGCTCAGGGAATTCCCGGCGGACGTGCGAATCCTGGTGCCACCGCATCGGCTTGCCTATCAAGTCGAGAGCTTGCGCCTGCTTGGGCTGCTGGATCGCTGCCGCTGGACAGGTGAACAGCACCTGCTGGTGGAAGATTACTATTTCAGTTCCCCGACGGCGATGGTCGTGTGCTACAACCCCTACGCGGTGGAATTTCTCCGGTCCAGTTTCCTGCCCTTTGCCCGGAACGCGCCGCCGATGCCCGCCCGCTTCTTCGTGCGGCGCACCAGCTACGGCCGGAACATCGCCAATGAGGAGGAAGTCCTGGCCTTCTTCCGCGACGCGGGCTGGAGCGTGGTTGACACGGCCCAACTGAGCTTGACGGAGCAAATCCGGATGTTTGCGGAGGCGGAAGCGGTCTGCGCGATCCACGGGTCAGGTCTGGCCAACGCGGTCTGGTGTGGTCCGGGGTGCAAGGTGGTCGAGCTTTTTGCCGATTCCTATCTTGCCGGCGACCAGGAATGGATCTGCCAATGCGTGCGTGCCCAATACAAGTTCGTCATTTTCCCTTCCGATCACAAAATGAACGCCATTATTGATCTGGCCCGCCTGAAGAGTGAACTGGGCGGCTTGGGGCTGATGTGAAATCTCGGTGCCGGTTCATTTTGGGATGCACCCGGCCTGGCCGGAAAGAATTTCGTCGCCCGCCCCGGGAGCTTGCTCCATAATCCCGGGAGCATGAAATCCATGACGGGCTATGGGCGTGGCGAGTGCGCCCGGGACGGTTTCAAGATCACGGTTGAGCTGAGTTCGGTGAACCGCAAACAAGGGGAAATTGCGGTCAACCTGCCGCGCGAACTGGATGTGCTCGAAGCACAAATTCGCGACGTGGTCAACCGCTTCATTTCCCGGGGCCGGCTCACGGCGCGGGTGTCGTTGCACGAGCCGACGGGCAGGATGTTTGCGCGGATGCACCTGAATGCGGCGCTCGCCAAGGTTTACGCGCGGGAATTGCACCGGCTGGCCCGGGCCTTGAAGTTGCCGGGTCCCGTGACGCTCGATCACCTGGTGCGGGCGCCGGGTGTTTTCCAAACCAGCGAAGAGATCACCGAAGCCGAGCATTTCTGGCCGGCGGTGGAGCGGGCCTTGAAAGGGGCGCTCCGCGCCCTGGTGAAAATGCGCCAGCGCGAGGGTGCGCACCTGACGCGGGACTTGTGCGCCCGCGTCGCCGTGATGCGGAGGTCGGCGGCGAAAATTCAAAAGCATGCGCCGCGCGTGCAGCAGCGGTATCGAGAGCAACTCATCGGAAAAATCAAGGCTGCCGGTCTGGACGCGCCCGCAGCCGACGACGAGCGCCTGCTCAAGGAGGTGGTTTTGTTCGCCGACCGGTCGGATGTTTCGGAGGAATTGACGCGGCTGCAAAGTCACTTTCAGCAGTTTAACGATTGTCTCAGATCGAAGGAACCCGTGGGCCGGATGCTGGATTTTCTGGCGCAGGAGATGAACCGCGAGGTCAACACCATCGGCGCAAAGGCCAACGACGGCGTGATTTCCCGCGAAGTGGTCCGGCTCAAGGCGGAGTTAGAGAAGTTCCGCGAGCAGGCGCAGAATGTCGAGTGATGAAGGGCGGGGGCCGAGAGTCGAAAGCCGAAAGCCCGCCGCAGCCGCTGGCGGGACCGGGTTCGAGTGCGCTGCTCGTCGTGATTTCCGCGCCGTCCGGCGGCGGCAAGACGACCTTGTGCCAGCAATTGCTGGCCGCCCGACCCGGGATGACGCGCGCCGTGACGTGCACGACGCGCCCGGTGCGCGAAGGCGAGCGGGACGGCGTGGACTATTACTTTCTGGACCCGGCGACCTTTGGGAAGCGGTTGCAGGCCGGCCATTTCATCGAGCACGCCACGGTGTATGGGCACAGCTACGGCGTCTTGAAGAGTGAATTGCTGGGCAAGTTGCGCCAGGGCAGGGATGTCCTGCTGAATGTGGACGTGCAAGGCGCGGCCACGATCCGCGCCCGGGCCGGGCAAGACCCGGAATTGAAACGCGCGCTGGTGATGGTGTTCCTGACGCCGCCGTCCCTGGCCGAAATCGAACGGCGATTGACGACACGCGCGACCGATTCGCGTGCGGTGATTCAAAAACGGCTGGGCGTCGCCCGGCAGGAAATCGGGCAGTGGAAGCATTTCGATTATCTGCTCATCAGCGCGAGCGTGAAAGAGGATTTGCGACGGATGCTGGCGATTGTGGAGGCCGAGAAGACGCGGTCCTCCCGGATGTCGCCGCCGGAGATTTGAAGTGAACCGACCAGCAGGAGAGCGATGAAAAGACCATCCCGGATCGTGCTTGGAGTCACAGGTTCGATTGCGGCCTACAAGGCGGTGGACCTGACGAGCCAGCTCATGAAGCAGGATTGTGAAGTGCGCGTGGTAATGACGGCCGACGCGCAGAAGTTCATCACGCCGGTCTGTTTCAAAACCTTGTCGCGCCATCCGGTCATCACCGACCTCTACGATGAGGAAGGGGGCTGGCAACCCACACACATCAAGCTGGCAGACGAGGCCGACCTGCTGCTGATCGCCCCCGCGACCGCCAATATCATCGCCAAGCTGGCCAGCGGAATTGCGGATGACGCCCTGACGTGCATCGCGCTGGCGCTCAACCTGGAGGCCAGACTCATCCTCGCCCCGGCGATGAACGGCAAGATGTGGCTGCACCCGGCCACGCAACAGAACGTGGCCGTGCTCAAGAAGCGCGGCGCATGGTTCATCGGGCCGGAGAAGGGATTGCTCTCCTGTGGCTACGAGGGACTGGGGCGGCTCTGGCCGGTTGACAAGATCGCACGGTTGGTGTTCCAGAAACTGGGGCGCCGATAGTTTTCGTCGCCCGCAATGCGTCCATGAAACTGACGCCGCGGCAATGGTTGAAGCGACTCTGGAAGTCGCTGGAGGTGCCCGTCCCCGACGCGACCCAGGTTCGCCGCCGCCTCGAGATTGTGGAACGCAACATTGTTCTGCCGGTGAAGGCGGTGGGCATTGTCGTGTTGCTCCCGGCCATCGAGTTCTCGTCGTGGTATGGCACTGTTTCCAGCGCGCTGGATGTCGTGGTCGAGTCGATCCAGTACTTCTTCTGGGTTTATCTGGCGCTCAATATTGCATTCGGTGCTCTGCTCCTGTCCATGCGCCGGCTGCCGTTGGGTCTTGTGCAATGGATCATTTTCACCGACTGCCTGGTGGACGGCGTCCTTCTTTCGGCGCTGACCTTGATCAGCGGCGGGTACGACAGCCTTTTGTTCTGGCTGCTGGTCGCCTTGATCGTGCGCAATGCGGCCAGCATGCCGCCAGCCCTGTCACAACTGGTTCTCAACGGCTGGACCGTTCTCTTCTATGTTTTGGCGGGAGTCGCCGACGTGGCGGTGACACAAAACGTGATGGAAATGTACGATGAAGCCACACGCCGGGCGCTGGGGTTGACGCTGCCGGAAAATCCGACGGAGAGTTTCCTGGTCCGGCTGTCCGTCATGGTTTTGACCGCTTTGTGCGCATATGCCGTCCAGGTGCTTTTGGAGAAGCAGCGCCTGGCCTTGCAGGAGGCGCAGGAATTTACGTTGCGGGAGGGCGAGCTCAAGTCCGCCGGACGCATGGCGGCCGAGATTGCGCATCAGATCAAGAACCCGCTCGCGATCATCAACAACGCCGTGTTTTCACTCCAGAAGGCGGTGCGGGAAGGCAAGGGCGACGTTGATAAACAAATCCAGATCATCCAGGAGGAAGTGGGGCGCTCGGATCGGATTGTGACGGAACTGATCGGTTACGCGCAGTTGAGCGAGGGGCACGTCGAGAAACTGAGTGTGCCCGAGGAACTTGACCGCGCGCTCGCGCAGGTTTTTCCGCCCGCCGCCCATTACCCGGTGAGAATTCAGCGTGACTACGAGGAACATTTCCCGCCGCTTTTGATGCAGCGGCGACACCTGTCCGAGGCGCTCGTCAATCTTATACAGAATGCTCGCGACGCGATGGAAGGCGGAGGAAACCTCTTTGTGAGTGCCGGGCTGCGTGGCGAAAACACGATTGAGATCAAAATCCGCGACGAGGGCCCGGGCATTCCCCGGGACAAGCTGGAAAGGGTTTTCGAGCCCTACTACACGACGAAACCCAAGGGCGCAGGCCTGGGGCTGGCGATTGTCAAACACAACGTCGAGTTGTATGGCGGCACGGCACGGGCGGAATCTCAGCTTGGAAAAGGGGCGCAGTTTACGATAACCTTCCCCGCAAGAATCTCGATAAAACCCGCAGGCACAACGTGAAAGAATGCACACTAACAACCGGTCGCGCCCGGCACCCCGCACGCGTGGTGAACCGGCGGTCGTTGGGTGACCGTGTCCCCGGCCCATGAGCGTTCCGTTGCCGCCCATACTCATCGTGGACGACGAGAGAAACATGCGCGTCTCCTTGGAAACAGTGCTGGGCGACGAGGGATATTCGGTTCGGACCGTCGAGTCCGCCGAAGACGGTCTGGCCCTGCTGCGGTCCGAAGATGTTTTCATGGTCATCACCGATGCCCGCCTGGGCGGCATGAGCGGATACGAATTGCTGACCGAAATCCGTCCCCGGTGGCCTGATTTGCCCGTGCTCATGATTACGGCCTACGCCACGCCGAAGCTGGCGGTCGAGGCCATCAAGGCCGGGGCGATTGATTATCTGCCCAAACCATTCGCACCGGAAGAGTTGCTCCACGCCGTGGCGCGTTGCGCGGAGCGGCATCGGCTGCTCCGGGAGAACATTTCGCTGCGCGCCCGTACCGGCGAGGTGTATCAGCTCGATCAGATCGTCGGCGAGACCCCCAAGATGCGCGAGTTGCGCCAACTGATTCAGACCGTGGCACCCACCGACGCGCGGGTGCTCATCCTTGGCGAAAGCGGCACGGGCAAGGAACTTGTCGCCGGGGCGCTGCACAGCCTGAGCCAGCGGCGGAACGCCAGTTACGTGCGCCTCAACTGCGCTGCAATTCCAGAAACGCTGCTCGAGAGCGAATTGTTCGGGCATGAGAAAGGCGCCTTCACCGGCGCGCTCAAACAGAAGCCGGGCCGGGTCGAGGAAGCGGACGGCGGCACGATTTTCCTCGATGAAATCGCCGACATGAGCAGGCCGCTGCAAGCGAAACTGCTGCGCTTTCTGGAGGACGGCACGTTCACGCGAGTGGGCGGGACCCAGGAATTGCGCGTCAACGTGCGGCTGATCGCGGCCACAAACCGTGACATCGTTCAGGCCATTCGCGACGGGCAGTTCCGGGAAGACCTCTTTCATCGGCTCAACGTTGTCCAGTTTCGTCTCCCGCCGCTGCGGGAACGGGGTCAAGACGTGTTGTTGCTGGCCGATTACTTCCTGAAAGCGTACGCCGTTGCCCTGCGCAAATCAGTCAAGGGATTCTCCCCGGTCGCCCGGCAGAAGCTGCTCGCGCATAACTGGCCGGGCAACGTGCGCGAACTGCGCAACGTCGTGGAGCGCGCCATGATTCTGGAAAGCTCGGGCGAAGTCCAGGTTTGCAGTCTCCCGGACTTTCAGGCCGAAAGCCGCTTGCGGAAGACGGAAACCGGCCCCGTGCCGGGAACGAAGTCGTTGGACGAAGCTCTCGCGGATTTCGAACGCGAATTAATCGCCGCCATATTGGAACAGAACAACTTCAGTCTCACCAAAACCGCGGACACCTTGAAAATCAGCCGTCACGCCTTGCGCTACCGCATGCAGCGTCTCAATATTGGCACGTCGGTGGAGACGGGTGACGACGAGCCTGGCGGTGGCGCGAACGGAGGCGGTTCATGATGACGACATTGGCTCTTCTGGCTCAAACCGGGGACGAAGTGCAGGTCAGCCGGCTGACCGCCAACCTGAAGGAGGCGCTGTTTCTGATTGGAGCGCTGTCCGGGGTCCTTCTGGTCGCAGCCGTTTACATCTATGTCCGCTGGAAACGCCGCCGCCACGCGCATCGGCATCATCGTGCGTCCACGTCGGCAGATGGCGCGCAACCGGGGGCGGAAGACGGTCGAGAACGTGGACGCCGGAAGTGGCGCAAACGGCGTCGCTACGAGGAGGAGTATTCCAGGCGCAACCCCACGCTGGCAGAAACCGGTGGCCTGCCCCCGAAGCGGGAAGGGAGTCCGGTCGCCCCCGCGCAAGCCCCCGCGCCGCCGCCACAGGTTTGATGCAAGCCAGCCGGACGATCACGCGCAGAAGCGCCTCGAACCTCGCCTTGGCCTTCGTGCTGTTGCCCAAGGCCAAGCGTGATGCCATGTCGGCGCTTTACGCATTCTGCCGCGAAGTGGACGATGTGGCCGATAACGAAACCGCGCTGGTGGAACAACAGCGCGGCCAACTAACCTTGTGGCGGGAAGATGTGCGGCGGGCGTGTGAAGGGCAGGCGCCCACGTTTCAGGTCAACCGGGAACTGCAGCCGTTCATTCAGCGCCATCGCCTGCCGTTTGCGCTGTTCGACGAGTTGCTCAAAGGCGTCGAAATGGATTTGGACATCAAACGCTACGACGATTGGAACGCGTTGGAACTGTATTGCTATCGTGTGGCGTCGGTGGTTGGGCTGCTGAGCATTGAGATTTTCGGACATCAAAGTGCCGCCTGCGCTGATTACGCGGTTTATCTCGGCAAAGCCCTGCAACTGACGAACATTCTGCGCGACGTTCGCACTGATGCCGGGCGGGGCCGGATTTACCTGCCGCTGTCCGAACTGGCGCGATTCAGCGTTTTGCCTGAAGAAATCCTGCGCGCCGAATACTCGCAACGTTTCCGTGAACTGGCCGCCGGCGTTGCGGACCGGGCGAAGATGTTTTACCGCCTCGCCCGCGAAACGCTGCCGGAAGTTGACCGCCGATCCATGATTGCGGCTGAACTGATGGGCGCGGTCTATTGGCGGTTGCTGGGCAAGCTGGAACGCCGCCAGTTCAATGTCTTCGCGTCACAACCGGTCCGGCTGACCTCCGCGCATAAGCTGGCGCTCATCGGCCGGTGTTGGCTGCAATCTCTTTCCGGGATTGCCGCATCAGGTTATGGACCGGCCTGAAACGGTCCGCCGCCTCATCGTCAACGCGGACGACTTCGGCCGCAGCCATTCCCTCAATGAAGCGGTCGTCCGCGCGCACCGCGAAGGCATTCTCACCAGCGCCAGCCTGATGGTCAACGAGCCGGCGTTCGACGAAGCCGTGACCATCGCGGGGGAGAATCCACGCCTCGGCGTGGGACTGCACCTCACGCTGGTCTGCGGTCATTCCGCGCTGCCGCCGGGAAAAATCCCCGGTTTGGTCAACGGCCAAAAGGAGTTCAGCGCGGACCCGGTGGCCACCGGGTTTCGCTACTTCTTCAACCGAGACCTCCACGAGCAGTTGCGGGCCGAGATTCACGCCCAGTTCGCCAGGTTCGCAGCGACCAGGCTGCCGCTCGATCACGTCAACGGCCATTTGCACCTGCATCTGCATCCGACGGTGTTTCGCGTTTTGATGGAAGACGCGGACAAATTGGGCATCCGCCGCCTGCGATGGACGCGGGATCGCTTCTGGCTCAATGCGCGTCTGGCTTCCGGCCGGTGGCTGTATCGCACGGCCGGCACCGTGATCTACCGTTGCCTGTCCGCTCGCGCCCGCAGGGCGCTGGAGCGACGCGGCATCCGTCACGCGGGCGCGACTTTTGGACTGTTGCAGGATTCGCGCATGGACGAGAACTTCATATTGAAACTGCTGCCGTGTCTGCCCGCAGGCGATTCCGAGCTTTACTCCCATCCGTCTCTCGACAAATTTAGGCACGAGTTCGATGCCTTGCTCAGCCCGAAAGTGAAGGAACTGATTCAACAACTCGGCATCCAATTGATTCGCTACGCGGATTTGTAGCATGACCAAAGTGCTGTCCATCCTGATCCTCGCGCTCGTCGTCGAGGCGGTCGGCGTGGTGTTTCTCAGCAAGGGGCTGAAGCAAATCGGCGAAGTGCAGACGGTCAGCGTCCGCGAAATCGGGCGCATCATCGGCAAAGGCGCCACCAACGGCAGCATCCTGCTCGGCGTCGCGTTGGAGGCGGCGTTCTTCGGCGCGCTGCTTTACCTGTTGTCGCAACGCGACGTGAGTTTGATCTGGCCGCTGACCTCGCTGGGCTTCGTCATCACCGCGCTGGCGGCGAAATTGGTTTTGAAAGAAGAGGTGTCGGCGCTGCGCTGGGCGGGCGTGGTGTTGATTGTGGTCGGTGCGGCGCTGGTGAGCTACAGCGAAAAGGCGAAAGCGAAACCGGCCGCGTCTCCCGTCGTGGAATCCACGATCAGTCCGGCGAAATGACTTCCGCCAATACCGCCGCCAGCCGTCGGGCAGCAAACCTGCAATTCTTCTGCAAGCGGAGCAGCGCCGGAATCTTCCCGGGCGACTTGGCGATGGCCCAAGCCAGTTTGGCGTAGTCCGGACTCAAGTCGGGGTTTGAGAGCTTGTTGAAATCCAGCGGCAGGTCCTCGTTGGCCGTGTCGGAAATCACGCGCACCGTCGCGCACGGAATCCCGCGCTCGCGGCAAATCGCATGGATGACTTCCGATTCCATTTCCACCGCGTCCGCGCCGGTTTCTGCGCGCAATTTCTTCTTCTCCGCCACCGTCGTCGCGATTCTCGACGCGCACCAAAACTTCGCCGGTCTCGCGCCAAACCCGACCAGCGCTCTGTCCAGCGCGGGATCAACGGTCAGCAAAATCACATCGCCCGTCTTGAGTTCGGGATTCAGACCGCCGGCAAAACCGCACGTGAATACGAGTTGTGGAGTATTCTGCTGGAGGAAATCGCGCACAACATGCTCCGTGTTCTTCTGGCCGATGCCGGTGATGAGAATCGAAACGTCCGCACGGCCTGCGGCCGTTGACCGAAATGGTGCCGCCTCCTCGTTCAAGGCAAAACAGACGAGAATGTGAACTCCCCGATTCACGACTTGGGCAAGTCCACGGCTCGCGCACGAAATGCGTCAATCGCAAATCGCAAATCGCAGATCATAAATCACTTGATCCCCGTCAACCGCTCTTTCCAAATCCGGTAAAGCTCGACGGTGGCCCGCACGTCGCGCAGGCAGTATTCGGCGATTTCGCGGTATTTGCCCGCCGCCAGCAACGTGTTCACATCGAGGCCGGTCACGCCATGGCTCTTGGGCGAGTCGATGCCAAAAGCTTTGCAGTAGAAATCCAGGTTGAACCGTCGCGCCGCGCCTTCCCGTCCGCTGACGCCGTAGAACGTCAGTTGCTCGGCCAGGTCGCAGTGCGGCTCGGTTTGGAAGCGGTAGCCCAGCCAGTTTTTGCGGCTGATGGGGACATTCAAAATGGCCGAGCGGAGATAAAGGAACGGCACGTCGAACGTGCGCCCATTGAATGTAACGACCTCGTCGTAATGCTTCGCCACGTCCCAAAACGCCGTGAGCATTTCGCTTTCGTCCACGCAGGGCATGAACTCGACCGGGCCGGCCTCGCCTTCTTCGGGTTGATAATCCTCCGCCGTGAACAGGACCTGCCCGCGTGCCGTGTCGGCGTTGAGCATGGCGATGCACACGACTTGCGCGGTGAACGGCCAGAGGTTGAATTGCTGCTGGATTTCGGCGCGGCGCGTTGCGCGCGCCGTCTCGTCGGTGATCTTGTCCGTTTCGCGGAAGAGATATTCCCGCTGCGCTTCATCAAATTGCTCCACCGGCAGCGAGGAGGTTTCGATGTCGAAGACCAGTTTGGCCATGCAAGGGTGATGCGGAGGGATGGATTGACCAGGATGGGAAACCTGTCAGGCGGACCAGGTTTACCATCCTGGTGCTGCTATGCGGCTATCTCTTCTTCTTGCCGCCCTTTTTCTTGGCTTTCTTTTTGGCCACGTTTCTCACCTCCATTCAGGTTTTGGGTTCATTGCATCTGACTCGGACACAAGTCGCACACACTCACATGTCGTTTTCCTGCATTTGAAATTCTTTTTTGGGAAACGTCACGCAAAAAATTCGGTTCGCAAAGAAATTTTTTAGGTCGGCCGCGAAGAGTCACGCGCCGAATTTGTCGAACATTTTTGCGTTCGCCTGCATCAGCCGGATGAGGTACTTCGCCTCGAACACACCGAGCGAGCCGGCGTTGGCCCCGGTCTCCGTGAAGCGCTCCAGCTTGTCCGATCCCGACACCGCCGAGTGCAGTAACACCGGCTGCGGATGCCACGAGTGGCCCTTGACCGCGCAAGGCGTCGAGTGGTCGCCGGTGATCGCGAGCACGTCCGGCTTTTTCTTCAGCAGAACCGGCAGCGCGGCATCGAATTCCTCGACCGCTTTCTTCTTCGCCTCGAAATTTCCATCCTCGCCGAATTTGTCCGTGTATTTGAAGTGGATGAAGAAGAAATCGTGGTTGCCGTATTCCTTCAAGTACCGCTCGAACTGCTCGGCGATGGTCTGCGGCCCGTCGATCTTCTTCATGCCTACAAGCTGCGCCAGGCCCTTGTACATCGGATAGACCGCCAGCGCGGCCGCCCGGAGCTTGTAACGTTGCTCGAACAGCGGGATGTGCGGCTGATGCGCAATGCCGCGCAGCAAGAAACCGTTCGCCTTGGGATGCGATGCGATCAGCGGCAGTGCCTGGCGGTAGAATCCTGCGACCGCATCAGCGGTTTTCCTCTGCGCGGCCGACTTTGGGTCCTCTGGTTGGGCGGTGGCCAGCGGCAGGCCTTCGCGGTTTGGATCGGTCGAGGTCAGCGGCCCTGCCAGCCCTTGGCCGCGAAACACGACGACGAAGCGATGTTCCTTGCCGGCTTTGATGATCACTTCCACGTCGCCGACTTTCTTGATTTTGGCCGTTATTTTCGCGCACAACCCCTCGCAGATCTCCGTCGCGATGCGGCCCGCGCGGCGGTCGGTGACGATGCCTCGCGCGTCCAGCGTGCAAAAGTTGGCGCGCGCCGCCACGTCGCCCGCCTTCAGTTCCAACCCCAGCCCCAGCGCCTCAATCACGCCGCGGCCAACCTGGTATTCCACCGGGTCGTAGCCAAACAGTGCCAGATGCCCCGGTCCGCTGCCGGGCGTGATGCCGGGCGCAACCGGGATCATGCGGCCTTGCGCGCAACCCTGGGCCACCAGCGCGTCGAGGTTCGGCGTCCGCGCCGCTTCGAGCGGCGTCATGTTGCCTTGGGATTTGATCGCGATGTCGCCCACGCCGTCCAAGATGGCCAGTACCAGCTTCGCGTTGGTTTTCAGTGTCAGTTCTGAGTAAAGAGCGTCCAGATTCATGGTTCAGTCGTTAACGTGTCATTCCAAAACTCTGCGGCACGGGACCGTTTTTCATCCGGTGGCGCGATGCGCCCATAGTGCGGGCGCGTCATCCACAGCGTCAACGCGATTCCACTCTGTTTGGAGTTCCGGCATTAGCTGGTTGGCCGACCTTTGCCGCCTGAAGGCGGGACTCCGAACGGTGTCGCATCGCTGGCTTGATTGCAGTGTCGAGATGTAACGCGACCGGACCGCGTCGCCGCCATCAGCTCTTGCCTTCCTGCGACTTCCATTCCTCGCCCGGTTCGGGCGGTTGTCGGGGCGGCAGATGTTTCACCAGCAGCGGGATGCTGGCGCCCTGTTGGTCGTCCAGGTAGATGTCGATGGAGTACAGCCCCGGCTGCTCGAATTTCATTTGCTGGATGTTGACGATGAAATTGCGGGTCACGAAATGCGTTTCCTCGGGCAGCGCCACCTGCACGGGGACCGGCGGAAAATTCGGCATGATGGACCGCCCGTCCGCGTCCACGAAGTTCAGCTTCAGTTTGTGCTGGCCTTCGTCCTCCTGCGAGAAGGTGACCCGCACGGCGATGGAACACTGGGGATGCACTGCGGGCAACTGCGGCGTGATGATCGTGTCGAACGCGCCCAGCAGATTCAGCTTCCCGTTGTCATCGGTGGCGGCGTCACAAAGAACGGCGACTTGAACGTTCATACCTCCAAGAAGACACGAATTTCATCAATTGGCACGAACTTATTTCTAACGCGAAGACACCAGGAGGCGAAGGCGCAGGGTCTTTGGGATGACTGAAGATGAGCCTCAATCCCCGGAGGGGCGACAGAGCATTGACTTCGCAACACACGGACCACACGAAATCCTTTGCCGCGAAAAGGCCCAAAGATCACAAAAAGACTTCAAAAACTGTAACCACAGATGAATCAGATGGACGCGGATTCACGTGGACCGCAAAAAGGCAATGCACGGCTGTCGCCGCAACGAAAGTCGAGCGACGAGTGACGAGAGACGACGGCCGCAACCACAGCGTCATGGACTGCGCCGACGTGTCGCGGCGGGTCATTTTTTTGACAAGGCGGCGGCGGGCAACGGGGCGGTTTCTGCCGCCGGCGCACCCGTCCTTCTGGGCGCAGGTTTACTGCCGCGCCCGACTGCCTCTCCATGCAAAGCCAGAAGAATTCTCTCCGAAGTCAGCGGCGCGACGAAGAACGGGTCGAGTTGCGGGCGGCAGGCGCGCAGGGCGTTCAGAATGGCGAAGTAAGCGCCAATCCCATACATGAACGGCGGTTCGCCGACGGTTTTCGCGCCGAGTATGCCGGCTGGACCAGTGGAATCCTCCAGAAACTGCACCGCCACTTCGTCCGGCGCCGAATGCAGGTCCGGAACCTTGTACGTGGTCAGTGTGTCAGTCCGCGTTCGGCCCTGGGCGTCGTGTTGAATTTCCTCCATCGTCATCCAGCCAATTCCCTGCATGATGCCACCCTCGATCTGGCCGCGGTCAATCAGCGGATTGATGCTGCGGCCGGCGTCGTGCACCAGCCGGACGGCGTCCACGCGGCCCGTGCCGCGCAGGCAATCCACGGTGGCTTCGATGATGGCTGACCCAACCACGTGGTAGATGAACGGCACCCCTTGCTCGATGCTCTTGTCGAAATGAATCTGCGGCGTGGCATAATGCACGTGCGCCGACAGATTGGTGCGGCTGAGGTAGGCGGTCATCACGAGCTTGGGCCAGTCAATATCCGTCTCTTCATTGGCCAGCCACAGGCGTTCCTGCCGGATTTCAATGTCATCCGGCCGGTTGGTCTGGAGAAGTCTCGCGGCGACCTCCTTCAGGCGTTCCAGGATGTCAAGGCAGGCCAGCCGGGTGGCGTGGCCGTTGAGGTCCGGCCCGCTGCTGGCGGCGGTGGGCGACGTGTTGGCAATCCGCGCCGTGTTCGTGCTGTCGAGCCGCACGCGGTCAACGTCAATCGAGAGCGTCGTCGCGGCCACCTGCCGGAGCTTGGTGCTTGTCCCCTGTCCCATTTCGACGGCGGCGGTGCTGACCGACACGCTGCCGTCGGTGTAAACATGGACGAGGGCGCTGGCTTGATTCAGGAACGTGCTCGTGAACGAGATGCCGAAGCAAACCGGCATCATCGCCCAGCCCTTTTTCTGGAGCCGATGTCCGGCGTTGAACTTCGCCACGCGGTGCTTGATGGCGGCCAGGTCGTACTCCTGCTCGGTTTCCTTCCAGCATCGCCGCAGGGTGGGCGTGCCCAGGCGCATGCCGTAGGGAAAAGTGTCGCCTTCCTTGAGTAAATTCTTTTTCTGGATCTCGGATGGTTCGACGCCCAACGCCTGCGCGGCCCTGTAAATGGCGGATTCCATCACGAACATGGCCTGCGGCGCACCGAATCCGCGGAAGGCGGTATTGGGCGGAAGGTTCGTGCGACAACAAGCCCCCGTGGCCCGGACATTGGGTATGCAGTAGGCATTGGTCGCATGAAACAGCGTGCGTTCGAGAACCGCCGTGGAAAGGTCGGCCGCCGCACCCGAGTTTTGGTAAAAGAACACCTCGTAGGCCAGGATGCGACCGTCGCGCGTGACGCCGATCTTGAAATCGGAGGAATACGGATGGCGTTTCCCGGTCCAGCGCATGTCCTCCTGCCGGCGCAGGATGAGCTTGACCGGCTGCTTCAACTTCCACGCCGCCAGTGCCGTCAATGCGGCCCACGCAGTGGCCTGGTCTTCCTTGCCCCCGAACGCGCCGCCGAGCCGCCGCACGTCCACTTCGATCTGGTGCATGGGCAGGCCAAGCACGCGCGCAATGATGCGCTGCACGGCGGTCGGCGCTTGGGTGGCGGAAAGCACACGCAATCCGCCGCCTTCGACCGGGATTGAGACCGCGCCCTGCGTTTCCAGGTAAACGTGTTCCTGCGCGCCGGATTCGACCCGGCCCGTCACCACCACGTCGCACTGGGCCCACGTGCGACTCGCGTTGCCGATGACGAAGGCGCGCTGCGGCCCGATGAGTTCGCCGCGCGCATAGGCTGCGCGTGGATCGAAGACCGCCGGCAGTGGCTCGATGTTGAGCTTCACCGCGCGGGCGGCGCGGCGGGCGGCCTCGGCGCTCGTCGCCACCACCAGCGCGACGGGCTGGCCCACGAAGTGAACGCTGTCCTCGGCCAGCAGCGGTTCGTCCCGGATGATGTTGCCGATCTGGTTGTCGCCCGGGATGTCGCGACTGGTCAACACGGCGCGGACGCCGTCCATCTTTTCGGCTTCAGCGCCGGTGATGGACAACAAACGGCCATGGGCCACCGGCGAAACCACCACCGCGCCAAAGAGCAAGTTTGCCGGCATCGGCTCGTCGTCCACAAACCGCGACTCGCCCCGCACATGCAGAATTGTGTCCTGGTTCTTCACGATACCAACTCCGTTCCAAGGTCCGGCGCCAGCTTGAGGAAATGCGCGATCAACAGTTGGCCCAGCAGCAAGCGCTTGTATCCGGCCGACCCGCGCACGTCGCTGATGGGCGAAATTTCAGTTTGTGCCGTTTCGAGCGCATTGCCGAGCGCTTCGGCGGTGAGCGTCGTCCCGGTCAGCTTTTCCGAGGTGCGCACCAGATACAATGGAATGGGGGCCACGCCGCCGGCAGACAGATGCACGGACGCCACGCCGCCGTTCCGCCGGACGGCGAGCATGACCGAGTTCACGCTGGCGATGTCAAGGTGCGTCCGGCGACAAACCTTCTCAAAATTCAGGACGGCATCCTTGGGCGGCATGGGAAACTTGAT
>Ga0299912_10001977_pt1 | contig 16728 bp, 12 predicted proteins | sample RVTome_2_FD_207667 | JGI IMG/M metagenome (GOLD analysis project Ga0299912, IMG submission 207667) | Soil microbial communities from uranium-contaminated site in the Upper Colorado River Basin, Wyoming, United States - RVT95D214 (version 2) ... | reverse complement strand
AGAAGGCATGGCCGCATTCATTGAAAAGCGCAAACCCGCTTTTAAAAACGAATAAAGCCCGCAAAATGGCCTGAAAATCCTGTTCCTTAAGGGGTTGACGGGGGACTTCGAGCCCTTTATAACCCGCGCTTCCGTTGGAACTGTGTTCAACGCAAAGGTTGAAGAGAAAATGGCTAATCATAAGTCTGCTAAAAAACGTATCCGCCAGACGGCATCGCGCACCGAAGTGAACGTTGCGCGTCGGTCGCGCATTCGCACCTTCATTAAAAAGGTCGAAGCCGCGATCGCTTCCGGCGACAAGGCCGCTGCGGTCACCGCGATCCACGCGGCGGAACCTGAAATGATGCGCGGCGCGCAGACGGGCGTGTTCCACAAGAACACCATGTCGCGCAAGCTGTCGCGTTTGTCGACCGCGATCACTCGCATCGGCGCATAATCGCAAACGCGTTTCGCGTTTCGAATTTTAAAATTGAAGGCCGCGTTTCTTTTATGAGAAGCGCGGTCTTTTATTTGTGCGGCGGCGGCGTTTGCCTGATGCAAGCGTTTGACGATGATCGAGGTCGCTCTCGTGTCGGATCGTGAGGCCAAAATTTAGCGGCAAATCGTTTGCGTTTAGTGGCATCGCTTTTAGACAGGCACAAGCACTGGTGTGACATTTTGGGCTGCTGTGTCGTATAAACTTATACACAGGCGCAGGCCGCAGTTTTCCTCATGTTTTTAGAGGCCTGTGGATAGCGTGGATGGATTGTTTTAAGGAAGGCGAGTCAAGTCAATTTTTTCAACTGTTCCTGTTAAGGTCTTGTTGAAAGACTCGCAACGGGTCTCTAAGATCACCCTCGTCGATCGGCCGGGGAGGGCTGACGGCACGATTTCGTAAAGCACTCCCAATGAAATAAAGGGAACAATTTTTGAACCGCAACCTCTTGCAAAAATAGACAAGAGGATGGGGCAAGAATGACTGCACAATTCAACGGAACGTCACGATCAACCGTCAATAAATAATAAAACGCGCACGTGCCTTTTGAGGGGGGCGGGCTGGTTTTCTTTCCGGGGCACCCGGAGAACCGGCAGGTAAAATTTTTGATTTAGGTCCGCCAACCCTGGCGGCCATAAACGAATAAGAAGGCACAAAGCGTTGCAAACCAAAAAAAGAACATGGCATATACAGCCAGCAAAATTAGGCGCACGGACACGCTTCCATTCAGATGCTTCGTGCAGCCGGGTCAAGGCGGACCTGATGCGGCTCCTAAATGATCGCGCATTCAATCGTCCGTTGCAGGGGAATTTCGCATGACCGGGGGGAATAACGACACCATGGTTGCGGACCAGTGGAACGATGTGCTGGCCAGCCTGCGCGATGAAATCGGCGAAGCGGCTTTTCAAAGCTGGTTGAAGCCGATGACCGTGCGCGAGGTCATGGATGGTCAGGTGCGTATTTCCGTGCCCACCCGGTTCATGAAAGACTGGGTTGTCGCCCATTATGTCGATCGGTTGAGCGAACTGTGGAGCAGCCTTAACGCCGCCGTATGCGGGGTCGAGATTTTTGTGCAGGCCGATTACGGCCAGCAGGATGGGAAATCGGCCGGCAAAACGTCGGATAAAAGCGCCGACAAACATTCGGGCGCATCCGCCGCGACTTCCGCTTCCGCTTCTGGCGCTCAGTCTGCGCCGTTGTTGACTCAGGCCCGCACCCGTGCGCCGGTCAGCCGCGCCAGCTTAGCGGCCATGCCGTCGGCCAATGGCGCCGCGCTGGAAATCAGCGCGCCGCTGGATCCGCGGTACACCTTTGACAATTTTGTGGTCGGCAAGCCCAATGAATTTGCGCACGCCGCCGCCAAGCGCGTCGCCGAAAGCACCGAGATGCAGTTCAATCCGCTGTTTTTGTATGGCGGCGTGGGGCTGGGCAAAACGCACCTGATGCATGCCATCGCGTGGCAGATCCGCGCCATCGATCCCACCCGCACGGTCATCTATATGTCGGCGGAAAAATTCATGTACCGGTTCATCCGCGCGCTGCGCGAACAAAATACGGTCGATTTCAAAGATCAGTTCCGCAATGTCGACGTGTTGATGATCGACGACGTGCAGTTCATTTCCGGCAAAGACTCCACCCAGGAAGAATTCTTCCATACATTCAATGCATTGGTCGATCAGGGCCGACAGATCGTCATTTCCGCCGACAAGTCCCCGTCGGATTTGGAAGGCATGGAAGAACGCCTGAAATCGCGCTTGAATTGCGGTTTGGTGGCCGATCTGCATTCCACCACCTATGAATTGCGCTTGGGCATCTTGCAGACCAAATCGGAACGCATGAACGCCGACGTACCGCCGAAGGTGCTGGAATTTTTGGCGCACAAGATCACGTCCAACGTCCGTGAGTTGGAAGGCGCGCTCAATCGCGTCGCCGCGCATGCGTCGCTGGTGGGCCGCGACATCACGTTGGAAAGTGCGCAAGATGTGCTGCACGATTTAATCCGCGCCCATGACCGCCGCGTGACCATCGAAGAAATTCAGAAAAAAGTCGCCGCGCACTTCAACATCCGCACCTCCGATATGCATTCCGCGCGCCGCGCGCGTTCGGTGGCGCGTCCGCGTCAGGTCGCCATGTATCTGGCCAAGCAATTGACCTCGCGCTCGTTGCCGGAAATTGGCCGCAAGTTCGGCGGGCGCGATCACACTACCGTCATGCACGCGGTGAAAAAGGTCGATGAGTTGCGCGAACGCGACGCCACCTTCGCCGAAGACGTGGAATTGCTGCGCCGCATGCTCGAAGGCTGACGCGGCTTCAATTCAGCGATAGCGTTATCACCGCCGCCCCCTGACCTTTCGGTTCGGGGGCGGTTGTTTTTGCGCCTTTATGACGGATAGCGGACGGCGGGTGGCGAATCGGTCTTTTTTGCAATTTTTCAGGCGTTTACGCCCTGCCTGGGGACTGAGCCGGATCAGGGTCGGCAAGCCTTTGTAAAACAAGGTGTTTTGAGGCTATTTTCGGCCCCAGAAAAGGCTTCGGATTTAAAGCCTCTTTGTTATAATGACTTCCCTTTTCGGCGCGCCATTCACCGCGCGCTTAAGGGAGCCCGGGCGGGGGGCATAGGGGCTTGAAAAAGGACCTGAGGGCCTGTCCGTAGGTTGGTGCGCAATTCGTATTTGAGACCCTTAACGTTGGACATGACATGAAGCTGATTATCGAGAGGGCGGCCCTGCTGAAATCCCTGGGGCATGTGCAAAACGTTGTTGAACGTCGCAATACCATTCCCATTTTGTCCAATGTAAAACTCGACGCCAAAGATGGCCGGGTGCATCTCAATGCGACCGACATGGATTTGGATATCGTCGACGCCACCCAGGCCAAAGTTTCGGAACCCGGCGTCACCACCGCGCCCGCGCATATGCTTTATGAAATCGTCAAAAAATTGCCCGATGGCGCGGACGTCGAATTGGACGCCACGTCGGGCGATGGCCAGATGGTGCTGCGTTCGGGCCGTTCGCGGTTTACGCTGTCGTGTCTGCCCGCCGCCGAATTCCCCGTCATGTCGGGCGGCGATTTGCCGGTGAGCTTCACGCTCGCCGCGACGCAATTGAAAGACCTGATCGACAAAACCCGCTTCGCCATTTCCACCGAAGAAACCCGCTATTATCTGAACGGCATTTATCTGCACGCGGCGGACGGCGCTTCCGGCCCGGTGCTGCGCGCGGTCGCGACCGACGGCCACCGTCTGGCCAGCGCGGAAACCGATCTGCCGGACGGCGCGGGTTCCATGCCCGGCGTGATCGTGCCGCGCAAGACCGTGGCGGAATTGCACAAGCTGATCGAAGAAACCGAAGGCGAAATTCACGTTTCGTTGTCGGAAGCTAAGATTCAGTTTTCGTTCGACGGCGTGGTGCTGACGTCCAAGCTGATCGACGGCACTTTCCCCGATTACGAACGCGTGATCCCGCAAGGCAACGACAAAACGCTTAAAGTCGGGTGCAAGGCGCTGGCCGATGCGGTGGACCGCGTGTCCGCCATTTCGACGGAAAAATCCCGCGCCGTAAAACTGACCATGGATGGCAACTCGTTGGTGTTGTCCGCCTCCAGCCCCGATAGCGGTTCCGCTACCGACGAACTGGAAACCGAATACTCCGGCGATCGTCTGGAAATCGGCTTCAACGCGGCCTATCTGTTGGAAGTCATGCGTCAGGTCAAAGGCGACGCCATCACCTTGTCGCTGTCCGATGCGTCGGCGCCCACCATCATTCGCGAAGACGGCGACGATAACGCGCTTTATGTGCTGATGCCGATGCGTGTTTAACGGGCGGGTTTGCGCCAAGGGCGTTCGAGCGACTGAATTTAGACTTTGATAGGATTTCGAGCGGACGTGACACACGCCATCGCCCCTGCCGATCGTGATTCGATGCTTGTCTCGCAAAGCGCGGTTGCGCGCTTAAGCGTGACGCGTTTGACGCTCACCAATTTTCGCAATTATGCCCATGCGCGCATCGAGCCGGGTCTTGCGCCCGTGGTGTTGACCGGGGCCAATGGCGCAGGCAAAACCAATGTGCTGGAAGCGCTGTCGTTTCTTAGCCCCGGCAGCGGTCTGCGCCGCGCGCGCTTGGGCGATATCGGTCGCCGCGATGCGGGCGATCGGTTGGGGTGCCCGTGGGCGGTAGCCGCCATCGTCGACGATGGCCAGGTTCCCGTGCAGTTGGGCACCGGGCTGGAAAACGCGGTTGCGAGCAAACGTCAGGTACACGTGGATGGCATGATCGAGCGCGCGCTGGCCAGCCTGTCGCAGCATTTCGCGGCGCATTGGTTGACGCCGCAGATGGATCGGTTGTTTTTGGACGGCAGCCAGGAACGCCGACGCTTTTTAGACCGCTTGGTCTTCAGTTTCGATCCGGCCCACGCCGGGCGCATTACCGCCTATAGCCACGCCATGCGCGAACGCGCCAAGTTGCTCGGCGAAGGCAAGTTCGACGATGCCTGGTTGAGCGCATTGGAAGACACCATGGCCACGCGCGGCATGGCGGTGGCGGCGGCCCGGCTCGATGTGGCCGGGCGTTTGGCGGCGGTGTGCGAAAATCTGGTCGGGCCGTTTCCCGCTTCACGCCTCGCCATCGATGGGCTGGCGGAGCAGGGGCTGGCCAATAACCGCCCGGCGCTTGAAGTCGAAGATCAATTGCGCGGGGCGCTGAAATCGTCGCGCGCGCGCGATGCCGAAGCGGGCTGCGTCGGCGGCGGGATTAAAGGCCGCCTGCCGCACCAAAGCGATTTGTTGGTCACCCATGCGGCCAAAAACATGGAGGCCGGACAATGTTCGACCGGCGAACAGAAAATGCTGTTGGTCGGCCTGGTCTTGGCGGCGGCGGGTTTAAGCGCGCGCGACGAAGGCCGCATGCCGGTGCTGCTGCTCGATGAAGTGGCCGCGCACTTGGATGGTAAGCATCGCGAAGCGCTGTTCGCCCAGGTCGTGGATTTGGGCTGTCAGGCGTGGTTCACCGGCACCGATGCGAGCTTGTTCGCGTCGTTGAAAAGCCGGGCGCAATTTTATGAAGTGGACGCGGGCAGCGTCCGACAAGTGGATTAAAGGTAACGGATATGAGCGATACGATCGACACGCCTAATGGCGAGCCCACCAGTGAGCCCAGCAGCGAGCGTGATCCCGCCGAATACGGCGCCGATTCCATCAAAGTGCTCAAAGGCTTGGAAGCCGTGCGCAAACGTCCGGGCATGTACATCGGCGATACCGACGATGGCACCGGGCTGCATCACATGGTGTACGAAGTGGTCGACAACGCCATCGACGAAGCCTTGGCCGGGCATTGCGATCTGGTCACGGTCGCGCTGAACGCCGACGGTTCCGTCACCGTCACCGACAATGGCCGCGGCATTCCCGTCGACGTGCATGCCGAAGAAGGCGTGTCGGCGGCGGAAGTCATCATGACCCAGTTGCACGCAGGCGGTAAGTTCGATCAAAATTCCTATAAGGTTTCGGGCGGTCTGCACGGGGTCGGCGTGTCGGTGGTGAATGCGCTTTCCGATTGGTTGGAAGTCACCATCTTCCGCGCCGGTAAAGAACACTTTTGCCGCTTTGAACATGGCGATACGGTCGATCATCTCAAAGTGGTCGGCCCGGCGCCGCTAAAGGAAAACGGTAAGCCCTATACCGGAACGCACGTAACGTTCCATCCCAGCACCGGCACGTTCACCATGACCGAGTTCGATTTTGCGACGCTGGAACACCGTCTGCGTGAGCTGGCGTTTTTGAATTCCGGCGTGCATTTGAAACTCAGCGACGAACGCCACGTGGATAAAGTCGAGATCGATCTGCATTACGAAGGCGGACTGAAAGCGTTCGTGAAATATCTGGACCGCACCAAGGTCGGGCAGATCGACGACACCATCATGGTCAGCGGTGAAAAAGATGGCATCACCGTCGAAATGGCGATGCAGTGGAACGACAGTTATCACGAACAGATGCTGTGCTTCACCAACAACATCCCGCAGCGCGATGGCGGCACCCACCTAGCGGGCTATCGCGGCGCGTTGACGCGCACCATCAACGCCTATTTCACCAAATCGGGCATGGGTAAAAAAGAAAAAGTCGGCATCACCGGCGACGACGCGCGTGAAGGCTTGACCTGCGTGCTGTCGGTGAAGGTTCCCGATCCTAAATTCTCGTCGCAAACCAAGGACAAACTGGTCAGTTCCGAAGTGCGCCCGGTGGTGGAAAACATCGTCGGCGAAGGACTGGACCGCTGGTTCGAAGAACACCCCGGCGAAGCGCGCAAGGTGATCGGTAAAATCATCGAAGCCGCCGCCGCCCGCGAAGCGGCGCGCAAGGCGCGCGAGCTGACGCGGCGCAAGGGGGCGTTGGATATTTCCTCATTGCCCGGCAAGTTGGCCGATTGCCAAGAACGCGACCCGGCCAAATCCGAAGTGTTCTTGGTCGAGGGCGATTCCGCAGGCGGTTCCGCCAAACAAGGCCGCGACCGTTCCAATCAGGCGATCTTGCCGTTGCGCGGTAAAATTTTGAACGTCGAGCGCGCGCGCTTCGATAAAATGCTGGGCTCGGCTGAAATCGGCACGCTGATCACGGCGCTCGGCACCGGCATCGGGCGCGAAGAATTCAACGCCGACAAATGCCGCTATCACAAAATCATCATCATGACCGACGCCGACGTGGACGGCAGCCACATCCGCACCCTGTTGCTGACGTTCTTCTATCGCCAGATGCCGGAGCTGATCGAACGCGGGTATCTGTACATCGCGCAGCCGCCGCTGTATCGCGCCAAACGCGGCAATTCGGAAGTCTATCTGAAAGACGATTTCGCGCTCGAAGACTATCTGTTCAATACCGCCGTCGATGAAGGCACGGTGTTCACCGGTTTCAGCGGCGCGCAAATCATCGGCAAAGACTTACGCAATTTAGTGGAACAGGCGCGCATCGCGCGTGGGCTTTTGATGGATATTTCCAAGCATGTGCCGCTGCGCATGGTGGAGCAGGCGGCGATTTTGGGCGCGCTCAATGTGCAGGTGCTGACCGATCCCGTGCATGCGGGCGAGGTCGGCGGTTATTTGGCCAAGCGCATGGACGCGCTGGAAAATCCGCTGGAACGCGGCTGGCAGGGCGAAGTGCTCGACGACGGCGGGCTGAAATTGACGCGCACCCTGCGCGGCGTCACCGAGGTTCACGTCATTGACAGCGCCCTGATCAAAAGCGCCGAAGCTAGGCGTCTCGATCAAATGGCCGCGCATCTGCAACAGCACTACGCCAAACACGGCACGCTGACGGCCAAGGATGTCGATAGCCCCATCGCCGGCCCGGTGGGTCTGGTCGAGCGCATCACCGAAATGGGCCGCAAGGGCCTGAGCGTGCAGCGTTACAAAGGCCTGGGCGAAATGAACCCCGGCCAGTTGTGGGAAACGACGCTCGATCCCAACGCGCGCATCTTGCTGCAGGTGAAGGTCGATCACATCGAAAATGCCGACGAGGTGTTCACCACCTTGATGGGCGATCTGGTCGAACCGCGCCGCGACTTTATCCAAGAAAACGCGCTCAAGGTGGCGAATTTGGATGTTTAATCACTTGGTTTAATCACTTCATTGTCGCCGTTCCGCTCCATCGTCGCCCGTTCGGCCATGGCGTAAGCCTGGGCGGAGGTTTTGGGTACGGCGACGAATTGTTCTTTGTTGTGCGCCTGAACGGTCGCGCCCAGGTACAGGCGGTTGATGGCGATGGCGCCCAACATCAGGCCGACGACGGCGGAAAAATAAAACAGGCCTGCCGCGCCTAAGCCGTTCATCGCCGCGCCGCCGAGAAACGGCCCTAGCATTGCGCCCAGCGCGTAAGTCATCAGCAGCGCCGAACTGGCGGGTACAAAATCTTTGGGTTCGATCAGATCATTCACGTGGGCGATGGAAATGGCGTACAGCGGAAATGCCGCCGCACCGTAAAAAGCCGCCAGGGCGTACAGCATCCACGGTTGCAGCGATCCGGCAAGCGCCAGCAACAGGCTGGCGATGGCGACCGCAAACGCCAAGGCCATCAACACGATGCGTCGGTCAATGGCATCCGAAAGGCGGCCCAGCGGCCATTGTGAGACGATGCCGCCCAGCACCGCTATCGCCATGAAGATGGAAATGCTGCGCGTCTCTAAGCCGATGCTTAACGCGTACACCGCGCCCATGCCCCAAAACGAGCCGTTGAGCAATCCGGTGGCGAAACACGACATCACGCCAGTCGGGGAGATTTTAAAAATGCGGGTCAGTTTCATGGGCGGCGTCGGCTGCAACGGCGGCGCCGTTTGCGTGATCAGCGCCATCGGCACCAGGGAAATCGACACCAACACCGAAATTAAAATGAACAGGGCAAAACCATTCACGGGTGCGACGTTCAACAGCAGTTGGCCTAACGCCGAGGCCACCAGGGCCACCACCATGTAAATGGATAGGATGCCGCCGCGCTGGCTGTTGGCGCTGGCGTTGTTAAGCCAGCTTTCCGCCACCACCACCAGCCCCGCAACACAGAATCCGGTCATCACGCGCAGGATGCCCCAACTGATGGGCGATACGAACAACGCATGAAGCAGCGCCGAAGTGCTGGCCAGCGAAGCCAGCGCGGCGAATACGCGAATATGCCCGACCTTTTGCACCAACTTCGGCGCAAACACCGAACCGCCCACATAACCCAAATAATACATGGCCATCACGAACCCGGTGAGCGCGACGGGAAAGCCTTCCAGGCCTGCGCGCACGCCCAGCACCGTCGCTTGCAGGCTAAAGCCCAAGTTCATGGCGAATACGCCCAGCAACAGGGCGGAAATGCCGATTAGCGTGCCGTACATGAAATCTCCTTTCGGGCGCTCTATTTGAAAGGCTCCGGCCGCGTATTGCAAGACACGACGGCAAAGAAAGTCGGGTAGACCTTGACGCGGCGCCATGTGCGCGCTATGCAAACGTGTGTTTACTTAAAACGGATGGGCGAGATGCGTTCGGGCGCGGCCACCAAAGACAACATCAAATCCGCGGCGTTGACGCTGTTCGTCGCCAATGGCGTTGATGGTACCGGTATGCGCGAAATCGCCAAGGCGGCGGGCATCACCGAAGGCGCGATCTATCGCCATTTCGCGGGCAAGGACGAACTGGTGTGGGCGCTGTTCGCCGACAGTTACGTCGCTTATGCTGAAAAACTCGATACCCTGCACCGTGCGCAAACGACCATGGCCGCCAAGATCGAAGCCATGGTGCGGGGCTTTTGCGCGTTCTTCGATGAAGACGAAACCCTGTTTCGCTTTTTGCTGTTGGTTCAGCATGGCCAGCTTGCCAAGGTGACGGAGACCATGCGCACCCCGGTACAGGTGGTCGAAGAGGTGATTAAAGCAGGCATCAAAGCAGGCGAGGTCGGCTATCGCGATAGCGCCGCCGCCACCGCGGCAGTGTTCGGCATCGTGTTGCAGACGGCGACGTTTAAAATCTATGGCCGTTTACGCGGTACGATGAGCGCGCGCGCAACGGCTCTGGCGCAGGCGTGTCAAAACGCCATCGGCGTCAAGGCGAACGGCGTGGGAAGTTGAGCGCGCGTTCCATGAAAAAATCTCGCTCCCACACCCGGCAAGATGCATCGTTTATCGATGACGAAGCGGCAAAGTCCGCATCCCGTAAAGCCGCCCCGCCGCCCAAACGCTGGAAGCGTATCGTATATTGGATGGTGGTGTTGGGCGTGTGGGGCTCGATCACGCTTGGGCTCATTCTCGTTTGGGTCGCATGGGATTTGCCCGACGCCGATCAAGCCATTCAGGCCGAGCGGAAACCCGCCATCCGCATCGTCACCCAACAGGGGCGCGAGATCGCCCGGCGCGGCGATCAATACGGCGTCGCCGTGCATCTCAAGGATTTGCCTCCGGCCTTGCCGCACGCCATTCTCGCCACCGAAGACCGGCGCTTTTACGATCACTTCGGCCTCGATATCATCGGCATCGCGCGCGCCATGGTCGCCAACGTGCAGGCGGGCGGCATCGTGCAAGGCGGCTCGACCATCACCCAACAAGCGGCCAAGAATTTATTTTTGGCGCCCGACCGTACGCTTAGGCGCAAGCTGCAAGAAGTGTTGCTGGCGCTGTGGTTGGAAGCCAAGTTCACCAAGGATCAGATTTTCACCATCTATTTAAACCGGGTTTATTTCGGTCAGGGCGCGTATGGCGTGGATGCCGCCGCGCGTTATTATTTTTCAACGCCCGCAACCCGGTTGAGCGTTTATCAGTCGGCGCTGCTGGCGGGCATGCTCAAGGGACCCAACCGCTATAATCCGTTCATCAATCCAAAGCTGTCGCGCCAGCGCACCGAAGTGGTGCTCGGCAATATGGTCGCGGCAGGTTATCTCAGCGCCGCCGATATGCAGGCGATTGGCCGTCCCAAGGTGTGGTGGAAATCGAAGATCAGTCACGATCGGCCCATCGCGCAACACTTTGCCGATTGGGTCTTCGATCAGGTGGGCGATTATGTTGCGTTGGATCGAGACGTCAACGTGATCGTGACGATTGACGCCGCCATGCAGGCCCACGCCGAAGCGGCGGTCAAAACCATGATGAAACCGGGCGGTCCGGCCCAGCAACGCGGCGCTGCTGAAATCGCGCTGGTGGCGTTATCGCCCGATGGCGCGGTGCGCGCCTTGGTCGGCGGGGCAACCTATTCACCGGGCGCATTCAATCGCGCGGTGCAGGCCAAGCGTCAGCCGGGCTCGGCGTTTAAGCCCATCGTCTATCTGGCGGGGTTTGAGGCGGGCCTGAGGCCGGATAGCCAAATGGTGGACGAACCGCTGACGGTGGAAAAATGGTCGCCCAGCAATTTCAAAAACGAATATTTAGGCGCGATGACGCTCAGCGAATCCATGGCGCGCTCGATCAATACCATCGCGGTCAAGGTGTCGGAAAAAGCGGGCCGGGCGCGGGTGCAGGCGGCGGCGAAAAAACTGGGCATCACCGCAGAACTGACGGGCGCGCCATCCTTGGCGCTGGGGGTCAGCGAAGTCAGCGTGTTGGAATTGTGCGCGGCCTACGGCGCGTTCGCCACCGGCGGATTGGGGGTGTGGCCCTATGCCATTTCGGAAATCCAAGACACGGCGGGCAAGCCGCTTTATGTGCGCAGCGGCGGCGGGCCGGGGCGGGTTGTCGAAGCGGGTTACGCGGGCGCCATGAACGCCATGCTGACGGATGCGATTGAACGTGAATACGGCACCGGCAAAGCGGCGCGCATCGGGCGGCCCGCGGCGGGCAAAACCGGCACCTCGCAAGATTACCGCGATGCTTGGTTTGTCGGTTACACGGCGGATTTGATCGCGGCGGTGTGGATGGGCAATGACGACGGCAAGGCGATGAAAACCGTCACCGGCGGCGGCCTTCCGGCAAAAGTGTGGCAACAGTTTATGAGCGCCGCCACGGCGAATATGCCGCCGCGCGCCCTGCCCGATGGAACCGTGCCGAGCGGCGTAACTGAACCGATCGACGATGGATCGTTTCAGTCCATCGAATCGCTGATTAAAAACATGATCGACACCCTATTTGGCGATTAGGGATCGGCCATCAAGCGTCTTCGGTTTTGATGCGACGCGAAAAAAACCACGCCAGCGCGCCGCCCAGCGCCAGCACCGCGAACATCGGCGTGGGCGTGCCGTCGTGGATGTGGCCGACCCATGCGCCGGAACCTGCCGCCATCGCCATTTGCACGAAGCCCATCAATGCCGACGCCGCCCCGGCCATGGTGGGGTAAGGCGCAATTGCGCCTGCCGTGGCGCTGGGCAGCAGCAAACCGACGCTGACCAAATAAAACGTCATCGGCATGATGACGGTGAAAATGCTCACCGGCCCCAGCACATTGAGCGCCAGCGCCAGCAGACCTGAGGCTAAGGCGAGCTTTCCGCCCAGCATCACCAAGCGTTCGACGCCGAGCCGCTTGACCCAGCGCCCGCCGATATGGCTGCCGATCATGAAGCCGACCACCACGAAGGCGAAAGCGAAGCCGAAATGATCGGGGGCCATGCCCAAGGTCTCGATCAACACGAAGCTGGAACCGGAAATGAAAGCGAACAGGCCGGAAAAACAAAACGCCCCGGCGAACAGATAGGCGCGGAAATTGGCGTCCTTCAGCAAGGATCGATAATTGATGACGAAGCGGACGGGATTCAGCGCATCAGATTTAGGCTCGCTATTGGTTTCCGGCAGGGACAGCGCGGTGAACACAAACACGAACAGGCCGATCGCCGCCATGGCCCAAAACACGCTGGTCCAGCCGAAGCTCACCGTCAGGTGCCCGCCGATCAAGGGCGCGACCAAGGGCGCCACGGCGATGGCGGTGGCAATGTGCGACATCATGCGCGCGGATTCGATACGGCCATGAATGTCGCGCACCACCGCGCGGCCAACCACCCCGCCCGCACACACGCCGACGGCCTGCACAAAGCGCGCCGCCATCAGCCATTCGATGGAGGGCGCGAAAACACATAAAATGGAGGCGATTGCATAAAACGCCATGCCGCCGATCAGCACCGGGCGGCGGCCAAACCGATCCGACAGCGGGCCTAAGATCAACTGCGCAATGGCCAGCCCCAGCAAAAATACCGACAGCGTCATTTGCACGGCGGAGGTATCGACATCGAACGCGGCGCGGATTTCCGGCAACGCGGGCAGATACATGTCGGTGGATAACGGACCGGTCGCCACCAGCGCGATGATCAGCGCGGTGGTGCGTACGCTGCGGGGTTTGAAACGCATGGGGGAGGTCTCGCGATTTGTCGTTGGTAATGAGGCGGATTTCGGTCAGGATTTTAGGCGCTTGATGGTGTTGGTGGTGGAATGCCCCTCGGCCAAATCCGCCAGCACCACCCGCCCGCCGTAGCCCAGCACGATGTCTGCGCCGACCACGGTTTCGATCGAATAGTCCGCGCCCTTGACCAACACGTCGGGGCGCAGCGTTTCGATCAGGCGGATCGGCGTGTCTTCGTTGAAGATGACCACCATGTCCACCGCGGCCAGCGCGCCCAACACGGCGGCGCGGGCGGATTCCGATTGCACCGGGCGCGATGGTCCCTTCAAGCGGCTGACGGACGCATCGGAATTTAAGCCCACCACCAGCCGGTCGCAGGCGCTTCGCGCCTGGGCCAATAGTGAAATGTGGCCGGGATGCAGCAAATCGAAACAGCCGTTGGTGAAGCCGACTTTGAGGCCGCGCTCACGCCATTTGGCGGTGATGCTTTCGGCGTGCTCCAGTCCCTTGAGTTTGGCTTCCGCTTGGTTCATTTCCTGATGATGTACGGCATGGGCCAGCTCTTCGGCGCTGAGCGTCGCCGTGCCGGATTTGCCGACCACGATGCCCGCCGCGATGTTGGCGAGATGCGCCGCTTCATAAGGATTGGCTCCCGCCGCCAGCGCCAACGCCAGGGTCGCTACGACGGTATCGCCCGCGCCGGAAACGTCGAACACTTCACGCGCTTCGGCCTTGAAGTGGCGGGGCGCTTCGCCCTTCATCACCAGCGTCATGCCTTCGGCGCTGCGCGTCGCCAATACGCCGCGCAATTCACAGCTTGCTATTAAATGTTCGCAGGCGATGATGACGTCTTCGTCGGTGGCGACGGGCATGTTGGTGGCTTGATGCAGTTCCTTTTTATTGGGCGTGACGATATCGGCGCCTTTATACCGCGCATAGTTGTGGCCCTTGGGATCGACGATGACAAAGGCCCCCGCTTGGTGCGCGGCGTTGATCACGCCTTCGATAACGGCGGATGTCAAAACGCCCTTGCCGTAATCGGAAAGCACCACCACGGAGTTTTTGTCCACGGCGGCGCGGGCCAAATCCAAAACTTCGGCCAAGGCGTCGCCGCTTAAGGGCGCATCGCTTTCGATGTCGGCGCGGATCAACTGCTGAGCGCCGCCGACGAAGCGGGTTTTCTGCGTGGTGCGCCGTCCGGCGTCGGTGGCGAGAGATGGCGTGATGGTTTGCAGGCGGTCGAGCAGGCGCTCGATTTCACTGCCTGCGCCATCGTCGCCGATGGCGGCGACAAACGGACCGCCTCCCCCTAAGGCCGCCAAGTTGGCGGCGACGTTGCCCGCGCCGCCCAACATGGCGCGTTCGCCGCTCACGCGCAGCACCGGAATCGGCGCTTCGGGGGAAATGCGGTCGACTTGGCCGGTTACGTAACGGTCCAACATGACGTCGCCCACGGTAAGCACGCGCGCGCCGCTTAAGGTATCGACCAGTGCGGCCAGACGGGAAATCTCGCCCATAATAACTTCCAACCCCTCAGCGTTCGGATCAAAACGCGCTTAGGCCTTAAAAAGGCCGGACCGCTCAATCCTTGTACCCCGATCAGGCGTTACCGCCAAGCTCTTGTACGGCGGTTTTTGAGTCTCCCCATGAAAAGATGGAATGCGTTGTGAATCGGGCAATTTTCTGGAGCAATCGGAAAATATGCCGTTGTTTTAAGCGTAACGGGATGCGTAAAATACGCGCGTTGAGCGAATTATTTGTGCGCGTTGCGTGTAAATGTGCTAATTGGTACTTGAGAATTGCTGTAAACTGAGACCGTGGAATTGCCTCATGTCCAAAGGCTCCGCACCGTCCGAGCTTCCGGTTGTCAGGCTTGTCGCCGAAGAATCGGCGTTTGCCCATCGGGGTTTGCGCGTGCAGTTCGAGCGGATAGAGGCGGCGCTGAACGGCGGCGATCTTCAGCGCAGCGCGCGGTTGCTGGGCGAATTGATCGGCCAAGCGCGGGAACACTTCACCCACGAAGAAAGCATCGCTTTGGGCGCCGGGTATTCGAGCAATGCGGGCGGGCGATTGCTGCACGACGCGTTCGTCGAGCGGGCAGGCAATTTAAAAGCGCGCTGTCTCAACAGTCCCGATAACGGCTATTATCGGCAAATTATCGGTCAGGAATTGGTGTTGCTGCTCAGCGATCTGGTGGAACACGATCTGCGCATTCAACGCAGCTTCAGCAACACCAACGGCGCAGAATAGCGCAAATAACCTTCTGTGCAATTTGGGCCTCTGTGCAATTTTGACCGTGATTTCGTTCACGTGTTTAAAAACCGCTGGTCGGCGGCTTCGAGCACCAGGCAGGTCAGCACGCCGGACGCCCATGCCCGGGTGTCGATGCCGATGCGGTTGGCGCGCACTTCGGGAATGTCCGTCGGGCTGTGACCGTGTACGACACAATAGCCGAAGTCTGCGTTCGATTGGGTAAAGTCCGTGCGAATCCACAACAGGTCGTTCTGGTTTTGCTCCTCCCATGGGATACCCGGCCGGACACCGGCATGGACAAAGGCATAATCGCCCTCGATATGGTTGATCTTGAGTTCGCGCAGCACGCGCCGGTGCGTCGTGGGCAGGGCGCGCAGCAGGGTCTCGCGAAGCTCGTTCGTCGGTAGCCGGGGATTCACGCCATAACTTTTAATGGCCTCGTTTCCGCCGTTCGCGCGCCACTGTTGCCCGTCGGTCTCGCCGGCCAAAAAGCGCAGCATGGATTCTTCGTGGTTGCCCTTGAGGATATGAATTTCAAAGCTCGGCAGGGCGCTTCTGTTGAGCAGCCGCCGCAAAACGCCTGGGTTTTGCGTCAATTGCGCTGCGCGCTCAAGGACTCCTTTGCTGTCGGGGCCGCGATCGATCAGATCGCCCACCAGCACCAGCACCCGGCGCTTTGGCGTGGCGGGCGCCTGGGCGTCCTGTCTGATTTGATCGAGCAGGGCGTCGAGCAAATCAAGCCGTCCATGCACATCGCCGATGGCGTAAAGGCGCGTGTGCGGCGGCGCGAGCGGTTTAAATTTGGCATCAAGTTTCATGTCTATTAACATGGGGGATCAACGGTTAAAATCACAAGAAAAACCGACCATATACCGCTGCAAAGGGGTGATTTTCTGGTTATTGCCTGTTAACCAGTTATCCGTAGGATGGGGAATCGGGTTGGGCGGAGGTCAAAACGGCAGGCATGGCTGATTATTCGGCAGATTATATCGGCTCCAGCGAGTCATCCAAAAGCCAAGAACAACGGCTCTTGGATACGATTTCGCGCGTGCGCAACAATACCGCCGGGACCTATGCCGTACATCTTCACCTGTCCGAATTGCGCCCCAGCCATCGCCAGCCGCATTTTATGCGCATGGTGGCGCGCTCATTGGAATCGCTGTCGGCGCAGCAAGACGTGCAGGTGTTCAATTTTTCCAATTCCGATGTGGCGCTGTTGTGCCGCAATACGCCTG
>Ga0299912_10001976_pt1 | contig 16731 bp, 19 predicted proteins | sample RVTome_2_FD_207667 | JGI IMG/M metagenome (GOLD analysis project Ga0299912, IMG submission 207667) | Soil microbial communities from uranium-contaminated site in the Upper Colorado River Basin, Wyoming, United States - RVT95D214 (version 2) ... | reverse complement strand
ATAATCGTTTGCCTATTATCATCGTAGTAATCAATGGCGCCGGTGGATTTACTCTGAACGGCCTTGTTGGCAAGAATTTTGTCGACAGTCAACTCGCCATTACCGGTCCAGATTATCCGGGCTGATCCAATAAGCTGGTCGCTGTCGGCAGGATTGGCCCCAGACTGCAAAAACATCTGAACCGTGTACCGACCAGCAGGAATATTGCCAGGGAAATTGCCAACGTATCTGCTGCCGCCTTTGCCTGTCAGTGCTATATCGTAATTGTCGGCGTTATGTCCGCTTGGGCCCCAGTTTTCGAACGCCGCTCCTGCCGGATACCACACCTGCCCGGCAGAATTGCGAATAGCGGCATATACCGTATTTCCTGGCGCATAATCCAAATGTATTTCGTTGGCCATTGTGTTCTTGTCCTCTCTTTATGTTTCTTCCGTCCAGGTTCCATTCTTGGCGATTGTCGCCCAGTCGCCGCTTGAATCAGCGACCAAGGCAAGGCACGCCCCGATAGCGCTGGCAGATTTATATTTGCCCGCAGTTTGGCCGCTATCGTCTCTTATTGTCGCGGCGCCGGGCTCGACCCGCAGTGCCTGCGCTGCTTGAACGGCAAAAGTAAATTTTGTCCCGGCGGGCGCCGATGCAGGCAGAGTGAGCGTGACCGTGCCGGCGGCGGCGCGATTGCTGTGGACACTGCCGGACTCGGCTTGTGTCAGTGTGTCGTCGCCAGTGTGCGCCTCGACGGTGGTTTTTATGCCGCCGGCTGCATAGGGCAGCGCAAAGTTGTGCCCGATCCGGCAGTCGGTAATTGAGGTAATGTCCCCGCCTGATGTGGTTACTATAGCCAGGCGGACGTGCGGCGTGGTTGCCATGTCGGGGAAGCCGCTGTACTGGTTGGTGACAAGGCTGCCCGCCGAATCCAGATAGATGTAGATGTTTGCCTTGTCATCAGCCAGGGTATTGCCGGATGAGCCCTGATAGTTTACAAGTTGTGTGCCCAGCCAGAACTTGCCCGCCTTTACGCCGATGTCGAGTCCGCTCTCATCATAGACCCGTAGGTCGTTTGCCCGCCGGGCGGCCAATAGCAGCCGATACAGCAGTTTCCTGAAGTGCAGATAGTAAGGCGCCGTGCCGGTCGGTATGTACTCAACGCCCGTCTCGCTATCGGCCTGCATATTCAACAACTCGTTGTCCGATGGATAAACCTCGGCCATAATTTTCTCCTTCTGTATTGAGTCCGCCGCCGTGCCGGCGGCTAAACTTTCCTAAGGTATTTGCAAAACTAATTCATTCGTCTGGGCGTTGAACGACAAGATCGTTAATCCTTCAGCGGCTCGTGCTGCCGGCGTCACAGTGACAGACCCTACTTCGCTTGCGGAACTTTCATTGCCGGTCTGGTCGATGACTTTGATGCCGAACTTGTAAGCACCGGCCGGCAGCGGCTGGCTTATCCACTCGATAGTGTCGGCGTCCAGGCCGAACGCAGCGCTGCCGAAGATTCCCTTTCCAAAGCCCACCGCCGCCGCGCCATCCCAGCCGAAGTCACTCAGCCCGAAGCCGGCCATTGCGAATCCTGCCTTATCCATCCAACTGGGCCAGATTTGGATCGGGCAATCGTTTAGCGGCTGGTCGTAGTCGATTTGCCCACTGCCGGCGTCATAGAAAACGTTCGCGGTCGCACCAGCCGGCAGATTCTGACTACGCAGCAAACCTATCTTCACCCGGCCGCTATCCACCGGCGGCTGCGCAATTTCACTGGTCAAATCAATGTGTGCGTCCTCTGCCGGCACGGCAAAGACTTCGATTCGCACCGCAGATGCAAATGAGGTGGGTATCTGCACGATCATTTGTCTCTGCTCGGCGTCAATCGTTGCCCCCGCAAATCGCCCGTTGACGTAAATCTGATGCAGCATGTCACTACAAGATGAGCGCCAGCTTACCAGCGCTATCCTTGGGGCAGCGATATATTCGCCGTCCTGCCAGATGCCGGCCGGCAATTCAAACGCTCTAACCTTTTCTATGCCGGTGCTAATAAGTGACATTAGTGTCCTTGTCATAAATCCCCCAGTAGACTGGGGGGCTAAATATATTTTCAAAGCAGTTGTGTGTAGACGATTTCGTAATCGACTTCGAGACCGCCGGCGCTTGCCCGCTCGTCGGTTACCTTGAAGACATCCATTCGGAGGTTTTCAAACGTCTGCTGGCCACCGACCATCAGCGTGTGCGTGTCACCATCCATATAGGCCGATATGGCGTCAATTCTATCCTGCATTTGCGACCGGCTTTGGGCCCGCAGCGTCCCTTTCTGTCTGACCTTTCGGCTGCGCTTGCCCAGATCGATGCTGAGCAGGCCGTCCAGTCCGGATACCGCCTTTTCAATACAGGCCCGGCTAATACTATCCGGCTCGACCTCCAACTGCTGCCGGTCAAACAAATTTTGCCCGTCCAAAGTCACGTTCATCGGTCTGTCCTGTGGCGGGAAGGTAATCCCGCACCGAGTGTTTAGCCGTCGCCGGTACGGCGACGAAACCCCCCCCCAATAAATTGGGGGGCTAAATATTAGTCCCGCGTCAACCTTGCGGACGCTCCGGTTATCGTGATATCCGTCAACCCGTCAGAATCCAGGTCAATGCTGACCCGGCAGCGCTGCCTGGCCTTTTCAAACAGCCTCTGATAGTGCGCAGACTTCTTCCAGAAATTCTCATCGCTGGCCTTACTTGCTAACATCGCATACACACTTGAGATGACCGCAAACACCGATGCCCTTTTTAGCACATCCGGATCGAGAATGTCCTGGGCGTCTATGTCACTTCCCGGATTGCCGGGCTTGATGCCGAAATGCTCGGTCAACGCAAAAGCTACTTCGCCGGCCTGCGGAGCGAAAGTGCTGATACGGTAGGTTACATCGGTCGCCTCCGGCGGCGCGACCGGCTCATCGTCCCGATCTGCCCTTACTACCGAGACGGTAAGCTGGGTCGCTGAATCGACTGAAGCTATCTCATACGCGCCATCCAGTAGTCCATCCGCAGATTGCAAATATATCACGCCGCCTGCTGCGACCTGCGCCGATTCAAAGTCCGCGGCGCTTGCGGTAAATGTCGTGCCGCTCAGTTGGCCACCTGTGCCTGGCGCGAGCACCTGCCCTGGCAGGTGCAGCTCGCCGAATAGTGCCGGTTCATACTTGAGGATGTCCGAATCTGTGGAAAACGTAAGCATTTTTTGGTCCTTTTCCGGATGGGGATAAAACCCCCCGATAAATCGGGGGGCTAAATATTATCCCCTGCCCCCCACTTAGGTTGTGCTTAGGTCGCGAATCAGGCCGTGTGCCGCTTGGTTGCGCAGCTCCAGCGTGTATTCTCCTATCAGTTCGCCGCACTCGTAGTCGCCGCTGCTTGCCAGGGGCTTGAAATGAAAGCTCCGCCCGGCCAGCGGCAGCACGCCTATCCGCGATGAATCCAGCAGCAGCGCCGCATCCTGCGGCACCCAGCGGGTGGTGACAATCCTGCACACGCCGAAGTCGCTCTCGTAGACGCTTATCATATTGGTGAAGGTCGTGTCGCCGGCTGCGTAGGTCCTGCTGTCGGCGCAGAAGGCGTTTATCTTTCGCTTCTGAAAGCCGCCCACTACAATCAGGTCAACGTTACCGCCGCTATTCTCCCAGACCTTTCGCAGCACATAATTAATCTTGGCCTCGTCAAGGTCGGTGCCGCTGGGAAAGCCGCTGTCGCCGGTGTGAAAAACATTGGTCGCCAGATGCTTAATAATGCCCTTTATCGACCGCCTGACCGAGCCGCTTCCTTCCGGATTGCTGGCCGGCTGACCGCCGTTAATCACACTGTTCTCCAGGTCACGAAGTAGCTCACGTAGCCGTTCCTGTTTTTGGTAATCCATCTCGTCTGCCAGACCCAGGTGGCTGGCAGCCATATCGGTGCCGCTTACTTCCACGGCGGCGGTAAATATCTGCGTGTAGTTGCCGCAGCGTACGCGATTAGTGAACCGCACATCGGGTTTATCCGCCCCTTCAAGGGCAGCGTTGCCCAGGATGTTGATTACCTTATTGTCAGCCAGAGCCTCCGCCGTAGTGCCGGCGTAACCGCGAACGACCGTCAGCGTATTAGTGCTGACGGCGGTCACCAGCATCAATTCCTCGCTGCTTTCGACCTGAATCTGATCGCCGACACGGAATCTGCTGCCGTTGTCAACGACAAACTGTGTGTCGGCTGCCGGGTCGGTGTACGTGCTGTCGTTGATCGCGTCTTTGTTGGGCAAAAGTTCGTCCTCCAGCCATTCGTGATGCGTGCTGGCCGCCTCTCGCATCGGATCGCCCAGGGCGTCCAACAGGGGCGTTTCGTAAGGTGAAATTAGCCCGATCAAATCCGACACGTCCTCTGCCAATTCCGGCAAGGTAGTACCCGCTGAATAAGTTGCTTTTCCGGTAAATGCCATTGTTCATCTCCTTTTGATTTTTCCAACCCTCCAATAAATTGGGGGGCTAAATACATGGTCACAAAAAGTTCCTTCGCAATTTCAGGTACTCCTGTAGGTCCCTTCGACTGCCTGAGGTGGCCGCCTTTTTGGCTGCCCTTTCAAGAATCGTCTGGCTGTTTTGCATCCGCTCCTTCGGCGAAGCAGTCTTTCTCGCGCCGACGGCAGCAGTTGCACCGCCAAAGAGATACTCCTTCTCCTTCCGTAGCTGCTCGACTACGCCGTTCACATCCGCCTTGTCCTGACCCTGTATTCTGGCTTTGGCAATCAGGACAGCCGTTTCCAAATCAACCGCCCCGGCGGCAGCAAGTTTACGGATCAACTGCTGCTCGACCTGCAGGTCGCTCAACTGCTGCGACAGGCTCGTTGCTTGTGCCTTTGCCGCAGCCAACTCCTCGGCCAACGATTCGGCCTTTTTCTCGGCACTTTGTGCCCTTCTGCGATAACGGATTGATTCCGTCACCGGAACAAGTCTGGCGTTGTCGCTGTCATTCTGGTAATCTGTGTCTTCTGACAAATTCGTTTCTGTGTCGGTCTGACTCATAGTGTCTCCTGAGTTTTATTTAGCCCCGCAATTTATTGCGGGGTTGTAACCCCCAGGACAGGCCTGGGGGCTAAACAGGTTCGTATCCCAATTCTCGCAGCACCTGCTCAGTTGGAACGCCCAACTGCTTTTTGATCTGGGCCTCTCTTAGCTTTTCCATCACGTTTTCAGGCAGTGGGCTTGGAAAAATGATCTCGATTTCTCTATCCGCCGCAGCGGTCTGATAGATGCCGGCCTTATCCAGCATCGCAAGGACCATCGCGCAGATATTTTTTAGGCCCTGCCCGTATGTAAATCTCTTGCGCTCATTTTTTGAGAGTGTGCCCATAAGCGTAAGTTTAAGAGCCACCGCGCTGGTGAGGTTGCCGAGCTTATCTCGCAGAACGCCCGCCACGACCGGCGTGACTCCGCTGACCTTATCCAACGCCTCTCTGATCTCGGCGATGTGCACGCCCTCGCTGGGAGTCGGCGTATCTCCGCCGAACTCCTCGATGCTCGCTTCAGGATTGTCGGTGTACCACATTCTGCCGGGCGATATGGGCCTATCCTCAAAGCCCTCGATGCCCTTTCCCAGATACATCTTGAATGATTGAAACGTGATGCGGTTGGCCCTGTCACTGAGCCTGGTATTAAGCTCATCCTGAAGCGGTATCAACGGCTCAACATCGCTAAGCCCCTCGTAGTAATACGGCTGGGCGATATTCTGGATGTGCACGACCGGCAAAAATCCCCACGGTAGTTCCCCTTCGGCAACGAGCTGCTGGTCCTCATATCTCTGCCAGGCGACAGGCGAGGTAATCTCCGTCACCGAAACAACCAGCCGGCTGTCACCACCTGCCCGCCCCGGCGATAACAACCCCGCCAAAAAGGAGTTCTTGCCGGTCAGAACATTTCTCTTCTGACAGAAGTGCTGCACATAGTATCTAATCTTCCTGTAGTCATTCTCATCCAGGACAGGCAGTGCTCTTGGTGCTTCGATCAGTTCCAGCTCGATTGTTTGTGCCGACTTGAGCGCCTCTTCAAGTGGGAGGGATTTGGAGGAGGTAGTGGAGGTGAGGGAGGAAGCAGAAGAAGCGCGGCTGAAAATCTGGTCGCCGGGCCTGAGGAGGCAATCGACAAACCCGTAGACACTTCCGAGCACTGCCATATCCTGAAAGAAACCAATACCGCCGTTGGCCGCAAACAGTGCCTTTATTAGGGTTTCGATCTCTGCACGTTTTTGGCTGTCCGGCGATTTGGAGACAAAAGTAATCGGCTTACCGAACAGAAAATCCACGCCCGCGTTTATTCGCCAGGCGATGTCGTTCTCGATGACTATCTCTTTGCGCTGCACATTTTTGACTGCGCTGGTGCCGAAGATGCCTGCGCCGGACGAGTGCATCAGGCCGGTTATTCTGGCAGGCAGCCCATATTCCTGGGCCTGGACATAGCACCTGCCCGATTCGTTCAGCTTCCTGTCTAAAGCAGAAGCTGCCGCCAAGTCATACATCGGATTGGTGTAATAATCCCACAGCTTGGAGAAGTGCGTCTGAATATCTACGGAGCAATCGTCAACCAGCCACTCAACGTAGTTCGCATCAAGATTCTGGTCGCCAAAGATACGCAGGTCAAAGCTCATATATCCGGCTCTCCTTTAATTGCTGCTGAACAAAAATCAGCGCTGCCATAATGGGACGGATCTGCGCGTTTGAAGCGAAAAAAACCGATTTTTTCAGACGGACTTTTGCTGTAAATCGTTGTGGCAAAAGGAATAAAAAATTTCTTCATTTTTTCGATTTTCCCTTGGCGCTATCAACACTTTTGGGCGAAAATTTGCCCCACTTTGATGGTTTAGCTGTCACCTGCTACTCTGCGAAGCAGCGCTTCGCTGCGAAGCACGAGTGCGCGGCGACAGACTTTCTGCTGGACACCGCGGGGCGCGATCCCTAAACTGATTGCCAAAACATCCAGGAATTTGAAATCTCTGGAGGACAATCTATGAGCAAAGGACTTAACGTAACAATGCTTACGTGCCTTGCCTTGGGCGCGGCAGCAGCGTCGTGCCTTGCCGCTGGAGCTTTGCCCGACCTGCGTGTGCCGGATGGCTTCGGCGTCAACATCCATTTCACTGGCCAGCCGCACGACCTGGATTTAATCGCCGAAGCTGGCTTCAGGTTCATCCGAATGGACCTATCCTGGTCGGGGATCGAGCGAGAAAAAGGCGTTTATAACTTCGAGCGGACCGGCTATGACGCCCTGACCGCGGGCTGCGCCAAGCGAGGCATCCGAATCCTGTACATCCTCGATTACAGCAACAACCTTTACGAATCCGACCGTTCCGTGCGGACAGAACAGGGGCGAAAGGCATTTGCCGCTTTCGCTGAAGCCGCAGCAAAAAGATACGCCGGCAAAGGCATCCTGTGGGAAATCTGGAATGAGCCGAACCTGCGTCAGTTCTGGAGTCCGCAGCCAAGCGCCGATGATTATTCAAAACTTGTCGCAGAGACTGGGCCGCTTGTGAAAAAAGCCGATCCGACCGGCCTAATTGTCGCCCCTGCCACCTCCGGCATACCGCTTGGCTGGCTTGAACAATGTTTCAAGCAGGGCTTGCTCAGCCATATTGACGTTCTGAGCGCTCATCCCTACCGTTCCAAGCCGCCGGAAACTGTCATCGCTGACTATACTGCCCTGCGTGAACTTATAGGACGTTACGCTCCGTCTGGAAGGCAAATCCCGGTCATTTCGGGCGAATGGGGCTACTCCAACGTCAACTGGGACAAGAACCCCCTTTCCGACCAGCAGCAGGCCCAGTATCTTGCCCGGATGTTTCTTACCAATCTTCATCAGGGAGTTGCCGTAAGTATTTGGTATGACTGGAGAAATGACGGAACCGACCCGAATGAGAGAGAGCACAATTTCGGAACAGTCGCCCACGATTTGCAGCCCAAAGCAGCGTATCTTGCCGCCAAAATCCTAGCATCTACTTTGGCTGGCTATACCATCAAGAGTCGAGTGGACCTTAGTAGTGACAAGGATTTTGTTTTCAGGATGGCCACAAAAAAGGAGCCGGGTATCGTCTTCTGGACGATAGGCGAGGAACATGAGTTGACGCTCCCGCTGAAGGCGGGCGAAGGAACTCTTGTTGATATGCTTGGCAGCAAGACCGAGATTTCCTGGCAGACTGCCGAGTTGAAAATCCGTCTCTCGCCAAGCCCGCAGTATCTGCTGATAGCACCGAAATAACCTGCCTATGCAGCGGTTTAGCCGTCGCCGGCACGCCTGCCCTGAGCCTGCCGAATGGGGCGACGGGTTAGTTACGTTTCGTGGGTTTGCAGCAGTCCTATGATCTCGGCCTTTGTGGGAAGGGCCTCAATCGACCCGAACTTTGTGCAGGCAAGTGCTCCGGCAGCCGAGGCAAACTTCACCGCCTCTCTTATATCATTGCCGACCGCACAACAGGCAGCCAGAGCCCCGGCAAAGGCGTCGCCGCGGCAGGCCTGATCTACCAACTCCACCTCAAAGGCCGGTATGTGGTCGGCGCTGGTTCTATCGACCACCATACATCCGCGTTTGCCCATCGTTATCACTGCACAGTGGACGCCGCGAGCCACCAGGTCCGAGCCTATCAGCTTGGCAGTGTGAACGCTAACCGGCCCACCTGCTGGGTCGGTAATCTCAGCGGCCTCGTAAAGATTCGGAATCAAAATATCAGCCGAGAAGTACTCAATAGGTAAATCGCCTGGCCGCACTCCCGGCTGGTCTATCGGCTTGGCAGGATTAAGAATGACTTTTGTGCCGTGCAACTGGCCGCATCGCAGAGCCATCACAATCGCATCCTGCGGCAAGCAACCGTGAATCAGGCAAACGTTAGCCTGCGAAATAATCTGCTCGGCGGCCTCAATCTCCTGCGGTGTTAAGGTAGTATTGGCGCCGGCATATACACAACTGCTGTTTTCGCCCTTGGTGTTGACCAGCGTAACAATTACGCCGGTGTTTTTAGCCTTGGCGGTGTAGACAAGGTCTGTATTTACGCCGAACTCCGCCAGGCTCGCTCTTGCCATCTGGGCGAACGGATCGCTGCCGACCTTGCTGATAAGATGCACCTGACAGCCGCACAAGGCCACCTCGACAGCCTGATTCGGCCCTGGGCCGGCTGCCGTATATGAAAGGGCAGTGCCGCTCAGGCTCTGTCCAGGTTGTGGAATTTGGCTGCACCTTATCGCCATATCTATGTAGGTGCCGCCAATGACAACCACCGTAGGCGCTTTCCCTGCCATTTCCATCCTTTATTGCATGTTGAAGGGCCGGAATAACTGCGCTCGTGAGCCCAGCGATGAATCGCGGGGTAAAAGCCCCCAATAAATCGAGGGGCTAAGTACCAGTATATTTGTGGGGCCGCCAAATTCAAACCTAATTTATTTTGTGCCGGGCACTTTAAGGTTCATCAAGTCCCAAATCTCACAATCCGTCTTACAGGCAGAAAAATTTGTAAAAAATCCAACAAAACTCTTGACTGTGTTTATGATTCTGTTAAAATATGAGAATATTAGGTAGGCACTAAACAAACAATGGCATAGAAAACAGTGAAACTACCCGTTTCAAGGTGATCAGACAAGTACACATGAACATGTCAGAAAAACTTGCCCAACTGAAAAGGGTCTACAGAGAGGAAATTGACTTGCTGCGGAGCAGAATCAAGCTGCTCAGCGGAAGGGATAAACTTTTGCTGACCATGTATCTGGACAAGGGTACGAGCTTTCGTCAGATGGCTCAGTTGATCGGCGTCAGCGACACAATTATCGCTCGAAGAATCTACAGACTCATCAGGCGGCTGACAGATGGCCGATACGTAGCCTGTCTGAGAAACCGCAGCAGATTAAGCGAGGCCGAATTGGCCATTGCCAAAGACCATTTCCTGATGGGTCTGCCGATAAAAAAAATCGCCCAAAAGTATGAGTTCACTGAGTATGGTGTTGATAAGACGCTCGAACACATCCGGGAGATTATCACGGATATTTAGCCCCGCAATTGATTGCGGGGTTCCCATTCAACGTGAGGTGCATGTATGGCGAAATACACCGTTTCCAGGACGTTGCACTCGCAGGGAGAAATCAGCGATAAGGCCGCCCAGGTATACAGGATGTTCGGCCTGACAGCGGATAGACTCGCCGAAAGACGCGTCAGCCACAACTGCCAGGTCGAGATCAACGATGGTGACATCGTGTACATCACAGGCCCCTCAGGAGCGGGCAAGAGCGTACTTTTGAACGAGCTGGCCAAATCTGTGCCCGTGCAGGATATGGTCAGCCTCGATCAAATAGCACTGCCGGCTGGAAAAACTCTGATCGATTATGTTGACGGTGACTTGGTAACCAGTCTGCGGATTCTCAGCATAGCGGGATTGGGTGACGTCTTCTGCATTCTCAGCCAGCCGGCAAATCTCAGCGACGGCCAAAAGTACCGCTTCCGCCTAGCAATGGCTCTGGCGACGGGCAAAAAGTTTATCTTCGCCGATGAATTCTGCTCCAATCTCGACCGCATTACCGCCGCGGTGATTTCCTACAACGTCCACAGGTTCGCCAAGCGCAACGGCGTGACATTTATCCTGGCCTCAAGTCACGAGGACATCCTGCTGGACCTGGCGCCGGATGTGCTGATCGTTAAGGAATTGTGCGGGCCGACACAGGTCATTTATAAGCGGACGCGAGGTTTATAACGACGATGCAAAACTGTTCGCTATGCAAGAAACTTGAGGTTGTCCCCGCTGACATCGAGGACTACAAGGCCCTTGCCGACTACCACTACCGCGACAAAAGACTGGGGCCGTTCAGCGCGATTTTCGCGCTGCGACCCAGCGACAGCCTGCGAGGCTTATTTGGCGCAAGAACAGTAGGCGTAATAGTTTATAGAATGCCCAGTCCCGCTCTGGAGCTGCGAAACATCGCTACCGGCGGCATCTTTACCGGCCTTGATAGGGCGACTCAATTTGCGCTTGTGAACAAAAACATACGCTGTATCAGCAGGGTGATTATCGAGCCGAGATTTCGCTCTCTCGGACTTGCGGCGCGCCTCGTGCGTGAAACGATGCCGAAAGTTAATGTCCCTATTGTCGAGGCAATGGCGGTAATGGGTCTTGTTAATCCGTTTTTTGAAAAGGCCGGTATGCAGCCCTATGCCGGGCCGCTGCCCGCGCGCTCCGCCGAGCTTATCGAGGCGTTCAGTCTGGTGGGCATCGAGCAGCATCATCTGATCGACCCTGCCTACGTGTACGGGCAACTTGGGCAGCTTACCTGGCCGAAGGCGGATTTTATCGAAGGCCGAATCCGCCGGTTTCTGCAAAGCTACGGCGGCCATCGTGACATGTCGCCGGGCACGGAAAGAACCAGGTACGTACTCAGTAAACTTACCGATAGGCCGGTTTATTACATTTGGTTTAATAATGACAAACGAGATTCAATCCATCCCCATTGATAGATTTGTGCCGCACCCGGACAATCCCAACCGGATGAGTAAGGCGAATTTTGCTAAGCTGCTCGGCAACATCAGGCGGAGCGGGCGATACGAGCCTCTGGTGGTTCGCCCGTGCCCGGATAGGGCGGGCTATTTTCAAATAATCAATGGCCACCATCGCTGGCAGGTGCTCTCGCAACTGGGCTACAAAACCGCCGACGCAGTCGTCTGGGACATCGATGATCAGCAGGCGAATATCCTCCTGGCGACACTGAACCGCCTGGGCGGGGCCGACATCTTGGAGAAAAAGTTGGCGCTTCTTAAAAAGCTCAGCGACCGGATGCAGATAAAAGAACTGGCGAAACTTCTGCCGCAGACGGCAAAACAGATTGAACGCCTGACCAATTTGAAGTTGCCCGCCGCCCCAGCCGACGCAAGGCCGTTTGCCACGCCGATGGTGTTCTTCCTGACCGCTGAGCAACTGCCCATTGTTGAGGATGCCCTATTTTTGGTGCAGTTGAACTGCGGTTTAGCCCTGCCACCTGTGGGCAGGGCATCGGCAGCAGGCAGTTTGACCAGCGCCGCCAACCGGGCAGCCGGCCTTACCGAAATCGCGAGGGTCTTCCTTGAGCGCGGGCCAAGTCCGTCGCCCCGTTCGGCAGGCTCAGGGCAGGCGTGCCAGCGACGGCTAAACTCCCGGAGCACGGCAAAATGAAAAAGCCGGTAGAGCCATATTTGAAGATTCCCGACCACATCCTGAGCATCCGTGATCTGACGCCGGGCGAAAAGATGCTGCTGGCTCATATCTACAGCTTCGGCGTCAAAGGCTGCTGGCAAAGCAACCAAACACTGGCGGAATACTTCATGGTCTCGGTGCCGATGATTCGCCGCTGGCTGAAGGCAATACGAGGGTACATATACATAAAAAATCCCAAAGGTTACTACCGCACCATCTGGGCAAAAGAGGTGCTCAAAAATGAGCAAGGTCCTGCGCAAAAATGCAGTTCCGACTTGCGCAAATCTGTAAATCGACTTGCGCACGGGTGCGCAACTACTATTAATAATACTATAACAGAGAACAATGAAAGAACCATTGCATCGCCTACGCCTCTGCCTGCGGGGCAGGCTTCGGCGACGCTCCAGAATCGCGGTCAGGTTGCCGCTGAGGGGCTGGAAAAGTTTAAGGCACTTTTTGGCCGAGTTGCCGTGAGTTGGACTCCATTGACGCAGGAGCAGTTTGAGAAGCGCCGAGCCGAGCAGTTGGCCGCCCTGCGTGCGACGACGGACGGCGGATAGCCGTCGACCAACGACGGGCGTATTTAGCCCCGCAGTTTACTGCGGGGGTTCTCTGCAACCGACGGGGACGGAGTATGGACGGATTGAGCAAAAAACAACTGGCGGTGATTGAGGATTTATTTGCCGGCGAACTGGACGAGGCCGCCGTGCTCGATAAGCATAAAATCAGCAGAAGCCGCTACAATAAATGGCTGGCTGAGGAGCGTTTTCTCGAGGCCTTTGCCCAGCGGATCGGGCGGGCATATCGTCAGAGCCGGTTGATAATTGCCCGTTATGCGCCGCTGGCTGCGGCCAAGCTGGTTCAACTGACCGGATCTGATAGTGCCGAGACCGCCCGCAAGGCCTGTTTGGACATAATAGGGTTTAGCGGTCAGGGGTCAGGCACCAGCATCCCGATCTCCGACCCCCGCGCCCTGAACCCTACCCCGGGCGAGGCATCAGGTCAACTTTCCGCCGCGACCGCAAGCAGACTTCTTGCCGCACTGGCAGAGGAAAAAGAATCACAAGGAGAAATTGATTGAAGAGAAAAAATGCGAACTATAATGGCGAGGAGACCTGTAAGTTCTGTGATATGGTCTACGACGTTGGAAACAGGATGGTTTTAGAGCGCATCGCAAGTGCGGAAACTGTAATGTAAGGGTCTGCATGCGACAAGGAGTGTGAGATGACTGTTTGCATAGCTGCAATAAATCACACGCACAAGCTTATAGCTTTCGCTACGGAAAGGATGGTCACCGCGACCTCTCCACCGATTGAGTTTGAACATAGTGTGGGAAAACTGACCCAACTCAACCAGTACTGCGTGGCGTTGCCTGCAGGAGACGCAATCAGGGGAAAGGAGATATTCGACTCTGTGAGAGGAACTGTGGAAAAGGCGAATCCTCCGATTCCACAAATCGCCGAACAGGTTAAAGAGATGTATCAAAGGAAAAGACTGCAAATTCTGGAGGCCTTACATCTCAGGTCCAGAGGCATAAACCATCAGGCCTTCATCGAAGCTGGTGCTAAGCTTCTACCGCCGAATATTTACGCACAAATAGACTATGCTTTGGCAACATTTGACCTCCAAGTCGAAGCTATTGTTGCCGGCGTTGATGAATCTGGAGCGAGTGTCTACGGAATACGAAATCCTGGACTAATCTCCTGCTTTAATTCGATAGGTTTCCACGCTATCGGGACGGGTGGTATGCATGCTCTCATATCTTTGATAGAGACGTATGCACCTGAAGCTGGTCCGGCGCATACGCTGTACTCGGCGTTCCGGGCAAAGAAAGTTGCTGAAGTTACTCCCGGGGTCGGCGCGGAAACCGACCTGGGAATTATCAGCATACGGCAAAAAATAAAGTATTTTCACAAAAATACCGAACTCTTTAAAAGTCTTAACGAATTATATGAAAAAGAAAAGAAAGCAAGAAAGGACTTGATTAACCGGTCAGAAATTGATAAACTCAGTATTGAGGATAGAGCGGAGGAGGTAGTAGAATGAGTGGGACACCAGAAAATAAGGCTCTAGAACTATTGTTGATAGACCCTGAACTTGACCGCATGTACCGTGAGCAGGCGATAGCAGTAAGGGCCGCCATAGGTGGATTTCCCTCGCAGTTATCGGACGATGTACCGGTCGAGACAGAGCCGAAGCGTGAGGTGCGGCCCGTTGAGACAAGTTCCAGTTCGTTCGGCGGGCTATAGCTGAGTGAGGACTCCCCGGGGATAGCATCTCCGGGTTTACGCCCTGTAAAAGGGCGTTTCTTTTTGCACAATCGCTTTATTCTAACTGATCTTACCAGAGATGCCATGCCCTGGCAAATCGCCACGTGCTGCAGCGGTAGTAACCATGTTGATGACCGTCTTAAAGGATTCAGACAGAGGCGATTCGATGGTAAGTTCTTCGCCGGAGGGCAATTGAAAGATGATTTTCTCGGCGTGAAGCATCAATCGTGCCTCGTGCCTCGTGCCTCGTGCCTCGTCTGTTGTGCCTCGGACTTGGCCATACAGGCGGTCGCCGACAATCGGATGCCCAATACTGTAAAAATGTACGCGCAGTTGATGCAACCTGCCCGTCAAAGGATACGCCCGAACCAGCGTGTAAGAGTCGAGCCGCTGAGCGACCTCAAACTCGGTGACGGATGGCTTTCCGCGGTCTGTATCGACGGCGACCCGTCCGGAGGCGAACTGCCGCAGCGGCTTATCAATTACGCCGCGACCCTCGGCGATAACGCCGTGCACCAGCGCCAGGTAGGATTTCTTGACGGTTCGGCTGGTAAACTGCTGGCTGAGAAACTTGTGGGTGCGGGCGTTTTTGGCAAAGAGGATTACGCCGCTTGCGTCTTTATCCAGCCGGTGCACCACGTAGATTTTGTGCCCCGAGCCTCTTGGGGTCGAAAGCTGGGCAAGGACGTTGGGTGCGGTTTTTTGGCGTTCCGGGATGGAGGCAAGGCCTTCCGGCTTATTGACCGCGATGATATCGTCATTTTCAAAAAGTATCGGCAGCATTGTCCACTATTATACTTTTCGCCCTGAAAGTATAATAAGGCCCTGGGTTATTAAACAAAAGTATAATAAGATAATGCCACAGAATAAAGATGGATGCAGATTGCAGCAGGCGTGAGTTACTGAAAAAGGCGGCGGTCTACGGTTTAGCGGCCGCCGCAGCGGCGGCCGCTAAAGATTCGCAATCGGCGGAACCTCTGGCTACAAAGACCAATATCGTTGTCATCATCGCTGACGACCTGGGCTACGGAGATTTGTCCTGCTACGGCGCCAAGGATTTACAGACACCGATTATCGACAATCTGGTTGCAGCAGGGATGCGATTCGACAATTTCTACGCAAACTGTCCGGTTTGCTCGCCCACACGGGCGTCGCTGCTTACCGGCAGATACCCGGACTTTGTCGGCGTGCCGGGCGTAATCCGCACGCATATAACAAACAACTTCGGCTACCTCTGCCCACAGGCGGTTTTGCTGCCCAGGCTATTGAAAGAGGTCGGCTACCATACGGCCATCGTCGGCAAATGGCACCTGGGCCTGGCGTCGCCCAATACGCCGAATGAACGCGGCTTCGACCACTTTGCCGGCTTTCTGGGCGATATGATGGACGATTACTACACGCACCGCCGACACGGATTCAACTATATGCGGCTGAACGATAAAGAAATCGACCCTAAAGGCCACGCGACCGACCTTTTCACACAGTGGGCAATCGACTACATCCGGCAGCGGGCAAGATCGACACAGCCCTTTTTTTTGTACCTGGCTTACAACGCCCCACACTCGCCGATTCAGCCGTCGGAAATCTGGCTCCAGAAAGTCAAGAATCGTCAAACAAATATCGGCGACAAACGTGCCGCCCTGGCGGCGTTAATTGAGCAGATGGATGACGGCATCGGCAAAGTGACATCGGCGCTCAAAGAGGCCGGGCTTAGTGACAACACGCTTATCTTTTTCAGCTCGGATAATGGCGGCCAGCTCAATCTCGGCGCAAGTAACGGCCCGCTTACCGGCGGCAAGGGACAGATGTATGAAGGCGGAATCCGTGTGCCGGCCTGTGCCGTCTGGCCCGACAGAATCAAGCCCGGCTCACGCACCGACTACGTGACACTCACTATGGATTTCTTCCCGACTATCTGCGAAGTTGCTGGCGTGAAAATTGGGCACGAAATTGACGGGCGAAGTATTTTGCCGACCCTGCTGGGAAAGGCCCAGCCGGCTGAAGATAGAGTCCTTTTCTGGGTCAGGCGTGAAGGCGGCAACTTCGGCGGCAGGGCGTTTTACGCAGCCCGCCGCGGCGACTTCAAGCTTTTGCAGAACAGTCCCTTTGAGCCGCCGCAGCTTTATAACCTGACGGACGACCCCAAGGAAGAGCGTCCACTAGATAAAAAGCATCCGATGTATCAAGAACTTTTTGGCGCCCTGCGTGATCACATAATCCAGGCCGGCGCGGTGCCCTGGCAGAAAGAAACACCGATAAAACCGGGGGCTAAA
>Ga0299912_10001975_pt1 | contig 16733 bp, 22 predicted proteins | sample RVTome_2_FD_207667 | JGI IMG/M metagenome (GOLD analysis project Ga0299912, IMG submission 207667) | Soil microbial communities from uranium-contaminated site in the Upper Colorado River Basin, Wyoming, United States - RVT95D214 (version 2) ... | reverse complement strand
CTCTCATGCCGCCGCCGGGAGGGGATAGGGTCCGGCACGGTCAGCGTAGGAACGCTCGTTCCCATCCGCTATGTGCCATTAATGCCACGACCAATCGAAAAGTCAAGGGTTTCGCGTCGATATCTTGCTTGTTGCACAGATGTCACGATTCAGCGCACGGGCGCCGGCAGCCGGGTGTCGCGCAACACGAACAAGGCCGGGTCGAGCCCGTTCACGGCGCGCAGATTTTCCAGCCGCACCCGCGTGCGTCCGCCCTGGGGATCGACCACCGTCCAGCCGAGCAGCGCCATGGGCGAATCGGCGAAGTCCAGCACCAGGGTCCCCTGGGCCTCGCGGCGGCTGTCCTGGGCGGTGACGGAGAATGCGCCGGCGCGCCGATCGACGCGGGAGATGTCGACGCCCTGATCCAGCCGCACATGGCGGGCCAGGAACAGCGCCAGGGCCGTGGAGCGCAGGGGATAGTTCTCGAAGGTCTTCAGCCGGCGGTCCTGCACCAGCACCTGGGACCCGTCCGAGACGATCAGCTGATAGGACGGCTTGTCGTAGTCGAACCGCGCCTTGCCCGGCCGCTTCAGATAGATGTCGCCGGCGCTCACCCGCCCGCGCGGGTCGATCTGGGTGAACCGGGCGCGGGCCTCGGCGAGGCCCTCCAGATAGGCGGCGGCCCTGTCCACCAGCGCCTTATCCCCCGCCGACAGCGAAGGCGGAGGCGCCGGGGCGGCGGCGGGACGGGGCTGGGCGCTCGCCTCCAGGGGGGCAAGGGCCAGGACCGTGATCGTCGCGAGGGCCGTCAGCAGGGGGCGGATCATCGGCGGCGGAGCCTTCCTTCAAACCGAACGGACCCGGATCATGCCTGCCCAGCATGGCGGCATCGCGGCGGCCTCGCGGCGGACGGGCCTAGAGGGGCGGGGGCGGGCCGGCCAGGATGTCGCGCTTGCCGGCGTGATTGGCGGCGCCCACGATCCCTTCGTGCTCCATGCGCTCGATCAGGGAGGCGGCGCGGTTATAGCCGATCTGCAGGCGCCGCTGGATGTAACTGGTGGAGGCCTTGCGGTCGCGGGTGACCACGGCCACGGCCTGGTCGTAGAGCTCGTTGCCCGAGGCGCCCCCGCTCCCGAGATCGAACCCGCCCTCGTCGTCCTCCTCCAGGCTCGATGTCACCTCCTCCAGATACTCCGGCTCGCCCTGGGACTGCAGGTAGGCCGCCACGTCCCTGACCTCGTCGTCCGAGACGAACGGGCCGTGCAGGCGCGTCACCCGCCCGCCGCCGGCCATGTAGAGCAGGTCCCCCTGGCCGAGCAGCTGCTCGGCCCCCTGGTCGCCCAGGATGGTGCGGCTGTCGATCTTGGAGGTGACCTGGAAGCTGATCCGGGTGGGGAAGTTGGCCTTGATGGTGCCGGTGATCACGTCCACCGACGGCCGCTGGGTGGCCATGATCAGGTGAATGCCCGCCGCCCGCGCCATCTGGGCGAGGCGCTGGACCGCGCCTTCGATCTCCTTGCCCGCCGTCAGCATCAGGTCGGCCATCTCGTCGATGACCACCACCAGGTAGGGCATGGGCTTGGGATCGAGCCGCTCCTCCTCGTAGATCGCCCTGCCCTGCTCATCGAAGCCGGTCTGAATGGTGCGCACGAAGTGCTCGCCCTTGGCGGCCAGCTCCGCGGCCCGCTCGTTGTAGCCGGCGATGTTGCGCACGCCGATCTTCGACATGCTGCGATAGCGGCCCTCCATTTCGCGCACCGTCCACTTCAGGGCGACGACGGCCTTCTTCGGATCGGTCACCACAGGGGCGAGCAGGTGGGGGATGCCGTCATAGACCGACAGCTCCAGCATCTTCGGGTCGATCATGATCATCCGGCACTGCTCGGGCGACAGCCGGTAGAGGATCGACAGGATCATGGCGTTCACGCCCACCGACTTGCCCGAGCCGGTGGTGCCGGCGATCAAGAGGTGCGGCATGCGCGCCAGGTCGGCGATATAGGGCTCCCCGCCGATGGTCTCGCCCAGCGCCAGCGGCAGCACGTGGCCGGACCGCTCGTAGTCGGCCGAGGACAGCAAATCGCGCAGATAGACCGTCTCGCGCCGGGGGTTGGGCAGCTCGATGCCGATGGCGTTGCGGCCAGACGCCACCGCCACGCGGCAGGAGATCACGCTCATGGAGCGGGCGATGTCGTCCGACAGCGCCACCACCCGCGCCGTCTTCACGCCGGGGGCGGGGACCAGCTCATAGAGGGTGACCACCGGGCCGGGCCGGATCTGGTCGATGCGGCCGTTGACGCCGAATTCGGCCAGCACCCCTTCCAGCAGGCAGGCGTTCTGGCGCAGGGCCCCTTCGTCCACCGAGGTGGCGCGCGGCTTGGGCTTGGCCAGCATCGACAGCTCGGGCAGGCGAAAGCCCTCCTGGCGGGCGAAGGCCAGGGTTCCCTGATTCTCGCGATCCTCCCGGCGCGAGGCGCGGGGCGGCTTGGTCCCCAGCACCTGGGGCGCGCCGGCGGGCGGCCGCGATCCATGGAGGTCCGCGGCGCCGTCGTCGGGCAGGCGCAGCTCCATCGGCGCATCCGCGCGCCGGGCGGACCTGCGCGCCGCGGCTGGCGTCTTTCGACGCGTGGCCGCCGGGGCAGGCTGTTGCTGTCGGCGGGCGGCGATCGCGGCGCGTATCCATGCGGCGCCTTCGGACAGGTCGCGGCGCTTCAGGCCGAACACGAAGCCGAGCCCCACCGTCGCCGCCACAGCCAGCAGGGCGGTGGCGATCCACCGGGCCGCGGGCAGGCGGGCGAAGGCCAGCACGCCCTGGACGGCCCCCAGCACCGCGTCGCCCCACAGGCCGCCCAGTCCTGTCGCCAGGGGCCACAAGGCCGGCGGCGCCGGGGCGGAGAGCACGCCAGCCAGGGCTGACAGGCCGAAGAGCCCCGCCAGGGCGCCGAGCCGTCCGGACGCCGTAGAGGTTCCGCCCGCGCCGGCCGCCCGGCCGAGTCCGGCGACGATCAGCAGCAGCGCCAGCGGCCAGGCCGCGAGACCAAGCGTCTGGATGCCCAGGTCCGCCAAGGCCGCGCCGAGCCCGCCCAGGAGGTTGGACGGCGCCTGGCCCGACGTGGCGTTCAGGCTGGGGTCGGCGACCTTGTAGGTGGCGAAGGCCAGGATCAGAGAAAGACCGAAGGCCGCTTCCAGCCCGCCGCCGAACCGCGCGGCAAGGGGGTTTGCGAACCGCGCGCTAGCCGTGCTCAGCCATCCCGGCCCTCGCCTCGCCGCCGCACGCGCCGCCATGCTCCGCCTCCGTGGTCCAGGGGAATGTGAATTCCTGCGCCAAGAGGGTTAAGGGGCGTTTACGATGGGCTCAGGGCAATCGCCCCTTGGGCCAGGAACCCTGGAGGGCGCATAGCCTTTGGCCGAAACTATTGGTCACCCCGCCCATCCGCGGCTCGTCCAGCGTCTCGCCCTTTTCGCGCCAGCCGTCCTTGCCGACATAGCCGGTGTCGTTGAGGGAGCCCACATAGAAGACGCGCCGCTGCGTGCAGTCGAACGCCCAGAGAAACCACCGATCCAGCCCGCCCGCCTGCGCCTTTGCAGGGGTCGTATAGGCGCCGTGGGCGAAGACATAACCGGTTGAAACGTCCTCGGCGCCGCTATCGACGTCGAACCAGTGATAGCTGCCGTCGCCTCCGTATGGGTCGTTCGGGTCCATGCGCACCCAATGCTCGGCGGCGCACTGGCCGGCTGACAACATCGCCAGGCCGACGCCCAAGACCAACGCGATCGCGCGCATTCGATCCCCTCCCCAGCCGGCGTGTCGCCGGCATTCTTGCGCCGAGCTTCACTCCGATCGCGCGCCGCTGCAAGGCGCGCTGGACAGCGGCTCGTCCCCGGCGGCATATCGCCCCATGGCCGATGACCTGAAGGCCGATGCGATCGTCGCTGGCGCCGGCATGGCCGGGGCCACCCTGGCGCTCGCCCTGAAGCGGGCCGGGCTGGAGCCGGTGCTGGTCGACCCCCAGCCCTTCGAGACCCAGACCGCCCCCGCCTTCGACGGACGCGCCTGCGCCATCGCCTTTTCCTGCTTCCGGCAATGGCGGGCCATTGGCGCGGGCGAGGCCATCGCGCCCCACGCCCAGAGGATCGAGCAGATCCTGGTCACCGACGGCTGCGGCCCCGGCGCCGCCCCGGGCCTCCAGCTCTCCGCCTTCCTGCGCTTCGAGGCTGCCGAGATCGCGGAGAGGTCGGAAGGAGAACCGCTCGGCTACATGGTCGAGAACCGCCATATCCGCGCCGGCCTCGCCGCCGCCGTCACCGAGGCGGGGATCGCGGTGCTGTCGCCCGCCCGGGTGGCGGGGATCGAGGTCGAGCCCGGCGGCGCGCGCGCGATGCTGGCGGACGGCCGGGCGCTGAGCGCCCCCCTGATCGTCGGCTGCGATGGGAGGAATTCCGAGGTGCGGCGGGCGGCCGGGATCGGGGTGGTGGGCTGGCCCTACGGCGATCATGGAGTGGTCGCCACCGTGGACCTGGAGCGGCCGCATGGCGGCGTCGCCTATGAACACTTCCTGCCCGCCGGACCCTTCGCCGTCCTGCCGCTCACGGGAAACCGGGCGAGCCTAGTGTGGACCGAGAAGGCTCATCGCGCCAAGGCGCTGATGGCCGCCTCGCCCGAGGCGTTCGGGGCGGTGCTGTCGCGCCGGTTCGGCGACTTCCTGGGCCGGGCCGAGGCGCTGGGCCCGCGCTTCGCCTATCCGCTCGGCCTTCAGCTCTCGGAGGCCATGACCGCTCCGCGCATCGCGCTTCTGGGCGACTCCACCCACGCGGTGCATCCCATCGCCGGGCAGGGGCTCAATCTCGGCCTGAAGGACTGCGCCGCCTTGGCGGAGGTTCTGGCCGAGGCCGCGCGCCTGGGCGAGGACATCGGCTCGCAGGCGGTGCTGGAGCGCTACGCCCGCTGGCGGCGGACTGACAACATCGCCGTGGCGGCCGCGACGGACGGGTTCAACCGCCTGTTCTCCAACGACAATCCCCTGGTTCGCCTGGCGCGGGGCGCAGGGCTCGCGGCGGTGAACCGCATGGGTCCCGCCCGGCGCTTCTTCATGCAGGAAGCCGGCGGCGCGGCCGGCGACCTGCCGCGGCTGCTGCGCGGCGAGGCGATCTAACCGTCTAAGGGATCTTGGCCCGGTCGCCGTTCATCTCCACCAGGCCCATGCGGTTGCCGGCGGGGTCCTTGAACATGCCGATGACGGCGACGCCGGTCACCTCCAGCCGGGGGAACACGACGCTGCCGCCATTCGCCGTGACCTTGGCCAGGGCCGCCGTGACGTCGGGCACGCCCAGATAGATCAGCCGCTCGGCAGTCGGTCCCTGGTCGGAAGGCTCCACCCGCAGGTTGCCGGGCAATGGCGAAGCGACCGGCACGGTGACCGCCCCGCTCGGGGCGACGTCCCAGCCGAACACGGTCCTGTAGAACGCCGCCTGCCCCGCTAGGTCCGGCCCGGCGATGTCGAAGAACACGATGGGCGCCGGCATGGCCCCCTCCTCCGCGGATGCGCCTGCGGGCGCGCCGAACGCCGCCAGGGCCGCGAGCGCTGCGACCAGCACTCTGGTGGCGGTTGCGAATATTATCGGCCTCATCGTCCCCCCTTCGCCCGGCCCCCGCCCGCCCGCCAGCCCCGCGACAGGCCCTGGCGCTCCAGGTCGTCCAGATACTTGCCCCACAGCGCCCGCTGGTCGCGGCCCAGCTCATAGAGCGCGTCCCAGGAATAAAGGCCCGTGTCGTGGCCGTCGCTGAAGGCGATGCGCGCGGCATAGCGGCCGATGGGCGTGATCGCCGCGATCCCCACGGCGCGCTTGCCGGGCACGGGCGGGCGGGGCCCCGCGCCATGGCCCCGGTCCAGGGCCGAGCCGGTCATCACGCGAAGGTATTCGGCCGGCAGCGCGAAGCTCGAGCCGTCGTCGAAGCTGGCGGTCAAGGTGGTCTTGGCGCGGTCGATCCGCAGCTCCGTCGGCCAGGGACGGCCGGTGTTCATTCCCCGTCGTCCAGCGCCCGGGCCTCTTCGGGCAGCATCACCGGCACGCCATCGCGGACCGGATAGGCCAGGCGCGCGCTGCGGCTCACCAGCTCGTTCTTGGCGCGGTCGTAGGTCAGCGCCCCGTGGGTCACCGGACAGACCAGGATTTCCAGGAGGCGCGGATCCACCTCGGGCGCGGGCTGGGTCATGGCCGCCTCTACTGCACCGGAGGACCGTCTTCGTCCATGGAGTCGGTGTCGATCTCCAGCAGGGCCGACAGGGTTTCGCGCCGCGCCGCTAGGCTCGGGGCCTCCAGCAGGGCCTGCTTTTCGGCCGGCTCGAAAGGCAGGGCCATGGCCAGGCTGTTGACCAGGGCCTCGGCCGGGGCGTCCTTGGCGGCGGCCCAGTCCACGTCCATAGCGCGGCGGTGCAGATAGGCCTTCAGGGCGGCAAGAAGGCGCAGGCGGTCGAAGCCCTCCTCGGCGTCCTCCTCGGCGGCCAGGTCGTCTTCAAAGGCGGTGAAGTCGGCCCGCACCCGGCGGTAGGGGCCAAGCGCCGGCAGCTCCTCGCGGGTCTGGAAGCGCGACAGGCCCGTCAGGGTGATCAGATAGCGGCCGTCGCCGGTCTCGGCGAAGGCCGTGATCTTGCCGGCGCAGCCCACGGGCTGCAGGCTCGGCCGCTCCGGATCGCCCCCGGGGCGGGTCTGCACCATGCCGATGATCCGCTCGGTCGCCATGGCCTCGTCCACCATGGCCAGATAGCGCGGCTCGAAGATGTTGAGCGGCAGGGCCGTGTGCGGCAGCAGCAGCGCCCCGTCCAGCGGGAACACCGGGATCACCATCGGCAGGTCCTGGGCCCGGACATGGGGGCTGGAGGCCATGGCCGCGCGCCTCATGAGAACAAGACCGACGCGAGCAGGCGCCGCCCGCGCCTGGCGGTTTCCGAGCCCGGCCCGGCGGCCTCGAACACGGTCAGCAGCTGAGCGCGCGCCGCGCCGTCGTTCCAGTCGCGGTCCCGCCGCACGATCGTCATCAGTTGGTCCACCGCCTCGTCCATGCGCCCGTGGCCGGCCAGGGCCTTGGCCAGCTCCAGCCGCGCCGCGTGGTCGTTCTCGTCCTGCGCCAGGCGATGCTCGAACGCCGCCGTGTCGGAGGGCGCCTCGGCGGCCAGGGCCAGGGCGGCGCGCACGCTGTCAAGCTCGGGATCCTTGGCGTCGGCCGGGGCCAGGGCCAGCACCTCGCCGGCGCGCTCGGCGTCGCCGCCGACGAGGTAACAGCGCGCCAGGCCGGCGATGGCCTTCACATTGGCCGGATCGAGCTGCAGCGCCTGGGCGAATTCCTGGGCCGCGCCGCCGATGTCGCCGAGCTTCAAGGACTCCGCGGCCCGGGCAAGGATCTCGTCGAGGTCGGACGGGGCGGCCGGGCCCGCGGCGGCGGCCAGCCGGTCGATGAACTGCTTGATCTGGCTCTCTGGCACCGCGCCGGTGAAGCCGTCCACCGGCTTGCCGTCCACGAAGGCGTAGACCGTCGGGATCGACTGCACGCGCAGCTGGCCGGCCACGCCCGGGTTCTTGTCCACGTCGATCTTCACCAGCTTGACCGCGCCCTTGGCGGCCATCACGGCCTTTTCCAGCGCCGGGCCCAGGGTCTTGCAGGGCCCGCACCAGGTCGCCCAGAAGTCCACGATCACCGGCTGGTCGCGCGAGGCCTCCAGCACGTCGGTCACGAAGGCGGCGTCAGAGCCGTCCTTGATCAGGTCCGCGGCCTTGACGGTGGAAGCTCCGGTCTCGCCCAGCATGTCGTCTCCTCGCAATCGGCCCGGCGCTCTCGCGCCCGTCTAAACATGGTCGCCGGCCCGCCCGACCGCAATGCTCATCCGCCGCCCCGGGCCTCGGCAAAATCCACGATGAGCGGCTCCGCCCCCAACGCTTTGAGGAAGCTCAACAGGCCCTCGCGCGAGATCGCCGTGGTCGCGGTGTTGGTCAGGGGATGGAAGTTGACGGTCTCGTGCGCCAGCAGGGCCTTGTCGAGCACCAGCCGCATCCGCTTGGCCTCGTCGTTGATCAGGGCGAACACGGTCACCGAGCCCGGCCGCACGCCCAGGGCCTCATAGAGCGCCGCCTCGTTGCCGAACGACAGCCGCGCCGAGCCGATGACGGCCGGCAGGCGCTTCAGGTCGATCCGCGTCTGACCGAGGGCCGAGATCAGCCAGAGCTGGCCCTTGGCGTCCTTCAGGAACAGGTTCTTGGTGTGCCCGCCCGGCAGCGCCGCCTCGATCGCCTCGCCCTCCTCCACGCGGAACACCGGCGGATGCTCCAGGGTGCTGTGCGCGATCCCCAGGCGGTCGAGCAGGGCGAAGAGGTCTTCGGGGCTGGCGGGCATGGACCTGGCCATAACCGCCCCGCCGCCGCGCGGCCAGAGCCCTGGACCTGAGCCGGTCCGCCCCGCTAGACCTAGCTTGGTCCGAACCGGCGCGGGGGTTTGCAATGGAACTCGAATGCTTCTCCACCATGGCGCGGCCGCCCGAGATGGTGCCTGGCCGGCCGCAGCGCGCCTGGATGGAGGCGGTGGCCGACCGACACCCCTACCGCTGTCTGCCGATGACCATGGCCAATACCTCCGGCTGGGAGCTGCTCTGTCCCGTGGCCTTCACCGCCGAATGGACCGGCGGGGTGCATCAGAACGACATCGCCGTCCGCCCCGACCGGCCGTTCGGCGAGATGGAGGAATATGTGAAGTCGCACTTCGCCTATGGGGTGCTGACCTTCCACACCGGCTATCTGTTCCGCACGCCGCCGGGCTGGTCGATGTGGGTGATGGGCCCGCCCAACCATATCAAGGACGGCATCCAGCCCCTGGCCGGCCTGGTGGAGACCGACTGGCTGCCCTTCCCCTTCACCATGAACTGGATGTTCACCCGGCCCGGCCGCGTGCGCTTCGAGAAGGGCGAGCCGTTCTGCTTCCTCACCCTGGCGCAGGACAAGCAGTTGGAAGAGGTGGACGTCACCCGCCGCCCCCTGGAGTCGGACGAGGCGCTGAACGATCAATATCTGGCCTGGCACGAGCAGCGCACGCTCTTCAACGCCAAGCTGCTCAAGCGCGATCCGGAGACCATGAAGGAGGCCTGGCAGCGCTTCTATTTCAAGGGTGAACTGCCCGTGGCCGCCGGCCCCGCCCCCAAGGACCACGTCAACAAGCGCCGCCTGAAGTCGCCGCGCCTGGCGCGTTGAGGCCCGCTTGCAAAGCCCTGGGGCCTCTGCGATAAGCCGCGCCTCCGACGGAGCGCGGGCGTAGCTCAGTGGTAGAGCACAACCTTGCCAAGGTTGGGGTCGAGAGTTCGAATCTCTTCGCCCGCTCCAAGGGACCCATCAGTCATAGAATGCGAAGAACCGCGCCTCCAGGCTGGCCCGCGGCGTCGCCTGCTCGTGGCCGGGGACGTCGAACCCGGTGTGGAAGGGCTGGACCGCGTTCGGCGTGGCCGAGTCGTGGCCGATGAACACGAGAACGTCCCTGGGGCCCATGTCGGGCGCGGCCCACCACTCGTGGCCAGGGCCATAGCGGCAGCCGCGCGCCTCGATGACCTCCAGCGCCGTGCCCGTCTGGCCGATGACCGCGTCGTAGAAGACCACGTCGGAATGCGGGACCGAGCGCCGGTCGCACAGGGCCAAGAGGTTGTCTTGCGGCGGGTCGACGATCGTCCGCCAGGTCTGGACGAGCACGACGCGGCTCCACGGGGCGATCTCGCGGCCCGCGGCCGTCAGGCTGAAGTCCAGGAAGCGCCGCGCCGAGGCTTCGGTGACGTCCAGATGGATGAGCCCCGCCGCGCCCGCCCAGGACTGGCGCTCGGAGCGGGCGCTGTAGCGGACGGTGAGGCCCGTCGCCTGGGGGATCACTTCCCGCGCGCCGCTGAGCTGATGGATGAGGGGCAGAAGTTCCTCGTAATAGGCTTGGTTGATCGGCGGCAGGCCGTGCTGGGCGACAAGGTTGGTCTCCTGCATCTCCGGCCGTCGCGCGACGGCGCTTTCATGCGAAGCCAGGACGAAGCCCTGCCGGTCCAGCGACAGCTCGCCGGCGGCGGCGCGCATGTCGCGTATCTCGACCTCGTGCGCCTCCAAGGGCATGCGGCTGAGCGCGGGATCGACGACGTCGAACCGGCCTCGGTCGAGCGCCGGATCGAGGTAGTTCACCGTCGCCCGCACCGTCGTTGCGGCGGTCTCGGCTGCAAGCATGATCTTTCGCCTCCAATTTGGCGCAGCCGAGCCGGCTCCGGGCCTTTCGTCAATGCCGCCTCAATGCGCCTGCCACTCGCGACGCATCAGGCCGACCCCCAGGGCGCATAGAACCGACGGGACCGCGAGCAGGGCCAGGATCGACACCGTCGAGAGGCGAAGTTCGATCAGCCATGCCCCGGCAAGGGGCGCGACGACCGACCCCAGGCTGCCGATCACCAGCGCCCAGGCCACGCCGGTGGCCTTGATGGCCGGCGGATAATAGGCCGCCGACAGGGTGTTCAGCGAAAGCTGCGAGCCGGACACGCCGGCGCCGATCAGCAGCAGCAGGGCGACCCACGCCGTCCCGCTCGGCAGAACCGTGAACAGCAGCAGGCTCGCGGCGGACAGGCAAAAGCCCCCCACCAGGGCCGCCCGCGTCGCGCCTCGGTCCATGAACCGGGCCATGACGAGCCCGCCGATCACCCCGCCGCCCTGGATCAGCACCGCGCCGCGCAGCGCCGCCCCCATGCTCCAGCCCGCCGCCTGCAACAGGGTCGGCAGCCAGCTTATGAGGACGTAGAGGTTGAACAGGTTGAGCGCCAGCAGGCCCCAGAGCAGCAGCGTGCGGGCCCGGAAGACCGGCCCGAGCAACGTCAGGAACGAGCCCTTTGGGCTATGACCGGGGGCGGGCGCCCGCACCGTCGCCGGATCGACCTCGGGCGCGATACGGGCGAGCGTGCGCGCGATGCGGGGGTCGTTGGGGCGGCGCACGAGCAGGAATTTCAGCGATTCGGGGACGAGCAACACCACCAGCAAGGCGACCAGCAGGGGCGCCGCGCCGCCGATGAGAAAGGCCCCGCGCCAGCCGAACGCCTGCAGCACCGGCGGGGCGATGAAGCCGGCGCTGAACGCGCCGATGGGCGAGGCGATGTTCATCAGGCCCATGACCAGCGACCGTTTCGCGACCGGCGCATACTCCGAGGTGAGCGCCGCGCAGCTGGGTATGCCCGCCCCCAGCGCGGCCCCGGTGAGCAAGCGCCAGACCACGAACTGGCCGGGGCTTGAGGCCAGGGCGGTGCAGGCGGTGGCGACGCCGATCGCCGCCATCGACGCCGCGAGCATGGTTCGCCGGCCGAACCGGTCGCCGAGCGGCCCGAGCAGGCCCGATCCGACCGTGATGCCGATCACCACCGCCGACAGGGCGAGGCCGAAACTCGACGCCGGCAGCGACCATCCCGTCGCCAGCGAGGGCACCGCCAGGGCCATGACCTGGATGTCGTAGCCGTCCACGAACAGCGCCGCGGCGCATGCGGCCGCCACGAGGCTCTGAACCGGCGACATCGGCCGCCGGTCGATCAACTCGGCAAGCTCGACCGTCCCCTCGGCGCCGTCAGCCATTCGCCGCCCCCCCAAAAACATGTCGGCGACTGATGGCACGGACTTCGGCCATGCGCGAGGGTTCAGAGCCTCGCAAGGAAGACTCGGCCCAAGGCCGCAGGACCCGATGTGCATTGACACTTCGCGCGCCCGGACCTCAATCCGCGAGCCAAGGGCGCGTGAAACGCTCGTTCCAGGGAGACGGACATATGCAAGGACCGAGCGCGCAGGACCGCACGGAGATCTACGAGCTCTACGCCCGCTACAGCTGGGCGCTCGATACGGGCGACACCGAAGGCTACATCGCCCTCTTCACCGAGGACGCGGAGGCGACGGAGGAGACGAGCAGCGGCGAGCTTGAGGTCCGCAAGGGCCGCGAGGAGATCCGCAAGCTCGTGCTGAAGTTCCACCAGCGCCCCGACTTTCCCGGCCACCAGCACCAGATGGCGCAGTTCGTGTTCGAGCGTGACCCGCAGGGTCGTGCCGATCACTGGATGGTGCGCTCCTACGCCTGGGCGACCATCAACCGCCCGCCCGCGCCGCCGCACCTGCACTGGTGCGGACATATCCGCGACGTGGTGGCGAAGGTCGACGGCGCCTGGCTGATCCGCTCCAAGGCCATCATGGGCTGGGCCGGCGAGGTGCTGTCGGGTTTCGATCGCCGCTAGGTCCGTGTGGAGGCGTCTTCGTTCGCCTCCCCGCCTTTGGAATCAGGCTAGCAGGTCCGGTCCGGAATCTGGGAGTCAGGCTAGTGCTAGGCCTGCGCCGGCATCCCCAGGGGCGCCATGTTGCGCGGGGGCATGTAACCGCCGCCCTTGTCGATCGGCCGCATGTTCTCCGCCCGGTGCGCCATGATGACGCGCTCAGATCAACGCGCTCAAGTCCTCGAAGCCGCTCTTCACCAGCGCCCAGGGGAAGTCCTTCAGTTCGCTGGGGTCCAGGGTCGTCAGGGCCATCTCGATCTTCAGAAGACCGCCGATGCGGCTCAGGGCGCGTATCTTGACGATAGCGTCAGCGCCACGCTCCAACTCGCGAGCAAGGCGGTCGTATTGTCGGTCGATTTTTCGCATGTCGCGCGCCGCCGGCAGTTCGCTCCGCAGAGCCTGTTCGGGGCTGATGTCGCCGCGCATCCGATAGAGCGCGTCCTCCAGCCGCGCCCATTTGGTCAACAGGCCATCAGCCGTCCGTCGCTGTGCGATCCAATGCCTGGCTGACTGTTCGACTGGGTCGGCCGCGCCGGCTCCCGTAGCCTTGGCGGAGATCGGCGCCGCCGCGATCCCGGCCATGACGGATCGTCTATGGAGCGGCGCCATCGGAACATCTCCGCACGTGGGCGCGTTCGCGGCGGCTGGTCCGCTGCGCCGAATTCTGGTACGCGCCCTATGACACCTGGAGGGTAAGCAGTCCCCCGCCAAGTGTCAACACGTGGAGCGCATAATTTTATACCTACCGGGTAAATGTTGAATTCGGAGCAAATGAGAGCGGCGCGCGGCATGCTGCGGTGGTCGCAGTCGGACCTTGCCGAAGCGTCAGACGTATCCGTCGAGACGATCAAGCGTCTTGAAAAGATGGACGGGCCCTTGACCGCCACCCGCGTGGTCACCGTCGCCGCCATCGAACGCGCGTTCGCCGAGGCGGGCGTCGAGTTCACCAACGGCGAGGCCCCGGGTCTGAGGCTCAACCGGCGACCGGAACCAGGTTAGGTATTCCGAGTGGCGGAGGTGCTGGAGCTGGAGCGGAGCGGGGCGGCGGGACGCTCGGACGAGGCCGTGCGGGTGCTGGAGGCGGGGGGCGTGGTGGTGCTCGCCCACTTCGGCTTCGCGCTCCTGCCCGGCGAGGCGGCCCTGTTCGATCAGGCCCTGTTCGGCGAAACCTGGGCCCGGGGCAGGACCAAGAACCTCAGCTACGATCCCGAAACCGGCCGTCTCGCCGCCAAGGGCCTGGACGGCCCGGCGCGGGGCCTGCTCTCGCGCATGATGGCCCGTTACGCCGACCAGGCCGCCGCGCTCCTCGCCGACCTCGCCCCCGGCTACGCCCCCCAGCTTCAGCGCAAGCGCACCAGCTTCCGTCCTGGGGCCGTGGACGTGCGGGCCATCAGTCCGCGCAAGGACGACCGGCGCCTGCACGTGGACGCCTTCCCGGCCAATCCGGTGCAGGGGCGGCGTATCCTGCGGGTGTTCGCCAACGCCGATCCCGAGGGCCGCCCGCGTGTGTGGAACGTCGGAGAGCCGTTCGAGGCCTATGCGGCGCGTTTTCTGGCCCGCGTCGGACGGCCCGCCCCGGGCGCCGCCTTGGCGCTCCAGGCTCTGGGGCTCACCAGGGGCCGGCGCAGCCCCTACGACCACGCCATGCTGCGCCTTCACGACCTGGCCAAGCTCGACGCGGACTATGCGGCCAGCGCTCCCAGGCGACAGATCACCTTCCCCGCCGGCGTCGCCTGGGTGGTGTTCACCGACGCGGTTCCGCACGCGGCGCTCTCGGGCCGCTTCGCCCTTGAACAGACCTTCCTGCTGCCGGTTGAGGCCATGGCCGCGCCGGAGCGTTCGCCGTTGAAGGTGCTGGAGCGCCTGACCGGCCGGGCGCTCGCCTGAACCCGACCCTGACGGAGCGTAAATCCTGTGTTCAGCTTGATGGTCTAGGTTGCCATGAGACGCCCGGCCCAAGCCGCCGGATGTGGACCGGGGATGATGGCGATGACTTGGCTGATCTATCTGTCGGGCGCGAGCGCGATGTCGGCCCTGGCCATGGTGGTGGCGTCCGGCCTGCTCAAGACCAGCGGGCGGTAAGTCCGCCTCGCGCCAGGCGTCAGGCCGGCAGGCCGGCCTGCTCGCGGATCGCGTTGATGGCCGGCAGCGCCCCCGTGTAGCGGACACCCTCGCGCTCCTGGCCCAGCATGGCGGCGATCTGATCCCATACCCCCGCGATCTCGCGGGTTCCGGGGCTTTGCGGGTCCAGCTCGGCGGCGGCCAGGCCCTGCTCGGCCGCGTTGGGGAACACGGCCCGATGGCGTAGGCCGGTTCGCATCAGCGGCAGTCCGCAGTCCCGCAACGCCTCCACCGCCCTCAGCACCGCCGGCGCCTCGACGCCCATGCGCCGGAAGGGCGCCTGGTTGAGCACGATCACCCCCGGCTTGCCGATGTGCGCCAGCAGATCCACCGAATTGCGCAGGGCGTTCAGGTCGAAGGCGTTCGGCCGGGTGACCAGCACGCACAGGTCCGCCAGCCGCACGGCCTGCAGCACGTCGCTCTCGGGCGTCGCCGGGGTGTCGATCACCATCAGCTCCACCCGCGCGTTGGCCGCGGCCGACCACAGGGGAAAGATCTTGCCCGCCGTGGTCTCGACCACGGCCGGGCCGTCGCGCCGCCGCGCCTTGGCCCAGGCGCTGGCCGAATGCTGGGAGTCCAGATCCGCCACCACGGTCTTCAGGCCCGCCGAATGGGCGGCCACCGCCAGGTTCACCGACAGGGTGGTTTTGCCCACGCCGCCCTTGCGCGAAATCACCGCCAGGGTCTGCATCACGCCCTCCACGGATCGCGCGCGCACCCTGCGTCCCAACCCGGGGCGAGGGCGACCTCAACGCGACCCTGTTGTGCCAATCTGCGCACGACTTCTGTCCCCGCGACGGCGAAATCGCGCCGCTTCAGGCCTCGTCGTGCAGGAATCCGGCCAAGCACGCCTCGACGCGCCCCAATCCAGCCGGATGGCCCAACAAACCGACGCTTTTTGATCTGGATCAAAGCTTCCGGGGCCGCTGCGTCGAATGCCATCGCCGCGAGGGGATTCCGAGTGAAAAAAACCTATACGCTGTACCTCCTGAATGGGGACGGCGCGCGGTGCGGCTTCGAGCCGGCCATGTGCGACACCGACGCCGAGGCCATCGGCCGCGCCCGCGAGCTGCTCGACGGCGACCCGGCGCTGTCGGGCGTCGAGATCTGCTTCGGCGACCAGACGCTGTTCCGCGTCCACCGCGCGCGTCCCACGGGGTGGGAGTAGGCGCGGGCCCTTTCCGCTCATCCCCTGTCGGGCTTGTCCCGGCGGGACCGCGCGGACCCAGGCTCTTTTCGGACAGCGGCCGCGCCTTGCGACGCCTCGTCGAGCCGCGCCTGAAGGACCGCTCTTGCGTTCTTGCGCTCTATCTGCTCGCGAAGGCGGTCGAGCCGCCGCGTCAGTTCCGCGCGCAGTTCCCGGCTGCGATTTTTCGCGTCCGTCTCCACGGCTTCGGAAGGCGGTTCGGCCGGGGGCGACAGCCGCCGCGCCAGGTCCGCGACGCGCAGATAGGCCTGGGCCGCGTCGGGCCGCCGCGCGGCCAGCGCCCGCGCCGCCTGGGCCAGGGCGTCCCGGACCAGCGCCGCCGGATCGGCGTCGACCTCCTCGTCCTCCGCCCAGACTGGCTCTGGCGCCTCGGCCCCGCCGCGCGTTGCGTCGGGACCCGTGATCCGGGGCGGCGGGAGGCCCACGTGGGGATAGGGCTCGATCTCTCGCCGCGAGGCCCAGGCCAGCTTGGTCCAGCCGTGCAGGGAGGCGCGCTTGTAGATCGAGTCGACGGTGACCCCGAAGCGCCGCGCCAGAGCGCCGGCCGAGGCGCCCCGCAGATAGTCGGACCGGATCAGCTCCCAGGTCTCGTGGCTCGTGCGGGTGTAGGGCGCGCGCTTGAGGTTCTGTTCCATGACCGCCAGCTTAAGCCCGCCCAGCCGGGCGGGGATAAAGTCGGGCGCCCGCCCGCCGATGTCAGGCTGTCAGGTCAGAAAGTCAGGGGTTGTGGGCGGGGCTGGGGCGATGGCGGCCGACAGAAAACGGGCGGACCGTTTCCGGTCCGCCTGCTTAAATGTAGAACCCAAACTTGTCATCCCGGCCGAAGCGGCCGGTGGCCGCGTAGCGCCGGGACCCAGAACGCCGATGGGCCGCGCCCTGAGTCCCGGATAGCCGCTGGCGCGGCTTCCGGGATGACAGGCTAGGTTGCCTCCGCCCCTTAGCGGCGGGGGCGGCTGCTGCGGCGGGGGCCGCGATCGCCACGGTCTTCGCGTTCGCCGCGATCCTCGCGGGGCTGGTCGTCCGGATCGCCGCCGGCGGCGATGCGGGCGGCTTCACGCTCGGCGCGTTCGGCCTCGATCTTGGCCGACAGATCCTCGCCGGTCTCCTGGTCCACGACCTTCATGGAGAGC
>Ga0299912_10001974_pt1 | contig 16739 bp, 14 predicted proteins | sample RVTome_2_FD_207667 | JGI IMG/M metagenome (GOLD analysis project Ga0299912, IMG submission 207667) | Soil microbial communities from uranium-contaminated site in the Upper Colorado River Basin, Wyoming, United States - RVT95D214 (version 2) ... | reverse complement strand
CGCGGATCAAGTCCGCGCATGACTCCATTTGTTTGATGTGATTGTGCAAACAACCCGCAATGGTATACATCAAAAATTAAACTGGACAGCCGTGGGTCAAGCCCGCGCATGACTGCTTTTTATCGCATTGCCCCGATATAATCATTGATAATTTTTCCCAAATATGCTATATATTCCTAACTCGGATTGCAAGGCAAGATCGCGCGGGCGGTGAAGGCTGTGGCGCTTGGGTACGCCGTGCGGTTTTGACGCTGATTGGGGCGTCGTATTGGGGGCAGGGGTTTGGAGGAAAGGGCTGCATACATGAATAACCACCCCTTGAAAATAAAGGATAATTTGGCTTCGTTCCGTCACTTTTTTTATGGTTTGGGTTCACACAAGCTTAGCCGATGCGTCGGTATGCTTGAGCGATCACGTCTTATGACCCTCCCTTTAAGACCCTTGACTTTAGTGGGGCAATTATGGGACGATCACCTCAATCGGCGCCCATTTGGGGCCGACGAGGGCGCGCAAGCGCTCGAAAATCCGGCCTGGAACGGCGGATTTTGCCCAAACAGGGGCGTTGCTAAGGACTTATGGGGAAAACCCGTCACGTCTTTGCCGCAATTGTAGGGCAGTACTGTAGGGTCCATTGCTTCAAAAGGAGGATGACCGGATGACCGAGATCGTATGGGCGCTTGTCGTAAGCAGCGCGTTTTTGATCGCCGTATTGGCTTTCCTCCCCGCAAAGCAAGTTGGTCTGCGTCCGGTTCGGGTGCGTCGCGAACGCGCGCCTCGCTCCAATCGCTGAGTGACGGCCCTGCATCACCGCATCACGTGAAGTGGCCTTGAGTAGGCATTTTGCAGATTTGGGAGTTGAACGCACCATGAGCAGCACCGCGAATATCACCACCGGCAACATCCCCGCGCTTTCCTCCGAAGGCAGCCTCGCCCAGTATTTGAAAGAAGCGTGGACGTATCCGGTGTTGAAGCCGGAGGAAGAGCTCCGTCTGGCCGAGCGCTGGCGCGACCATGAAGACGTCGAAGCCGCGCACAAGCTGGTCACCAGCCATCTGCGTTTGGTGGTCAAAATCGCCATGGGCTATAAAGGCTACGGATTGCCGGTTTCGGATTTGATTTCCGAAGGCAACATCGGCCTGATGAAAGCGGTCAAGAAATTCGAGCCCGAACGCGGCTTTCGTCTTTCCACCTACGCGATGTGGTGGATCAAGGCGGCGATCACGGAATACGTTTTGCGCTCGTGGTCGTTGGTTAAAATGGGCACCGTGGCGGCGCAAAAGAAACTGTTTTTCAGCCTGCGCCGGCATAAACAACGGTTGGGCATTGGCGACGTTCACGATCTGACGCCGCAGCAGGCGAAGCTGTTGTCCAGCGATCTGCACATTTCCGAAGACGAAATCGTCCAGATGAACCGCCGCTTGGCGACCCGGGATATGAGCCTCAACGCCCCGGTGGGCAGCGACGAAGGCTCGACCATGGAATTCCAAGACCAGTTGGTCGATGAAGGCGCGTCGCCCGAAGAGATGCTGTCGTCGGGCGAAGAAAGCAGCCTGCACCACACGGTGTTGCAGAGCGCCATCGCCGAACTGGACGACCGCGATCGCCACATCTTCACCGAGCGCCGCTTGAAGGACAATCCGGTGACGCTGGAAGAATTGGGCGAACATTACGGCATTTCCCGCGAACGGGTGCGTCAGTTGGAAGTGCGCGCCTTTGAACGGGTGCAGTCTTTCGTCACCGCCGCCCTCGCCAAACGCGAACAGGCCGCCGATGACGCCGTGGATGCCGCTCTGGAAACCGATGCCGCGTTTATCGCATAACCTTGAGCGCGGGCGCGCGGGGCGGGATCACTGAACCATGTCCAAACCGTGCCCGCCCTTGGTTCTGTTTTGCGATTTCGGACTGCCCTACACCGGGCAGATGAAAGCGCGTTTGGGCTGCGCCGCGCCCGATCATCCCATTGTCGATCTGTTCCATGACGTTCCGCCGTACGATGTGCGGGCGGGGTCGGTGCTGTTGGCGGCGTTTGCCGCCGATTTCCCGCCAGGCAGCGTGTTCGTGTGTGTGGTCGATCCCGGCGTCGGCACGGATGCGCGCAGGCCCGGCGCGGTGTTCGCAGGCGGGCGTTGGTTCGTCGGCCCGCTGAACGGCTTGTTCGAACATACCCTGCGCCGCTGGCCCGATGACGCCAAAGCCTACGAGATCGTGTGGCGGCCCGAACATCTTAGCGCAAGCTTTCATGGCCGCGATCTGTTCGCGCCCATCGCCGCCGAAATCGCGACGGGCAAGCTCGGCGGACTTCGCCCGTTGGCTCTGCACGATGTGCGCCATGGGCACTTTCCCGATAATGTCGAAGCAGTGATCTATGGCGACGGTTTCGGCAATTTGATGACCGGCGTGCAGGCCGCGCACTTAGGCGCAAACGATACCTTGGCGGTGGCGGGGCGCACGCTGGCCCGGTTTAGGACCTTCGCCGAGGGCGAATCGGGGTCACTGTTTTGTTATGAAAATGCGGTGGGGTTGATGGAAATCGCTGCGAACCGGGCGAATGCCCGCAATATTCTGGCGATCAGCCTCGGAACGCCGGTAAAAATCATTAGGATGTGATCGCCATCACTTCCAAATCTATAAAGATATGCGGTAAGATTTCGGCGGCCCGCTGACTTGGCGTTTCGATGGGCGTCGAAGCTCCATTAACCATACAATTGTGTAACGGGGAATATATGTCACTGTCGGTAAAATTCTGGGGCGTGCGGGGTAGCATCGCTTGTCCTTCTCCCAACCATATTAAATATGGCGGCAATACCAGTTGCATTGAAGTGACGGCCAATGGCCATCGCCTGATTTTGGATGCGGGTACGGGCATTCGTGGTTTGGGTCAGACGTATATGAAAGACGACGTCGCCAATATTCACATTTTTCTGACGCATACCCACTGGGATCACATCAACGGCTTTCCGTTTTTTGTCCCTGCTTACGACCCGCGCCGTTCCGTTCACATTATGGCGGGCCACCTGCGCGGAAAAGATGGCATTCAAAATGTGCTCGCGGCGCAGATGGACAACCCCATGTTTCCGGTGCCGCTGTCGGCGATGCAGGCGAAAATGCGGTTCGATGATTTCGAAGCCGGTTCGGAGTTCGATGTGTATGAGGACGTGCACGTGCGTACCGCGCCGCTTAATCACCCCAATGGCGCGACGGCCTATCGCATCGAACATGGCGGTCACTCGATTTGCTACGTCACCGATACCGAGCACGTCCCCGGTAAGATGGATCAAAACATCCTTAAGCTGATCGAAGGCGCGGATTTGGTGATTTACGACAGCACCTACACCGAAGCCGAATTTCCTTCCAAAATCGGCTGGGGCCATTCGACGTGGAACGAAGGCGTCAAGCTGTGCCGCGCCGCAGGGGTGAAATCCATGGCCATTTTCCACCACGACCCGGAACACGAAGATCTGTTCATGGATAAGCTGGGCGAAGAAGCCAAAGCGGTGTGGGACGGCACCTTCGTTGCGCGCGAGGGCATGGTGCTCACGTATGGGGATTGATGGGGTTTTTGTTCAATTTAACGCATAAAAAAACCGCCCACCGAGAGCATCGGGAGAGGCGGTTTTTTGTAAGTGGAGTTTGTCGCCGTTATTGTGCGGGTGCGGGGGCTGGCGCGGGCGCAGTTTCAGCAGGCGCGGATTCCTCTGTGGGGGCAGCAGGTTCTGAGGGCGCCGTTTCGGGCGTATTCTGCGGCGCGGCGCCGTCTTGCTGCCCCGTACCCGTGGCGGCGTCGACCTTGTCTTGAATGGCTTGGCGTTTGGCTTCGTCTTCTTCGCGGCGCTTGCGTTCTTCTGCGGCCAGACGCTCTTCCAGCAGCACGTTTTGGAAATCATCTTTGTCGAACTTGCCCATTTGCACCAAGCGGATCACCACGCGGCGGTTTTTGGCTTGGTTCACCGGGATCGCAGCGCCGAATTGGTCGCGGTTGGGAACCTTGGGGTGGGAGTCGGCCAACCCGATGGCTTTCAATTGGAAGGGATGCACGCTTTCGCTGTTCATGAAGCGCACCACCGCCGCAGCGCGGTCTGCCGACAATTCCCAGTTGGAAGGGAACTTGGGCGTGGAAATAGGGTCGTCGTCGGTGTGGCCTTCGACCTCGATGTAGAAGTATTTGAACTTCTCATCGATCAAAAGGCCGGACCACGATTTCAAAAGCGGAAAGGCCGCTTCGATGATTTCTGCGGTGCCCGGTTTGAAAAAGGAAGTTGAAGCCATCTCGATGGTGATGCCGCGTTCGTCCTTTTGGACTTCGACCACTTGCTCCATGCTCATTTCGAAAGCGGCAGCTTCGATTTCGGTTTTAAGTTCCTGGGAAGTGGAAACGGATTTTTCTGCGCCCATGCCGATTTCGTTTTTAATGCCGGCCATTACGGCTTCGAACATCGGCAGATCGATCTTGGAAAACGATACCAACATCACGAAGAACGCCATCAAAAGCGTGATGGCGTCGGCATATGTGACCAGCCATTCTTCTTCTTCGGGTTCTTCGGTAATTGGGGGGGGCGGCACGATCCTGGCTCCGGTTGTTATTTTTTGCGCGCGGTGTCGATGTTGAAGTGGATCGCGGGGTCTAGGTAGCTGTTCATTTTATCTTGGATATAACGCGGGCTTTTGCGGTCCGCCATCAAGATCAAGCCTTCGGCCACCAGGTAATTGCGAAAGCGCACGATCTGTTCGCGCTGCATGATTTTACTGGCGGCGGGCAAATAGATAAGACGCGCAAACAGCACGCCATAAAGGGTGGTGAGCAATGCGACCGCGAGACCCGGCCCCAACTGGGTCGGGTCTTCGCCCATCTTGGACAACATAATGACCAGACCGACCAGGGTGCCGATCATGCCGAAGGCGGGCGAGGTCGAGGCCATCGATTTGAGGATGTTGACCTGCACGGTATTGCGCCCGAACGAGGTTTCGATCAGGTTGGTCATGATATCGCGCACTTCTTCGCCGGTGTAGCCGCTCGATACCATTTCCACGCCGAACATGAGGAATTTGTCGCCCTTGGCGGCCTTCGTAGCTTCTGATTCCAGAGCGGGCGGGCCGCCTTTTTGCACGATGTAGGCCCAGCGGATCATGCGCCCCACTTCGGCCTTGAGGATGTCGCGGCCGACTTTGGGGGTGTAGAGGATGCGCAAGATGAGCTTGAGCGACAAGATCACGTAGCGGGGTTCGTAAGAAACGAAGGTCGCCGCCAGGGTGCCGAATACCACCATGATAAAACTGGAAAGGCTGACGAAGATGGTGAAATCGGTGGTTTCAATGAAGATCGAACCGACAAATAGGCCAAACGCAACCAAAATTGCGAATATGGTGGCGAATGAAAGTTGCATCTGGCGGTTCCCCCTAGCCTTGGATAACCCAAGGCCCCCCATTAAATGCGGTGCGCGACAATGGCGACGCATTTAGTGGATTATCGATATTTAGCCCCGAAACGCGCGAATCGCACGTTCCAAATTAATCATAGCCAATGTTTGCGCCGTAAGGAAAGCTGCATGAAAGGGTTGTATGCGTTCATCAAGGGCCGCTCAGCGCTCACGGAAAGCTTCATCTTTCAGTTTCAACACCGGTTTGATCAAATAATCCATGACCGTTTTCTGTCCGGTATGGATGTCCACCGTGGCTTCCATGCCGGGCATGATCGGCAGCATGCCGGGCGTGTCGCCCAGGAAAGTCTTTTCCGGCTGCACCACGACGCGGAAATACGGCATGCCGTCTTCGTCCGTGCTGGTGTCGGCGGCGACTAAGGAAACCACGCCTTCCAGCCCGCCGTAACGGGCGAAGTCATAGGTGGAGATTTTGACCAAGGCGCGTTGGCCTTCGGCGACATAACCGCGGTCGGTGGGGCGCATGCGCGCCTCGATCACCATATTTTCGCCGGTCGGCACCAGTTCCATGATGGGTTCGCCGGGTTTGATCACGTTGCCCACGGCGGTGAAGGCTAAATTGATGATGATGCCGTCAATCGGGCTTTTGATTTCGGCACGCACCCCTTGTTCATTGGCTTTGTTGAGCAGTTCGCGGATGCGGCTGATGGATTGTTCGGTTTTGTTCAGTTCGTCCTGGGCTTCGCGGCGAAAGCGCACTTCGTCTTCGCTAACGCGCTGTTCGGCTTCGGATACGGCGGCGCGCGCGCGCGGGATGGAGGCCTGGATGGACTGTAGTTCGCCCTGCAGGTTTTCGACTTCCGCACCCAGTTGAAGATGGTCAACGCGCGAGGTCAGCCCGCTGGCCAATAGGCCTTCGGAAATCGTGAAGCGTTCACGGGCGAGGTCGAGGTTGTTTTTTACCGCGCGCATGCGGGCTTCAAGTTCCTGCACTTCAAGTTTGCGCTGTTTCACCAGTTCTTCGAGGATCGACAGGCCGGCGGACAATTGGCGCTTGCGGGCGTTGAAGGCTTGCAACTGAGCGTTGGTTTCTTCGGGGGAGCGCTCCAGCACCTCAGGGGGAAAGGCCGGCATTTCAGTGCCGTTGGCTTCCGCTTCCAGGCGTGCGCGGGTCAGCAATTCGGAATCCAAGCGCACCTGCAATTCTTGGATATTCGCGCCGCTGGAGCCTAAGTCCAATTGCATCAAGGTCTGTCCGGCGCGCACCACGTCGCCTTCTTTGATGTTCAGGGTTTGAATGATGCCGCCTTCCAAGTGCTGGATGACTTTGGTGTTGCCGAGCGGAATGACTTCGCCGGGCGCAACCGCAACTTCGTCCAGCTTGGCGAAGTTCGACCAGATAAAGCCAAGGACGATCAAGGCCATCACCGGCCATGCCGCGTTCCGCCACGTGGGCACGGGGTGGGAGACCAGCAAAGAGTCCAGCTTGTTGTTCGGGTCAAGCTTGTTGTTCACAGGCGGTGGAAGCGTATTTCTTTGTGCGAATGAACCGAACATGGGTGGGGCTCCTATCCCTTATTCCGCGCTTTTGGGGTGGCGGGTTGTGGGGGTGGAGCGGGACCGCGCGCCAACGGTGCGGGTCGTTGAAGCCGGATGGCGTGCGCCGTTGCTGTTATCGGCCCAGTGTTGAATGGCGGTGGTGGTGGCGGGGCGAAGTTGCGCGCCTATGCGGACGGCTTTATGCGGCGTCGGCGAGGAAGGCGATGCGGCTTTGGCGGCCGCCGTACCGGATGTCGCGGTCTTTGACGGCGCCGAGCGCAAACTCGGTCGTGCCGGGCCGCTGATGCTGGGCAGGGCAGCGGGTTTATTCTCCATGCCTGCGCCGCTGGGCGGCACGGCGGTCGGTTTTGTTGTGGCGGGCAGCGCGCTGGGCGGCGTTGCGGATGCGGTCGTGCGCAATTGCGCGCCGACCTTGGCGGGCTTTTTGGGCAGCGGCTGCAAAGCGGGCTTGGCCGGTTTTGCGGTGCGCAAAGCCGCTGCGACTTTGGCCTGAACGCCGGTCTGAACGCCAGGCTTCACGCCAGCTTGGGCGCTCGCCATCGGTTGCGGGGCAGGGGCCATGGCAGGTTTGACGGTGATGGGGGCCGCGTGAGCCGTTGCCGGAATGCCCGCGCTCGGCTTGGGCGCGCCGCCGCCGGGTCCGCCGCCGGGGCCTTTGCCGGGGCCGGGTTTGGGGCCGTCATCCTTGGGCGGAGGAGCCTTGCCGCCGAACAGGCGCGGCAGAATTTCACGCGCGGGACCGGCCAGCGCAAGTTTGCCGCGATCCAACGCATATAAGAAGTCGCACGCAGAAAGCAGCGTGGGGCTGTGGCTCACCATGATTACGGTGCGCGTTTTGGCGATGGTCATCAGGGTATCTTTGAGTTCGTGCTCCGCATGACGGTCGAGGCTTGATGAGGGTTCGTCCAACAGCACTACTGGCGGGTCGCCCACCAGGGCGCGGGCGACGGCGATGCGCTGGCGCTGGCCGCCCGATAGGCGCGAACCCGCTTCGCCGATTTCTGTGGCGTAGCCGTCCGGCAGATCGATGATGAAGTGATGCACGCCGGCTTCGGTCGCCGCTTTGATGATTTCTTCGTCGGTGGCGTGGGGTTGGCGCGAGGTGATGTTGTCGCGCACCGTGCCGGCGAACAGCACGCTTTCCTGCGGCACGTAGCCCAGCCAGTCGGCCAGTTCCGAGCGCGTGAACTGCGCGATATCCGCACCGTCCAGCAGCACGCGGCCCTTTTGCGGCTGATAGAGGCCCTGAAGAATTTTCAGCAGCGTGGTCTTGCCCGAACCGTTGCGGCCGACCAGCGCATGGACGCCGCCGGGATCGATTTCCAACGAAATGCCGGAGACCACCGGCGCTTGACCCTCGCCATAAGCGAACACAACGTTTTCCACCGTCAGCTTGCCCTTGGGCTTTTTCAGTTGCACTTCGCTTTCTTCGCGTTCCGCCGATGAAGCGAATACGCCGCCCAAGCGTTCGGCGGATTGAACGAACCCGGAATAGATGCGCCATGTGCCGACCAACTGATTGAGCGGACCCATGATGCGCCCCGATAGCATGTTGGTGGCGATCAGCGCGCCGATGGTCAGTTGCTGGTCGATGATCGCCAGCGCGCCGACGGTGGTCAAAAGCAGACTGGTGATCAGGCTGAGCGACGCGCCCAAATTGGAAAAACCATCGGTTTTGGAGCCGCGCATGATGGCGTTTTCGATGTTTTGCGCGTGTTTTTCTTCCCACACCGGCTCCATCGAGCGGTCCAGCGCCAAGGCTTTGATGGTGGTGCGTCCGGCGATCATTTCGGCGATCAGGCTGTCGCGGGTTTGCGTGGACTGGCGTTCCTGGCCGCTGGCGTCGCCCATGATGTTGGCCGAACGCCATGCGATGAACATGAATATGGGCAGCATTACCAGCAATACCCAGGCGACGGGCGCGGCGATGACAAAGATCAAAATCAAGAACAAAAAGGCGAACGGCAGATCGGCGACCAGCAGGGCGGTGGAACCCGAAAGGGTGTTGCGGATCATATCGACGTCGCGAAACAGCGACGACCAGTGCGCCGAAGGCTGGCTTTCCAGATTTTGCAGCGGCAGGCGCATCAATTTACGGAACAGGCGGCGGCCCAGCTCCACATCGACGCGCAGCGCCACGGTTTGCAGGATGCGCGCGCGCGATTGGCGCAGCACATAATCGAACACCAGCACCAAAAACATGCCGACGACCAACCCTTGAAGCGTGCTTATGCCCGCATTATTCACCACCCGGTTGTAAACTTGCATGGTGAATACAGGCACCGCCAACGCCAGAAGGTTGACGAAAAAAGACATCGCCACGACTTCACGGAAGACGGGGGTCATGGGCCTGAGGAAGGGTCTCAGCCAACCACTCGCCGATGTTTCGGATGAACCGAACAAGCCTTATTCTCCACTCAACACTTTGTAATTAAAGCCTCTTTTTGGGCTTTTCGGTCAGGGATGACGGTCGAAACCGGATGCAATAAACCCTGCTTATCATCATAGAATCGAGTTAATGGAAGGTGAAGAAATATGTTCGATTCGCTGTTTTTTTTCATTTGATTCCAAGGGGTTCCGACAGCCTTTTCACCTTATAATTTGGGGCCGGTAGGGGCTTTGCGCAACCCTAGCAAATGGTCAATGAAAAAATAGGCAATCTGGAAAAAAATAGGTTTTGCCTTGACCGGTAGCGCCTGTAACTTGTCTATTAAGATCAAGGCAATCGGGGCGGCAGAAGGGGCTAAGCTCGCTGATGAAGCGGTTTTTCAAAAAAGCGTTCAGTTTCGACCGGTTGCTGGGTTTTGCCTTATTGGTGGGGCTGATCGCGCTTTCCCGCCTGGACCCTTACCCGGTTCAGTTCCTGCGCGAAAAAAGTTTCGACATCTATCAGCAGATCAAGCCGCGCCAGCTTCCCGCTCAGGAAGACCGGCTGGTCACCATCATCGACATCGACGAACGCAGCCTCAAGGAAGTCGGGCAGTGGCCGTGGTCGCGCAAAACCTTGGCGCAACTGGTGGTCAATCTGCACAACCTAGGCATCGGCTCGACCGCATTCGACATCGTGTTCGCCGAACCGGACCGGATGAATCCGCTCGGCGTGGTCAATTCCCTGGCGGGTCTTGATGAAGACGTGCGCCAGAAAATTCTCAGCTTAGAAAGCAACGATGAACTGCTGGCCAGCATCATCGCCCAGGCCAATGTGGTTTTGGGCCAAGCGGGTTATTGGGATCAGTTGCCCAACGATGCGGGCGAACCGTTTAAAAAATCGGTGGCGGTGCGTAAACTTAGCGCCGATACGCCCGATCCGACGGCGTTTCTCAATAACATTCCGACCCTGATCCGCAACCTGCCGGTGTTGGAAAAGAACGCCAAGGGCATTGGCATGTTCTCTCTTAACCCATCGCTCGACGGCATCATCCGTGAAGTGCCGATGATTTCCAAACATGGGGGCAATCTTTATCCGGCTCTTTCCGTCGAAGCGATCCGCGTCGGTTTCCAGGTGCCGACCCTGATGGCCGAAGTCAGTCCGACCGGCATTGCGGGCATCGGCGTGGCGCCGAAAAGCAAGGTCAAGCCGAAGGGGCTGAAAATCCCCACGGATGAATTCGGCATGGTGCGCCCGTATTTCGCGCCGCACGATATGTCGCTGTATGTTTCCGCCGCCGACGTGTTGAGCGGCAAGGTGGACCCCGCCAGGATCGCGGGCAAGATCGGTTTTGTCGGCACTTCTGCGGTGGGGCTGTTGGATATTCGTTCGACGCCCATTGATTCTTTGATTCCCGGGGTCGAAGTCCACGCCCAAATCGTCGAAAACGCGCTGGCCATCGATCGCGCCCAAGGCGCCGTGGTGGCGGCGGAACTGTTCCTTGCGCGCCCGCTTCAGGTCAAGGGCGTGGAAATCGTGTTGGTCGCGTTGGGCGGCTTGCTGATGATCGTGTTGGTGCCGATGTTGGGCGCATCGCGGTCGTTGATGGTGTTCGTTTTGCTGGCGGGCGGCGCGGCAGGCTCATCTTGGTATATGTTTTCCGAAAACCGGGTGTTGCTCGATGCGACCTTTGCGGTGGTGTCCACCTTCTTGCTCTATTCGACGCTGACGTATTTGAACTTCTCGCGCGAAGAAGCGGCCAAGCGCCAGACCCGCGAAGCGTTCTCCAAATATCTGTCGCCCGATATGGTCAACGTGGTTGCGGAAAACCCCGACCAGTTGAAGCTGGGCGGGCAAAAGCGCGACATGACGTTGCTGTTTTGCGACGTGCGCGGCTTCACCACCATTTCCGAACAGTTCGACGCCGAGGGCCTGACCAAGCTGATCAACAAACTGCTCACCCCGCTGACCAACGTCATCTTGGCGCGTAAGGGCACGGTCGATAAATACATGGGCGACTGCATCATGGCGTTTTGGAATGCGCCGTTGGACGATGCGGAACACGCTAAACACGCCTGCCTTTCCGCCTTGGCGATGCTCGAAGAAATGCAGCCCTTGAATGACCGCCTGGAACAGGAAGCCATCGAGGAAGGGCGCAAGCACATACCGCTGAAAGTCGGCGTCGGCCTCAACTCCGGCGAATGCGTCGTCGGCAACATGGGCTCCGACCAGCGTTTCGACTATTCGGTGTTGGGCGATACCGTGAACTTGGCCAGCCGCCTGGAAGGGCAGAGCAAGCCTTATGGCGTGCGCATCGTGATCGGCGAAACGACGGCCAAGGCCGCGCCCGGCATGGCGGTCATCGAGCTCGATCTGATCAAGGTCAAAGGCAAGACCCAGGCGGTGCGCATCTTCTCGCTGCTGGGCGACGAAACCGTGGCTCAGGAACCGAGTTTTATCGCTTTTAAGGCCACGGTCGACGAAATGCTGCGTCTCTATCGTGCGCAAGATTGGTCTGCGGCCAGAACCGCCAACGCCCAGGCCCGCGAAATGGGCAAGGTTTACGACATCGACCACTTCTTCGATCTCTACGACGAACGCATCGACGAATACCAGGCCAACCCGCCCGGCGCGGAGTGGGACGGCGTGTTCACGGCGACGAGTAAGTAAATCATCCGGCAGTCGTCATTGGGTCGTCATGGCGAGACGCGTCGCGGCGAAGCAATCTAGGCCTAGGCCGCATAACGTGGACACGACGCACCATTATCTTTGGATTTTTTGTGACGCTAACGCGTGAAAGACGTCGAGGGTGGTGGGGCTTGTCCGAAAAGGCAATATCTTCCCGTTATTTTACAACCTATAGGCAATTCTTGCCGTATGTGATCCGCGATATTCGGTCTATGTCGTTACCTCGTATTTAGATTTTGAGGTGTGGGGTGACATGAGCCTCATGGCACGCATGTTGCATTATATTGGGTTGTTTCGTGCCGCACGTGCACGCTTAAAAGGAGCAGGTTCATGGAGATATCGCCTTCCACCTACGCGGGCGCTTATAATGCGGAAGCCCAAATAGAAAAACAGGGGTCAGGAGATATTGGCTTTGACACAACACGAGAGGCTGCGACGAATACGACCAAATCTCAGCCCGACAATAGCATCACGGGTTTGACGTCTTCGCGGATTGCTGATGATGCTATTGGGGCGGTCATTCAGCAGAGCCAAGAAGTCGGCGTAGAAGCCACGCGCGAACTGACACAGTTTGAAAAGCTTAACTTTGTCAGCGAAAGTGATCGTAAGCTGTTGAGCGCCATGACAGGTCTAAACGTCGATCATATCGGCAGGTTCACCGACAATAATGGCAACCCGGCATTCCCTGAAGATCTGACACAACATACACTGCGTACTTTTCTCATGAACCTACATGGGGCGCGCAAAAGCGGATCACCCGATGCCATTGCTGGTGAAAACATTACGGAAGCCGAGTTTTTGAAACTCATGGATCGGTCGCGCGCCGTTGTTGCGTCCATGGGCGAGAAATTTAACGATGAGTATCTGGTCAAGGGGCTGGAGTATATTAGAGGCTTGGGATGAACTTGTAGCCTAAAACTCGGTGACACAACACGAATTATCACCAGCCCCCAAATAACCAGACACCAAAAAACTCACTCCATCGCCCACGGATTAAAGGTTTTCACTCCGGTGGGGGCGAAGTCCGCGACGTTGCGGGTGGCGACGCTTAGGCCGTGAACAAAGGCGGTGGCGGCGATCAGGGCGTCGCGTTCCGCGCGCGGGTCCGGCACATGCAAAGCGGCGCAGCGGCGGGCGACCTCGGCATCAATGGGCAGGATGCGTCCGGCGAATTGGGCCAGCACTTGCCCTTCCAGCCAGCCGCGCAGCATCGCGCCTTGGCTTGGATCGCGGCGTTCGACGCGCAGCACGCCAAGCTCCAATTCCAAAACCGTGATAGCGGAAAGATAAAAGTTGCTCAGAGCCTGGGTGGATGCCCATTGGCGCACTTGCGGCGCGGCGCGTTCCGGCCTTCGCAGTTCGGAGACGACGTTGGTGTCGAGCAGGAACATCAGTCCAAATCCGCCGCGCGGTGAAGGCCGTTAACCCGTGGCGGTTCAAAGTCGAAATCCCCGCCTTCGGTTTGCGCCAAAGCTTCCGCCAGGGTGGGCTGCCGCCCGGCCAATTTTTCATAATCTTCGATGGTCAGCAGCACATGGGCGGGACGGCCCCGGTCGGTGATGAAAACCGGGCCTTGGCGGGCGGCTTTTTTGGCCTCGCTGGCGTGCTGGTTGAACTCGCGGCTGGTCAGGGTGGTGTCGCTCATGGGCGGACTCCAAACGCAATGTAGAAACGTAACTACAATTCTAGTCGTCTAGGGTCATTCTGTAAAGAGGGCCGCCCTGTAAAGAACGGGTTTGTTTATCCTGATGACGCCGACCATTTATTCATTCTGAAATTAACGCGGAGCGGGGGGCGTCGCCACCGCCCTGGTCTTTATCTCTCGTCGCCTTCGGCCAACACGCCGATATCGCGGCCACCGTAAAGAATGCGCAGAACCGTGACCGTATCCGCGTCAACGAGCATCGCGAGCGTAGCTCGACGTTCGAAGCCGACGATCCGAAGCCCCGGGAATAAATCATCCCGCCGGGTTCCCCGTTCCGGGAAATCGGTGAACCCGCGGCAATATGCCTCGATCCGCTCGACATAGGCCATGGCGCGCGCATCACCCGCGCGTTCCGCAATATAAAGATAGAGTTCCTTGAGATCGTCGCGGGCTTCCGGCGTGAACGAGACCTTATGCGTCACGCCGTTGTCCTTTGCCGCGTGCTGCATGAAGGGCGCGCACATCGCCGAAGGCCTGTTCCGCAGGAATCGAACGGGACGGGTCAGCCTGAGTCGCGGCCGCGATCGGCACGACCTCTTCGCGTAGCCAGCGCTCAACGGCGACGTCACGCTCTTGCAAGGCGCGAAGGCCGGCGCGGATCACCTCGCTGACGCTCGCATAAGAACCGGAGTCGACAAGTCCGTCGATATAGCTCGCCTGTTCTTCGGGCAAACTGATGGTGCGTTTTTGAGAAGCCGCCATGGGAAAATGCCTTCCGTTTGATGCTCTGCATCATGGTATGATAAATTCATACCGTATTCCAGCGGTTTTTCTTCATGCCTTTTGAACGGCTATTCGATCAGCGCAATGGGCACAGCGCCCAAATACACATGTTCACGCAGTGCAGCGCCGGTCGCGCCATCGCTTTCGCCGATCAGACGGGGCGCTTCATTGTTTATTTGTCCTTCATCACCCACACCCCGTTCCAATCCTTGGGGTCTTCGGTTTTGAGGTGTTCGCAGCGCTCGATGTAGGTTTCCGAAAGCGCGTCCTTGGGGTTGGCTTTCAGCACGTCGCGGAACGATTTGATGGCCTTGTCCCAATTTCCGGCGGTGTAGTTCTTGCGCCCTTCGGTGAAATAATTCACCCCGTCCATCAGGTTGGGGAAGGTCTCGTCGGTGTGATAGTCGAGCACTTCGAAAACGCGCACCGGTTTGGTTTTGCCCTTGACGACCACGTCGTCGACGTCGCGCATGCGGTAGGTGCCTTTGAGCCGCTTGTGGGTGAATTCGGAAATCAGCAAATGCGCGTGATATTGTTTGCACGCACTTTCCAGGCGTGCGGCCAAGTTCACGCCGTCGCCGATCATGGTGTAGTCCATGCGCTTCGGGCTGCCGATGTTGCCCGACACCACGTTGTCGGTGTTGAGGCCTAAACCGTGGTCGATGGTCATCAGGCCCTTGGCGGCGCGGATTTTGTTCCAATCGGCCAAGCTGGTGAGCATCTTGATGGCGGCGCGCATGGCGCGGTCTTCATCGTCCGAATGGGCGACGGGGATGCCGAACGCCGCCATGATGGCGTCGCCGATGAATTTATCGAGCATGCCGCCTTCTTCGGTGATGCAATCGACCATGATGGTGAAGTATTCATTGAGCAGCGCAACGGTGCCTTGCGGCCCCAGCGCTTCGGTGATGGTGGTGAAGCTGCGCACGTCGGAAAACAGCACCGTGGCGTCGGCGGAGCGCCCGCCCAAAAATTCGTCGCTGTTGCCCGCCGACATCAACTGATCGGCCAGCCCTGGGTCCATATAGCGGCTCATGGTGGATTTCATGCGTTTTTCCGAAGAAATATCTTCGATCATCACCATCGAGCCGAGTTTTTTGCCTTCGGTGGAAATCAGCGGCAGCACGGTGACGTTGGCCGAGGTCGCCTCGTCGCCGAACGCCATCTCCGCGTCCATCGAAATGTCGACCACTTGGGTTTCGTCGACCTTTTTGATTTTATCCATCACCCAGGCATTTTTGTCGGTGAAGAATTCTTCCGCCGTTTTGCCGATCACGTCGAAGGCGGTTTCCAGCTTCATGATGCTTACGCCCGAACGGTTGCAGGTGACGATCTTGCCGTCTTCGTCGGTCGTCACCACCGCGTTCGACATACTTTCCAGCATGCTTTCGTTGTAGTTCTTCATGTTTTGGACGTCGTTGAACAGCTTGGCGTTTTCCAGGCCGATGGAAATCTGCGCGGTGAACGCCTTCAAGCGCTGTTCGTCTTCGTCGGAGAACGGCCCGCCCTTTTTGTTGAGCACCTGGGTGACGCCGATGACCTTGCCGTTTTTGTTCGCCACCGGAGTACACAGGATGGAGCGGGTGAAGAATCCGGTCTTTTTGTCGAAGCCCGGATTGAAGCGCAAATCGGCGTAGGCATAAGGAATGTTGATCGACTTGCCCGACGTGAACACGGTTCCCGCGATGCCTAAATGGTTGGGAAAGCGGATCACCGCCGCGTCCAGCCCGGCGCCGACCATCGACCACAGTTCCTTGGTTTTTTCGTCGTTCAAAAACAGGGTCGAGCGTTCGGCATTGAGCATGCGCGTTGCTTCGCCCATGACCTTGGCCAGCAAGGCGTTGAGGTTGATTTCGGAGGTGACGTCGGAAACGATGTCGAGAAATTCCATTTCCTGACTGCGTTTGCGCTGCATGCGCTCGACGAATTCGGTGCTTTGCAGCGCCACCGCCGCCTGGGTGGCGATGTCTTGCAAAAACTCCAGATCGTCCTTGTTGAATTTGACGTGTTTGCCGCCTTCTTTTTTGTTCAGGGCCTGGACCACGCCGATGACGTTGCCTTTGACGGTTTTGATCGGCGCGCACAGGATGGTGTGGGTTTTGAACCCGGTCTGTTCGTCGATGGATTTGTTGAAGTGCGCGTCCAAATGCGCGTCGTCGATGATGCGCCCGGTGGCGGTGGAAAAGACCCAGCCCGCGATGCCGCTGTCGTTGAGGATGCGGATTTCGCGGATATTCTCGCCTTGCGCCACGCGGGTATACAGCTCGCCGGTTTCGGGATCGTTTAAAAACAAGGATGAACGTTCTGCATTTGTTTCACG
>Ga0299912_10001973_pt1 | contig 16743 bp, 12 predicted proteins | sample RVTome_2_FD_207667 | JGI IMG/M metagenome (GOLD analysis project Ga0299912, IMG submission 207667) | Soil microbial communities from uranium-contaminated site in the Upper Colorado River Basin, Wyoming, United States - RVT95D214 (version 2) ... | reverse complement strand
GGCGTGCCTCGCGCAATGGCGTGCCGGCATCATGAGGGGATGATGAGGAATCGAGTGTAGCAGACGGCCATTGAGTGCAGAGTTCCCTGGCGATCCCCCGGCATGCTCGCCCGTGACAGGCAACACAGTAGAGGACAACCGACAGCCCGAGACTCGATGTACGAGGAAGTCGGGGGGGACCCGTCGTCGCTTTCCGACTCTCTTCCTGACAGGAGGATGCGCACATGAACTGCCCTAACTGCAATACCCTCAACGAACCTGGCAGCCAGTTCTGTATGAAGTGTGGGTATGCACTAGGTGAGGGAGACCCCGCCTCGTCTGCGCGGTCTGGTGCCCGGGGTGCCCTCTGGGTAGCCACCGGGCAAGCCGTGCTGGCGATCCTGGGCTTGTACCTCATCCGCGACATAATGGTGCGGCTGAGTTTTGTGCAGGAGTTGCGCTTTCCAGGGGTGCAAATCACTCCGGCGGAGATTCTATACATCCTCGTTCTCGTGCTCGTCCTGGGGATGATCCTCGTCTACGCCCGGCGCGTGAGCGTGCTGTGGCCGCAGGCCTTCCCTGGCTTCGCGGCCGTGGCGGTGCTCGTCACTGCGGTCTTGTACGTTATTGCCCTTTCGGTTCTGTATGGTCTGCTCAAACCGATCTATGCCGAACTCTTTCTTGACCCAGAGCCCCTGCTTATCACTCAGGTAGTCCTGACCCTGGTTGCGCTGGCGATACTGGCCAGGGCGGCGGTACTTGTCTACAACTCGTTGCCGGCCTGGCTGGACAACTTGCGGCATAGCCTCAATGTGAGTCCGCCGGGGCAAATCAACAGATAGCAGTACCGAGCGACCGTTGGCTCGACACCTGACGAGCTGCCGACTCAACGGCTCATAGCGGGCGTGACACTGTCGAGACGGGCGAACCAGACCCAGCCGCCATCAAGCGGGTTGTTCCCTCTCCTCCTCGGGGACGTAGTTGCTGTGCAAGGAGCGGTGCCGCGACAGCATCATATGGCGGGCCTGATTGGAGCCAGTGCGTAAGGCAGTCCGGAGATGCCCGGGAAGGGCTATGGTCTCTCATCGCCTACCTGCTTAGCGCATTCGGCATGAGGCCCAATGGTCCGCCCCGCCGCGGGTAGCGAGGCTCTACTGCAGATCCCGGATCAAGCTCTTGCGGTGCCATTGTGTGACCCTCAGGTTCGACCATCACGCGGTCGCGTTCGCGGCGGCAGACCGGCAGGTGGCATAGCCGAGACAGACGTACGTTATTCAGGTGATCAAGGAGGGCCATCGGCTCCCGCGTGCGTGCTGTCCCCCTCAAGGATTCACACGCGGGGAAACGTTCACAGTCGATGACACCATGCGAAGGGATGGGCCGCAGGCCGGCACCAAGCGGTGGGAAGGCTGGCCCGTTGCCCCCATAGGAGAGATGGCGTGTATTGCCCTAGCTGCGGTTCACCATACGGTGAGGGTTACCGTTTCTGCATGCGGTGCGGCGCGGCCCTGAAGACCCCGGCTGCGCCAACCGCAACCGAGATCGCGGCTGTTGATGATACGACGCTGATGCCCTCTTCCGTGCCCCCGCGCGAGAAGGTCGTCGCGACGTCGGCAGGGGAGAGCCTTCCAGCCACTCCGGCGGAACCGGGCCTATCAACTCGGCCGTCGGGTCTACCCGTCACCCCTTCCCAGCCGACTGCGCCCACGGGTCCCCTCTGGGACAGTCACGGTTCGGCACAAGCCTTGCCGCAGGCGGGATATGGATACAGCCCGCCTCCGCCACAGGAGAGGCATCCCGGGCGGCTGCAGGGCTATGACGCCCCGGCAGCGGGAGGGCAATTCCAGACGCCGAAATATGGGTCGACCGGGTTCAGCGCCGCGAGTATCTGGGGTCCCTTTGCCGGGTATGGCGCCCGCCGCCGCCACATGGGCTGGCTGCTGGACGGGCATGGGGATAGGGCGGACGAGCTGAACCAGAAGGTGAATGCCAAGTTCGGCGAGCGGCAGATCCCAGGGGCGGAGGTGCGCCGCTCCACGTTGACCGCTCGTGGTCTGCTTGTGGAGAACCGCGCCTACCACCTAGTGCAGCGCGGCTTGGTGACCGTCGGGTTGTATATTGCTCGCTTTGGGCAGGATCTGTACCTCTCGCTGGCTTCCTACCTGAAACCACCTGTCAGCAACCTGCGCATCATAATCCTGGGGGTGATGGTGCTCTACTGGTTGTTTGTGACATTAGTGTTGCCGACAATGCTGAACAACGCCATGAACGATGTGTTGTCGTCTTTCACGGGCAGCTTCTTAGGGGGGGGCGCCGGTTCGGGGGGCAGCGATACGTTGATCACCATGCTGTGTCTCCTGGGACCGCTGGGTCTTGTGGACACTGTTGCTTTGCTCCTTTTCGCGGTCTTTAGCATCCACAAGTTCACTACCGAAAAGGACTTCCTGGCAGGTTTACGCGTGATGCCGAACGAGTTCAACGAGGACGACCTGATGGCGTTAGAGAAGGCGGTGGAGCAGACGGTGCGCGTCTCCATGGATGAGATCGGGCTGGATTTTGCCAAGGCCCGCCCTGCAATCGCCAGCGAAACTCAGCGCCTGATCTAGGGGATGCGGCCGGCCCATGGCTGAAGCTGCGACCTGCCCTTATTGTGGGGGATTCCACCCCGTTGAGGCGGCCTTTTGCCCGGTAACGGGACAGCGGCTGCCGTCCGGGTGGGGATTGTCTACCCCACCCAAATCGAGAGCGCGGCTGTGGTTCCGGTCGGCGCTTGGCTTGTTGGCGGTCTTCGCTGTAGGCGGGGTCTATTTGCTGGTGAATGGAACGAACCCGCCGTCTTCGGCGGATTCCACGGTGCAGCCACCAGAGGTGGCCCCAGGCGATCCACACGATGGGGATGCGGTGCCCTCTGCAACCGCCGGATTCTTGCCGCCATCCGCATCTGACCCGTCGCGCAGCATTGCGGCCGCCACTCCAACAACCGCATGGGCGCTCACGCAGGCCGTCGGATTGGGCGCTCCATCCACAACCGCAACACCATACCGTCCCGGCGACGAACCGGTGGGAAGGATCGTCTACACTTGCCAGGTGTATCGCGATGAGGCCCGCAACCAGATATGTATCATCAACGCGGATGGCACCGGAGAAGCGCGACTAACGCGTGAAGACCATGTTAACCATTCATACCCCGTGCTTGCTCCAGATGGCCAGAACGTGGTCTATGCCCGTGGTGTGCCTGTTGACGGTGATCTCTACGAAATCGACCTGGCAGGTAACGCTCGCCAGCTCACCAGCCTGCCGGGCAATGAGTATGCCCCGTCCATCTCACCGGACGGGCAGCAAATCGTGTTCGTGTACAACGACACCCGCCACCAGACCCTGTGGTTAGCGAACCGGGATGGCACCGGTCTGCGTCAGCTCACGGACGGCTCGCAAGGCGATGCTTGGGATCCGGTCTGGTCGCCGGATGGCCGGGAGGTTTTGTATGCAGGCGGAGCGGATATCCAGCTGTTCATTCTGAACCTAGTCAGCTTGAGTGTTCGCCAGGTGTCTCGCCTAGACAACCTGCGCGGCCGCAGCGACTGGTCACCGGACGGCGGAAGCATCGCAACCTATGCCGGGCCTCCCGGCGACCGCCAGATCGTCGTCCTCGATACATCCGGCGGGAACGTGACATTCTTGACGGATACAAGCAGTAACCTCGCTCCCAATTTCTCTCCCGATGGCAGCTGGATCGCCTTCACATCGTATATGGGGAATCCGAACGACCTGGAGGACGGCTGCGAGATCTACCTGATGCGCCTCGCGGATATTACGTTGGTCCGCCTGACCCATAACGACTATTGCGACTTCCAGCCCAACTGGGGTCCTTGATCGGAGGTCCCTTGACGGACTCAGCACTCTCATTATTGGAGACGTACCCCGCCCAGGACCTTGAGGCCTCTTACTTTGGCTATCACCTGCCCACCCTGCCAGATTTCCTGTTCGACCACACCCTCCTGGGGCACACCCCTACTGAGAAGCTGGCAGAGGTGCTGGGACGCCTCGAGCGGTTCATCATTGGGCTGCGCAAGCACCGTGGGGCCGCGTTTGCGCTGCGGTATGCCAGTTCGCCGGAGCGCGGGGCGGTGGATGTCTTCTTTCTGGGCAGGGTGACAGCCCACCCGGGTCAGTCACAGGTGTTCGCCCGCCGCGTTACAGGCGACCTTGACATCCACCTAACCGGCTTTGGCCTTCCGCACACGCCGCTGGCCATCCAGGCAGAACCGGGCGTGCCCGCGTTGACGGGCGCTCTCCGCCCGTTTCCTGAGCGTATCCCGCTGGTGGAGATCCGCCAGCACGAGCGCTTGGTGCCTATCATGACTGGCGGCGGGAACGCCTACGTTCCACACCCATACTGGGGGCCAGCAGGCTCATTCCTGGAGCCATTTGAAACCCTGCTACGGCAAACCGTCCCGGTGGTGATTAGCGTGTACCTTGAGCCGGTGGACGCGGAGTCAGCCGAACTGGCGGCGATCGACGAAGCCGCGCACCTGATGCAGACCTTTGCCGACGTGAACTTGGCGACCCAGTATGAGCAGACGATCAGCCGCCGTCGAGACCCCAATGCCGAGCTGGCGGGGCGGATCTACAGCGCCTACCGCAAGTCCTTGGTGGAGCCTTTTCTAGTGTTGGTCCAAGTGGCCAGCCCGGAGCCAGGAGCCGCGTGGGCAGTGGCGCGGGCCTATGCTTCCGCAGCCACAGTGCGCCAGGCGGGAGAGGCCGGGGCCGAGCAGGAGTTGCCTTCCCAGGCGGACCTTGTGATGCCCAGCAACAGCGAAGAGCTAGGTCTTGCCTGGCGCACTTTCAGCCAGTTGTTCTGGTCTGCCTGGGGGCCCTCATTGGCCGCGCAGGATCCTGCGAGCCATAGCAAGCGTCGCCTGCCCTATCTAGCAGGCTCGCGTGCGGCGGGGACAGTGTTTCGATTTCCCGTGAGCGTACGCGGCGGGGTACCTGGGATCACCGTCCGGCAGCTCGCCCCCGATTTTGAGCCAGGCCCCCGCCCCTCCGCTGCCGGGCCGGGCGAGATCCACTTGGGCGATTTCCAGCGCACCGGGGCGGCGGTTGCACCTTTGAAGGCGTTCACACGTCACACCCTGATCACCGGATTTACCGGCAGCGGCAAGACCAATACGGTGCTGTACTTGCTCGACCAGCTCTGGCGCAGGCACCAAGTGCCGTTCTTGGTAATTGAGTCCGCCAAGAAGGAGTACCGCGCCCTCCTGCGAGTGAAGGGCTTTGAAGACCTATTGGTATTCACCCTGGGCGATGAGACCGTAGCGCCATTCCGCCTCAATCCGTTTGAGTTGTTCCCCGGCGTGCGCGTTGAGGCACACCTTGGACGGTTGCAGGCCTGCTTTGATGCCGCCCTCCCTCAGTTTGGCATCCTACCTTCCATCGTGGCGGAGGCCCTGGAGGATGTGTATGAGGCGAAGGGCTGGAAGCTGACCGACCGCGCATCACAGGCTCATCCGAAGGATATGACGCCGGCGCGGATCTTTCCCACGCTGCGGGACATGCTGGCGGCAGTGATCCGAGTCACAGAGAGGCGCGGCTATGCCGGCGAGACGTATCACAACATCCGCGCCGCGGCGGCGGGTCGCATTGGCAGCCTCTTGCGCGGCAGCCGCGGCCGGATGTTCGGAAGCCAGCGGTCGCTCCCAGCTGAAACGATTTTCAATCGCCCGGTCGTGTTGGAGCTAAATGATCTGAATGAAGACGACAAGGCCCTCACAATGATGTTCCTGCTCATGTGGCTGCGCGAGTGGCGCGAGTTGCACCCGCAGGATACTCTGCAGCACGTCACCGTGGTGGAAGAGGCACACAACGTGGTAAGCAACGTCCAGTCGGTGGGCGCGTCCGAGATCTCGGCGGACACCAAGGCCAAGGCGGTGGCGGCATTCAGCAACATGCTGGCGGAGGTGCGCGCCTACGGCGAAGGCCTGGTCATATCAGACCAGTCGCCAGAGAAGCTGGCCCCGGACGCCATGCGAAATACCAATTTGCAGATTGCCCACCAACTGCGTGACCGGCGAGATCGCGAGGCCGTGGCACGGGCGATGATTATGGACGAGGAACAGCAGGAGTTCCTGGGCAAGCTGCGCATCGGCTATGCGGCCATGTTTCGAACCGACAACGAAAAGGCTACCTTCATCAAGGTGCCTGAGTATAAGGACACGGCGGGCTTCAACGAGCCGCCTTCGGACGAGGCGGTGCGCAAACACATGGGCGGATTCCTGAACGAGTATCTGAGTGCAACCTTGCCCTTTGACGGCTGCCGTTTTTGCGGCAGCCCGTGCCAGTTTCGCGAGGCAATAGAGCCCTATACTCTGCACCGGGAAACCCACGAGCATTTCCGGCGGGCCCTGCTCCTCTTTGACGAGCAGCCCGAGCCGGAACACTGGCCCGCACACTGGCGTGAAATCAGCGCGGTGTGCGGAGAGGTGGCGCGCCAGTCGGGGCATGCCGGCCAGGTGGACGCGGCGTATTGTTACCTGGCGAGCGAGATAGACTTTCCGTTCACCGAGCATATGCGCAGGGCATTTGAACGGGCGGACCGAGAGAGGTATATGCCTGAGGGTCGGGAGGGGACCGGATGAGCGATTCTACGGAGCGGCCGGACAGCCAGACGGAGGCCAACCCCGAGACCACAAGAACGGAGGGCGTTTCTGCAGGGGGCATTGGGCGCATCCAGCAGGGCGACGCACCGCAAACGCTGCCGGAGCCGACCGAGGATGTGCCCGCCGAGACGGAAGCGCCTGCCAATGCACCGGCCACCATTCATCCGCGTGACCAGCCGGAGACCATCGAGACTTTGCCCAACCCCGAGAAAGAGGGGACCACGATCAAGATCAAGGACACCGAAGGGTCCGCGGACCCTCCCAAGGGATGGACTCCTGGTGGACCTGAAAGGGGCATGTAGTCCTGGTGCGTGGGCCATGCGAGGCCCCCAGACTGTGGTTGTGCCTACAACGTCGCACATGGCGATGCGGGGTGGGCAAACCTGCATCTGGAGCGCGACCCGGATGGCAATGTGGCCCGGGCGCGCTTACAGGATACTTAGACCTTGCCAGCCTACATCAAGAGCGGTACGTGTAGCCGAATGCTGACGGAGTGTGAGCGGGTTTCACGCGCCAATCGGGCAGGCGAGATGTATGGCATTGCGCCGGATGAAGCGGCGACACGTGAGTGGTACAGCCGTCGCGGGTATGACTACCGCGCCAGTGGGCGCGAGGTGTACAAGACACTGTAGGAAAGGGAGGCCGTGATGAGCGTGGAAGCTGCAGCCACCAAAGCCGCCGCTGATACCACCCGCAGCGGAGTGCGCCTGGCGGATGCAGCGCTGAAGAAGGCCTGGTCCATCCTGGATGCGGCTGTCGAAAAACGCCCGCCAAGCGAGGTCCTCAGCCCCCGAGCGATCAGCGCCATCCAGGGCAAGGCCCAGGGGTAGGAGGCAGGAGCGCTCCGACAGGCAGGGAAGATTGAGCCAGAAGAACCAGACCTGTCCTCGGGCTGGCGTCGACTGAATGCCGGTGAATCCACCCGGCTGTTGGTTCTTGGAAGCTCTCAACGGTCGCGTCTGTCGGCGCGGTCTACACACAAACGCGGTTGCAGCCCGCAAGCATAGGGAGAGGGCTAGATGGCAGAAGAGGGCTCTGAGGATACGGACGCCATAATCGCCGACTTGGAAAAGGAACGGGCCAGGAAGGAGGCTGAGATAAGAGCCGACGCTGCAAAGCTAGAGCGCGAACGGCCTGCTTACATGGACGCGGCAGAGACGCCCGAGAGTATCCGCCGGGCAATGCAGGCGGGCACCGACGCGTCGTCGTCCGATATGGTTATCAAGTCCAGCGAGATGAGGCCGGAAACCCGCCGCGCACTGCGCGAGCAGGGGCTGGAAGATACGCAAGCTATCCTTGCGGATGACAAGGGTGTGAATGCTGAGGCTGCCGCACGGACAATCTTGAAGCATGAAGGGCTTCCAGATGGCAGCGGCGCAAGGCAATCGTTCAAGGATGTTGTGCCGGGGCAGTATGACGAGAGCGACCACGGGATTGACCTTGTTGGAATCACCCAGGATGGTCGTCCCTATCCTATTGAAGTCAAGAAGCGAGGCGATCCGGCTCAGGACGACATGGGAGATGGAAGAGTTGAGAGACTGTTGCCTGAAACAGCAGCGCTCCGTAAGGAGATCCTCAATGAACGAGAGGTCAATCCTGCCCTGCGTATGCGCCACGAAGATCAAGCACCGGGGACACCTGATCCGGAATTGAGCACACGCCAGATGGGTGGGATATGGACGCGTGACCGCTGGCTTCGCTTGGCGAAAGACCCGGTGCATAGCCAGCGCCTGGAAGACGCCGGGGTGGATCGACAGTACCTGGATTTGACGAATCTAGAGAACCCAGAATCTCAACAGTGGAAGGAGATCTTGGACAATCGGACGACCGTAGTCGTCGGTGCGGGGAAAGACGATGTTACCCCGCGACTAAGCCAACAGGCAACCCTTCAGCGCGGCTTTGATGTCTGCGTGATTGATCTTGAGGCCTGATCCGGCCTTGCGAGGAAAGCCTATGAGGAACTGCCCGAACTGCCATACGTCTTTGCCGGAAGACGCCGAGTTCTGTTTCAACTGCGGCAAGCGGTTGTCCAACCCCCCTGCCCCGGAGACGAAAACCTGCCCCCGTTGCGGGACGCCTGCATTACCCGCGGATGGTGACTTCTGCGCTGCCTGCGGTTTCCCACTGAATGCTCCCGCGCTCGGACCGGACGAGCCTAGGTCGCCCACACCAGAGGCAGTGCCTGGCGAGAAGGCCGCCGATGCCTCCCCTACTGAGCAGATGGCGGCTGCCGAGGCGGAGCTTCCCTACAAGACTGCCACGCCTCGGGAACCCGGGCAGCTCGAATTGGCCAGGACTGCGCCTGAAATGCCCATCCGCCTGCATTCTGAACAGGCGAGCCAAGCTCTCCCCCCTGTGGACAAAACCACGCAGGCGGGAGGTCGCAGGCGCTTCACGACTAACCTGCCCGTGCGTCGGCGGTTGATCGGCGTTCTTATCCTGGTTCTCCTGGCGGTGGCCGCGGCCATCGCGTTGTGGCCACCGCCACCGCCTCCTCCGAGCGTGGTTGCCTGCCAGCCGCTGGAGCCACCGGATGATTATGAGGCCGCCAACCAGATTGACCTGGAAGGCGATTTGCGCCGTAACAGCTATTTCCGCGACGGGGAAGAGTACGTCATTTCGCCTGACGCCACCTTTCGCATCCCGAATGGGTTGACCTTGATCATTGAGCCGGGAGCGCGGGTGCGCTTTGGACGGGGCGCGCGGATGGTCGTGGAGGGCACGTTGTCCGCTTGCGGGCGGGGAAGCAGTCCTATTCTATTCACTGCAGCATCTGAGGCGGGTGCGCCGGGCTTCTGGTCAGGCATCGAGTTCAGGGAAGCCGACGAGGGCACCGTGCTGGGGCACGCCACCTTGGAATTCGGCGGGGCGGAGAACCATGCCGTGGTATGGGTTGCGCAATGTGAGATTCAACTGGAGGATTTGCGCTTCAGCACCAACGCTTGGTACCCGCTTAGCCTCGACCCGGACAGCTACCCTCGCGTGCGCGAAGAGCTTGAGGTGGAAGCCGGACCAACCGGTTGGGAGGTGCGCGGTGGCACGCTCACCCGCGAGCGCACCTGGACCGCCGATGAGGCGATGATCGTGAACGGGGTGGTAGAGGTGAGCGAACAGGCTGCGCTGACTTTGCCTGCCGGGGCAACGGTCAAGTTCCTGCCCGGCAGCGCCCTGCGTACGCTCGGCGCACTGACCGCTGAGGGCGCACGCGACGCGCCGGTGGTGTTCACCGCAGTGAATGACGGCGCTGAAGAAGGAGCCCCTGAACCCCTACCTGGCGACTGGATGGGCTTGCAGTGGGTAGGGCGCGAGGGGACTTCGCAGCTGCTAAATGTCGAAATTCGTTATGCAGGCGCAGCGGGCAACCAGCAGGGCTGCCTGTGGCTGAGCGACGCCGCGCCGCGCCTGGAGAATGTGCGGGTTTTGAATTGCGCCGGGTTTGCACTAAGCACCGACCTTGCTTCCGAGCCGGAACTGGTGGATCTGAGACTGGATCAAACGGACGTCACCCGCCGCTGGGAGCTGCGCGAAAGCAGACTGTCGGGGGTTGCACAGCGCACATTTGCCCCGTTACAAGCCGCGGACGATACCCTCCTGATCCCGCTGGTGACTGGCTGGGTGGGCGTAGAGGAAGACGCGAAGCTCACCCTGGAAGCGGGGGCGACCTTCCTGTTCACCGGCGGCGGGCAATCCGGGTTGTGGGTGGATGGCACGTTGAACGCCAACGGAACTGAGAGCGAGCCGGTGCTGCTTACGTCGTGGCGCGACCCCGCCATAGGCGGGGTCGGCACGGCAGTCCCGGGCGAGTGGGGGGGGGTGCATGTGAACCGCGCCACCCCGCAGGATACCCGCCTGGCAGGGCTGGTCATCCGCTACGCGGGTGCGGTGGAGCACACCTGCCTGCGCTTGCTTGGTTCGTCGCCGCGCCTGGAAGATGTGACTATTCAACACTGTGCTGCTTTCCCGCTGAGCAGTGACGCAGCCGCCATGCCTGAAATTGTGAACCTGACCCTGGCGGACAATTCTCTTGGCAACCTGTGGGAGATCCTCCGTTCTTCCTTAGATGAACGGCGCACGTGGAGCTGGGCGCCGGTGGTGACCACGGACGGCGCACCCCTGCTGCGCCAAGTGACCGGGGGGGTGATGGTTGAGCAGGAGTCCACCCTGCGCCTGGAGCCAGGGCTGACTCTGACCTTCGGCCCGGAAGGGTATCTGTTGATCCGCGGCGGTATCCAGGCGTCGGGCACCGAGCGCCAGCCGGTGCTGCTCACGTCCTGGCGGGACGCGTCCGCGGGGACGACTGAATCTGGACCCCAGCCCGGCGACTGGCGCGGCTTGATCCTGGACGGTACGCAGGCGGCGCAGACCTTGGACTTCGTGCAGGTTCGTTATGCGGGGAACGAGCGGGAGGGCATCGCCTGCCTCTCGCTCAACAGCGCTTCGCCGGCCATCAACGGGCTGGAGATCAGCCATTGCAGCTACTATCCGGTGGGCAGCAACTTGACGGCAAACCCGCATATCGGGACGCTGCGCTTGCAGGATAACCTGATGGGCGACGCCTGGGCGGTGTGGGAAAGCCGCCTGGAGCGCGGCGGCGATCTCCGCTGGGAGGCGCTTTATCAGTCGGGCAGCGACACTCCGCTTTCGCGCGTGGTCACTGGCTGGCTGACGATCGAGCCGGGAGCGCGCCTGGAAATGGACGAGGGTGTGGTACTGCGCTTCAACCAGGGGGTGGGGATGACGATACGGGGCTCGCTGGTGGTAGACGCTTCGGCGGGGAACCCGGCGGTGCTTACTTCGTGGCGCGACCCCCAGTACAGCCAGGAGGGCGGCGTGTTGGCGGGTGATTGGAGTGGCATGCGCCTAGAGAACCCGCAGGGCGAGGTGCGGTTGGATGGTCTGGAATTGCGTTACGCGGGCGGGCGCGAAGGCGCGTTGTTCTTAACCAACGCCGCGCCAGTGATCGGATACCTGCGCGTGCGCGACAGCGCCAGTTACCCGCTCAGCCTGGACATCCAGTCCGTGCCGCAAATAGAACAGTTGGAGCTGGTGGACAACCGCTCGGGGAATGCGGTGGAGGTGCGCAGCTCAACGCTGGAGCGGGCAGGGGAGCTGATTTGGGCGCCTTTTCCGGGCAGTCCCCAGGTTGTGCGGGTGGTGACCGGCTGGCTGCGCGTGGGGCAGGCCGCGACCCTGCGCATTGACCCGGACACGCTGGTGAAGTTTGCGCCGGAGGGCGGGCTCGAGGTGCGCGGCGGTTTGAACGTGAGCGAGGCGACGCTGACCGCCCTGTACGACCTGGACCTCGCGCCGGAGGCTGCCGACAGCCGGAGCGGCGATCGGAGCTGGTTGGGAATTCGCCTGCTGGCGCGCCGGCCGGTGCGTTTGGAGGACAGCCTGGTGCGGTATGCCCAGACCGGTCTGTGGCTGGAAAACGCCGCCCCGGTTCTGGTTGATGTGCAGATTGAACGCTGCTGGGAAGCAGCACTCAGCGCCGATGTCGGATCCGCGCCGGAAGTGGAGAATGTCTCCCTAGTGGGGAACGCGCTGAACGGGCTGGTCTTGCGCGCGACGAGCCTCCCCGATGGCGATACCACGTGGGCGCGGTTAGGCAGTTCCGCAGATCAGGTGGTGCGCATTCTGGCGAATCCGCTTGTCATTGGGCCGCGGTCGCAGCTTGTCGTCGAGGCGGGCGTGGTCGTGAAATTCGCCAGCCAGGCAGGGATGATCCTGGAGGGGCAGTTGACTGCCGCCGGAACAGAAGACGAGCCAGTGATTCTGACCACCCTAAACGATGACCAGGCGGGCGGCGATACGGATGGCATCCAGCAGACGCCCAGCCGTGGCGCGTGGGCTGGGGTGAACGCCAATCCCAACAATACGGGCGTCCGCCTAGTGCTGGAGTGGGTGGAAATCCGTTATGCGACCAACGGGTTGTACCTGACCAACCTGCCGGACTGGGTCTACACCGACTTGCGCATCGCCGATAGCCTGCTCTACGGCATTTCGTGTGATGTCGAATCAACCTTTGACCCCGCAGCGGAGGGGATACGCCTGGAGAACAACGGCAGTGAAACGACCGGCTGTCCTACGCCGGACCGTTAGGCTATTGCCGGCTCCGGCAGGCGGGATATGGGTATTCACAGCAGAGAAAGTGACGTTGGCATCATCAATGTAGGCGCAGCGACGAGCCTCCGCCTGGGGCGCTCTCCCGAGAACGACCGCGTGTTGAACCATCCGGCGGTCTCAGCTTCACACGCCCGCCTGGATCTACGGCCGGACGGCGCCTGGTGGGTTGGCGACCTGGGCAGCACACATGGCACCTTTGTGAACAACCGCCGGGTGGACAAGGACGGGGTGCCCGTTCGCCTGGACTTGGACACGCTGTGGATTGCGCCGTTTGCCCTGCGGGTAAGTGCTTCAGACCTGCCCGTCCGCCCGCGGCCGGCGCACCTGCGTCTGGACCTGCTAAACCTGGAGCGGCGCGCAGGGAAGCGCGTGCTCTTGGACTTGAAAGGGACGCCGCTTTCCTTCCGGCCCGGGGAATTCACGGCCATCGTGGGCGGCAGCGGATCCGGCAAGTCCACCCTGCTCAAGGCGTTGCTGGGCATGGATACCCTGCCCGGGCGCGGGCGCAGTGGCGAGGTGTATTTCAACAACCAGCTCTTGATCCGGGGCGCTGATGCGTGTTCTTTTGATCCGCTTAACAGCATTGTGGGCTATGTTCCCCAGCAGGACGACAGCCTGCATTTCCAGCTTACCCCGTTGGAGGCGCTGGATTACACCGCCCGCTTGCGGTTCGCCTCCGACCTGCCCGCAGCGGAACGCAAGGGACGCATCCAGCGGGCACTGGCGGCGGTACGGCTGGAACGGGAGGAACTGCAACGCAAGCCGATTGCCAACCTATCCGGCGGGCAGCGCAAGCGGGTGAATGTGGCGATGGAGCTGGTGGCGGAGCCGCGCCTGATCTTCCTGGATGAGCCGACATCGGGGCTGGACCCCGGGCTGGACCTGGAGATGATGTCGCTTCTGAAGGAGTGGGCACTGGGGAGCGACAGCGAGGATCCCAAGACGATTGTGCTCATCACGCATGCCACCGAGAACGTGCGTCTGTGCGATAGCCTGATTTTCATGGGACATGTGACCGAGGGACAGGCCGAACGCGGCGGCTGCCTGCTGTACTACGGTCCGCCAGGCGAATCCGCTACCCGTTTCTTTGGCTGCGCGACGTTTTCGGAGGCCTACCGGAAAGCGGACGCGCCCGCCACAGGAGCCGACCTCCATCATCAACTTGTCGCTGAGCCAATTTGGAATGCCCGTTTGTGGGAGCGGGCGCGCACGCCGGAGGACATACGCGAGAGCCGGGCGATGCCCTCCTCGCCATCGCGCGCGAACCGACTGGACGTGAAGAAGACCCGCCAGCAATTTGGGCTACTGGCGCGTCGTTATTTCACCCTGCTCCGCAGGGACCGCGGAGCATTCATCTTCCAGCTTCTTCAGGGTGTATTGGTTGCCCTCCTGTTGTGGAGCGTGGCCCAGCAAGACGCCTTCAGTGCCGGCGGCGTGCGCGCCGCCCCGACCACCCTATTCATCATGAGCATTGCTGCCACCTGGCTGGGCATCCTGAACGCAGCCAAGGAGATTGTGGAGGAACGCCGGGTGTACGGGCGCGAACGTCGCTATGGGGTAAGCGCGGTGGCCTACGTGCTTTCCAAGTTTGCCGTGCTGGGCGGGCTGGGGCTGTGGCAGGTGATGACCCTGGTGCTGTTTACGGCCTTGCGTTTTCAGCCGGAAGAACGTCTCGGAGCGTTTGGGCGAGCCTTGGGGGGGCTTGTCCCGCTGGAAGTGGAATGGTTCATCAGCCTGGAGCTGATGCTCTTGGCGGGGGTGGCGTTGGGGTTGTTCATTTCAGCGTTTGCTCGCTCGCTGGACCAGGCGACCATGCTCATGTTCCCCGCAATGCTGGTCCAGGTGCTGCTTTCCGGGCTGCTATTCGATGTGGGTCCCCTGGCATGGACGGCATTTACCCACTGGGGTTTGCAGGCGCTGGGCAACAGTATGGACCTGCAGGGGCTATACGCTGCCGCTGGCAAGGCCAGTGACCCTATTCTGGACATGTTGAACTTCGCAGGCAACGTCCCCGCTCTATTGGGATACTGGCTGCTGCTGCTCCTGGTCACGCTGCTCTTGATGGGGCTGACCATCTGGCGTCAGAGCTGGCAGGACAAAGCCCGTATTCCGGAGGATTGAGGGAAGCATCTCATCGATCTTCCACCACCATGGCCGATCGGACCTAGTTGGGGCGAGGCAAGAATGCTCAGCCGCAACGAGAACCGACAAGGAACGGCGCGCTGAATCGGTGCCGCTCTCAACAAACTGAGACACGGTAGGTAGCCGCAAGAACGCCAACAACGAGGAGATGTGCCGTAGCTTGGGACCGGGGTATGTCTCAGTCTTGTAGACACGACACACCCAGGATCGCATCGAAGCCAGGGTCCACGATTCTGCATAGGAGAGGTCGATGAAAGCCTGTCCATTCTGCGCGGAGCAGATCCAAGACGACGCCATTTTCTGCCGATTCTGCGGTCGAGAACTTGTCCATCGGACAACGCCTGAAGAAGAAGCGCGCATGAGAACAGCCAACGTGCTGGACCAGGCGATCCACAACTACATGAATGCTGGCTGGGTGCTGGTGAACCGGACTGATCAGGCGGCGCAGCTGAAGAAACCAAAGAGATTCAACTGGTTCTGGTTTCTCTTCTGGCTCCTGATCGGCTTGGTGGCTATTGGGCTGCCGGTTATCCTCTACCTGATCTACTATGCGGTCAAGAAGGACGAGACCGTCACACTCTCAGTCAGTAAGGAAGGTGTTCTCCTGATTAATGGGACAATACCGTCCCCGAAGCCTGCGGCCGTTCCCGCGCCCGTCGACAACAGAACGCCGGAGGAGAGGAAGGCTGCGAACCGGCGCTTGCTGATCATCCTGGGAGTCGTCGCCTTGGTTGCCTTCATCGTCATTCCTTCCTTGTGCTGGATCCTGAGCGCGATTGCCAACATTGGCCAGTAGCCGGCGGGACTACCTCTCGAGGCGCCAACCAGCAGAGTCGAGGTGATCGAGGATTGCCGCTCTGTTGGTGGATTGCCCAGCACCCGGACGAGCCTCCCAGGGGTCCGAAGCAACGCTCCTAGACTTCTGCACATCGAAGAGGCGGTGCAGTGGCCGAGCGACGATGCCCACGCTGCGGCAGTAGCCATCCTGCTGGGGCTCGCTTCTGTCCCACGACTGGAGAGCGTTTGGGGCGGCCTCCGTCTTTCGGCATCCTCGCACTTGGGAGTATCGTCGGCATTGGCATGTTGGTTACGGGCCTCCTAGCGATACGTCGCGATGAGGCTCCTAGGAATTACCCTACGGCCACGTCGACAGTTGCGGCATCATCAGCAGCTCTGCCCACAGCGACTCCGCCATCCGCAGAAGACCGGAATACTCAGTCCGCCACTGCCCCACCCACAGCCACAAGCTTCAGCCAAAGTGGCAACATTTCCATTCCTACTCTTGGACAGGATGTATATGGGGATCCATTGGGCACTCCAACGGCTCAGCCATGGTCGCCCTGCCCTGACTCGCCGCCATCGAGGCTTCGTGTCGGGGATCGGGCCTTCGTTAGCTACGATCCACCGCTATCGAATCGTGTGCGCGCTGATCCCGGAACTCAGGCGGAGATCTTGGGCCATATACCGCCGGGGGAGGAATTGAGTATCCTCGGCGGCCCCGAATGCGCCGACACACGGGTATGGTGGAGAATTAGCTCGCAGAGAGCAGGTCTAGTGGGATGGACCGCGGAGGGTGACGGTATCGACTATTGGCTTGTTCCATTGCCCTAGACCCACCTGATCCCAGTTCCTAGGCAGGGGTTGCCGTCGGGTCGCGGGGCAGGCGGCGACTTGACCTTCGAGCCCACGTGACTAGTTGAAGCCACCATAATGCAGAGCGGGATTCTGGTGGGGGAAATCATCCGGCAATGCGAAACCTCGATGTGTGACTATCGCTAATCAATGCAGACGACGAGTCCGCGGGCGGCCCAACGGCCTCGAGATGAGCTGCGGGGCC
>Ga0299912_10001971_pt1 | contig 16749 bp, 10 predicted proteins | sample RVTome_2_FD_207667 | JGI IMG/M metagenome (GOLD analysis project Ga0299912, IMG submission 207667) | Soil microbial communities from uranium-contaminated site in the Upper Colorado River Basin, Wyoming, United States - RVT95D214 (version 2) ... | reverse complement strand
ACGCCTACTTCACGTATTCGGTCGTCAAAGGGCTCAACGTGCCGTGGCAGGCCGCGCTTGGCGCGGTGTTCGTCTCCGGCGTGCTGTTTCTTCTCGTCAGCGTGACGCCGGTGCGGGCCTGGATCATCAACGGCATCTCCAAATCGATGAAGCTCGCGATGTCCGTTGGCATCGGCTTCTTTCTGGCGATCATCGGGCTGCAGAGCGCCGGGCTGATCGCCGCCGACCCAGTGACGCTGGTCAAGATCGGCGATCTGCGCTCACCCGGCACGGCGATCGCAGTGGCGGCGTTCATCCTCATGGCGGCGCTCGATGCGCGCAAGGTGCGCGGCGCCATCCTGATCGGCATCCTTGCCGCCTACGCCGCCGCACTCGCCCTCGGGCTCAGCACCTTCAACGGCATCGCCGCGCTGCCGCCGTCCATCGCGCCGGTGCTGCTGAAGATGGATCTGGCGGGCGTGCTCGACCTTTCGATGGCGACGATCATGCTCACGTTCTTCTTCGTCGTGCTGTTCGACAACACCGGCACCCTCATCGGCGTCGCCCAGGCCGCCGGCATGATGCGTCCCGACGGCTCGTTGCCGGGCATCGGACGCGCCCTGACGGTCGATTCGACGGCGACGATGGCCGGCGCGGCGCTCGGCACCTCGACCACGACGAGCTACATCGAGAGCGCGGCGGGCGTGAACGCGGGCGGCCGCACCGGCCTCGTCGCCGTTACCGTGGCAGTTCTGTTCCTGGCGACGCTGTTCCTGGCCCCGCTGGCCGGCTCCATGCCGCTATTTGCCACCGCGCCAGCGCTCGTCTTCGTGGGCTGCCTGATGATGGCCGGGGCGCGCGATATCGCCTATGAGCACCCGACCGAGCTTGTCCCCGCCGCGGTAACCATCGTTTCCATGCCACTGACCTATTCGATCGCCGACGGCATCGCCTTCGGCTTTATGGCCTATGCCGGAATAAAGCTTCTGGCGGGGCGTTTTGCCGACATTTCGGTCGCCGTCGGCCTGCTGGCGGTGCTGTTTACCTTGCGCTTCGCCCTGCTCTGACGCCGGCGCGGCCCCGTCTCGGTTAAGACGCCGCACAACAAGTGCCGTATCTCAAGTATACCCAAGGCAAGCCGGCGACGGCTTTTAGCCCTGTCGTCCGTTTTCGCCCTAGACGCCGCAGTGTCGCCTCTTTGCGCCGTCTGGTCTGGGGGACAGGGCTTGGGACAGGATCCGCGGTGAAAAACTTCTTCAAATCGGTGCTTGCCCTCCTGGTCATCAGCGCAATCACCGCCGCCGCCATATATTTCACGATGGGTGGCGATCAGACCCAGCGCAGCCGCCGGTTCGCACGCCCTGACGGGCCTGTTCCGGTGGTTGCCGCCAAGGCGCGGCTGGCGGACGTCCCGGTGTGGCTGGAGGGCGTCGGCACGGCGAAGGCGCGCAACACGGTCACGGTGCGCCCGCAGGTCGACGGCAAGATTCTTTCGGTCACCTTCAAGGAAGGCCAGGATGTCAAGCGCGGCGACGTGCTGGCGCAGATCGATCCGGTAACCTTCAAGGCCCAGCTCGACCAGGCCACCGCCAAGAAGGCGCTCGATGAATCGCAGCTGGCCAACGCCAAGCGCGACCTCGAACGCTATGCCCAGCTGACCTCCACCGTCGTATCCGCCAAGACGGTCGATACGCAACGCGCGCTCGTCGCCCAGCTCGAAGCGCAGGTGAAGCTCGACCAGGCGGCGATCGAGAATGCGGCAGCCGTGCTCAGCTATGCCACGGTGACGGCGCCGATGGACGGACGCACGGGCATGCGCCTGATCGACGTCGGCAACCTCGTGCGCGCCTCCGAAGGCGGCATCGTCGTGATCACCGAGGTGCGGCCGATCTCGGTTCTTTTCACCCTGCCGCAGCAGCAGCTCCCGGAGATCAACAAGGCGGTCGCCCAGCGCAAGCTCGTCGTCGAGGCGCTGGAGACCGACAGCAAGGACGTGCTCGATACCGGCAGCCTGGAGGTCATCGACAATCAGGTCGATCAGACGACGGGCACCATCCGCCTCAAGGCCGATTTCCCCAACAAGGATCTGCAGCTCTGGCCGGGGCAGTTCGTGAACGTGCGCATGCTGCTGGACACGCTGCAGCAAGTCGTCGTCGTGCCGACCGCCGCCGTGCAGCGCGGTCCCGACGGCACGTTCGTCTACGTCGTCAGCAGCGAAAACAAGGTGTCGGTGCGCCCCGTGACGGTCGCTCAGGGGGACGACGCGGATACCGTCATCGGCAAGGGTCTGACGCAGGCCGATCTCATCGTCACTTCCGGATTTGCGCGCCTCAAGGACGGCGCCGAGGTGAAGGTGAGCAGCCCCGGCGACGACAAGCCCGCCGCGGGCGCTGCATCCGGCGCCCCGCAAGCCAACGCCGCCGGTACGCCCGCGGCACCCAGCGGCGAGACCGCGTCGATCAATGCGGTCACGCCGGCACCGGCTCCCGACGCGCGCCCCGAGGGCCGCCGCAAGCGCGGTGAGGGCGGCAAGCGCGGCAAGCGGAAGGAAGCCGGTGCCTCGACCGGCGCCGCCCAATGAGCGTCTCGAAGCCGTTCATCGTCCGCCCCATCGCCACGTCGCTTCTGGCACTCGCCACGGTTCTGGGCGGCGCGCTCGGCTATTTCTCGCTGCCCGTCTCGTCGCTGCCGCAGGTCGACTTTCCGACGATCCAGGTGACGACGCAGCTTCCCGGCGCCAACCCGCAAACGATGTCGACGCTGGTAACGGCGTCGCTGGAGCGCGAGTTCGGGCAGATCCCGGCGCTGTCGACCATGACCTCGACAAGCTCGTACGGGCTCAGTCAGGTGACGTTGCAGTTCAACCTGGGGCGCGACATCGACGCGGCCGCCCAGGACGTGCAGTCGGCGATCAACGCGGCCGGCTCGACGCTGCCGCGCAATCTGCCCTATCCGCCCACCTACGCTAAGGTCAATCCGGCGGACGCGCCGATCGTCACGCTGGCGATCACCTCCGGCACGATTTCCATGCGCGACCTGAGCGACCTCGCCGACACGCTCATCGCGCAGCGGCTGAGCACGGTGTCGGGCGTCGGCCACGTTTCCGTGGAGGGCGGCATCCGGCCGGCCGTGCGCATCGAGGCCGACGTCTCGCGGCTCGCCTCCTACGGCCTCAGCATGTCGGATCTCAACAGCGCCATCACCGGCGCCAACGTGAACGGCCCCAAGGGCTCGCTCGACGGCACGCATCAATCCTACACCATCGCCGCCAACGATCAGTTGGCCTCGGCCGCCGCCTACCGCGAGGTCGTGATCGCCTATCGCAACAACGGCCCGGTGCGCCTCAAGGACGTCGCGCAGGTGAGCGAGGGGCTGGAGAACGCCCGCGTCGGCGGCTGGTACCAGGGCATACCCGCCGTCATCATCGATGTGCAGCGCCAGCCCGGCGCCAACGTCATCGAGACGGTGGACCGGCTCAAGGCGGAGCTGCCGCGCCTGGAACGCGCGTTGCCGTCGGGCGCCAAGCTGACGCTGGTGCACGACCGTACGGGCACCATCCGCGCCTCCATCCACGACGTGCAGTTCACGCTCTGCTTAAGCGTCGCCCTCGTGGTCATGGTGGTGCTGGTGTTCCTGCGCTCAGGGCGCGCGACGATCATCGCCGGCGTGGCGCTGCCTGTGTCGCTCATCGCCACGTTCGGCGTCATGTGGTTCTGCGGCTTCAGTCTCGACAACCTGTCGCTGATGGCACTGACTATCGGCACGGGCTTCGTCGTCGACGACGCCATCGTCATGATCGAGAACATAGTGCGCCACATCGAGAAGGGTGCACGCCCGCTGCAGGCCGCACTCGATGGCGCGCGTGAGATCGGCTTCACGGTGATCTCGCTGACGCTGTCGCTGATCGCCGTGTTCATACCGCTGTTGTTCATGACCGGCCTGGTCGGCCGCATGTTCAGCGAGTTCGCCCTGACGCTCACCATCGCGGTCGTTGTCTCGGCCATCGTGTCGCTGACGCTGACGCCGATGATGTGCGCCAAGTTGCTGAAGCATCATCCAGACGCCAAGGGCAACTTGCTGTCGCGGTTCTTCAACTGGGGCATGGACGGCATCGTCGAAGTCTACCGGCGCACGCTCGAATGGGTGCTGCGCCGCCAGACGGCAACGCTCGTCGTCACCGCGCTGACGCTCGTGGTCACCGTCTGGATGTATATCGTCATCCCGAAGGGCTTCCTGCCGGCGCAGGACACCGGGCTGATAACGGCCACGCTGCAGGCCGAGCCGCAGGTTTCCTTCACCGAGCTGAGCCGGCTGCAGGATCTGGTCGCCGGCACGGTCAAGAACGATCCGGCCGTGGAAGGCGTGGTCACCGTCGTCGGCATCGGCGCGCTCAACCTCACGCCCAACGTCGCGCACATCAAGATCATCATGAAGCCGCGCAACGAGCGCAACGCCCTCATCGACGACGTCGTCGACCGCCTGTCGCACGCCGTCGGCACCATCCCCGGCGTGACCGTCTACTTGCAGCCTGTGCAGGACGTGCAGATCGCCACGCGCACGAGCCGCGCACAATATCAGTACACGCTCGTCAGCACCGACGCAGCCGAGGTCGCCGAGTGGTCGCAGCGGCTCGCCGCCGAACTCGCCAAGTCCGACGCCCTGAGCGAGGTGAACCTGGAGACCCAGGACACCGGCTTGCGCACCCGCATCGAGGTCGACCGCGAGACGGCCGGGCGCCTCGGCGTCACCGTGCAGGCGGTCAACGACGCGCTCAACGACGCTTTCGGGCAGCGGCAGGTCTCTACCATCTACGCGCAGGCCAACCAGTATCGCGTCGTGCTGGAAGCCATGGAGCAATACCGCAGCGATCCCTCGCGGCTCGCCCGTCTCTACGTGCCGTCCTCGAATGGCGCGCAGGTGCCGTTGACGGCGATCGCCAAGATCGAGCACACGACGGCGCCGCTGGCCGTCAGCCATCAGGACCAGTTCCCCGCCGAGACGATCAGCTTCGATATCGTTCCGGGCGCCGCGCTGAGCGATGCGGTGGCCGCCGTTGCCGCGGCGGAAGCCAAGATCGGCATGCCGGCCTCGGTGACGGGCAGCTTCTTCGGCGACGCCAGCGAGTTCTCCAAATCGCTGGCCAGCCAGCCGTGGCTCATCCTCGCCGCCATCGTGACGATCTACATCGTGCTGGGCGTGCTCTACGAGAGCTTCGTGCACCCCTTCACGATTTTGACGACGCTGCCGTCGGCCGGCGTCGGTGCGCTGCTGGCGCTGATGTACACCGGCCTCGACCTGTCGCTGGTGGCGCTGATCGGCATCGTGCTGTTGATGGGCATCGTCAAGAAGAACGCCATCATGATGATCGACTTTGCGCTCGACGCGGAGCGCAACCGCGGGCTGGCGCCGCGGGATTCGATCGTCGAGGCGGCGCTCTTGCGCTTCCGCCCGATCATGATGACGACGTTGGCCGCCCTGTTCGGCGCGCTCCCCCTGGCGCTGGAAAACGGTGCCGGCTCGGAGCTGCGCAACCCGCTCGGCATCACCATCGTCGGCGGCCTGCTGCTGAGCCAGCTTCTGACGCTCTACACCACACCCGTCATCTATCTCGCCATGGAACGGCTGCGCGTGCGCCTGTTCGGGCCGCACGATAGCGGAGCGCATGTGCACGGCGACGGCGCCGCCCTCCCCAATGCCAACGTGCCGGCCGAGTAGCGCCATGAACTTCTCGGCTCCCTTCATCCTCCGCCCCATCGCCACGGCGCTGCTGTCCGCCGGGCTTTTCCTGCTCGGCGCCGCGGCCTATTTCGAGCTTCCCGTGGCGAGCCTGCCGGCGGTCGATTTCCCCACGCTGCGCGTGCAGGCGAGCCGTCCCGGCGCCGACCCGGAGACGATGGCGGCCACCATCGCGGCGCCGCTCGAGCGCCGCCTCGGCGAGATTGCCGGCGTCACCGAGCTGACGTCGGTGAGTTCGCAAGGCTCGACCGGCATCTCGGTGCAGTTCGACCTGACCCGCGACATCGACGGCGCCGCGCGCGACGTGCAGGCCGCGCTGAACGCCGCCGCCGCCGATCTGCCGGGCGACCTTCCCGACGTACCGACCTTCCGCAAATACAATCCTTCGGCCGCGCCGGTGCTCATCCTGGCCATGACATCGAAGAGCTTGCCGCCGAGTGCCATCTACGATGCCGCCGATACGGTCGTCGCCCAGCGCATTTCGCAGGTATCCGGCATCGCCCGGGTGGAGGTCAGCGGTGCCGAGCAGCCGGCGATACGCGTGCGCGTCAACCCGACGCTGCTCGCCTCCATGGGACTGAGCCTTGAGGAGGTGCGCAGCGCGATCGCGGCCGCCAACGCCATCGAGCCGGTGGGCGCCGCCGACGGAAGCACCCACACCGTTACGCTCGCCACCAACGCTCAGCTGCGTGAGCCGGAGGACTACGGCGCAATTGTGCTGAAAACGAGCAACGGCAACGTCGTGCGCCTGTCGAGCGTCGCCAGCATCGAGCACGGGACCCGCAACACCCGCTCCGCGGCCATGTTCGACCGCCAGCCGGGCATCCTTCTCATCGTCCGAAAACAGCCCGACGCCAACGTCATCGACGCGGTCGATCAGGTGAAGGCGTTGCTTCCCAACTTGCAGCGCTGGATACCGGCCGGCATCGACATCAGCGTGCTCTCCGATCGCACGGCGACGATCCGCGCCAGCGTGCACGACATGCAGATCACCCTGGCTCTGGCCATCGCGCTGGTGATGATGGTCATATTCCTGTTTCTGAGGCGATTGACGCCCACGGTCGCCGCGGGCATCACCGTCCCGCTTTCACTCGCCGGCACCTGCGCGGTGATGTGGCTGCTCGGCTTCTCGATCAACAACCTGACGCTGATGGCCTTCGCCGTCGCCGTGGGCTTCGTCGTCGACGACGCCATCGTCATGATCGAGAACGTGTATCGCAACCTCGAAGCGGGCATGACGCCGATACGTGCGACGCTGCTGGGCGCCCAGCAGATCGGCTTCACCGTCCTCTCCATCAGCGTGTCGCTGATCGCCGCATTCATCCCCGTGCTGTTCATGGGCGGCGTCGCCGGCCGCCTGTTGCGCGAGTTCTCGGTGACGATCGTCGTGGCCATTGCCATTTCGGTCGTCATCTCGCTGTCGGTCACGCCGATGATCTGCGCCCGCTTCCTGAAGGCGGAGACGGAGACGCGCCAGCGGCGTATCGACCGCATCGTCGAGGGCACGCTCGGCTGGATGGTCTCGGGCTATGCGCGCACGCTCAAGGTCGCGCTGCGCAATCAGGCGGTGACGCTATTCTCGCTTCTGTGCATCATCGTGCTCACCGCCCACCTCTACGTGAACACGCCCAAAGGCTTCTTTCCGGAGGATGACACCGGTTTGATCATGGGCTCGACGGAAGCGGCGGCCGACATTTCCTTCGTGGCGATGGCGAAGCTGCAGCGCCAGGCGCTCGACATCATCTTAAGCGACCCGGCGGTGGAGCATGTCGGCTCGTCGGTCGGCGGATCCGGCGGCCCCGGAAGCGGCTCCCTCAACAAGGGGCGCATGTTCATCAGCCTGAAGCCGCTGAGCGAGCGCGGCGGCATGACGACGGCACGCGTGATCAACCGCATGCGCGGCGAGCTCGCTGACATCAACGGCCTGGAAGTGCGCATGTTTCCCACGCGCGATATCCGCGTCGGCGCGCGCCAGGGGGATTCTTCGTATCAGTTTGCGCTGTGGGACCCCGACCTCGACGAGCTCAACGCCTGGGCGCCCAAGATCCTCGAGCGGATGAAGCAGATTCCCGGCCTTGTGCAGGTGTCGAGCGATCGCCAGGCTGGCGGCCTGCAGCTCGACGTGAAGATCGACCGCGATGCGGCGGCCCGGCTCGGCGTGCGCATCGAGGATATCGACAATGCGCTGAACAACGCCTTCTCGCAGCGCCAGGTCTCGACCATCTACGCCCAGCGCAACCAATATCGCGTGATCCTCGAGATCGATCCGCGGCTGCAGCGAGATCCCTCCGACCTCGGGCAGATCTACGTTCCCGGGCATGACCGCGCGCAGGTTCCGCTCTTGAGCGTGATCAAGCTGAACAAGGGGATCGCACCGCTCGTGGTCAATCACCAGGGCCCCTTCCCCTCGGCGACGATCAGCTTCGACCTGGCGCCCGGCAACACGCTCGATGCCGCGCTGGCCGACATCGACCGGGCCATGGCCGAGATGCACGCCCCTGCAGGTCTGCATGGCGAGGCGGCGGGCGATGCGCGCGCCTTCGCCCAGCAGGCCTCGCAGCAGCCGCTGCTGATCCTTGCCGCGCTGATCGCCGTCTACATCGTTCTGGGCGTGCTCTACGAGAGCCTGGCGCACCCGCTGACCATCATCTCGACGCTGCCGTCGGCCGGCCTTGGCGCGCTGCTCGCGTTGCGCGTGGCCGGCATGGAGCTGTCGCTTACGGCGCTGATCGGCGTCATCCTGCTGATCGGCATCGTCAAGAAGAACGGCATCATGCTCGTGGATTTCGCGCTCGACAGCGAGCGGCGCCGCGGGCTGAAGCCGGCCGTCGCCATCTACGAGGCGTGCATCGCGCGCTTCCGGCCCATCCTCATGACCACCATGGCGGCGTTGCTGGGCGCGGTTCCTCTTGCCATTGCCGTGGGGCCGGGCTCGGAAATCCGCCGCCCGCTCGGCATCACCATCATCGGCGGCCTGGTCGTCTCGCAGTTGCTGACGCTCTACACGACGCCGGTGATCTACCTGCTGCTCGACAGGCTGCACCGCCGGCTCGGCGGGTCCGCCTACGTGGAGCAGGACGTCGCGCGGGGAGCCGAAGCTCAGCAGCCGGCGCGGTGATCGCGGCGCTCACTCAGCCGGGGGCACCGCGCGGCTTAGCACGCCGACGTCCAGCCATGTCTTCAGAATGCCGGCCGCGCGCGCTGGCGCTGTCTCCGCGCTGTCGAATACCGCCATCATCTCGCACACGTCGCCGAAGTGGGCGCCGCCCGCCGTCAGCTGCCACATCATGGCCTCCTCGGCGGCGAGCTCGCGAAACATCGCCGTGGCGGCGTGGCGCCACACCAGAATGCGCACCGGTTCCGGAGAAACGGCAGGTGGCGGCGGCTCCTCGTCCGCCTTCAGCGCCACCCAGATGGCGCCGGCGTTGGTGGTAGCTTCGAGGCACGCTGCCGACGGGTGGACGATGAAGGCAAGCCGCGACCAGGCGCCGGCCGGGATGGCGGCCAGATCGGCGATGCCGAGCACCGGCGCGTCGCCCGCATCGAAGGCGTCGTTGAGCGCCCGCTCGAGTGCCGCAAGCTCGGCCAGCACCGGCTTTTGCGCATAGGGCTCGGTCGTGCGCAGGAAGTCCGGCAGAGTGCGCGAGAACCACCGCGCGTTGGGGTGCTGCGAGGGATTGGCGGCGATGTACTGGCCGGCCATGGCGCGGAACTCGGCCTCGCCGAGATAGCGGCGCAACTGCTCGTGATCGTTGCCGACGACATCGATGAGCCGCAGCACGTAGCCGTCGCGGTAGACGTGCAGCAGGTTGGCTTTCGTCTCGCGCGCGCCGTCGGTGAGGTTTTCGAGGATGCCGTCGTTGCCCTCGAGGATGGCGCGCTGGAAGCGGTCCTGAAAGTCTTTGAGCTTCAACTGGCCCTCCGGAGCAGCCCGTGCCTAGGCGGCCGCGGGCTTTGCTGCGTCGAGGCGCGAGGGTTGGCCGAGAACGTCGCCGGCCACCGCCCGGGCGTAATCCAGCTCCTGCATGAGCTCGGGGAGCGGGGGGATGTCGTCGTCGCGCTCGATCATCGTCGACACCGGCCCGAAGCGGCGCAGCGCCGCCTCGTACAGATCCCACACCTCTTCACGCACCGGATGATCGTGCGTGTCGACGACGTAGTTCACCATGTCGCTGTGCCCGGCGAGGTGGAATTGGATGACGCGGTCGGCGGGAATGCCGTTGAGGAAGGCCAACGCATCGTAGCCGTGGTTGAACGCGCTGACGTAGACGTTGTTGACGTCGAACAACAGCCAGCAGCCCGTGCGCCGCGTCAGGTCGGAGATGAATTCCCACTCCGGCATCTCGGAGCGGTTGAACTGCACATAGGTGGACACGTTCTCCAGGCACAGCGCCCGGCCGAGACGCTCCTGAACGTGGTGGACGCGGGAGACGACGTGGTCGAGCGCTTCGCGCGTGTAGGGGATGGGCAGCAGATCGTGCAGATTTACGCCGTGCACGCCCGTCCAGCACAGGTGGTCCGAGATCCATCTTGGCTGCACGCGCTTGGACAGCGCTACCAGGCCGTCGAGATAGTCCTCGTCGAACGGCGCGGTGGAGGCGATCGACAGTGACACGCCGTGCATGACGACGGGATAGCGAGCCGCGATGCGGTCGAGGATAGCGAGCGGCTGGCCGCCCGGCACCATGAAGTTTTCCGAGATCACCTCGAACCAGTCGACGTGCGGGTCGCCCTCGAGGATGTCGGTGTAGTGCTGCGTGCGCAGGCCGAGGCCGAAGCCGAGATACGGCGGCTTGGCGCCGGCTGGAACATGAGCCGGATCGCCGGCCTTCGCTGACGCTGAACTCTGTGTCGTGCGAATGCTCATGGCGATCCGGCTCCCTGTTGTGGCGCGCGCCGCGCTTAGCTTTTGGTCGGCTCGAAGGTGGCGCCTTCGATCTTGTCGCAATCTTCCTTGGTCGTTTCGGTGTAGCCCTTACCCTTGCAAGCGTTCTGGCCGGCGCAGGCATTGGTCGCCGTTTTGCAGGCGCTCTGGCCCTTGCAGGCGTTGGCCCCCATGCAGTGTCCCTTTTCGCCGGCCGCCATCTGCATCGGCGCGCTAAGCGCGGTGCCGGCGATCAGCAGAGCGGCGGCGGCAGCGGCGATAGCGGCACCGGAATTGATGTCGATCTTCATGATGGTTCTCCAATCCTGACGAGAAGTTGCATTATCAGTCCCTAAACACGCGGCCGAACGCGCGACGCCGTATTGCTCCGACGTCGCACATCGTTGCCCGAGCCGCTGCTGCCTGATACGGAGGTCCACCCGGGGGCGTTTCGAGATCACAATCTTGTGTTGAATGGGTCAAGCGAACAAGCCTTTGAAGACCTGAGACCTGCCTCCCCGTGTAACGCCACGGCATCTGCAGGCGAACAGTTTATGAGGAGCCTGTGGCTCAATTGAAGCGCGAGGAGGAGTGGGCCGCCTTGATGCGGGCAGCCATCGATGGCGACGGAGCGGCGTATCGCGTTCTGCTCGAATCGCTTTCGCACGGCCTTCGCGCCGCGGTTCGCCGTGGTTTCGCGCAAGCGGGCGCCCCGCTCAACGATGTCGAGGATGTCGTTCAGGAGACGCTCTTGGCGATTCACCTGAAGCGCAATACGTGGGACGCTTCGCAGCCGCTCGGCCCGTGGGTAAGGGCCATCGCCCGCCACAAGCTGATCGATGCGCTGCGCCGCCGCGGCCGCCGCATCCACGTGCCGATCGAGAGCGTGCTCGACACCCTCGCCGCCGAGGAGGAGCGCAGCAACCTCGACCGGCAGGACGCCAGCCGTCTCGTCGACGGGCTGCCGGGCCGCCAGCAGGTCATCGTGCGTGCCATCAGCCTCGAAGGTCAGTCGATCCGCGAAGTAGCGGAAAAGCTGCAGATGAAAGAAGTGGCGGTGCGCGTTGCCTTGCATCGCGGACTGAAGGCGCTGGCGGCCGTACACCAGAAAGACCAGGACGAATGAAGACCGACGACCTGATAGTTGCCTTGACAGCGGACGTCGGGACCGTCTCGGCGCCGATCAAGCGCACGCTGTGGCTCGCAGCCGGCGTTGGCACGGTTGGGGCCGCCATCCTCTTCTTCGCGATCCTGGGGCCCAGGCCCGACCTCGCCGCCTCCCTCGCAGACCCGAGATTCCTCTTCAAATGGCTGCTTACGCTGACGCTGCTGGCTTCGGCGATGGTGCTCGTGCTGCAGCTCGCGCGGCCCGAAACGGTGCCGGGCGGCAAGTTTCTGGCCCTCGTCGCCGCACCGGCTCTGCTCGCCGTGGGCATCGGCGCGGAGCTTATCTCCCTGCCGTCATCGGACTGGGTCCGCAATCTCGTCGGCTTGAATGCACTCTTCTGCGTCGTCTTCATTCCCGTGCTGTCGGCGCTGCCGCTCGCGGCGCTGATCTACGCGCTGCAGCAGGGGGCACCGGCACGGCCCACGCTCGCCGGCGCCGTGGCCGGCCTCGCGGCCGCGGGTATCGGCGCCACGCTCTATGCCTCGCATTGCCGCGACGACAGCTCGCTATTCATGGGCGTTTGGTACGTGATCGCGGTGGCCATCGTGTCGCTCGCCGGCGCCATCTTGGGTGCGCGGCTGCTGCGCTGGTGACGGCGCGCGGGAGTTTCCCGACGGAGGTGTCCATATTGAGCCGTTCATATTGAGGGCTCACCGAGACCCCGGTAGGCTCAGCGATGCCACAACCCCGAGGAAACGCTCAATGACGAACCGGGAGCTCGAAACCGTTTGGGTGCCGCGCGCGCTCGCAGTCTTGCGCATCGTGACGGCGCTGCTGTTCATGGAGCACGGCGCTCAGAAGCTCTTGGGCTTTCCGCCCCTGCCGGCCGAGCGGCCGATGCCGGAGCTTTTCACGCTGTCTTGGGTCGCGGGTGTTCTCGAGCTCTTCGGCGGCTTCCTCGTCCTCATCGGCCTGTTCACCCGCCCGGTCGCCTTTATCCTGTCGGGAGAGATGGCCTTCGCCTACTGGATGGCGCACGCGCCGCAAAGCCCCTACCCGGTGCTTAACGGCGGCGACGCGGCCATCCTCTATTGCTTCATATTCCTGTTCCTGGCCGTCGCCGGCGGTGGCGTGTTCAGCGTCGATGCCGCGCGCAGCCGTACGGGCTGAGGACTAGGGCGGCCGGCACTACGCAAAGTTGCACGGCCACCCGCGCGCATTGGGCGGCGGATTTACCTGAAGCGGGTAGATTAGCGAGGCCGCGCCGCGAAGCGTGGTTAACGAATTTGGCCGGCCCGCGCGCGCGAGCGCAGGCCCTGCTAAATTCAGCCTTCTCTGAAGTCGAGTACCGTAGATGCGTCCGAGGTATGTGGTTCTGCTCGTCGTGCTCGCCGCCGTCGCGGCGATCGCGGCCGTCGGTCCGCTGCAGGGGCGCAGCCTCGAGGAGGGGTTGGCTCGCATCGCCGCCTTTTTGCCCACCGGACGAAGAGCCGCGAGCGTGCCGGCGGCGGCACCTCCGGAAGTCACGGTCAGCCAGCCCGTCGGGCGCCGCGTCATCGAATGGGACGAGTACACCGGCCGCTTCGATGCCGTCGAGGCCGTCGAGGTGCGCGCCCGCGTCAGCGGCTATCTCACCGAGGTGAAATTCACCGACGGCGAGAACGTGAAGGCCGGCGAGCTTCTATTCCTCATCGACCCGCGGCCGTTTGAGCGCGCGCTCGATCAGGCCAAGGCGCAGCTCGATCAGGCCAAGGTCAGCGTCAGCAACGCGAGCCTCGACGTCGCGCGCGGCCGGCCGCTTCTGCAGCGCGACTACATCTCGAAGAAGACGTTCGACGACCGCGAGAACCTCGTGCGCGAGGCGGAAGCCGCGGTGAAGGTGGCCGAGGCGCGCGTGAAGGCGGCCGAGCTTGAGCTGAGCTTCTGCCGCATCACGGCGCCGATCTCTGGCCGCATCAGCCGCCCCCTGGTGACGCGAGGCAATTTCGTCAGCGGCGGCGGCAGCGATACCGGCTCGACCGTGCTCACCACCATCGTCACCCAGGATCCGATCTACATCTACTTCGACGTGAGCGAGAACAACGCGCTGAAGTACCTGCGCATGTCGCAGGCAAGCGGCAAGGGGCCCGCCGGTATCCTAGGGGCGACGGTGGGCATCGGGCTGCCTGACGAGACCGGATTCCCGCATGCGGCTCGGCTGGACTTCCTCGAGAACCGCCTCGACCAGGGCACCGGCACGCTGCGCGCCCGCGCCATCATCCCCAACAAGGACGGGCTGTTCTCGCCCGGCATGTTCGGCCGCGTGCGGCTGCAAGGCTCACCCGAATACGACGCGCTGCTGCTGCCCGACGAGGCCGTCGGGACCGACCAGGCGAACCGCTTCGTCTACGTGGTGGGCGACGACGACATTCCCGTGCGGCGTACCATCGAGCTGGGGCCCATGGACGGTGGCCTTCGCGTCATTCGTAAGGGCATCGGGGCCGAAGATTGGATCATCCTGCGCGGCCAGCAGCGCGTGCGCCCCGGTCAGAAAATCATCCCCAAGCGCGTGCCGCTCAAGGTATCCGACGCCCTCGGCGGCGACGCCGATCCCGCAGCGAAGCCCTAAGGCGAGGCGGATCCGGCCATGCGCTTCAGCCATTTCTTCATCGCGCGGCCGATCTTCGCGTCGGTGATCTCGCTCGTCATCCTGATCGTCGGAGCGATCGCATATTTCACCCTGCCCGTGGCGCAGTTCCCCGAGATCGTCCCGCCGACCATTTCCGTCACCGCCTCTTACCCCGGCGCCAACGCCGTCACCGTCTCCGATACGGTCGCCTCCGTCATCGAGCAGGAGGTGAACGGCGTCGAGGGCATGATCTACATGTACTCGCAGTCGACCGACGACGGGAACATGTCGCTCAGTGTCACGTTCGACATCGGCACCGACATCGACAAGGCGCAGGTGCTGGTCCAGAACCGCATCGCGGTTGCCGAGCCGCGCCTGCCCGAGGAGGTGCGCCGCAACGGCATCACCGTCAACAAGCGGACACCCGACCTTCTGCTCGTTGTGCACCTGGTGTCGCCAAACAAGACCTACGACCAGGTCTATATCTCCAACTACGCCCTGCTCAACGTCCGCGACGAGCTGGCCCGCATCCCCGGCGTCGGCGATGTTTCGCTGTTCGGATCGCGCGAATACTCGATGCGGGTTTGGCTCGATCCCGAACGTATCGCCCTGCGCGGCATGACCGCCGCCGAAGTGCTCGACGCACTGCGTGCCCAGAACCTGCAGGTCGCCGGCGGCGCGCTCGGCCAGCCGCCGCAACCGGACATGGGCGCCTTCCAGCTCTCGCTGCAGCTCAAGGGCCGCCTGCTGCAGCCGAGCGAGTTCGAGAACATCGTGCTGAAGACCGGGCAGGACGGGCGCGTCGTGCGCGTCAGGGACGTGGGCCGCGTCGAGCTGGGGGCGCTCAGCTACACGACCTACGGCTACCAGGACGCCTATCCGGCCACCGTGCTGGTTGTTACACAGCAGCCGGGCTCAAACGCCATCGACACCGCCAATGCGATCAAGGCCGAGATGAAGCGCATCTCCGAGCGCTTCCCCAAAGATCTCGAATACCGCATCATCTATAACCCGACGGAATTCATCGAAACATCGATCTCCGAGCTCTACATCACGATTCTCGAAGCCGTCGCCCTCGTCGTTATCGTCATCTTGCTGTTCCTGCAGACGTGGCGGGCGACGATCATTCCGCTCGTCGCCATCCCGGTCTCGCTCATCGGCACCTTCGCCGTGATGCAGGGGCTCGGGTTCTCGATCAACATGCTGACGCTGTTCGGCCTCGTGCTCGCCGTCGGCATCGTGGTCGACGATGCAATCGTCGTGGTGGAGAACGTCGAGCGCAAGCTGCGCGATGGCCTGTCCCCGGCCGAAGCCGCGCGCGTGACGATGAATGAGGTTGGTACCGCGTTGATTGCCATTGCCCTGGTGCTCACCGCCGTTTTCGTGCCGACCGCCTTCATCGGCGGCATCACGGGCCTGTTTTACCGGCAGTTCGCCGTCACCGTGGCGACGGCCACCGCCATCTCGGCGTTCAACTCGCTTACCTTGAGTCCGGCGTTGTGCGCGCTGCTGCTCAAGCCGCACGCGGAGAACGCCAGGGAGAGCTTGCTGATGCGGCCGGTGCATGCCGGCTTCCGGCTGTTCAACCAAACGTTCGAGAGGCTCACCTCCGCCTATGGCTCGCTGGTGCGCCGGGTGATCACCGCCTCGCCCGTCATGCTGGCGTTGTACGCCGTACTGCTCGGCTGCGCCGGGTGGCTGCTGGCGCATACCCCGACCGGCTTCATCCCCAAGATGGATCGAGGCCTGCTCGTCGTCTCCCTGCAGTTGCCGCAGGGTGCCTCGCTGTCGCGCACCGACGAGGTGGTGCGTCGCGCCAACAAGATGGTCCTCGAGGTGCCGGGTGTCGCCCACACGTCGACGTACACCGGCCGCTCGGGGTCGACGTTCTCCAATGCCACGAATGTCGGGGCAATCTTTGTGGTCATCGACGATCCGAGGAAGCGGGCCGCCGAGGGCCTGATGATCGACAAGATTTCCGATCTCGTCACCGCGCGCATGAACGAGATCGAGGAATCGAAGACGTCGGTGTTCATTCCGCCGCCGGTACGCGGCATGGGCGGACAGACCGGCTTCTCCATGCGCCTGCAGAACCGCGCCAACCTGACGCCCGCGCAGTTCGAGAAAGTGGCGAACGACTTCATTCAGGCGGCCAACCAGACGCCCGGCATCAAGAACGTGTTCACGACCTTCTCGACGACAACGCCGCAGCTCTACGTCGATGTCGATCGCGACAAGGCACAGATGCTGAAGGTGCCGCTCGAGTCGATCTTCGAGGCGCTACGCGTCTACCTGGGCTCGGCCTATGTCAACGACTTCAATATGTTCGGGCGCACCTATCGCGTCACCGCGCAGGCAGACGCCGCCTTCCGCATGAATCCCGACAACGTGGCGCGCATTCGCGTGCGCAACGAGGCGGGGCAGATGGTGCCGCTCGGCAACCTCGTCACCTTC
>Ga0299912_10001970_pt1 | contig 16769 bp, 15 predicted proteins | sample RVTome_2_FD_207667 | JGI IMG/M metagenome (GOLD analysis project Ga0299912, IMG submission 207667) | Soil microbial communities from uranium-contaminated site in the Upper Colorado River Basin, Wyoming, United States - RVT95D214 (version 2) ... | reverse complement strand
CTGGATGCTCAAATTCGCCTGGGGCGCCGGCATAACCTTAGTAGCTTTGAATATACTATTTATCAACTTAGGCTGGATGTAAGAAAATGGGAATTCTAAGTACGTCAAGAATGAAATCGCCCTGGCTACTGCACTTCGATTGTGGTAGCTGTAATGGCTGCGATATAGAGATACTGGCTGCCCTGACTCCTCTCTATGATGTGGAGAGATTCGGCATCGTCAATATGGGCAATCCCAAACATGCTGATGTCCTTCTGGTCACTGGCCCGGCAAACCACCGCAATTACCGGGTGCTGCGTAACCTGTACGAGCAGATGCCTGATCCTAAAGGAGTAATAGTGGTGGGGACCTGTGGCTGCACCGGCGGCGTGTTTCACAACTGCCCCAATATTCTCGGTGGCGTAGACAAGGTCATACCCGTGGACGTTTATGTCCCCGGTTGCGCTGCCAGGCCTGAAGCTATCATTGATGCCGTAGTATTAGCACTGGGGAAGCTCAAAGCATATGGAAAATGAAATTCTGGTAGACAAGGCAAAGCTTATTCCCGCGGTACAGAAGATGCTAACAGAAAAAGCCAGGCTGGGCACGGCTAGCTGCGTGGACCTCGGGGATAAATTCGAGATTATCTACCACTTTGAGCCCCAGGCAAGCGCTGAGCCTCTAAAACACATCAGAGTCAAGATAGCTAAGGGAGACACCCTGCCCAGCATATCCAAGATGTATCTCTGCGCGGTCCTGATCGAAAACGAGATACAGGACGCTTTCAATATCCAGGTAGATGGTATGGCGATTGACTTCCAGAGAAGATTTATGCGCTCCAAGGAAAGCGCTGAGGTTGAGCTTGTGAAACCTGCTGCCTATGCGCCCAGGGCACCCACGCGCCTCCCTGTTAGGTGCGGTGAGGCTTGTCCTGCGGGCATCGATATACCGCGTTATGTCCGGCTTATTGGCGAAGGAAGATTTGCTGAGTCATTAGCAGTGATAAAGCAGACCATGCCATTTCCGGGGATCTTGGGGCGAGTCTGTTTTGCCCCTTGTGAACATGATTGCCGGCAATACAGGCAGGAAGAGCCTATTGCTATCAGGATGTTGAAGAGATTCGCCTACGACCATGCCACTTACGAAGAGAAGAAGCCTACCAATCGAAGTGGCAAGCGCGTGGCCATTATTGGTTCGGGCCCAGCAGGGCTTAGTGCAGCTTACTACCTTGCCAAGATGGGGCATGGAGTGACTATATTCGAAGCCTTGTCCAAAACCGGGGGTATGATGCGGGTAGGGATTCCAGAATATCGGCTTCCCAGAAAGGTCCTGGATGAAGAAATCAACATGGTCAGGAATCTGGGCGTGGAGATAAAGACGGATACTAAAGTCGAGTCTCTAGATAACTCGTTCAAAGATGGCTACCAGGCAGTGCTTATTGCCACAGGTGCTCACCAAGGGATAAAGATGCGTGTGGAAGGGGAAGATCATCCCAAGGTAATAGAATGTATTGAGTTCCTTAGGAATGTGAGTTTGGGCAAGAAAGTTGATCTTGGCAACCGAGTGGTGGTGGTTGGTGGTGGCAATGCTGCCATTGATGCTGCCCGTACTGCTCGTCGCCTGGGGGCCAAAGAGGTTACCGTGTTCTACCGTCGTAGCCGGGCTGAAATGCCTGCCAGTCACTCTGAAATTGAGGAAGCGATTGAGGAAGGGGTGAAGATGGAATTCTTGGCATCTCCGAAAAGGGTACTCAGCAAGAACGGTACCCTTTCATTGGAGAACTTTCGTATGCAACTGGGAGAGCCCGACGCTAGTGGTAGACGCCGAGCTGACATAGTAAAAGGAAGTGAGTTTAGTGTGGATGTTGACACTATTATTGCTGCTATTGGTCAAAGGCCCGAGATTCCAGGACCATTTGACCTTAGAATTGGTCCGGCAAATACTATAGTAGTAGATACCGAAACCCTGGCCACCTCGAAGGAAGGTGTCTTTGCTGCCGGAGATGTGATTACTGGGCCAGCATCCGTAGTGCAAGCAGTCGCAGTTGCCAGGACAGCGGCCATAGCCATAGATAAATACCTGGGTGGCAAAGGGCTTCTACCCGTTGAAGAAGTAAAGGTGAGTGACCCTACCTCTCGCCATACTTTCTTAGAAAGATGGCAGAAGAAAGAAAAGCGGGTTGAGATGCCAAGACTTGCTACCGGAAAGAGGCTGCAGGGGTTTGATGAAGTCGAACTCGGTCTAAGCAAAGCTATGGCTGTGGCTGAGGGCCAGCGGTGCTGGCGATGCGATCTGGAGGAATGAGATGGCAGTAAGAACAGTAATTCCCTTTGGTCCCCAACATCCGATATTGCCGGAGCCTATTCATCTTAAGCTGGAGTTGGAGGACGAAAGAGTTGTGGGGGTAACACCTGTAATCGGGTACGTGCACCGAGGAGTAGAAAAAGCGGGCGAGCTCAATAGCTTTCGCCAGAATGTCTTTCTTTGTGAGAGGATATGCGGCATTTGCAGCATCACTCACGCCCTGACCTACTGCCAGGGAGTGGAAGCCCTGACGGGAGTTAAAGTACCTCCCAGGGCCAGATTCCTGCGTCTTTTCTGGAGTGAACTGTCGCGAGCGCATAGCCATCTCTTGTGGCTGGGGTGTTTAGCGGAGGCTGTGGGCTTTGAGAGTTTGTTTATGCAGATATGGCGAGCCAGGGAGACGGTCATGGACCTCCTGGAGATGACTGCCGGGCATAGAGTAATTACCTCCACCTGCCTGGTGGGAGGAGTGAGCCGGGATATAGACAAAGAGATGGCCAGGGAGGTAGATAAGAGACTGGTTGCTCTAAAAGAGGTACTGGATAACACTGCGGCACCTGCATTACTCCATGACCCTACCATCAAGCGGCGTGCCGTGGGCAAAGGGATGTTATCCAAAGAGCAAGCGGAAGTCCTGGGAGCGGTTGGGCCTACTGCCCGGGGTAGTGGCGTAGCTATAGACATAAGGCAAACGGATTATGCTGCTTATAAAGAAGTAGGTTTTGAGCCTATTGTAGAAACTGCTGGGGACAGCTATGCGCGGACCCTAGTCCGAGCTAAAGAGACCTATCAATGTATAGAGCTCATGCGCAAATCGCTGGCCATGATGCCGGGAGGAGAGATACTGGTCAGAGTCGATGGTTATCCTGAAGGGGAGACTATTTCCAGGACGGAGCAGCCCAGAGGGGAACTCATCTACTACATAAAGGGCAATGGGACAAACCATCTAGAGAGGTTAAGGATCAGGACGCCGACCTTTGCCAACATACCCACGTTGTTGGTGATGCTGCCTGGGTGTGAGATGGCTGATGTGCCGGTAATCACTTTGTCTATAGACCCCTGTATTTCATGTACTGAGAGGTAATAGAAATGGCATGGATGTTTCCGACGATCATAAAGAACCTCTTCTCGCGGCCGGCTACGAGGCGTTATCCATTTAGAGACATAAGGGAGCCTTTTGCTGGATACAGGGGCAGTATTCATTGGGATGTTAGCAAGTGTGACCTATGTGGTGATTGTGCCAGGGTATGTCCGGCTGTGGCTATAGAAGTCAGTCTGGGAAACAATCAGATAACCTATGACCCTTTCAAATGCATCTATTGTGGGACGTGCGTGCAGACCTGCCTGCCACGGGCAATAAGTCAAGATAAACACTATACCAAACCCGCTGCTACTAAGGCGACACAGACAATTAGCGTGCCCGTTTAGTACTTGGTCGCCCCGTTGGTGTCATTCCACATAGAGCGTGAAACAGATCACGCATCAGATTCAGGGTTAATTTGACAATTCGCAGCTTTGGCTCTACTATTTGGTAAAGCGAGGAGGTAGAACATGCGAGAAAAGATAGAAGCAGCCCTGAAACAAGTCAGGCCGATGTTGTTAGCCGATGGAGGGGACGTTCAGCTAATAGATGTCAGGGATGGAGTGGTAAAGGTAAGATTGACCGGTGCCTGCGGCGGCTGCCCCATGGCAACCATGACTTTGAAGGGTAGCATCGAGCGGGTGCTCAAGGAAAAAGTGCCTGGAGTCAAGGAGGTAGTGGCGGTCTAACCTGCGGCACGATATCAAGGAGAAGGAAGAAGGGAAGCAAGCTGGAGATTTAGATGCCTCGGGAATATTTCATCTGCGACTGTTGTGGTGAAAGAGTGGAATGTAGTGCCAAGGAGCGACCTTGCGAGATACTCAACGGCTGGCTCATGGTTTCGCTGTGGAAGGGGGCTGAGACGGTCGAGCATCATAACTTTTGCTCCGTGACGTGCCTCAAGGCATGGGTGGATACCCAGGTCCCTCAAGTCCCTGACGCATTCTTGAGGGCTTTTGAGAAAGGAAGGGACTGAAAATGCCCATCTATGAATATTGTTGTCCTGAATGTAGCTTCAAGTTCGAGGTGCTACGCCCCCAAAGCCAGGCCAACGAAAAAGTCTCTTGCCCGCGCTGTCATCACAAAGCCAAACGAATATTTTCCTGTTTCTCTTCTTTTTCTAAGAGCAGTGAAGGGACATCTGCCCCGATTGGAGGAAGCTCCTCCTGCACTTCATGCTCTGCCCCAAGTTGCACCAGCTGCCATATGTAGCCCCTTCAGTGATTGGAAAGCGACAGACCTCAGATGTGTAATCACATTGATTGGGGTGGACCGGTTGGACCGGCTGCATTGAAATTGAAGGGCAAACTAGTCTACAATAGAGCGGCTCGATTTGCCGCACCAGATGCATGAACTAGGAGTCACTGAAAGCATAGTCAATATTGCTCTAACCAAAGCTGGTGAGGCACAAGCCAGCAAGGTCATCAAGATCAACTTAGTAGTTGGCGAGTTAGCAGGATTTGTCCCCGATTGTATTCAATTTTATTTCGATTCTCTTAGCAAGGATACCATCGCTCAGGGGGCAACGCTCCACTTTGAATCGGTAGCAGCTGAATTGCGTTGCCGGGATTGTTCCGCGGTCTTCCAGCCCCAGGATACCCTGTGGACTTGCCCGAAATGCGCGGGGCGGAGCATAGAAATATTCAAGGGACGGGAGCTCTACATCGAAAGCATGGAGGTGGAATGAAAAAGATAGAAGTTATTCAGAATGTTCTGGAGGCTAATGACACCATAGCTCGCCGAAATCGGCAGCTGCTGGATATGCACAAGGTCTTTGTTATTAACATTATGTCGGCCCCAGGTGCCGGCAAGACAAGTCTCATTCTGCAGACTCTGACGAGGCTGAAGGGTAAGCTGAATATGGCTGTTATCGAAGGTGATGTTGCTTCCACTGTAGACGCCGAGAAAGTGCAGAGCAAGGCCAAAGCAGTAGTTCAAATAAATACCGGAAATATGCCGGAAAGTTGCTCATTAATGGCTGCCATGATTGAGTCAGCGCTGAAGGACATGCCTCTGGATGACATTGACCTGATCATGATTGAGAATGTGGGCAATCTTATTTGCCCCGCTGAATTTACCCTGGGAGAGCACAAGCGAGTGGTGATTTCCAGCCTGCCTGAAGGGGATGATAAGCCCATCAAATATCCCCTGATCTTTGTCGATGCTGATGCGGTGATAATAAACAAGATGGACCTTCTTCCCCATGTTGATTTCGATATTGCTGCATTTCGGCGTTCCATAACGGGGCTAAACCCTAAAGTCCAAGTCTTCCAACTCTCCTGCAAGACCGGCGAAGGGATAGAAAGATGGTGCTCCTGGATATTAGAACAGGTGGGAACCAATGCTGCGAAGCGATAGAGGTTTCACATGCCTAACCATTATCCTTTAGCCGTTGACAAGTCACTGCTGTGAGTGCTAACATCTCACCGTTTCTACTGGCGCGGCCCTTTCTTGGGCAGCTCGACCGAAAGGAAATAGTGTAGCGATACCAAAAAGGCTATGGCGCCGTTAAAGAATTTCAAAACAAGGAGGGTCTCATGGCTTACGAGAATTTAGTTGTAGCGCAGGAGGAGAATATTGGCATAATCACCTTGAACCGCCCGCCCGCAAATCCGATAAACTTCGCTGTGCTGAGCGAACTGGACGATGTCTTGACCAAGTGGGAAAAGGATAAAGCACTGAGAGCTATCATCATCACCGGAGCCGGAGAGAGAGGATTCTCAGCCGGCTTTGATCTAAAAACCGCTGGCACGCCGGACGGTGAGAAGGCTATGTCACGAGGGCAGCAAGTGTTCGGCCACATTGAGAAGTATCCCAAGCCTGTGATCGCTGCCATAAATGGGTTCGCCCTCGGGGGTGGTTGCGAGCTGGCAATGGCTTGCCACTTCAGGATAATGCTCAACTCTCAGCAAGTGGTGTTGGGGCAGCCTGAGATTGACCGCGGTATTATACCTGGCTGGGGTGGTACCCAGCGGTTGCCCAGGCTGGTGGGTAAGACCAAAGCACTTGAGATGCTTCTGCTCGGCACGAGGGTCAACGCCCCCGAGGCTTTAAGCATCGGACTCATAACGAGGATATCTCAGCCAGGGCAACTCATGAATGATGCTAAGGAACTCGCCAAGGCACTGGCGAAGAAGGCTCCAATTGCTGTGCAGATAATCCTCGACGCAGTGACCCGGGGAATTGAGACAACCACTGACCAGGGCGTGAAAATAGAATTGGAAGGCTCGCAGCGAGTAAGCAAAACGAAGGACGCTATGGAAGGGGCGATAGCGTTTATCCAGAAGCGGGACCCGGTCTTCACCGGAGAATAGTTTTTCAGGGCGAAAACAAGAAGTGAAAGGAGGTTTTCTGATATGAAAGTTGAAGACGTCAAAAAGGTGGCGGTTATGGGGGCGGGGGACATGGGACATGGTATTGCCGAAGTGGCGCTGCTTGCTGGCTACAAGGTGGCCATGCGGGACATAGAACAGAGATTCGTTGATAAGGGGCTGTCCAGAATCAAGGAGAGCCTGGATAAGCTGGTGGAAAAACAGAAGATCACTGCAGACAACAAGAATGCGATGGTGGGTAATATCAAGACCTTTGTTGATATTGGCGAGTCTGTTAAGGACGCTGATTTTGTTATTGAGGCAGTCCCCGAGATTATGGACCTGAAGAAGCAGGTTTTCCAGGCACTGGATAAGGCCGCTCCAAAACACGCCATACTGGCTTCCAATACCTCCAATATGAGCATCACGGAGATCGCTGCAGCCACTAAGAGGCCACAACAGGTCGTCGGTGTGCATTTCTTTAACCCGGCGGTCCTGATGAAGCTGGTGGAGGTCATAAAGGGAGACAAGACGAGCGAAGAGACAATGCAGGTGGCGTATAATCTGGCGCTGAAGATGAACAAGGTGCCCGTTAGGGTTGAGAAGGATTCTATCGGGTTTGTATATAACCGGATCAACGCGCCGACCGCAATTCTACTTAACCTCATACTGGAGAAACGCGAGGCTGCCCCTATGGAAATTGATGCCAAGATGAGGAAGATAGGTATGCCTATGGGGCCATATGAACTGATGGACTACGTAGGATTGGATGTTGCCTACCACAGCGCTCTTTATTTTGCCGAGAAACTTTCTCGTGACTACGCGCCGCCCAGCTGGCTCAAAGCTAAGATTGATGCTGGCACGCTGGGGAAGAAGACGGGCAAGGGCATTTTTGACTGGTCTAAAGGCAGACCGGAGATAGACTTGTCCAAGGCGAAAGAGGATTTCGATCCCACTTGGTTGATTGCTATTCAAGTTAACGAGGCGACGAAACTACTTGAGGGCGGAGTAGTCAAGAGCGCGGATGAAATCGACAAGGCCATGGTTAACGGGGGCGGTTCGATGTTTGGTCCTTTCCAGTTTGGCAAGAGTATAGGATATGACAAATTGGCTAAGATATGTGAAGACCTTGCCAAGAAGTATGGTGTCAAAGCGTTCCAGCCCACTGAAACGTTGAAGAAGGGACAGATCTGATAGGAAACGCAAGTTTGCCTTAGATCAAACCGGGGTCCACATCACGCGAATTGCTTCTCCTCCAGTGTGACCCCGGTTCCATTATTCTGTCAACATTCTTCGTATTTTGACTATGTCTCCTTCTAAAGCTGAGCCTGTTTGACAATCTTCCATGGCATTCTAAGGTCGTCTTGGAAGAATCCTGAAGGTAATTGACAGAGTAGAGGTGATATACTATAAGCGATTTGGGATAGCTTCAGAGATGAGAAAAGAGAAGAGACTCCTTCTGTTCTTTATACCGATTCTCGTTGGTGCGGTGCTTTTCAGCGCTGTCCCGGCTTCGGCTGGTGAAACTCATGGTCGTGGGAAGTCACTGGGAGAAGCCAGAAAGGCGCTGGAACAGGAACTTCTGCCTCTGGCCGGAGCTGGCTTTGTGGGCATTGCTCATTCAGAACCCGAGGGCGAGATAACCGTCTTTGTGGAGAATGAACAGGCCAAGGGAAGAGTGCCACGCTCTTTCGAAGGGTATGAAGTGCGGACGAAAGTCACCGGGAGAATACAGACTCTATCTACTCAGGTGATGGAGCCTCTAGCCAGTGTTAGCGAAGAGAGACGGAGCGAGGTCAGACCTCTGGTCGGTGGGATAAGCCTGTCAGCATGCGTCACGAAAGGGGCAGGATACTACCTGTACGCCGGAACCCTGAGCATGGTCACCTACGATGATAGGATTTTGTCCAACGCCCATGTGGTCGCTATGAATCCGGGTACGGGTGATTTCCTCCCCATCGGAACACCTATTATCCAGCCCGGGACTCGCGATGGAGGGAGCAATCGGACGGGGGCGCTCGAGGCATACATTCCCATTGACTTTGCACCTAATGCGGAGAACTACGCGGATGCTGCCATAGGCAGCATTGATGTTGGTGTTAATGCATCGCCCGGCGAGCAGTTTTCCGAGGAAGGTAGCTACTGGATTGAAGGATGGACCAGAGTCTCACCGGGAGACATCGTGCGAAAATCCGGGCGGACGACCGGCGTGACCACGGGCACGGTGAATCACACCAATGTCTCCGTAGTGGTCGGGTATGGCAGCAAATCAGCCTATTTTGTGGATCAAATTGTCGTAACTCAAGATAATTGGTCGTTCGCACAGCCTGGTGATTCAGGCTCGACGGTGGACAAAGATGGAGAGTTCGTGGGGCTGCTTTTTGCTGGCACGGAGGACTGCATAGTCATTTGCAAGGCAGAGCACATTATTGACGGACTTGATGTCTCTGTGGAGCCTCCTGAGAATCGGCGTAGCCTCACTGTTTCCAGCACTCCTGGCGGGGGAGTGATCAGCCCCGGCGAGGGGATGTTTCTCTACGATGCCGGGATGGTGGTCGAGCTTGTTGCTACCGCCGACGAACACTGCCACTTTGTGGAATGGACTGGAGATGTGAGCACCGTCGCCAATGTCACTGCTCCCTCGACCAACATCACCATGAACAACCCCTACTCCATTACTGCCAACTTTGAACTAGACGAAGGTTATTATGGCCTCACCATCTCCAGCACCCTTGGTGGCAATGTAACCCATCCCGGCGTGGGGACTTTTGTCTACAGCAATGGCACTGGCAATAGCACGGTAGTCGACCTTGTCGCTGTGCCTGACGAACACTATCACCTTGTGGAATGGAGTGGCAACGTCAGTACCGTCGCTGATGTCTATGCTACCAACACCACTATCGCCATGAATGCCTCCTACTCCATCACCGCCAACTTTGAACTGGACGAAGGTTGGTATGGCCTCACTGTCTCCAGCACTGAAGGTGGCTCCGTGACCACCCCTGGTGAAGGGACTTTTGTCTACATTGCTAACTCGACAGTCCCCCTTGTGGCTCAGCCTGACGAAGGCTACCAGTTTCTCAGGTGGACCGGCGCTGTAAGCACCATTGCCGATATTTATGCTGCCTCGACCTCCATTGCCATGAACGCCTCCTACTCAATCACCGCCTGTTTTGACTGGTGGTATCCCGAACCTGCGGCGCTGTTGTTGATATCGAGCACCAGCGGTGGGTCGGTAATCACCCCTGGAGAAGGGGCATTCTTCCTTCCTCTGGGCAGCCAGGTCACCCTTGTGGCTGAGCCTGACGAGGGCTGCTGGTTCGTCAAATGGTCAGGCGATGTGGGTACCATTGCGAATGTCTGGGCACCTTCGACCACTGTCACCGTGGACAGCCCCCATAGTATCAGAGCCGATTTTGGGGGGGCTGGTGGGTGCTTCATTGCCACCGCCGCCTACGGTACCCCAATGGCTGAAGAGATACGGATTCTGCGTGAGTTCAGGGATGATTATCTCCTGCTCAACCCGGTGGGAAAAGCTCTGGTGGGCTTTTACTACAGAGTCAGCCCATCAATAGCCGGGTTCATAAACGAGCATCCTTGCTTGAAGCCAATAGTACGAGCTGGGCTGTTGCCTGCTGTAGCTATGAGCACCATAGCCGTCAATACTTCTCCGGCCGAGAAGGCAGCTATAGTGGGATTGGTTGTGCTGGTTCCGGTGGCAGTGGCTATGTTGTCGAGGAAGCGGCGTGCCAAAGGTTCAGAGTGTTCTTGAAGGCCGAGCTGCTCATCAGCCTGCAATACGGCTCGCGGTGAAGCTTACAGATTGCTATAATTCTCCTCCATACCTCTCATCTCTCTGCCGGGATAGATAAAGTCCTCGCAATTCACCCTCGGTTAGTCTTTCCCCACCAAAAGGTAGGACGTGCGCTTTGAGGAAAGTCCGTTTTTTGCTACAATTGTACGCCGAACAATGGGTTACTACTTAGGCGTAGATGTTGGCTCTGTCAATGTTAAGCTGGTGCTCATAGATGAGAAGGGCAGGGTCATTCAGTTTGACACGGAGAAGGTGACCTCCAGCCCCAGGGCTGCCGTCAGTTCGCTTGTCGCCAGGCTGGGCGAGAAACTCAATCTCAAAGAGATTATTGCCGCCGGCGTATCGGGCTCAGGGAAGTCTGTCATCCCCGAAGAACTGGGCTGGACGGAATACAGCAGCTCACTGGCGATTGCCTCCGGATTGCTCCACCGTTACCCCGACGTCAAAACTATCGTACAAATCGGCGGTCAGAGCACCCTGGTAATAGAGCTGGAAGATGGCTTGAAAAAGCCATGGAAGGTGGCATCTAATCCCCTTTGCGCTGCCGGCACGGGAAGATTCCTGGAGCAACAGGCATACCGGATCGGTATCAGCATGGAGGACTTTGCCAATTTAGCGCTGAAATTCAAAGGCGCTGCCCCCAGGATAGCTGCCCGGTGCAGCGTCTTTGCCAAGACCGACCTCATCCATCTCCAGCAGAAGGGAGTTCCGCTGGATGCCATGCTCTATGCGCTGTGCGAGAGCGTGGCTCGGATGGTCGCCTCTCTGAAAAAAGGAACCTTCCAGGAGCCTGTCTATTTTGTCGGTGGCGTCGCCGCCAATCCTGCCGTGGCTAGATCCCTCAACGATATGATTTCTGCCCGGAACGGGCATCCGGTGGAGGTAATCATTCCCGAAAACTACCTTCACATTGAATCCTTGGGTTCGGCATTGCTTTCCATAGGGAGAACTTGCCACGGAGTTATGCTGTCGGAGACGGAGGTCAAGCAGCGCTATTTTGAAATGCCCAAGCTGGATGTTATTGCCGTTGGGCAAAGAAAAGATGGCCAAAGGATAGAAGAACAACGTATCGGCTACCTCGGAGTTGATGTGGGCTCCACCAGCACCAAGGCAGTGATAATGGACGAGTCAGGTACACGTTTGCTGGCGAAGAACTACCTGATGACTGCGGGAAGGCCGGTTGAGGCTGTCAGGCAGGTTTTCAGGAACCTGCTTCGGGAGGGCGCAGACAAGGTAAAGATAGCCGGCGTCGGTGTCACCGGCTCTGGCCGATACCTGGTGGGTGGTTTCATCGGGGCAGACCTGATCAAGAACGAGATAACGGCGCAGACCAGGGCTGCTGCCGAGATAGATCCTGAAGCTGACATAATAGAGATTGGCGGACAGGACTCAAAGCTGGTCATCAAGAGAAACGGCATCGTCGTGGACTATCACATGAACAAAGCCTGTGCCGCAGGGACAGGAAGCTTCATTGATGAGCTGGCTGAGATGCTCGGCGTTTCCGTGACCAGTGGTCAGTTTGCCGATCTGGCATTTGCTGCGCCCTATACCATTGACTTAGGGACGAGATGCGCCGCTTTTATGGGCCAGGCGGTTGCTTCGGCACAGCAGGATGGGGTGCCCCTGGAAATAATCACGGCCAGTCTGGCCAATTCCATAGCCAAGAATTATCTCTCCAAGGTAGTGGAACACAGAAAACTGGGCGACAACGTTATTCTCACAGGAGCGGTATTCTATAACAAGGCTGTAGTCTCCGCCTTTCATCATGAGCTTGCAGGGAGAAAACTGACCGTGGCGGAGCACAAAGAAGTCAGTGGCGCCATAGGGGCAGCCCTCCTGGCCAAAGAGACGATGGCGGGACAAGCATCGAAGTTCAAGGGCTTTCAGGAGGTGGTAGACAGAGAGTGCAAGCTCACTACATTCGTGTGCAAGGGGTGCGACAACAACTGCACCATCACCCGGATGGAAATGCCCGGTGAGGAGCCCAGTTTCTATGGCAGCCGGTGCGACAAGTACGACGCCATAGCTAGCCACGCCAAGAGAGAGACTAGCTTCGATAAGAGAGAGCAATTGCTGTTTCGAGAATACAAGAAAGATTCAGGCGCTGGACCCAGGGTGGGCATTCCCAGAGGACTTCTGGTCTACGACTATGCACCGCTGCTCATTGGCTTCCTCAACGCCCTCGACGCCAGGATTGCCCTTTCCAGCCAGACTAACAACGAAGTCATGGAGCAGGCCATTGAGTTAGGCTACACCGACAGTTGTTTTCCTCTCAAGCTTCTCCACGGACATGCGGCAATGCTTAAGGACGTGGACTACATTCTTTACCCCTGCGCCATTCGCCTGGGTAGGAAAGACGGGGATGAGAGCCAGAAATACTCGTGTCCCTTGGTTCAGGCTGCGCCATTCATAATACGCAGTGTGCTTGGCTTTGGAGAACGGCTGTTGATACCCATAATTGATTTCAGTCAGGGCGATGACGAGGTGATAAAGAATTTTGCAGATGTCGCCGTAAAGATGGGGTTTGGTAGAAAGAGAGGGAAAGAGGCAGCCCTGGCCGGCATTGAAAGTCAGCGGAAATTCGAGGCTGACCGGGCAGTGCTGGGCCGAGAACTATTGGAGCAACTGCGTCAGAACGACCAGTTGGGCGTGGTCCTCTTGTCCCGGTCTTATATGTCGCAGGATGCTGGGGCAAATCTGGGCATAGCAGAGAAGCTGGCTCAGCTTGGGGTGGTGCCCGTACCACTGGACTTCTTGCCCCTGGAGTTGGTGAATGCCAAGGATTACTCCGACCGTCCTTACTGGTACTACGAGAACAAATATGTAGCCGGCGCGGCTATAACTGCCTCCAACCCGCAACTTTATGGTTTGTGGCTGACGAACTTCGGGTGCGGCCCTAACTCCTTCATAATCCACCTGGTGGAAGATATCATGGGGGGCAAGCCTCTGGGACAGCTGGAGATAGACGAGCATGCCGCTGAGGCTGGCATCGTTACTCGCTTAGAAGCCTTCGTTGACACGATTAAGGGATTTGCCCATTCTGCCGGGAAGCAGGAAGCACCAAGTAAAGAAGATGTCTATCGAAAAGCATTTCCGCCCGTGATTGATGCCACGAAGATGTTTATTATTCCCAGGATGGCGCCGCACATTGAGCTTGTAGCTGCGCTTCTACAGGGCAGCGGCTTCAGAGCAATCGTACTTCCTGAAGCCAATGAACGCAATCTATTGTATGCCGATAAGATAACATCGGGTGTGGAGTGTTTGCCTTATCGGGTAACTCTGGGGGACTTTCTGAGGTTCTGTTACGAGGAGGGCACTGACTTGAAAAATGTCGAGGCAGTCATGGCCAGCGCATATGGCCCTTGCCGGTTTGGGAAATATGCGTTGGAACAAATCAAGATACTTAAAGATGTGGGCTTTGACCTTACCATAAGGACAACCGTGTCCAACAATGCGTATCGAGATACGGAAATTAGCCCTCGTTTTGCCCGCCTGGCCTGGCAAGGCTGCGTGGCTATTGACTGCCTGCAGAGGTCACTCTGGCGCAGCCGCCCATATGAAAAGCGGCCGGGCTCGGCAGACGAAATGTTTGACGAATACCTCGGCAGAATCGTGGGTCGCGTTCGCAAGAAAGAAGGTTTCGATGATATCCTGCGTCAAGCTACTCCTGATTTCAAGTCTCTCATTGACCCTGAACTGCCCCGCAGACCGGTGGTGGGCATTAATGGCGAAATATTTCTGCGCTCCAACAGATTTAGCAACCAGGACATGGTGAGAGAGTGCGAAAAAGCCGGGCTGGAGGTCGTCGTTTCTTCCATCGGGGAATGGATGAAATATATCTTCTACCGGCATGTTGAAGACGCTGTCAGGGACCGCAAATTCCTGAAGGCGATGGTTAGCTACGCGATAAAGCGTGTCTGGGAGCATGACGAGCACAGGGTAATCAAACATTTCCAGGACTTAGTTGATGGGAAAGAGCCCTCAACGCAAGAGTTACTGGCACAGACAAGCCACTGGCTCTCTCCGAGATGCGGAAGTGAAGCAGTTCTCAGTATCGGTGGTGGAATAGAATGGATGGAGAGTCCCGAGTTTGCTGGTGTGATATCGGTAATGCCACATGGCTGTATGCCTGGTGGAATCGTGGCTGCCATGTCTGAAAAGTTCACCGCCCTGTACCGCAAGCCCTGGATCAACCTCACCTATGATGGTTTTGTGGAGAGTAACAACCGCACAAAAATCAGTAATTTTGCTGAGGTCCTCAGATTTTGCAGCCAGGAAGGGAAGAGAGGCTCCCAGTAGTCGCCTGGTACCCGTATTACATGTTACGTGGATTGAATACTTATGCATCTGTTCTGGGGAGTTCATTCAAATCACAAGATGTTTTAATTTTCCAGAAGTGATATACTAAAGAAGCTATGTCTCGGTCTTATGTTTATCAATCGCTGCGGGGCGTTGTGGAGCCTTTGCTGCTCTTCATTATAGGTGAATTGCTGCCCATACATGGCTACGAGATTGCCAGGGAACTGGAGCGCAGGAGCGAAGGGTATTTCAACCTTACCGCAAGCACCCTTTACTCGGCGTTGCGCCGTCTGGAGAGAAGAGGACTTGTGTCAAGTACGTGGCAGCAAATTTCCAGGCAAAGGCGTCGCTGTTATGAGTTGACCGAGAAAGGCCGTCAGATTCTGGCTGAAGAACTAACTCAATGGCAGAAATTTCTCGGTGCCACCGAGAGAATCATAGACCAGCCAGTGAAGTGAAGATCCAAATCCTGGGGGCCCATTTAGCTGAGCTAAAAGGGGCACGGCTAACCTCTCTATTAGTTGATGACGTTGTGGTTGTGGATGCTGGGGGACTTACCTCTGCCCTTTCTCTAGCCGAACAAGAGAAGATAGAAGCCGTTTTGCTCACCCATCACCACTTCGACCATACTCGTGACCTGGTGACTCTGGCTGCTAACGTCGGCTACTACTGGCGAAAACAACTGGCGGTTCATGCCCCGCGCTACACGCTCGATATTGTCAGTAGGTGTCTTCTTGACGGCCAGATATATGCCAATTTCCTGGAGTATCCCAGTAAGGAGAAACCGACTCTTATACTTGAGGCTATTGAGCCTTATAGCAGAAAGACCATTGCCGGTTATGATGTTTTAGCAGTGCCGGCAAAGCACTCCGTGCCCGCTGTCGGCTATCAAGTAACCTCTTCGGATGGGAAAAGCCTGTTTTACACCGGTGATACCACAGTGGGAATATCTGACAGCTGGCAGCACATTTCTCCCCAGTTGCTTATCACCGAAGTTGCCGGACCTAATAAGTTCGAAGACTGGCTCAAGAAGGCTGGCCATCTTTGCCCGAGGCTTCTGAGAGAGGAGCTCATACAATTTCGCCAGCTCAAAAGGTATTTGCCTCGCATCATCGTTGTTCATATCGGGAATCCTTATGAGCAGGAGATTAAGGAAGAAGTGGCTCAGGTGGCTCGGGAACTGGAAGCTGACATAAGCCTGGGCTATGAAGACATGAAGCTTACTCTGTGATCGCCAGGCACAGCATCACTGCTATTCTTTTGTACTAGCACGTACCTATGGCCCATGCCTCGGACTGGCGCCATAGCAAGGGAGTCGCCATGGCGCCAGTGGTTTTTCTTCAGGGAACCTTCGGTAAGTCGGCTAATGCCTTCTCTACCATCTCCTTGGGATACTCGTAATCCTGAAGCTTGCCTGACAAATACTCATCATAGGCACCCAGGTCAAAGTGCCCATGTCCGCTCAGACCCAGGAGGATGTTCTTCTTCTCTCCCGATTCCTTGCACTTCAACGCTTCGTCAATGACAACCTTTATGGCGTGCGACGGCTCCGGTGCCGGTAAAATGCCCTCGGTGCGAGCGAATTGCAGCGCCGCTTTGAAGACGGGTATCTGATACTCGGCACGCGCTTCGACGAAGCCCAGTTTGTGCAGGTGAGATATGATGGGGGCCATACCGTGATACCTTAGTCCGCCGGCATGGACTGGAGGAGGGACGAAGCTGTGTCCCAGGGTATACATCAGGGCAATTGGCGCCAGCCCGGCTACGTCTCCGTAGTCCCAAGCATAAATACCCTTGGTCACGGAGGGGCAAGCCTGGGGCTCTACGCAGATAATCTGGAGCTTGGGCTTCTTCCCTTTGATCTTGTCTTGGATGAAGGGCAGGAACAGCCCGGCGAAATTGGAGCCACCTCCGATACAACCCACGATCATGTCCGGGTAAACATCGATTTTCTCGAGCTGCTTTTTAGCTTCCTGTCCTA
>Ga0299912_10001969_pt1 | contig 16779 bp, 10 predicted proteins | sample RVTome_2_FD_207667 | JGI IMG/M metagenome (GOLD analysis project Ga0299912, IMG submission 207667) | Soil microbial communities from uranium-contaminated site in the Upper Colorado River Basin, Wyoming, United States - RVT95D214 (version 2) ... | reverse complement strand
ATTGGCGATCCCCGTCATGTCGGGGAAGAAATCGAGGACCTTTTCATCCACGCCCTTGAACTCGCCCCGGGCGATGGCGATGCCGACCAGGGCCGAGGTGAAGCTCTTGGAGACCGACTGGAGGGTGTGCAACTTGCCGGGCCCCCAGCCGTTGAAATTCTCCTCGAGGACGAGCCGGCCGTGCCGGACGATCACCAGATAATGAAGCGTCGGGAGGATCTCTCCCTTCCGGATGAGATCGACGACATCGGCCAGGACCTTCGGGTCAAGGCCCTGTTCCTCGGGCGTCGAGACGGGCCATTGCCAGGAAGATGGGCCTTGGGCCGGAGCCTGCCCGGCGGCCGGAACGGCGATCAGGCCGAGCAGCGCGAGCCCGCAGGCGCTCACAAGCCGCAAAGTGACGTTTTTCATGCCCTCAATATAGGGCGGCGAAGCGCTCTTGTCTGTAGACAAATATCCTAATTTGAGGCTTTTTCCCGGATTTCCCGGGCGTCCCGTGCGATCCGGCTGATGAGTTCGAGCCGGTTCCCGACGCCGAGCTTCTGGTAGATGTTGTAAATATGGTTCCGGACCGTGCTCGCGGAGATGAAGAGCTTCCTCTCGATGTCCTTGTTGCCGGCCCCCTGGAGGACGAGACGGAGGATCTCCTCCTCCCGCCCGGTCAGGCCGTACGTCCCGAGGACTCCCTCCAGGCTCTCTGCGAGGTCCCGGGGCGCGGATCGGGCTTTCTTCCAAGCTCTTGCCATCACGGCCGTGCCGGAAGCGAGGAGCGCGAGGACGGCGGAAAGGAACCACCAGGTCCTCCAGAGCGGGAGCGGCACTTCGATCCCGACGGCGATCCCTTCCTCGTTCCAAACACCGTCGGGATTAGCGGCCTTGACGCGCAAGGTATAGGCACCGGCGTCGATATCGATCAGCGATATTCCGTGCCCTGGGATGAGCGAGATCCAATCGGCATCGCGCGGCTCGAGACGGTAAGCGAACGAGTTGAGCTCCGGGGCCGTGAAATCGAGCGCGGCAAACTCCAGCGTGACCAGAGGGGTCCTGTAGGGAAGTTCAATCGGTCGGGGCGCGGAGAGGGACCCGGGGAGCGTGACCTCGGCATTGTTCCGGTAGAGGGCCGTCCATACGACGGGGGGCACGAAGAGTGCTCTCCGGATATCGCCGGGACGGAAGCCGTTGATGCCGTTCGTCCCGCCGAAGAACATCAGCCCGTCGGGGGCTTCGGCAAAAGCCCCGGGATTGAAGGTGCCCCCCTGAAGGCCGTCCCAAGGACCGTAGGTCTTGCCCAGGCCGGTCACCGGATCGAGCCTGGAAAGCCCGCGGTTCGTGCTGACCCACAGCGCGCCCAAGGCGTCTTCCTGAAGGGCGCAGACAACCTCGCCGGCCAGGCCGTTCTTGCTGGCGATGACCCGCCATTCATTCTTCACAGGGTCGAGCCGGTTGAGCCCGCTTTCCGTACCGATCCAGACGATCCCCCGGCCGTCCACATGGACGCAGTTGACGATGTTGTCGTTGATGCCCGTTCCGGGAGGGGCCGCGAGGCGGCGGACGAAACTTTCGAACGCCCCTTCGGCCTCGTCGAGCCGGCTCAGTCCGCCCCGCGTCCCGATCCAGAGGCGCCCGGCCCCGTCCCCGCGAATGGCCGTCACGATGTCGTTGCAGAGGCTCGCCGGATCCCGGGGATCATGAAGGAACCGTGACCAACGACCTGTTCTTGTCTCGAGCCGGTTCAGGCCGTGCCGGGTGCCGGTCCAGAGGACGTCCGGACGGCCTTCGTCGATCCACAGCGCGTTGATCCTGTTGTTCGAGAGGCTTTCCGGATCCGCCGGATCGTGGCGGAAGAAGGTGAACCGTCCGGAGCTAGGATCCAACCGGGCCAGGCCGTCGGATTCCGTCCCGATCCATATCCGCCCGGCCGGATCCCCGAGGACGGCCAGAACGCCGCTTCCTCCGGAACCGGCCGCGCCTGATGGCGGAAGGGCGTAGCGGGTTACCCGGCGGGTCGTTCTGTCGATCCGTTCGAGCGAGCCCGCCTTCGATCCCACCCAGAGCGCCGCGGCGCCGTCCGCCCACAGGGCACGGACGTCGTTGTGAGCGAGGCTCCGCGTGTCCAATGCGTTCCGCTTGTAGTGCTCGAACTTAGCCCGGCCGGCCAGGCACTTGTTAACTCCACCCCGGACCGTCCCAACCCAGATGAGCCCCGACGCGTCCTGCGCGATCGAAGTGACGTTGTCGTCGCCGAGGGATTCGGGATCCTGGGGGTCGTGCTTGTAGGCGACGAATTCTCCCCTGGCTCGATCGAGGACGCGCAGCCCGTCCGTGACGGTGCCCAGCCAGAGCCGGCCGGCCGAGTCCTCCGCGATGGCGGATATCGTCTGACCGGCAAGATCGCGCGGGCGATCCCCGGCTCCGTAGAACCGGCTGAATCCGCCCAGGCCGGGGTCGTAGCGATTGAGGCCGCCGTTCTTCGTCCCGATCCAGAGCGTCCCCTCGACGTCCTCGAAGAGGGTCCAGACGCTGTTGCTGCCCAGGCTACGGGGATCTTCGGCGTGGTGCCGGAAATTCTTTATTGCCCCCGTCCGGGAATCGATCTTGAAAAGTCCGGCGTCGAGCGTCCCGACCCAGATCGTGTCGTTCCTGCCGGCCAGGACGTCCCAGACGACATCGGCATCCGGCCACAGGGGGACTTGCGTGTACGAGCCCGAGGCGGGATCGAGCCGGTTGAGCCCCTGCGAGCGGGTTCCGATCCATAAGCGTCCTGCCGGATCCTCCTGGACCGCGAGCACGATGTTGCCGGGCGGGCCCGCCGGATCTGCGGCGGAGTTGGGGTAATGGACGAACTCCCACGTCTCCTTCGAGAACCTGAGAAGACCCTGACCGCTCGTCCCGAGCCAGATGTCGCCCGAACGAGAGATCGTGACCGGATAGATCGCGACATCTTGAGGGGGACTGCCGGCTTCGGACGGCGGGCGGAAAAATTTGAATGTGTAGCCGTCATAGCGGGCGAGGCCCGCGCTCGTCCCGAACCACAGGAATCCCTCTTTATCCTGCGAGACGCTCGAAAAGCCGACGGTCGCCGATCCCTCGATCTTCGGCGAGAGGCGCTCGAATCGGAAGAACCGGCCGGGGAGAACATCTGGGTAAACGAGGACGTTCGCCAGCATGAGGATGCCCGGGAGAAGGCGGAGGGCCCGCTTGATCGTCACCAGGGCTTCATGATAACGCCGCTTCCGGGCGATGTAAAGACGGCGGGGCCGGGAGGACCCGACTCCGCCGTCTTGCGTGCGAATGAACCGCTCAGCCCTTTTTCTTTGCGGCCTCGTGGACCTTCTTGATGAACTCCCAGGCCTCGCGGCCGAACATCCTGTAATCCTCCGGGATCGCGCCGGAGGTGTACGCCCTACTGATCTGGGCCTTGAGCTCCGGGTGCTCCCCGTAAGCTTCGTTGAAGAGGTCCATCCACCGCTTGGCCAGGTCCTGGGCCTTTTCGCTCGCCGGCTCGGCCTTGAGGTTCTGCTTGACCTCGTCGATGAGCTCGGCCCAGCGCCGCTGATAAGCCTCCATCATCTCGGGAGTGTACTTTTTCCCGACTTCCTGGAACTCCTTGAGCTCCGCCTCAGTAAAGAACTTCTCGTGCCACGTTTTCTTGACGTCTTCGCCCATTTGAATGACCTCCATGATCCTGATGAGCTTTTGCTTGGGAATGCGGCCATTATCAACTATGACGTAACGTCAGAGTCAAGCATTTTTTAGGAAATAATGACGGCGGGACCGCCGACCCGGTCAATCCCTCGGCTTACCAGCGGTCGCGGCGGACGAGCTCGGTGAGCGGCCGGCGCTTTTTCGGCGCGGGGGTATCGGCCGGATAGCCGAGCGGCGTGAACGCGGCCGGAATAACGTCCGGCGGCAGGCCGAGCACATCGCGGGCCGCGCCGGGATCGAACGCGGCGATCCAACACGTGCCCAATCCCTCTTCGGCCGCGGCCAGGACGATGTGGGCCATGGCGATCGTCGCGTCGACTTCGGCGGCGTTCCAGCCGTCGGCCTTCCTGACCCAGGCCTCCGAGGGAACGGCGCAGACGGCCAGGACGAGCGGGGCCTGGACGAACCAGTCGCGGCCGTAGATGCGGTGGAGCTCGGCCTCGCGGCCTTTCGTCGGCAGGACGATGATGCGGAAGGCCTGTCGGTTGGCCGCCGTCGGGGCTATTCTCGCCGCCTCGAGGATGCGGGTGAGCTTGTCCTCTTCGACCGCATCGGGTTTATAGGCTCGGACGCTGTAACGTGTCCTGATGAGCGCCTGAAAATTCATGAGCAACCTCCCTTCTAGGATGGGGGACACGTACCTGCGGTACATGTCCCCATATCAATCCCGCCCGGCTCTCTATAATACATCCGGAAATTCGGAAACGGGTATTGTGTCCCCGATTTAATCGCCCTCCAAGACAAAGACGTAGCGGCCGCCGCCGGTTTTGATGCGGATGACGTCGTCCTTGTCCACGGCGCCGCTGATCCCGGCGGCGCCGGCGACGAACTTGCCGTCCCCCCAGATCGCCTGGCCGCCCTCGCTGACCTTGATGTTGCGGATATTGAGCTTGGGGATGACGATCTCGGCTTCCGAGCCGCCCGGGATGGTGACTTCGACCCGGATCGTCCTCTCCGTCCGGGACCAGGCGCAGGCGACCTCGCCGCGGACGGTCATCGTCGAGCCCGAGGCGTGCATCAGGTCCCGCACGGTCTGCGGCGCGATGAGGATTTTCTCGAAGCCGGTCGTCCCCGGCGCCAGGTTGATCCCGGCCAGCGCTTTATAGAGCCAGGACCCGACGCTCCCGAACATGGGGTGGTTGTGCGAGTTCATCGACGGGCCCTCGCGCTTCTGCCACAGCTCCCAAAGCGTCGTCGCGCCGTTCGCGATCATGTAGCCCCAGCTCGGATAGTCGGTCTTGACGGCGATGTCGTAGGCCAGGTCGGATTGGTCGTTCCGGGTCAGGAGCTCCATGATGTACTTCGTGCCGATGATGCCGGTCGTCAGGTGCGAGTCGTGCTTATAGACGATGTCGTCGAAAAGCCGGCCCCAGGTCCCGCCCTCTTTCTCCGTCGGGATTTCGAGGAAGAGCGGCAGGGTGTTGGCGGTCTGGGTCCCGTCGGCGTAATCGCCGGTTTTGGAGTTGTAGAATTCCCGGTTGAAGGCCGTTCGGATCTCGGCGGCGAGCTTATCGTAGAGGACGGCATCCTGCGCTTTCCCGATGACGCGGGCGGCGTCGGCTAGGACCTTGACGTCGTAATAATAGTAGAACGAGGATACGACCGCCCCCGGGCACTTCTCGACGGCCACCCAGTCGCCGTAGTGGCTCCATTTGAGCACGCCGCCCTCGGCCGTGCTCTTCAGGAACTCGACGTATTTCCGGAGCCCGTCGTAGTGCTCTTCGAGGATGCGGGTATCGCCGTAGTACTGGTACATGTACCAGCAGATCAGGGGATAAGCCGTCCCCCAGGCCGGGTCGGCCGGCCGCGAACCCCAGATGTGGGGCACGGTGTCGGTGATCCGGCCTTTCTCGTCCTGGACGTCGCGGATGTCGCGGAGGAAGTTCGTATAGAAAGCGGCCATGTCGAAGTTCATGATGGCTTCCTCGGCCGTGCCCTGGGCGTCGCCCATCCAGCCCATGCGCTCGTCGCGCTGGTCGCAGTCGGTCGGGATGCCGTGGAGGTTGGTCTTCTGGCCCCAAGTGATGATCCGCTGGAGACTGTTGAGGATGTCCTTGGAAGCGGCGAAGCTGCCGATGGGCTTGACCGCGGAGTGGACGACACGGCCGCGGACGCTGTCGAGCTTGGGCGTCCCGGGGAAGCCCGTGACCTCGACGTAGCGGAAGCCGTGATAGGTGAAGCGCGGCTCCCACGTTTCTTCACCCTCGCCCTTGAGGATGTAGTGGTCCTCGGCCTGGGCTGAGCGCAGGTTCTCCTGGTTGAGCGTGCCGTCGTCGTAGAGGAGCTCGGCGAAGCGGAGCCGGACGTCCGTGCCGCGTGGCCCCCGGACCCGGAGCCGGGCCCAGCCGCTGAAATTCTGGCCCATGTCGAAGACGTAGACGCCGGGCTTGGGATTGGTCATAACGAGCGGGACGATGGTGTCGACGACCTGGACGGCCGGCATCATCTGGGCCGAAAGGACTCCGGCCGGCGCTTTGACGGCCTCGACGGCAGGCCACTCCTTATCCTCGAATCCTGGCCGGTCCCAGCCCGGCGTTTCCCGGCGGGCGTCGTACGATTCCCCGTTGTAGACGCTGTCCTCGAAGATGGGGCCGTCTGCGGTTTTCCATGAGGTGTCGCTGACGACGTTCGCCGTCGTCCCGTCCTCGAGCTCGACGTTGATTTGGAGGAGGAGGGCCCGCGACTTGTACCAGCCGTTGCCGAGCATCACGCTGACGGCGTTGGCGCCGTCGCGCAGGAACATCGTGACGTCGTAGGTCGCGTAGAGGACACGCTTATCGTAGGTCGTCCAGGCCGGGTCGAGGACGTGGTTGCCGGCTTTGCGTCCGTTGAGGCGCAGTTCGTAGTAGCCGAGGCCGGCGATGTAGGCCCGGGCGCGCTTGACGCGTCCCTTGAGGCTGAACTCCTTGCGAAGTTGGTTCTTTTTGCCGATCCAGACGCCCTTCCATTCGCTCCTGTCGAACAGGCCGGTGTCGAACCGTGCGGTGTCACTCCAGGGGCCTTCGCGGCCGTCCCGGTCCCATGTGCGGACCTTCCAGTAATAGGACTTGCCGCTCTCGAGAGGTTTCCCGGCGAAAACGACCTGGGCGGACTTGGTCGATGAGACCTTGCCGCTGTCCCAGATATCTCCCGCGGCGGCCTTCGGGTCGGAGGAAACGAGGATCTGGCAGGCCGACTGGACCTGACCTCGTTCCGTGTGCCCGAGAACCCAGAAGAAGCGGGGTTTCGGCACATCGACGCCCATCGGATTCTCGAGGTATTCGCAGCGGAGGGCCGTCGGGGCCATGGGACCTGGGCCCTCGGGGGCCGAAAGGGCGGGAGTTGCGGTGAGCGGCGTGGAGAAGGCGGCTAAGGCCGCGATAAGGGCGAAAGCCGAGAGGCGTAAAGTCAAACGGGTAGTCAGCTTAGGACGCATGGACAGGGTCACGGGGAACCTCCTTCGAATGCGGTTCTTCCTAATTATCACAGCGGCCGCCGCCCGGTCAATTCTGGGCGACGAGAACCTGAAAAGCCTCCTGATCTCTTCGACCGGGTTCGTTCCGGGTTCGGGTTCTTGACGGGAAAAGTGTCTTCCTGTAAGATTAAGCACTTCCGGTGGGGCTGTAGCTCAGTTGGGAGAGCGCTTGAATGGCATTCAAGAGGTCGCCAGTTCGACCCTGGTCAGCTCCACCACCGAAAGAACCCCGTTACCCCTGATTTTCATTTGATTTCCCTGATCATTGTTTTCAGCCTGAATCACTGAAACTGAGCCATTCTCAGCGTTTTTGTCCACGCCGTGTCCACACGGCGACAGGAGAGTTATGACTGCCGTTGGACTTCGGATCCAAAGGTCGGAGGTTCGAATCCTCCCGGGCGCGTCATGTTCCCTCTGCGACCGGGCGCCCCCTCGGTCATACACCGTCCGGTTTCTAAAACGTCCGAAAGATATTGAATCCGAACCTGAAATCGAAATCGTCAAGTCTGAGATCCCCGCCCGGAAGGAACTGGGAACCGGTCAGCCCGAACGAGTTCGTGAAGAACACCTGAAAGACGTGTCCGCCGATCTTCTTCTCGATACCCAACCCCCATCCGTTCTGGATATCCTTATAGCCCGCGACGACCGGGATCCATTCCAGGATGACGGAAAAATCCTTGAAAATCATATATCGGGACCCCATGCCCACGGAAAACGTCCCTTCGGGATTGAGCTCCCAAAAATTCGTGTTCGTAGAGAACGCGGGGACAGCCATGAAGGACAATCGCTTGCTGACCTGATGGGAAAGGCTGATCTGGAGGTTCAATTTCAGATTGCCCGACCCTTCCAGAGTGACCCAATCGAACCCGGCGTGCAGGGTCGCCGAGAAGGGGAGCCCCGCCGTCGATCCTTGTTCGACGGCGAGCCAGTCGAGCCCCAATTCCCATTCTTTGTAAAGACTGGCCCTGCCGACGCTGATCCCGAGCCGATCCGTTATCCCATAGCCGAGGCTGAAAAACACGTTCGCGCCGCTGTCCAGTCCGAAGAACGTATCGATGCCCTCATCCACCGGGCCATAGAAGCGGTGGCATAAGCTGAACAGGATGTCCTTTCCGTCCATGGTCGTCGTCGTCGGCAGGTTGATCAGCCGGGTTCCCCAAAAAGCCGGATTGTCATACGGTCTTTTGCGGGAAGCCTGCTCCTCATCGGCCCCGGCTTTGACACTGCCGCATTCGCCGACTTCGCCCCCGGTCGAGAGACTTGCTTCCCGGATGTCCTCCGAATGAGGCGCGGATAATGCGGCGGTCGTCGATACGAGCGCAAGAACAAGGATCCCAAATAAGGATAGGATCGGAATTCTTTTCATAGATTCCTCCTCGGATTCTTTGCCGGTTCGGGCAACGGTTTTCTCCCTCTATTCTACTTCATGGACCGAAAAACGCGAAGTTGGCCGTCGGAGGCCCTCTTGATTAATATTATAATTCCTATAGTATATATAGTATATCTGAGATGAGGAAGGAGACAAAATATGAAACGGAGAGATTTCTTGTCCGCTGGTTTCGTGGGGACTCTGGGTGTCGTCTCGGTTTTGAGCCAGTCCCAGTGCGGCGGGGGAGCCACCACACCTGATGATCCGAACGCCCAAAGGACATTCACCTCGACAAGCAATAGCGGCCACACGCATTCGATCACGATCCAAAGAACCGAGATCCAGAATCAACCGGCGGCCGGGATCACGCGTCAAACCTCATCCTCCGGAGGGCACACGCACACGTTTACGATGACCCAAGCCGAGTTGCAGACGGTCAACGGAGGCGGGTCCGTCGGGATCACAACATCGGTCTCGGACCTTCACGACCATGCATTCACAATCACTAAATGGTTTTAAGGCAAAAAAAAGACTTCTCTTGTATTTACATTGTTTTCCTCCTTTACAATTTCATGACAACTCGTCATCGGGTCATGCTAACATAATGGGGTGAAATCTCCCTCCTCCCGCCGACCAAACGGCAAACACCTCAAGCAAGTCCTTCTCTTCGGGGGTTCTGTTCTACTGCCGGCCTTGGTCCTTCTTGTTTTCACGCTCCGCATGAACCGGCAGGACAACGAATTGAGAATACGACGTGCGGAAGAAGCCAGGCAGCAGAAGGCCGTAGATATCGGCCGGCACATGGCCGACAGATTGGGAAATGCCGAACAGGCCCTTCTGCAAGAGTTGTCCGCGGATTCCTCTAACATCCGCAAAATTCGCCTGACGCATCCCGATTTGGTCTTTGTGGGCCGTATCCAAGATGGGGAGCTCGAAATGCCTTGGGATAGCGCCGCAAAGCAGGTCATGTCCTCACAGGATGATCGTTCCGCGGCGCTTGTTCTTCAGGCTCAACATGCGGAGCTCACGAAGAACAATCTTCGCCAAGCAGCGGGTCTAATGAACCAAGCCCTGGCCTTGGCGACTTCGGCCTCTCAAAAGAGCTCAGTCGGGTTGCAGATCGGAAGGATTCTGGCCAAATCCGGCGACATGGAGGGGGCCCTTCGTCTCTACAAAGAGATCCTTGATCAACCAGGCGAATTGACCGATGAATACGGCATCCCCTTCTCGCTTTATGCGGCGGATCGGCTCTCCGGGCTGAGCGGAGACACTGGGCCCCTTCTGGACAGGCTGGAAAGACTCGTGAGGGACAACGGGCGGCATCCGCCGGCCGCGCTCTATTTCATCCGTGATATCCTTGTTCAGCTGGAAGCAAAGGCCGTCGGATCGCTTCCTGCGGATAGAATCCGTCGACTGAGACAGTCGGTGGTCGACGGACTCGCACATCTCGAGAGGAGCATGGCGCTTAAAGCGTTTGTCACGGGATGGACGTCACGCCGCAGTTCATCATCACGGGCGGACGAATTGTCAACGTGGGAGGCCTATGGAGATGTCCCCTGGCTTGTGGGCGTCCGCGATGGCCTCGAGGGGGAGGTGCCGTATCTCTTCGCTTTTCACGGACCTGAAGTCCTTCGCTCTTTGATCGAGAAGGGCGGTTTGGCCGATACTTTTCCAGGCTCCTGCCTGATCGTCGCCGGTCCCGGTGCGCAGGGAATACCTCCTGGAAGTCCCTTTCAGGGATTCCGGCTCCATTTTGAGGAAACGGGGATTTCCGCCTGGTCCAGTTCATCTCTGCCGTTCCCCATTCTTTACTGGTCGATCCTTGTCCTCGTCATCGGATTCACCGGCTTCGGGATGTATCTGCTCTGGCGTGATGTCCGTCGCGAATTGGCGCTCGCGGATATGAAATCCCATTTTGCCGCAAGTGTTTCCCATGAGCTCAAAACTCCCTTGACGGCCATCCGCATGTTTGCGGAGGCTCTGGCCATGGGCGTGCAAAGTCAGCCTGAGGCGCGGCAGGAGTATCTGCGGACCATCATCAGCGAGAGCGAACGCCTGAGCCGGCTGCTGAACAACGTCCTGGATTTTTCCAAGATCGAGCAGGGAACAAGGACCTACCATTTTGAACCCTTATCTCTCGAGGATGTCCTGAGGGACGCGGCGAAGGCCATGGCCTTTTCCATGGATCAGAAGGGATTCCACCTGCAGATCGAGGCGGAGGCGGGCCTGCTCCATGTCCGAGCGGACAAAGACGCGCTCGAACAGGCGGTCCTCAACCTCCTGGATAACGCCGTGAAATATTCAGGCAAGAACCGAGAGCTGCGCCTGAGACTTCGCCGAGGGGAAAAAATGATCTGTATCGACGTCATTGATTATGGCATCGGAATCGCTGATGAGAACAAAGCTCGTATTTTTGGCCGGTTCTTCAGGGTCCCCGGGTCCGAAAACCAGAGAATTCCAGGCAGCGGTTTGGGACTGACGATCGTCTCGCATATCGCCGAAGCCCACGGCGGACGAGTGGACGTCCTCAGCCGGCCCGGCGAAGGAAGCACTTTTTCGATTATTCTCCCGTTGGAGGAAGAATGAAACGGATATTGATCATCGAGGATGATGTCTCCATCCTGAGCGGGCTCAAGGACGTGCTGACCTTCAAATCCTATGAAGTCCTCACGGCCGAGGACGGGGAGACGGGATACGCCGCGGCGGTGGAAGAGAAGCCCGACCTCATTATCCTGGACATCATGATCCCCAAGATGGACGGATTCACGCTCTGCAGAAAGCTCAGAGCCGAGGGCAATTCCACTCCCGTTTTGATGCTGACGGCCAAAGGAGAGGAGCCGGACAAGATCCGCGGGCTGGATATCGGTGCGGACGACTATGTGACCAAACCCTTCTCTTTGCCGGAGCTCCTGGCCCGGGTGAGGGCTCTCCTGCGGCGAATGCCCGAAAGGACCCCGAAGAGCCCGCCTGATTCCTTGAGAATCGGGGATGTTTCCCTGAATTTCAAGAAGTTCGAGGCGACACGAAGCGATGCCGCGCTGAGCCTATCACCCAAGGAGTTTGGAATTCTGGGGTATCTCGCCTCGCGAGCGGGCGAGGTCGTGACACGGGACGAGCTCCTCGATGAGGTCTGGGGGTACGATCTCTATCCGACCACTCGGACCGTGGACAATCATATCGCCCAGCTGCGGTCCAAGATCGAAAAAAATCCGGCCGATCCCCGCTATCTGGTCACCGTCCATGGAATCGGTTATAAACTGGTTTTGGATGAAGAAAAACGTTGATGATGGGGTTATTACATATTCCTTACAAAATTCTTACATGCGCATGACACATGGGGAGTCCCAAAGGCGTATCTTCGGATTGAAATCCGTCCGAGGAGAATGATGATGTCAAACAAGCCGGCACGACTCGCGGTTTTGGGGTTTCTGATCACAGCCGTTGTTCTCGGGGCCTATTCCCAGACCGGCGAGGACCTTTTCCAGAAAGCGCTGCGACTGGAGAGGAACGAAGGAAAAATGATTGAGGCCATCGAGCTGTACAAGGCGATCTTAAAACAGTATCCAGGGAATCGGGAGCTTGCCGCAGAGGCACAATTCCATGTCGGACTGTGCTACGAACAACTGGGAAATCAAGAAGCCCAAAACGCCTATCAAACGGTCGTTCGGGATTACGGCGAACAAAAAGAGGTTGTGGCCAAAGCCAGAGACCGGCTTTCGAAATTGGCGCGTCCAAGCGAAAAACCCGAAGAGCCGGAAGGCATCAGAATCAGGCAAGTCTTGAAGAAGCCGTATACGGATTTTCTGGGAGAGGTATCTTCCGACGGACGGTTCCATGCTTATGTCTATTGGGGGAACGGAGATCTCGCCGTCCGTGATCTCGCGAGCGGAAAAGACCGGATTTTGACCCACGAAGCAGGGGCGGCAACCGGTTTTGCTATGAACCCGTCGTTCTCCAGGAACGGCAAGAAGATCGCTTATTCCTGGTGGAACGCCAATCATACTTATGATCTGCTTGTCGTCGATGTCGACGACCCATCGCCCCGCAGACTCTATCGCCACGAGGGCGAACATGTGTATCCCGGAGAATGGCTCTCGGAGGACGGGCTCATTATCTTCAGACACAATTATGCGGCCGGAACGATCCAAATCTGTTTGTTGAACATGACGAGCGGCGCCATCCGCGTGTTGAAGACATTTGAAAAGATTTTCCCAAACGTGGCTTGTTCTCCCGACGGGAAATACATTGCCATGGATTATGCGGATACTGAAAACGGCAAACGCGATATCTCCCTGTTGGCGATGGACGGGAGCGGCGAAGTTCCTCTGGTCGAGCATCCGGCCGCCGACAGGCTGTTCGGCTGGGTCCCCGGCAGAAAGGAGCTCTTGTTCATCAGTGACCGAACCGGGACATGGGATCTCTGGGCGATAACCGTTGACGGGGGAAGGCCGTCCGGAGAGCCCAAGCGGATCTATAACGACATCGGTCTGGTCGACCCGATGGGTTTCACTCAGAACGGCGACTTCTATTTCGGCTTTAACCGGCGCAATTTTTATGCTTATGTCGCGCCCTTCAATGCCCAGACAGGTGAGCTTCAGGAAAAATCTGGGAGAACCTTATCGGGTTCGATCATGGGGGCCCAATGGTCTCCAGATGGACGGTATCTAGCCTATATCAAGATGAACGAGCGAACGCCAAGTCCCCTGCAACTCACGATTCAGGATCTCAAGACGGGGGAAGAGCGTCAAGCCGCGGAGAACTTGAGAATGTCCATGTCCCTCTGCTGGTCTCCGGACGGAAACTCGATTTTGGCCACAGGGGTAGCTCGGGACAAGATCCGCACAGAAGGCCGCCCCAGAGGCGGGATCTTGACAGTTGACGTCAAAACAGGACAAACAACCGAGGTCCTCAATTTATCCGACTACAAAGACAAATTTAATCCCCCGGACGACGACGCCTATCCGATCTCCGACGTTCGCTGGTCTTCGGACGGCAAAAGCATATTTTACCTGTTCTTCACAGATCGGCTGGTCAAGCGTGATCTGTCCACGGGCGAGGAGAAGGTCCTTTACAGGCACACCCGTTTTGAAAGAAGTGTCATGGATCGGTCCCCTGACGGCAAGACCCTGCTCTTCGCCGTAAGATCTCCTGAGGACAAGAAGAGCCACCTCTACACGATGACTGTCGAGGGAGATGACATCAAGGAGCTGTACACATCCCCCTCGGGCGGCATCGCGATGGGGCTGTGGTCTCCCGACGGGAAATACGCGTATTTCACCGAATATAAAGACGGGACCACTCTGTGGCGCGTCCCCGCGGAAGGGGGCGTTCCACAGGAAGTCTGGCACTCCAAAGACCGAGCTGAAGTTTACGGCTTCCACCCCGATGGAAAACAGCTGGCGCTGTCCATCTACGAAATGGAAATGGAGATCCGGGTGATCGAGAACCTGGCTCAGGAGCTGGAAAAAGTTTATAAATTGTCAAGACGAGCCGAATGAACGTGCGCCCTGAATGATCCGAGAAGGCGAGGCGCACAGCACCGCACATTTGATCCAATAGATTTGATGTGTTATTAGTCAAAAGGTCGCGAATCGGGATTTCAGATGCGTTAGGCAAAGGGAGGCGCAAGATGGGAGCGATTCGCATTAAACCAGGTTATTCGATCTTTCTAATGGCTTTATTCTCTTTTGCCATATTCTTTATGGAAGCTTGCTCAAAGAAGAAAGAATCATATAAGGCCTCAACTCCCCCTATGGCTAAGAAGATACCCAAAGAACTGTCTCTGCATGGTCATACGCGTATCGACGATTACTATTGGCTGAGGGAGCGAGACAACCCTGAAGTCACGGCCTATCTTAAAGAAGAGAACGACTACGCCAAAAAAGTAATGGCTGATACAGAAGATCTTCAGGAGAAGTTAATCGATGAATTCCTGCACCGTGAAAAACAAAAGGATCTGTCAATCCCCTATAGGATAGGAGACTATTTTTATTATGAACGCTTCGAACAAGGGAGCGAGTATCCCGTATACTGCCGGAAGAAAGGATCGATGGAAGCCGATGAGGAAATAATACTTGATGCGGACCGCTTGGCCGAGGGACACGACGTCTTCGCTATGGCTTCCTTCGAGATCAGCCCTGAACAAGATATTTTGGCCTTCGGAATGGATACAACTGGGGATAGAGACTTCTTTACCTTCTATTTCAAAGACCTCGAGACGGGGGGCCTTCTCCCTGATGTAATCCCAGATATTCACCGCCTCACCGCTTGGTCGAACGACAACAGGACTTTCTTTTACGTCAGGAACAACAATATGTATAGCCATTGTTTGGGAACGGCTATATCTGAGGACAAATTCTGGGTTGATGATGTCTCTTTCCTCGTGAAAACCAAATCGAACAAGTTCATTGTCATATTTTCAACCCGTTATCCCTATGACTGGAAGGGATACTTGGACGCCGATGATCCGAAAGGCCGAATTAACGAGATCGTGCCGTCCGAACAAGGCATCAAATGTGTGGGCTTGAGTCACTGCGGAGATAGGTTTTATTTTCTGGCAGCGGGCCGCTTGATGGGAATCCCGGTCGGCAGCACAAATCTTGATGATGAATCTGAAGTCGTCTTTTCCGGCGGGGATGTCGAGGTCATACACTTTGAACTATTCAAGGATTATCTTGCTCTTTGGGAGAGAAAGAATGGGATGACCAACCTTCGCGTTGTTTCGCTCATGGAAGGGAGAGAACACTCCTTGGATTTTAGCGATTCGATATACTCGGTTTCTTCCGGGCAGCCAAGGGATCTTGCCCTCAGAAACTTCGGTAACTTCGATTTCAACAGTCATATTCTACGGTTCGAGTACTCTTCTCCAACTGTCCCAAATTCCATCTATGACTACAACATGAAAAAAAGGGAGAGGGTGCTTGCATGGCAAGGAAAGGCGGGTCCGGAGTTTGATCCAAACAGCTATCGGGCAGAACGTCTATGGGCGACAGCTGAAGACGGCACAGAAATTCCCATCTCACTCGTCTATCGGAAGGGAATCAAAAAGAAAGGCGCGCGCCCGCTGCTGCTGGAAGGCTATGGGATGTACGGTGTTAACGAAGAACTCCATTACAGTTCCGAGGGCCGGAGCCTTCTGGATCGAGGATTCGTCCATGCAATCGCCCACGTGCGGGGCGGGGGAGAACTTCCCAATTGGCATAGAGAAGGGATGCTCCTCAAAAAGATAAACAGTTTCACTGATTTCATTTCCTGTGCCCGATATCTTGTCGATAAAGGTTTTACTGATCCGGACAGGCTTTTTGCCTGGGGCTCCAGCGGAGGGGGGCTGCTCATGGCAGGCGTCGTCACCATGGCTCCGGAGCTCTTCAACGGGGTTATCATCGATGTCCCTTTCCTGGACATCATCACGACGATGATTGACGAGGATCAGCCAGAAAATCGCCGTGAACTGGGCAGTCCCGACGAGAAGGAATTTTATGAGTACATGCTTTCCTACGCCCCTTATGACAATATCGAAGCCAGAAAATATCCGAATCTTCTCGTCACGGCTGGGTTCCTGGACACGCATGTCCAGTACTGGCCGGCCGCAAAGTTTGTGGCGAAGCTGAGGGCGATGAAGACGGACAGGAACGTGATCTTGTTCAAGACATATATGACGGCCGGCCATGAAACTGCTCAAGGTCGGTTGGAGCAATACAGAGAAACGGCCCTCAAATACGCTTTCCTTCTGGATCTGGCCGGAATTCGAAGATAGGTCTTTCCTGGGCTGGTGATCGCACGAAGCGTTCTCTACTCCGTGGCCGCTAAGTCTTCCTCTTACGCGTCTTCCGCGTCTGGACCGAGTCGAAGATCCGGCCGGCGGCTTTCTTCAGCGGGTTCAGGCGCACGGGATAGAAATAGTCCGATTCGAACCAGCCTCTTTCCGTGTAATATCGATAGTCGCTGTCGGTTTCGGTGAGTTCCAGCCTGACGTTCGTGCGGCCCATCCGAAAGCCCCAGAGCTTCAGGATAGACGGCGCCGGGAAGGGCGCCCCGTTCATTCGCTTATGGAACCGCCGGCTCTGCTTCGCCAGGGCCCGGTTCCTCCTTTCCTTTTCCCGGCTCGTGGGCGGGTCCAAGGCCGTGAAGCAGGCGCCCGGGACGGTGTTGAAGCCCAGCGCGCTGCCGACGAAATCCAGGTAACCGACGATCTTCCGGCCGCCGAAGAATCCCTGGGTGACGATGCTCGTAAAGGTCTTGCCGAAGAAGC
>Ga0299912_10001967_pt1 | contig 16781 bp, 13 predicted proteins | sample RVTome_2_FD_207667 | JGI IMG/M metagenome (GOLD analysis project Ga0299912, IMG submission 207667) | Soil microbial communities from uranium-contaminated site in the Upper Colorado River Basin, Wyoming, United States - RVT95D214 (version 2) ... | reverse complement strand
CCAGGGACTCACAATGGCCGCAGCGAGGGAATCCCCCCGACCATCACATTCGATTCAACTCAGCGGGCGGACGCTCTAGGATCGGGGATGAACTATCTGCAAGCGGCGCGTCACTTGATGGTGCGGGCGGCTACGCCCTTACGTGTAGTCGAGCCGAGATCAGGGGTAGTGTCTTCATCCGCGGCAAAGGCGGTCATCGCTTCACCGCGAAGGGCGAAGTGCGCTTTGTGGGCACCCGCATCGGCGGTGGCCTCGACGCCAGCGGCGCGTCGCTAAACGGAGGCGGCGGTCAGGCGCTCTGCTGCGACGGGGCGGAGATCGCTGGTCGGGTCCTCCTGCAGCAAGTAGCGAAGGATCGGCTCGTCTGCACAGGCGAGATCCGGTTTCCCGCAGCGCGCATCGGCAATTTGTTCATCCAAGGTGCCGACTTGGTGCCCAGCGAAGAGGGCATCTGCGTCTACGCGCCGCACGCGCTGATCGCGCAGGGGCTAGTGCTAATGGATGTTCGACGAGCTCCTGAAGAAGAGTGCGATCCGGACAACACCCACCCCACAGGCCGGTTCGATCTCTCTGGCGCTCACGTAGGCCGCCTTTGGGACAATCCAGAGACCGGTTGGCCAGAGCGGGGCAAGCTCGATCTCGATGGCTTCACGTATGATACGATTGAGTTTCCGCCTGACAGGACCGACCGGGCTAAGGCGCGGCTTGATTGGATCGACCTCCAATATTCCGATCCGCCCGAGCGCGAGGAGTTCAAGCCTCAGCCCTATGAGCAGCTCGCCAAGACCTTCCGCGCCATGGGCCATGCGCAGGAGGCGGACAAGGTCGCCGTCGCCAAGCGCGACCGCCGCCGGAAATGCAAGGTAGACCCCTGGTGGAGGCGTTGGTTCCACTGGTTCATGTGGGCCGTATCCCTGTACGGCTATTCCCCGGTTCGCGCCCAGGGCGCGGTCTGTATCTGGTGGGCGCTCGGCGCGGTCATCCTGACCCTTGTACTTCACGCTGGCTGGATCGAGTTCAAGCCGGTCAATCCCCCATCCTCGGCGACGTCCATCGACTACGTCGCCAGCTGGCCGGGCGACTGGTACTGGCCCCCCTTGGTTCCCCGAGTCCCCGAGGCGACCGTCGCCCACGACGACGCCGGCTGCCCGGGCTTGGCGACGCCCATCTACGCGCTCGACCTGATCGTGCCGGTGCTCGACCTCGGCCAGGAGAGCGCCTGCCGCATCGAGACCAAGGACTTGGACGGCGGCTTTCTCCAGCTCGGCCGGGCCTTCTACGAGATCATGGGCGCAATCCTCACCGCCATCGCCATCACCACCCTTACCGGGGTGCTGAAGAAGGACTGATGCGGGGATAGCCGCGCGTCTGTCCCCTCCGCCGCGGGAGGGCGCAGACTCGGGCCATGCCTCGCCGCCAGACCTCCGTCCGCCAAGCCTCTCGCCCCGCCCTACGCGCGTGCGCCCGCGCCCCCGCGCACCCCCGCACGCGCACCCCCGCGCGCACCCGCGTGAGGGGAGCTGGAATTCAGGCGCGTTGCAGGTCGGCGGGGGCGTCTATGTCGTAGAGGACGCCGTCGTCGGGGGCGGGGATCAGGGCGAGGGCCGCGCCCAGGGTCTTCAGCAGGGGCGCGGCGCCGGCGTCACCCTCCAGAGCCATCAGGTCCGCGAACAGGGCGCGGGCGATCAGAACGGGGTGTCCCCGGCGGCCCTCGAACGTCGGAGCGGCGCCAGGGGCGCCCTGCCCCACGGCCTCGGCCAGGGGGGCGAGCACGGCCTTACAGACGCGGGGCATGTCGCCCAGGAACAGGAAGGCGGCCTCCGCGTCCGCCGGCAGGGCGGCGATCCCGGCCTTCAGCGAGGCGGACAGGCCCCGGGCGTGGTCCGCCGCGTGGACGATCCTCAGGCGGTCCCCGTCGGGTTGGCGCGTGGCGAAGGCGCGGGCGGCGGCGGCGACGTCCTCGCAATTCGCGCCGGTAACCAGCGTGACGGTGGCCGCCGGGGCGGCGAAGGCGGCGTCCAGCGCCCCGTCGATCACCCGCCCGCCCTTGAAGGGCTCGAGCAGCTTGGGCGCGCCATAGCGGCGGGCCGCGCCGGCGGCCAGGACCACGGCGTGCAGACGTTGGGCGGGATCGCGCGCCGGCCACGTCTGGGCGGCCTCGGCGGTGCGGCGGGCCTGGACGATCTCGGCGATCACCGAGGCGGCGATCTCCCAGGGCGACTTGCCAGCCAATGGGAGCCCGATGGGGGCGTGCAGGCGGTGAAGGTCCGCGTCCGTGAGGCCCAGCGCGCGCAGCCGCTCCAGCCGCTCGGGCAGGCGCCGGCGGCTGCCCAGCACGCCGACATAGCCGGCGGTCGAGGGCAGGGCCTCGGCCAGGGCCTCGCAGTCCAGCTCCGCCTCATGGGTGGCGACGGCCAGGGCGGTCCAGGGGTCGAGGCCTGTGGCGCGCAGGGCCTCGGCGGGGGCCTCGCGGCGATAGGCGACGCCGGCGAGCGGCGGCGGAGTTGTGGGGCCCTTGGGCCGGATCAGGGTGGTCTGGAGCCCCACCTGGGCGCCCATGGCTGCCATGGCCAGCGCCGGCGGGTCGGCCCCGATCACGATGAGTTTGCCGGGCGGATCGAACCGGCGGAACAGGGCCGGCGCCGCCTCGCCACAGACGCCGCCGACCTCGGCCAGAGCGAGCGCGGCCTTCAGGGGCGCGGGCAGGCCGGCGCCACCATCGCCAGGCGCCAGGCAGGCGCGGACGGTTCCGTCCGTCAGCCACAGGGCCGGCCGGCGCGCGCGCCAGAGCTTCAGCAGGGCGTGGGCGGCCGGATCGTCGGGCCCCACCCGCTCCAGCAGCACCTCGATGCGCCCGCCGCAGGGCAGGCGCACGTCCGGCGGGCCGCCCTCGCCATAGATCAGCCGGCGCGGCTCTCCCGTGGTCAGCACCTTCTCGGCGTGAAGCGCCACGTCCGCCTCCACGCAGCCGCCGGAGAGGTAGCCGCAGGCCTCCTCCTCGCCGATCAGCATCTGGGTTCCGACGCCCCGGGGCGAGCCGCCGCCGGCGGCGAAGAGGGTGGCGATCGCGGCGGGCCGGCCGGCCCGGACCAGAGCGTCCAGCGCCGGGCGGACGTCGTCGGCGAGCCCGAAGTCCGGCCAGTCAACGTCGGCGAGATTCACGGGTCCCGCCCCGACCCTGCCCCTAGACCGCCTTCAACTCGGCGGGGTCGATGGGCAGCTTGCGCACGCGTTTGCCCGTGGCCGAGAAGATTGCGTTGCATAACGCCGGGATCGCCGGCGGCAGGGCCGGCTCGCCCAGGCCCGTGGGCGGATAGGCGGTCTTCAGGAACTCGATTTCCACCTGCGGCGCCTGGTTGATGCGGATCAGGCGGACCGTATCGAAGTTGGCCTGCCTGACCCGGCCGCCGTCGATGGTGATCGCCTGGCCGATGGCGGCGCCCAGGCCGTCGATCGCCGCGCCCTGGACCTGCTGCTGGGCGCCGGAGGGATTGATCACCTGCGAGCCGCAGTCCGCCGCGATCCACAGCTTGCGGATATGGACGGCGCCATTGGCCGCCACGTCCACCTTCGCCACTTCGGCGAAATAGCCCAGGTGGCTGTAGTAGCAGGCCAGACCCATGCCGGTGCGGGCCGGCAGGCCGGTGCGGCCGGCCCAGCCGGACATCTGGGCGACCTTCTCCAGCACCGCGCGCATGCGGCCGGTGTGGTACTGCGGCATCGGTCCGAAGGGGCTCGGACCGGCCGACGGCAGTTCGCGCGGCGCGCCCAGAAGCTCCAGGCGGAACTCCAGCGGGTCCTTGCCGGCGGCGTGGGCCAGTTCGTCCATGAAGGACTCGAACGCATAGGCCAGGGCGTTGGAGCCCGGCGCCCGCAGCGGCCCGGTCGGCACGCCCAGCGGAATGATCGAGCGTTCGTAGAGCAGGTGGGGGATCGCCCGGGCCGGAAACTCGCCGGCGCTCATGTCGGCGCTGTTGGCGACCCTGCCGTCCTGGCCGAAGGTGACGAAGCGGTCGTGCAGGGCGACCAGCTTGCCGCCCTTGTCGAGCCCGCCCCTGAAGTTGTGAAAGCCCGCTGGACGGTAGAAGTCGTGCTGCACATCGTCCTGGCGGTTCCAGAGCAGCTTGACCGGCGCGCCGACCTCCCGCGCGATAAAGGCCGCCTCGACCATGAAGTCGCTCGATAGCCGCCGCCCGAAGCCCCCGCCGCAGCGGGTCATGTGGATGGCGATGTCGGCGGGCGCGACGCCCAGCGTCCTGGCCACCAGCTGGCGGCCCCCGTCGGGGTTCTGGGTCGGCGCCCAGATCTCCACCTTGCCGCCCTTGACCTCCGCGGTGCAGTTCTGCGGCTCCAGCGGCACGTGGGCCAGGAAGGGATAGGCGTAGGAGGCCTCCACCACCTTGGCCGCGCCCTTCAGCGCCGCCTCCACGTCGCCGTCCTTGCGGATCACCGATTGGCCGGGCTGCTTGGCCAGGGCCGCCGCCTGGGCGTCGAAGCCGGCGGTGGACTGGGCCGCCGTGGGCCCCTCGTCCCATACCACCTTCAGCGCCTTGCGAGCCTTGTCGGCCTGATGCCAGCGGTCCGCCACGATGGCAACCCCGCCCAAGAGGCCGTCGAGCTCGGTTCCCCCCTCCACCACGAAGGCATGCCGCACGCCGGGCTTGGCCTTGATCTCGTCGAGGTTGGCGCTCTTCACCTTGCCGCCGAACACCGGGCACTTTTGGTAGACGGCGTAGAGCATCCCCGGCCGCGTCACGTCGATGCCGAACAGGGGCTGGCCGGTGACCACCTTGGGATTGTCCACCCCCGGCAGGGGCTGGCCGATGATCTTGTAGTCCTTGGGGTCCTTCAGCGGCACGGTGGCCAGGTCCGGCGCCGGCAGGGTCGCGGCCAGGGCGGCCAGGGCGCCGTAGCCGAGCTTGCGCCCGGTGGGCGTGTGGGTGACCACGCCCAAGGCCGTGGCGCACTCGGAGTCGGGAACCTTCCAGGTCATGGCGGCGGCCCGGATCATCAGCACCCGGCCGGCCGCGCCGACCCGGCGCATGGGATCCCAGTTCATCGGGGTGGCGAAGCTGCCGCCGGCGAACTGGGCGCCGTACTTGGCCGGCTCGCTGTCGGCCTGCTCGACGCGGACGTTCGTCCAGTCCACGTCCAGCTCCTCGGCGATCAGCATCGGCAGCATGGTCTTGATGCCCTGACCGATCTCCGGGTTCTTGCCGATGATGGTGACGACGCCGTCGGGCGCGATCTTGGCGAAGGCGTCGAACTTCATGGCGACCGGCGGGCCGAACTGGGCCGCGGCCAGGCCGTGCAGGCTGAAGCTCATCAGCATGCCGCCGCCCGCCGCGGCGCCGATCTTCAGGAAGACCCTGCGCGAGACGTCTTTAGGCGCGTCTTGGGGGAGTTGATGTCCGTCAGCCATGGCTAGACCTCCCGCGTGTCGGCGACGGGAAGGCCCGCCGCCTGTTTGATGGCCGCCCGAATGCGGGGGTAGGTGGCGCAGCGGCAGGCGTTGCCGGCCATGGCCGCGTCGATGTCCGCGTCGGTGGGCTCGGGCGTCTTGGTCAGAAGCGCCGTGGCCGACATGATCTGGCCGGCCTGGCAGTAGCCGCACTGGGGCACGTCCAGCTCCAGCCACGCCGCCTGCACCTTGGCGCCGACGGGGTGGGCGCTCATCGCCTCGATGGTCAGCACCTCCTTGGAGCCCACCGCCGACACCGGCGTCGAGCAGGACCGCGCCGGGGTCCCGTCGAGGTGGACCGTGCAGGCGCCGCAGAGCCCGACGCCGCATCCGAACTTGGGGCCCTTGATGTCCAGATCGTCGCGCAGCACCCACAGCAAAGGGGTGTCGCCTTCGACATCGACCGTGCGGGCCTTGCCGTTGACCTTGATCGTATAAGCCATGGTGTATTCCGGATTCCCGCTCAGATGTTGAGCGCCAGGAGGCGGCCGGCCCGCGGCCATCCTGACCTTGATGGAGTCAATTTAGCTCCGCTAAGCGGCTCCGGCCACCACAATCGGGTGACATGGGCGCCGATTCAGCGGTTTGATCGTTCCGCCCCGTTACCTCACGCCGCCCGCCGCGGCCGGTCGATCCCATGAACGACGCCATCGGCAAGGCCGACCTGTTCGTCATCCTCGGCGCCTCCGGCGATCTGGCGCGGCGGATGCTGTTCCCGGCGCTGTATTTCCTGGACGCGGACGGCTTCCTGCCGCCGGGGCTGAGACTGCTGGGCTCGGCCCGGGCGGAGATGAGCCGCGAGGCCTTCCTGCTCACCCTTCGCGAGACGACGGCCGAACGCGCCAGCCCCCAGGGCCTGGATCCCTCCGCCTGGGAGCGGTTCTCCGCGCGGGTGGACTATTGCCCGGCGGACGCCACGACGGCCGAGGGCGCGACGGCCCTGAAGGCGGCCATGGGCGATGCGCGCCTGCCGGTCTTCTACCTGGCGGTCTCGCCCAGCCTGTTTGCCCCGGCCTGCGCGGCCCTGAAGGCGGCGGGCGCTGCCGGCGAGACCAGCCGGGTGGTGCTGGAAAAGCCGGTCGGCCACGACCTCGCCAGCTCCCGTGTTCTGAACGACGCGATCGCCGAGACCTTCAGTGAGGACCGGGTGTTCCGCATCGACCATTACCTCGGCAAGGAGACGGTGCAGAACCTGATCGCGGTGCGCTTCGCCAACACGCTGTTCGAGCCCATGTGGAACAGCCTTTCGGTGGATCACGTGCAGATCACCGTGGCCGAGACCTCGGGCGTGGGCGACCGCTGGCCCTATTACGACGAGTACGGGGCGCTGAGGGACATGGTGCAGAACCACGTGCTCCAATTGCTGTGCCTGGTGGCCATGGAGCCGCCGTCCGACCTCGACCCGGATTCCGTGCGCAACGAGAAGGTCAAGGTGCTGCGGGCGCTGCGGCCCTTCACCCCGGAGTCGGCGAAGGAATGGACCGTGCGCGGCCAGTACGGCGCCGGCGTCGCCGAGAGCCGGGCGGTCAAGGCCTATGAGGCCGAGCGCGGCGGGCCCAGCGATACGGAGACCTTCGTGGCGCTTCGGGCCGACATCGACAACTGGCGCTGGGCCGGCGTGCCGTTTTTCCTGCGCACCGGCAAGCGCCTGCCCGAGCGGCGCACCCAGATCGTCATCCAGTTCAAGGACGTGCCCCATTCGATCTTCGGCGAGGGCTCGCAAAAGGACTTGCTCCCCAACCGGCTGATCATCGACCTGCAGCCAGACGAGGACATCGAGCTCCTGCTCATGAACAAGGCGCCGGGCCTGACGCAGCGGGGGATGCGCCTGCAGTCCCTGCCCCTGTCCCTCAGCCTCGCCCGCAGCTACGCCGGACCCAACGCGCGCCGGCGCATCGCCTATGAGCCGTTGCTGCTGGAGGTGCTGAACGGGGTGACCACCCTGTTCGTCCGCCGCGACGAGGTGGAGCGGGCCTGGTCCTGGATCGACGGCATCGCCGACTCCTGGGCCGGCGCCGGCATGACGCCCGAGCTCTACGCCGCCGGAACCTGGGGGCCAGCCGACGCCGCCGAGCTGACCGAGCGCATCGGCCGGGTCTGGCATGAGTGACAGCGGTCCAGGCGGGCGGGCGTCCATCGAGGTCTTCGGCGACCGCGAGAGCCTGGCCCTGGCGACCGCCAACGTCCTCGCCGCCGCCCTGGGCCAAGGTCTGGCGCGCTCGGGCCGGGCGAGCCTGGCGGCGGCCGGTGGAACCACCCCCGCCCCCGTCTACCGGCGCCTCGCCGCCGCGCGGCTGGACTGGAGCGGGATCGCCGTGGTCCCCACCGACGAGCGCTGGGTCGATCCCGCCTCGCCCGACAGCAACGAGGCGATGCTCCGCCAAACGCTTCTGACCGGACGGGCGGGGTCGGCGCGCCTGGTCTCCCTGTGGTCGGACGCGGCCTCGCCGGACGCCGCCGCGCGGGCGGCCGAGCTTCGTGTCCGCGCCCTTTTGCCCTTCGACGCCGTGCTCTTGGGCATGGGCGAGGATGGCCATGTGGCATCCTTGTTCCCGGCAAGCCCTATATTGCAGGATGGACTGGACCCGGACGGTGAGCGTCTCTGCTTGGCGGCGCCCGCCGGCGAGCCGGCCCCGCCGCAGGCGCGGATCAGCCTGACGCTCGCGGCCCTGTTGCGGTCGCGGCTGATCGTGGTGCTGACGACAGGGGCGGCCAAGCGCCGGACGCTGCAGGACGCGCTCGGCGACGCGGCGCTTCCGGTCCGGCCCGTCCTGGCGCAGGACCGTGTTCCGGTCCGCGTGCTTTGGAGTCCGTAGGAGAAGGTTCGATGCAGTCCGCCATCCTCGACGTCACCGAACGCATCACCGAGCGCAGCCGCGAGGGCCGCGCCGACTATCTGGAGCGCATGGACGCCGCCCGCGGCGATCAGCCCGGCCGGGCCAAACTCTCCTGCGCCAACTGGGCCCACGCCTTCGCCGCCTCGCCGGACGGCGACAAGACCACCATGCGCAGTCCGACGGCGCCGAACATCGCCATCGTCTCGGCCTATAACGACATGCTCTCGGCCCACCAGCCGCTGGAGCGGTTCCCGCAGATCATCAAGGCGGCGGCGCGCAGTGTCGGGGCCACGGCTCAGTTCGCCGGCGGGGTTCCGGCCATGTGCGATGGCGTCACCCAGGGCCGGCCGGGCATGGAGCTGTCCCTGTTCAGCCGCGACGTGATCGCCATGGCCGCGGCCGTCGCCCTCACGCACGACGCCTTCGACGGCGCCCTGTGTCTGGGGACCTGCGACAAGATCGTGCCAGGCCTCGTCATCGGCGCCCTGGCGTTTGGGCGCCTGCCGGTGATCTTCTCCCCCGCCGGGCCGATGACCACGGGCCTGTCCAACGCCGACAAGGCCAAGACGCGGATGCTCTACGCCGAGGGCAAGGCCACCCGCGAGGAACTGCTGGAATCCGAGAGCAAGTCCTATCACGGGCCGGGCACCTGCACCTTCTATGGCACGGCCAACTCCAACCAGATGATGATGGAGATGATGGGCCTGCACCTGCCGGGCGCGGCCTTCGTGCACCCGAACACGCCCCTGCGGGACGCCCTGACCGCCGCCGCCGCCCGCCGGGTGGTGCAGATGGGCTGGAACGGCAATGACTACACGCCCATGGGCCGGGTGGTGGACGAGAAGAGCCTGGTCAACGCCATGGTCGGGCTGATGGCCACGGGCGGCTCCACCAACCACACCCTGCATCTGGTCGCCATGGCCCAGGCGGCGGGGATCGTGCTGACCTGGGAGGACTTCGAGGCGATCTCCGAGGCCGTGCCCCTGATCGCGCACGTCTATCCAAACGGCGATCAGGACGTGAACGCCTTCCACGCGGCGGGCGGCATGGCCTACGTCGTGCGCCAGCTGCTGGACGCGGGCCTGGCGCACGAGGACGTGCTGACCGTGTCCGGCCTCGGCCTGCGCCGCCAGCAGACCGAGCCGTTCCTCGACGGGGACGAGATCGTCTGGCGCGAGGGCCAGGCCGCCTCGCTGGACCGCGACATCCTGCGCCCGGTGGACGATCCCTTCCAGGCCGAGGGCGGCATCCGGCTCCTTTCCGGCAACCTCGGCCGGGCGGTGATCAAGACCTCGGCGGTGAAGCCCGAGCGGCTGTCCATCGAGGCCCCGGCCGTGGTGTTCGACAGCCAGGAGGCGCTGATCGACGCCTTCAAGCGCGGCGAGCTGGACCGCGACTTCGTGGCCGTGGTGCGCTTCCAGGGCCCCCGCGCCAACGGCATGCCCGAGCTGCATAACCTGCAGCCCACGCTCAGCGTGCTTCAGGAACGCGGATACAAGGTGGCGCTGGTCACCGACGGACGCATGTCCGGCGCCTCGGGCAAGGTGGCCACAGCCCTGCACGTGACGCCCGAGGCGGCCTGCGGCGGCCCGCTGGCGCGGCTTCGGGACGGCGACATCATCCGCATGGACGCCGAACGCGGGATTCTGGAAGCCTTGGTCGAGCCCGCCGAGCTGATGGCCCGGTCCCCGGCGGCCGCGCCCCCCGCCGGCTTCGGCTTCGGGCGCGAGCTGTTCGCCCACATGCGCGCGGCGGCCGGGCCCGCCGACCGGGGCGCCTCGGCGCTGTTCGCATGAGCGTCGCGCGGGGCCTGGTGGGCGACATCGGCGGCACTAACGCCCGCTTCGCCCTGGCCGAGGTGAAGGGCGGGACGACGGCGCTGCACGACCTTCGAGCCTACAAGGTCAGCGAGCATCCCTCGCTGCTGGACGCCGTCGAGGCGTATTTGAAGGACGCCGGCGTGCGCCCGCGCGCGGCGGCGCTGGCGGTGGCGGGCCCGGTCGCCGACGGGGCGGTGGTCTTTACCAACGCCCGATGGAGCTTGTCGGAGGTGACGCTGAGAGCGGGGGCCGGCTTCGTCTTCGCGCGGCTGGTCAACGACTTTGCCGCCCAGGCCCTGGGCGCGGTCCACCTGCCGCCGGAGGGGCTCATGCGGATCGGACCCGAGGCCTCTGGCCTGCGAGACGGGACCATCGCCGTGCTCGGCCCCGGCACGGGATTCGGGTCGGCCGGCCTGGTCCGCCAGGGCGGGGTCGAGGTCCCCGTGGCCGGGGAGGGCGGCCACATCGCCTTCGCGCCCTGCGACAAGCTGGAGGCGGAGGTCTGGCGGCGGCTGGCGCGCGACCGTGGCCGGGTCTCGATCGAGCGGGTGCTGTCGGGGCCAGGGCTGCACGACCTCTACCGGGCGCTCGGCGAGATCGAGGGGATCGCCGCGCCGCTGAAGGACGAACGGGCGGTGCAGGAGGCCGCGGACCGGGGAGACCCCCTGGCCGTGCGGGCCGTGGAGCGCTTCTGCATGATCCTGGGCGCGACCGCCGGCGACATCGCCCTGGTGCTGGGCGCGCGCGGCGGGGTCTATGTCACCGGCGGCGTGGCCCAGAAGCTGGCCGGCTGGATCGCCAAGGGCGGCTTCCGGGCGCGGTTCGAGGACAAAGGCCGCTTCGCCGGCTACATGCGCGCCATCCCGACCTTCTTGATCACCGAGCCCTACGCCGCCCTGATCGGCGCGGCGAGCCTGCTCACCGAGCTGGAGACCGCGGCATGACCCTCGAACAGATCCTGAAGCTCGCCCCGGTGCTGCCGGTGCTGACCATCGAGGACGAGGCCCACGCCGTTCCCCTGGCCCGCGCCCTGGTCGCCGGCGGCCTGCCGGCGCTGGAGGTGACGCTGCGGACCCCCGCCGCGCTCGGCGCGATCAAGCGCATCGCCGGGGAGGTGGAAGGCGCCGTCGTGGGCGCCGGCACGGTGCTGAACGCCAGAAGCCTGGAGCGGGCCGGCGCCGCCGGCGCGCGCTTCGCTGTCAGCCCGGGCCTGGCCGGGGATGCGGCGCCGGACGGGCCGATCCCCCTGCTGCCCGGGATCGCCACCGCCAGCGAGCTGATGCGAGGGCTTGAGGCGGGCTTCAAGCTCTTCAAATTCTTCCCCGCTGTGCCGGCCGGGGGCGTGGCGGTGCTGAAGGCCTTCGCCCCGGTGTTCCCGGGCGCGCGCTTCTGTCCCACCGGCGGGATCGGGGAGGAGAACGCCGGCGGGTTCCTGGCCCTGTCCAATGTGCTCTGCGTCGGCGGCTCCTGGGTGGCGCCGGCCGAAGCGGTGCGCGCGGGCGACGTGGCCCGGATCGAGGCCCTGGCTCGGGCGGCGTCCGGCCTTCGCGACGCCGGGTTCGAGCCCGATTGACAGTATCCAGGCCCCAGCGTCTAACGCCCCGAACACATAAAGGGAGGGCCGAAGCCCATGCGGTGCATCACCATCCTCTATCCGGCGAAGGACAACGAGGGCTTCGACTTCGAGTTCTACAAGACCCGCCACGCCCCCCTGATCAAGGACATCATGGGCGACAGCTGCCACAAGATCGAGCTGCGCCGCGGCACCGACATCCAGACCGGCGTGGCCCCGACCTACGTCGCCACCATCACCATCTGGGTCTCGGACTGGGCCAAGTACGAAGAGCGCGTCGCCAAGCGCCAGCAGGAGATGATCGACGAGCTGCCCCACTTCACCAAGCAGATGCCGGTGGTGCAGATCGACGAGATCGAACTCGAGCTATAGGCTCCGCACCCTCCTGTCATCCCGGCCGGAGCCGCGCGAGCGGCGCAGAGCCGGGACCCAGCGCCGCCGCGCGGCGTCCTAGGTCCCGGATCGACCTGCCGGTCGTCCGGGATGACGCAGCTAGACATCTGGGAACTCTTGGAATGGCCGAAACCGCCAACCAGACCGCCGACTATGTGATCGTGGGCGCCGGCTCGGCGGGCTGCGTGCTGGCCAACCGCCTGACCGAGGACGCCGATACGTCGGTCCTGGTGCTGGAGGCCGGGGGCAAGCCGAAGGAAATGTGGCTCGAGCTGCCCATGGCCTTCTTCAAATACGACCGCCTGCCGCGCCTGAACTGGAACTTCAAATCCGAGCCGGAGCCCGGCGCGAACGGCCGGGTGATCGACGTGCCGCGCGGCAAGGTGCTGGGCGGCTCCTCGCGCATCAACGGCATGGTCTACGCCCGCGGCCACAAGCTCGACTACGACGACTGGGCGCAGAAAGGCCTGAAGGGCTGGGGCTACGCCGACGTGCTGCCCTACTTCAAGAAGTCCGAAACCAGCTGGCTCGGCGAGAACAAGCACCACGGCGGCTCGGGGCCGCTGCAGGTGACCAGGCCCGACAACGACCAGATGTTCGCCGAGCTGGAGGCCTCGACCCTCGCCGCCGGCTATCCCAAGACCAGCGACTATCACGGCGACGAAACCGAAGGCGCCCAGCGCTGCGAGGTCACGGTGGCGGGCGGCCGGCGCGGACACACCGCCCGCGTCTACCTCGACCCCGCCATGGGCCGGCCGAACCTCACTGTCGAGAGCGGCGCGCACATCACCCGCGTGCTGTTCGAAGCCAAGCGCGCGGTGGGGGTGGAGTTCGTGCAGGACGGCGTGACCCGCGAGGTCCGCGCCAACAAGGAGGTGCTCCTGGCCGGCGGCGCCTTCGGCTCGCCGCAGACCCTGATGCTGTCGGGCATCGGCCCGGCCGAACACCTGCGCGAGGTGGGGATCGAGCCTCTGGTCGATCTGCCCGGCGTGGGCAAGAACCTGGTGGAGCACCCGTTCGCCTACATGGGCTGGCCGGCCAAGCTCGGGAAGTTCAGGGACATCCTGCGCTTCGACCGGGCGGTGGTCTCGGTGCTGCGCTGGTTCTTCACCGGGCGCGGCGACTTCGTCTCCAACGGGGCGGCGGGCAATGTCTTCATCCGCACCGACCCCAACGCCGACCGGCCGGACATGCAGCTGACCTGCATGACCATCGAGGTCTCGGCGCGGCACATCTGGTTCCCGTTCCTCAACAAGACACCGCAGTATGCGCTCAACGTCGGCGTCTCGATGATCAAGCAGGATAGCCGCGGCGAGGTGACCCTGCGCTCCAAGGACCCGTTCGATCCGCCGAAGATCCTGCTGAACCTGTTCAAGGAGCGGTCGGACGTGGACCGGATGATCCGCGGCATCCGCGCGGCGCGGAAGATCTACGGCCAGCCGCCGCTTGCCGACATGCACGGGCCGGAGGATATGCCGGGCGAGGCCCTGCAGTCCGACGCGGAGCTGGAGGCGTTCGTGCGCGACACCGGCGCCATCACCCTGCACCCGGTCGGCACCTGCAAGATGGGCGTGGAGTCCGACCCCATGGCGGTGGTGGACGACCAGCTGCGCGTGCGGGGCGTCGAGGGCCTGCGCGTGATCGACGCCTCGGTGATGCCCAATGTGCCCGGCGGCAACACCAACGCTCCCACCATCATGATCGCCGAAAAGGCCGCCGATCTGCTGCGCGGAAAGAGCCTGCCCCGGGCGGACGTGTAGAGCCTGGCGGGACCGAAATCCTCGTGCTTCGACAAGCTCAGCATGAGGATTTCTATTGAACCGCCTTTCCAGTCGCCCTCATCCTGAGCCTGTCGAAGGACGAGGGCGTTTCCCCGCCCACGCGGAGGAAGCGTAATCATGACCGTCACCATCCCCTCGCCGCAGGACTGCGTCGTCCGCGATCTGATCGACCGGCGCGCGGCCGAGCGGCCGGACCAGCCCTTCGTGCTGTTCGAGGACGGCGCGGTCTGGACCTACGCCGAGCTGAAGGCGCGGGTCACGGCCTGGGCGGCGGGCCTGCAGCGGCTGGGCGTGCGCCAGGGCGACTTCGTACTCTCCTGGCAGGCCAACAGCCCCGACGCCCTGCTCACCTATCTGGGGCTGAACTACCTGGGCGCCGTCTGCGTGGCGATCAACACCGCCTATCGCGGGGCGGTGCTGGAGCATGTGATCAGGAAATCCGGCGCGCGGCTGATGGTGGCGGATGGCAGGCTGCTGGACCGGCTGAAGGGGATCGAGCTCGGCGCCCTCTCCGGCGTCGTCAGCCTCGGCAAGCCCGCGTCGGTCCGCGCCGGCCTGACCCTGATCTCCGAGAAGGCTCTGAAGGAGGCGGAAGGCCCGCCCGCCCCGCCCGAGCGGCCCATCGAGCCCTGGGACACGCACCTGGTGCTCTACACCTCCGGCGCCACCGGCCCGTCCAAGGGGGTGCTTTGCTCCTATCTGCAGAGCTGGTCGACCAAGACCGGATTCCGCCATCACGGACCTTCCGACCGGCACCTCGTCCCCCTGCCCCTGTTCCACACCACCGGCGCGGGCACGACCTACTACGCCCTGGCCCACGGCGGTTCGATCGCGCTCGTGGACGGCTTCGACACGACCCGGTTCTGGGAGACGGTCGACCGCTTCCAGATCACCACCGTGGGTCTGCTGGGCGTGATGGCCCAGTTCCTCCTGAAGCAGCCCGAGAGTCCCGCCGACCGCGCCCACAGCCTGAAGACGTGTCTGGTCGTGCCCATCGACCCGGACACCCCGCGTTTCGCCGAGCGGTTCGGGGTCCAGGTCTTCACCATCTTCAACATGACCGAGATATCCGTGCCCCTGTTCGCCGGGCCCAATCCCGATCAGCCGGGGATCTGCGGCCAGGTGCGCGAGGGCTATGAGGTCCGCCTGGTGGACGCGCACGATATCGAGGTCGGCGAGGGCGAGGCCGGGGAGCTGATCCTGCGCACCGACGCGCCCTGGATGATCTGCTCCGGCTATCTGGGCGACGCGGAAGCCACCGCCCACGTCTGGCGCAACGGCTGGTTCCACACCGGCGACCTGTTCCGCCGCGACGGCGAGGGGAACTACTTCTTCGTGGACCGGCTGAAGGACGCCGTGCGCCGGCGCGGGGAGAACATCTCCTCCTTCGAGGTGGAAAGCGCCGTCGCCGCCCATCCGGACGTGCGCGAGGCGGCGGTGATCGGCGTGCCGAGCCCCCTCGGCGAAGAGGAGGTGATGGCCGTGATCGCCCCCGCGCCGGGCCGCGTCGTCGATCCGGCAGCGCTGATCGAATTCCTGAGGCCCCGGCTCGCGCCCTTCATGATCCCGCGCTATGTGCGGATCCTGGACGAACTGCCCAAGACCCCGACCCAGAAGGTGCTGAAGGTGGACTTGAAGACGCAGGGGCTGACGGCGGACGCCTGGGACCGCGAGGCGGCCGGGATCAAGGCGCCCCGCGAGAGACTGGGTGCGAGGAGCGACGGATGAGCGAACGATCCGGCCCCCTGGTCGGGCTGAAGGTGCTGGAGATGGGCGCCATAGGCCCGGTCCCCTTCTGCGCCATGCTGCTGTCGGACCTTGGGGCGGAGGTGCTGCGCATCGACCGCAAGGGCGCGCGTGTCTCCAAGCACGACGTCACCTTCCGGGGCCGTCGCTCGGTGGCCATGGACCTGAAGGGGCCGATGGCGGCCGAGGCCTGCCTGAAGCTGGTGGAGCGCGCCGACGCCTTGATCGAGGGGTTCCGACCCGGGGTGATGGAGCGCCTGGGCCTCGGCCCCGAGGTCGCCCTCGCCCGCAATCCGGCCCTCGTCTACGGCCGAATGACCGGCTGGGGCCAGACCGGCGCCTGGGCCAAGGCGGCGGGCCACGACATCAACTACATCGCCGTCACCGGCGCCCTGCACGCCATCGGGACCGAGGAGCGCCCGGTCCCGCCGCTGAACCTCATCGGCGACTATGGCGGCGGGGCGCTCTATCTGGCGTTCGGCCTCTTGGCCGCCCTGCGCCACGCCCACGGGACGGGCCAGGGCCAGGTGATCGACTGCGCCATGGCCGACGGCGCCGCCTCCCTGATGGCCCAGATCTACGGAAACGTAGGTGCGGGGACTTGGCGCGACGAGCGGGCCGTCAACATCATCGACGGCGGCGCGCCCTTCTATGGCGCCTATCGGTGCAAGGACGGCCAGTGGATCGCCCTGGCCGCCATCGAGCCGCCCTTCTATGCCGCCCTGCGAGAGGTCGCGGGGCTCGACGATCCCGCCTTCGACCACCAGTTCGACCAGGTTCGCTGGCCGGAGCTGAAACAGAAAGTCGGCGCCGTCATCGCGACCAAGACCCGCTCCGAATGGGAGGCGGCGTTCGAGGGCTCGGATGCCTGCTTCGCCCCGGTGCTCGGCATGACCGAGGCGCCGGCCCATCCATACAACGTCGAGCGCGGGACCTTCGTGGAGGTGGACGGCGTGGTGCAGCCCGCCCCCGCGCCGCGCTTTTCCGTCACCCCCGGCCAGGTCCAGGGCCCGCCGTCGTCCGCCGGTGAACACAGTCGCGAGGCCCTGTCCGATTGGGGCTTCGAGGACGCCGAAATCGACCGGCTGGAGGCGGAGGGGGTGCTGTGAGCGCCAAGATGCTCCCCCTCTGGGGGAGCTGTCAGCCCGCAGGGCTGACTGAGGGGGCCCG
>Ga0299912_10001966_pt1 | contig 16784 bp, 13 predicted proteins | sample RVTome_2_FD_207667 | JGI IMG/M metagenome (GOLD analysis project Ga0299912, IMG submission 207667) | Soil microbial communities from uranium-contaminated site in the Upper Colorado River Basin, Wyoming, United States - RVT95D214 (version 2) ... | reverse complement strand
GCGGGAAGCGGAAGTGGTGAACAAATACCGCCAGCTCCTGGTCCGGCTGGCCTCGCTGGAAAAAGAACCCGGGGGAATGACCGGGCTGGATCCCGACGACCCTGACTATTACCGGCTGCTGCGGCTGGCGAGCCTGTTCGAGGGCATCCCGGACCCGGACAAGTTTGCCCAGGCCGCGGGGCCGGGCATGATCCGGGTGCAACGGGGCCGGGCCGACGAGTTCGAGCGCAGCTACCGGCGGGCGTATCCTCAGTTGTCCCTGTTCGAGGACATCTTCCAGGACGAGGGCGTGCCCCCGGCCCTGACCCGGCTGGTGTTCATTGAGTCCATGTTTCAAGCCGAAGCCGTCTCCCCGGCCGGCGCCGCCGGCCTGTGGCAGTTAATGCCCGACACCGGCCGCCAATACCTGACCATCAACGAGACGAAGGACGAGCGCCTGGACACCTGGCGGTCCACCCGGGCCGCGGCCCAACTGCTCCTGGCCAATTACCAGCGGCTGCAAAGCTGGCCTCTGGCCGTGACCGCTTACAATACCGGCGCCACCCGCATGGAGCGCGCCAGCAACCGGCTCTTGACCCAAAACCTGGCGGACATTATTTCCGATTCTGATGAACCCGGATTCGGCTTTGCCGGGAAAAACTTTTACGCCGAATTGCTGGGCCTGCTCGCGGCGGAGCGCTCGCTGAAAAGCTCGCATGAGGGATTCCCCTGGCTGGACTCCGACTCTGCCCTCAGCGCCGCCCCGGCCTTTGTCCCCCAACTCATCGCCGACTGATCTTGACCTTTCCCCTTCTCCCGGTTACCATGATTGAACTTTAGGTCAGGGAGGATCGGGCATGAACCCGGCCATTTTTCGAGAATACGATATCCGGGGCGTGGTCGGCAAAGACTTTGACGAATCTTTCGCCCGGATCCTGGGGCGGGCCTTTGCCCGGCTGCTCAGGGATCACGGCGGCAGCCGAGCCACCCTCGGCCGCGACTGCCGGGTGAGCTCGCCCGCGCTCAGCCAGGCCATGCTCGCGGGATTGCTCGAGAGCGGGGTGGAAGTGACGGACATCGGGATCGTGACTACGCCCATGCTTTACTTCAGCCTGTTTCATCTCAAGCCCGACGGCGGGCTCATGATCTCGGGCAGCCACAACCCGCCGGACCAGAACGGCTTCAAGGTTTGCCTGGGCCAGGAGACCTTATACGGCGAGGCGATCCAGCACCTGCGGCAGATTATCGAGAAGGGCGATTTCCCCTCGGGCCCAGGCGCGGTGAAGAGTTATCCGTTGCGGGACGATTACATCAAGTGGCTGAGCGAAAACCTGCGGCTGGAGCGGCCGCTCAAGGTGGTGGTGGACGCCGGCAACGGCACGGCCGGGCCGGTGGCGCCGGTGATCCTGCGCCACCTGGGTTGCGAGGTGATCGAGCTTTATACCGAGATGGACGGCCGCTTTCCCCACCACCACCCGGACCCCACGGTGGAGAAAAACGTGGCCGAGCTGCGCGAGCGGGTGAAGCAGGAGAAGGCGGACTGCGGCATCGCTTACGACGGCGACGCGGACCGGATCGGGGTGATTGACGACCAGGGAGGGATCATCTGGGGCGACCTCCTGATGATCGTGCTCTCGCGCGCCTTGCTCCGGGAGGTGCCGGGCGCCACCATCATCGGGGAGGTCAAGTGCTCGCATCGGCTCTACAACGACATTTCCCAGCACGGGGGCCGGCCGATCATGTGGAAGGCGGGGCATTCGCTGATCAAGGCCAAGATGCGGGAGACCGGGGCGGCGCTGGGCGGGGAGATGTCCGGCCACGTCTTTTACAAGCACCGCTACTTCGGCTTTGACGACGCTATCTACACCTCCTGCCGGCTGCTGGAGTTGCTCTCGCGCTCGAAACAAAAGTTATCCGAAATGCTGTCCGATGTGCCCAAGACCTTCGCCACCCCGGAGCTCCGGATCGCCTCCTCGGACGAGCGCAAGTTCCAGATCGTGGAAGAAGCGACCCAATTCTTCAGCGCCAAATATGAAACCGTGACCGTGGACGGGGTGCGGGTGATCTTCCCGGACGGCTGGGGCCTGGTGCGGGCTTCCAACACCCAGCCCATGCTGGTCATGCGTTTCGAGGCGGAGAGCGAGAAGCGGCTGCAGGAAATTCGGAACCTGATCGAATCCAAGATCGCTGAGCTTAACCGCTAAATAGCGTTGCAATTTTGTAACAAGATGGGGACAGTGGCGATAATTTTGCGACACAATCACTGCTTCAAGCTTGGTTGTGCCACTCAATATCTTCCTGTAACTCATTGTAAATAAACAATGTTTTTAAATAATTGAAAACTGGCCGTAATATTGCTTGCCCTGAGATAGTCTTTTTCGGATTTTGAACTGGACTTAGTTTAAGGAGTTGGGACGATGCGTAACTCGAAAATCATCGGGATGGGTTTTTATATTCCCCCGAAAGTGGTCACCAACCGCGACCTGGCCAAGCTGATGGACACCTCGGACGAGTGGATCCGGGAGCGGACCGGCATCGTCGAGCGGCATTACGCCGACGAAGGCAACGGCCCCGCCAGCCTGGCCAAGATCGCGGTGGAGCGGGCCTTGGCCGACGCCCAGCTGGAGACCAAGGACCTCGACCTCATGATCTTCGCCACCCTCAGCCCGGACTACACCTTCCCCGGCTCCGGCTGCGTCCTGCAAAGCCTGATGGAGTTCCCCCACATCGCCGCCATTGACATCCGGGCCCAGTGCTCGGGGTTCATTTACTCGCTCGCTATTGCCGACCAGTTCATCAAGACCGGCATGTATAACCGGGTCCTGGTGGTGGGCGCCGAGGTTCATTCCACCGGGATTGAATTTGCCACCCGGGGCCGCGACGTGACCGTGCTCTTCGGCGACGGCGCCGGCGCCGTGATCCTGGGTCCTTCCGAGGATCCCCGGGTCGGCATCCTCTCCCATCACCTCCATGCCGACGGCCGGCATTACAACAAGCTCTGGGTCGAGTGCCCCGGCTGCGTCTATACGCCCCGCCTGACCCAGGAGATGGTGACCTCGGGGCGGTGGTATCCGAAAATGGACGGCAAGTTCATCTTCCGGCACGCGGTGGAAGGCATGAGCCGGGTGATCATGGAAGCGTTGCAGGCCAACAACTATACGTTAGCCGACCTGGACCTCTTGGTGCCGCACCAGGCCAACCTCCGGATCAACCAGATGGTGGCCAAAATGCTGTCCATCCCCGAAGACAAGGTGTTCAACAACATCATGAAATATGGGAACACCACCGCGGCCACGATCCCGATTTGCCTGTGCGAGGCGCGGGAGCAAGGTCTGCTCCAGCCCGGGAAGCTGGTGTGCCTGGCTTCCTTCGGTTCCGGCCTGACCTGGGCTTCCAGCCTGATCCGCTGGTAATTCCATCGCGGTTCGCTCGCGGTCTGGTTAAAGCATTCACTTTATTCTATACTTTAGTAATGCCGGAAGCGGATATTGTCTGGACCGAGCATGCCCAGAAGGAATGCCGGCGTCGAAGAATTGACCAAGCATGGGTAGAGGCGGTCGCGCGAAGGCCGAATTCAGTTCGACCAGCGGAAGGCAATCGAGAAATTCGGCAGGGTCGGGTCTTGGTTCCCCGGCTGAACCGAGAATTGTTGCTCCGAGTTGTGATCGAAAAACGGGGCGCATGATGATGGTGATTACGGCGTACTTAACCGGTCAGCTGGCCAAATATGAAAAGGAGTGATCTCGATGAAAGCCACTTATGACCAGGAAACGGACAGCCTCACGATTGTTTTGCACGAGGGCGAGGTTTCGGAAAGCGATGAGCTCCGTCCAGGCGTAATCGTGGACTTCGACGATCAGGGCCGGATTGTTGCCATCGAGCTTCTCCACGCCTCCCGCCATGTCAGCGATCCTATGGCTTTTTCCTATGAACTTAAAGCCGCGGCAAATCCATAAGGTTCACTTTATCGGTTGGGCTTGAAGATTCCGGCTTGGTTTTTATGATGGCAGACTGGCGCCGGCGCGACCGGGAGGTTCTCTGGCATCCCTTTACCCAGCATCAGCTCTGGGACCAGGAAGACTTTCCGGTCATTGTCTCCGGCCAGGGCTGCTGGCTGACCGACGCCGAAGGCAACCGCTGCCTCGACGGGATTTCCTCGCTCTGGGTCAACCTGCACGGCCACAATCGGCCCGAGATTAATTCCGCCATCCGGGAACAACTCGACCGGATCGCCCACTCCACCTTCCTCGGCCTCTCTCATCCGCCCGGCATCGAGCTGGCCGAGCGCCTGCTCGCCCTGGTCCCGGCCGGCTTATCCCGCGTCTTCTTTTCCGACAACGGCTCCACCGCGGTGGAAGTGGCGCTGAAGATGGCCTTTCAATATTGGAACCAGAAGCAGCCGGCCGAGCCGGAGCGCAAGACTTTCATCGCCTTTGTCAATGCCTACCACGGCGATACGGTCGGCTCGGTCAGCCTGGGCGGGATGGACTTGTTCCATGCCGCCTACCGGCCCTTGCTCTTCCCGGTGATCCGGGTGCCGGCGCCTTATTGCTACCGCTGTCCGCTCGAGCTTCCTCCCGATAAATGCCGCGATCAAAAACCGGCTTGCCTCCATCCTTTGGAGGATGCGCTCTCGGCGAGGGCGCCGGAAGTGGCGGCGGTGGTGATCGAGCCGCTGGTGCAAGGAGCCGCCGGGATGCTCACCCAGCCCGCGGGTTATCTCCGCGGGGTGCGCGAGCTTTGCGACCGCTATCAGACGCTCCTCATCGCCGACGAGGTCGCCACCGGGTTCGGCCGCACCGGGACCCTGTTCGCCTGCGAGCAGGAGCAGGTCTCACCGGACCTCCTGTGCCTGGGCAAGGGCCTGACCGGCGGCTACCTGCCCCTGGCCGCGACCGTGGCCACCGAGGAGGTTTTCTCCGCTTTCCTGGGCCCGGTGCAGTCGGAAAAGACCTTTTTCCACGGCCACTCCTATACCGCGAACCCTCTCGCCTGCGTCGCGGCTTTGGCCAGCCTGGAACTGTTCGAAAAGGACCAGACCCTGGCGAACGTCCGGGCGCGGGCCGAGCAAATGGCGAAAGGGCTGGCCGAGATCCGGAAGCTCCCGCAGGTGGGGGAGGTGCGTCAACGCGGGCTGATGGCGGGGATCGAGTTGGTTAAGGACAAACAGACCAAGGAGCCTTTTGACCCCCGGCTGATGATGGGTCGGCAGGTGATCCTGGCGGCGCGCAAGCGGGGCGCAATCCTGCGGCCTTTGGGCGACGTGGTCGTGCTGATGCCGCCGCTGTGCATTTCCGGGGAGGAGACCGATTTACTCTTGCGCGCAGTCCAGGAAAGCATAAACGAAGTAGTAGCGCAAAGGTAAGGGCTTCGAGACTATCTCAAAACTGAAGAACATCGCGCGTGAATCCAATCGCACGCTACGAAACGGGGTGATTTTTCGTAGGGCGGGTTTAGATACCCGCCCGAAAATCCCAAACCAAATGACTTTTGAGATAGTCTCTTAATCGTTTTGCATTTCTGCTACCAGTCTTTCCACTTCCCGAAGGAATTTATTAAAAGACCGACACCGGGCCTGGGCCTTTTCGAGATCGAAAACCGCAGCAAAGGCGGGTTGATCGTCCGTCTCAATATAGCCGCGGCCCGGAATCATATTCTCACTCAGACGTTCTTTGGCTCCCTGAATCGTTTCCGGATCATCGGGAGCAACAGCATCTTTTCGGATTCCTCTTAATCCCCGCAAAGATTCTTTTGCCCCTAAAAACCAGGCTTCAAACTCCTTTCTTGCGAATACCACCGCGGTTGGCAAAGAAGTGGCCTTTTGGCAGCGTTGTAATAGTTTGGGGATTAACTCTTCCGGCTTATCTTTATCTGCATCGAGGAGAACCAGGATGGCCCTCACATTTTCTCGATTGCGAAGGGTTTGTTCAATCGCTCGCTCCAACTCACCGGGTTTCACCACCTTCTTTCGGCTGACAAGAAAGGGACAGGCAACTTTGATATGCCAGGCTTGCCTTTGGTCCAAAATTCTCCTTAATAAAACTGGAACAGCCTTGACTTCTCCCTTTCCTTCCACTATCGAAGCTAAAGAAACGTTCAAAGGGCCTCACCGGTTTCTAAACGGTGCCCGACTTCAAGTCCGCATTTAATTCATCAATGCGGAGCAATTCTCCCGGCGTATAGAGACGCTTTCGAATGGCTTCTCGACTTGCGGGGGATAGAGGAGAGATCAGGGTTTTGCCTTTTTCCATGCTCACCACTCGGAGCTGCCCTTCTTGGATATCCTTTTTATCCAGCAAGTCGGGACTATGGGTGGTGATCAGCACTTGCCTTTGCCGTGCCGCATCCAACAGCACTTCGACAATCACTTCGGTAGCCGCGGGATGCACGGTGGCTTCCGGCTCTTCGATTGCGATGAGAGAATGTTGGCCGGCCTGATAGACGGCCAGGAGAACGCCCAAGGCGCGCAAGGTGCCATCGGACATGTTCAAAGCTCCAAAATCCAAGGAACGCGCCGATCCGATTTCCTGCTTAAACCCGATCGTTTCCTTGGGGCCAACCGGCCAATAATCAATTTTGGTAATTCCCTCGGTAACAGCAGCGAGTAATCTGCAGAGGCGTTCATACCTATCACCATTGCCTTCCGCCTCTTTCAGACGTTTTAATACTGCGGCCGCATTGCTGCCATCGCGCTGAAGGTAGTCACCAGGGTCAGGGTCTTGCAATTCACGGAGCCGGATCGGAGCAATAGCATAACAACGCATCGAGGTCAAAAACTCATAAACCGGTTGAAATTCTTCCGTCGCCGAAGCAACAAACAGCGCTAAATGGTCCGGCTTCAGTTTGGGGTTTATTCCGTGGATTGGCTTGATAAATTTACTATCACGGACCTCATAATTGTAAGACCTGTTCTTAGCTTGCAAGGAACAATATTCTTTCGCCACTCTAAATTTTCTTGGACTTTGCGCTGCTATTGCAAAACTAAATTGGGCTTTCAGATCGTTTTTCAGAACAAGATGGAAGATAAACTCCATCTGTCGGGGAGGAAAACCTTTTCCTCTGTATCTGCGAACCGCCGTAATGCCCCCCCGTCTTTTTAAAGCCATTTCGATCGATTCCGAAAGACAATCCTTGACAAAAGCAAGCGCATCAATAAAATTGCTTTTCCCGGCGCCGTTAGGTCCGACCAAGGCCGTAAAGGGTTCTAGGTTAACTACTACTTGATCCAGGCTTTTATAGTTTCTAATCTGAACCTGATGAATGTAAGGAATCATGGTCTCGGTCCCCAATTGGGAGTCCTCTAGCCTTAGCTTTCCTACCCCGCTTGCCGGGCGATTTGGCCGAGGAGTTCGGCGGAGAGGATGAAGACCAACTCCCCCGGCTCGGAGGGGTCCCAATCCACCCGGCAGAGGTCGCCCTTGCCCAGGGGCAAGGCCTGGCCCGGTCCCAGGCGCAGGATCGCGGCAATGATCTGGCCCAGGTCCGGTTCGTGGCCCACCAGCAGGATGCGGTCATCCGGCCCGGCCTTTTCCAGCTCCGGCCGGATTTTCTCCAGGGTGGCGCCGGATTTCAGGGCATCCGATTTCTCCAGCCGGCGCTTGAGGCCCAGGCCCTTGGCGATGATTTCCGCGGTTTGATAGGCCCGCAAATACGGGCTGGAGAGGATCCGGTCAAAGCGAATCTTGAGCAGGCGCAAAGCCACCGCGCTCTTCTCCACCATCCGTTCCCCCTGCTTGGTCAACGGGAGTTCCGCATCGGCAACGCCCATGCTTTTCGGCGCGGCTGAGCCATGGCGAAGCAGATACAATTCCATCGAGCACTCCTTGCCGAAGTCCCTGACTTCCAGCCTTTATCTTATCAGAATGGTGAATAATGGCAAGAAGAAAATGCAGGAAAAGCGTAAAAAGGTTATAGACTTGGAGGCCGTGGGGAGGACAAGCGAAAGATTCAGATCGGCTGGAAAGGCTTAAATTTCAATCGGATCGGACAGGATCTCATCCCCAAGGGTCTGCGATCAGGCCCGCGTTGATTTCCTGGGCTCGGCGGTAAGCGGTGTAAGCGGCCAGGAAATGGCAGACCCAGCCCAGGGTCCCGCCGGTTCCGATCCAGAAGCCGGGCGTGACAATCAGCCAGAAGAGACCCCGCAGGATGGTGCCGTTGTAAAGCTGCCCGATGCCGGGCAGGAGCAGGCTGAAGACGGTGGCCAGGGTCGCGTTTTTCACGGTCTCACCTCAGGCTGTGGGCGGGCTGGGCTGGTGCGCGTGCTCGGCGTGGTGCCGGCCGGCAAAGCGCCGATAGAGGAGCCAGGTGATGATAAAAGAAAAAATCAGAATGCCTAAAGGTATGCCGATCTCGGAGAGGAAGGACCCTTGTAACGCGCCCGCATGCCCGATAAAGAGTTTTTTCTCGATTTCCGGGGGCAGCTTGGTGAGGACGAATACCGCGAAGCCCAGGGCGGCCAGCAAAACGGTCCCGATGCTCAAGGTCAAGCCCAGGGCCAAGGGGCTGAAGGCCTTTTCGGCTTTGACCACCCGTCTTCGGTAGTTCAGATAAGCCAGGAGCAGGCCCAGGGAACTGACCCCGTAGGCCATGACCATTCCCAGCAGCTTGCCGATCGCTTCGAAATCAAGGTTCATGATTCGCCTCCCACCGCGAAATCCGTTCCACCTGGTCCAGGAACTCCTGCTGCCGGCCGGCAAAGACCTGGCTCAAGCGCTTGAGCTTGGGATCAATCACCGCGAACATCAGCCCGGTGCAGACAATCCCGACTAAAAGCGCCAGGTAGCCCCAGGTGAGCAAGAGCAGGGAACCGGCAACGCCGATAGCCACGAACAGGTATGAGCCCACGGAAAGCAGGCTGGCCACCAGTTCGTGCCAGGACCATTCCTTGGGCTCGTCTTCCCGGATCAGGCCGCGGCGGATGGCCTCGGCCCGCACCGGTCCCCACCATCCCCAGGGCCGCGCCTGGACATAATAGCGGACCAGGTTGTCCAGGTTATCCGGTTTGGTGAGAAGGGTGATGGGAAAGTAAACCACCGCGACCAGGATCGCCAGCATCCAGAATTGCTGATAGTCGGGAAGCTCGGGAATGAGCTTGAACGCCGGCAGCACGAACACCACCAGCCAGCTCATGACCAGGTTGGCGATCCAGGAGCTCAGGTAGCCCCAGGAGTTGAACCGCCACCAGACCACCTGGAGGATGCTGGGCACCCAGATCCCGGCGGCCTGGAGCCAGAGCGCGAAGATCAGCCACTCGGTGATGTTCTTCATGGTCAGGCCCAGGACAAAGGAGCCGATCAGCAGGAGGAAAGTATTGACGCGGCCGACCCAGACCAGGCGCTCTTCTGAGGCCTGGGGGTTGAGGTAATGGTGGTAAAGGTCGCGGGTGGCGTAAAGCGCGCCCAGGTTGAGGTGGGTGGAGATGGTGGAGAGGTGGATAGCGATGATGGCGGCGAAGAAGATGCCCATCATGCCCATGGGCATGTATTCGAAGCCGATCCGGAACCATCCCATCTCGTATTCGTGGGGAGCCGCGATCTGGGGGAAGAGGACGAAGAAGCCGAGGATGGCCACGGCCCAGAAGGAATTGCGGATCATGACCAGGAAACTGCCGCCCCAGATGCTATAGGCCGCGGCCCGCACGGTGTTGGCCGACTGGATGCGCTGGGCCTCGGGATACCAGTCAATGAAGTTCCCCATCCCGAGACCACCCACGGTGGCCATGATGAAGAGGGTGATCCATTGGGCAAAGGGGAACTGGTCGTCGAAATAGAAAGGGTTGAGGCGCCAGGACTGGCCCATGTCCTGGAGCTTGGTAACGATGGCCGTGGGGCCGCCCGCGGTATCAATGCCCCACAGGCAGACCAAGGTGATGACCAGGAAGGCGATCACGCCCTGCTGGAAGTCGGCCATGATCACGCCCCAGTAGCCGGCGGTGAGCACGTAGATGGCGCAGATGGCGGAGAAGAACACGATCCCGAACCAGTGGGGCCAGCCGAAGAGATACATGCAAACTTTGCCCATGGCCGCGCCCACCCAGGCGAGCACGAACATGTTCATGAAGGTCTGCCAGCCGGCCAGCCAGCCGCGCAAGAGCTCGGAACCCATGCCGCTGTAGCGCAGGCTCTGCCACTCGGCCATGCTCATGGCCATGCTCCGGCGGAAGATGCGGGTGGAAACAAAGGCGCTGACCGCGCACCAGGCGGAGAAGAAGGGGAACCACATCCCGCGCATGCCATACTGGTAAATGACGCCGGTGACCCAGATCGGCGTGTCGGTGGCGGTGTGGGTGGCATAGACCGAGGTGGCGGGGAGCCACCAGGGGAGACCCCGGCCGGCCAGGAAAAAGTCGGACTCGCTGCGCTTGCCCAGCCGGTAGAAGAGCACGCCGCAGCCGATCATCAAGATCAGGAACAGGCCGGTCCACGTCCAATCCAGCGTGGTGAACTCGATCATTTCTTACTCCTCGGCGGAAAGCGCTCGGTCTTGAAACTTGACCCGTTTACATAGCAAAGGCCCTCCGGGAAGTCAAGCGCTGGGGAAGGCGTTAGGCTTTAGACTTCAGGCTTCAGGCCGTTTAATCAGTTATGCATATTAAGGCTAATGCCTAACGTCTAAGGCCTCTCCTCACACCACCAGGATCTCCCGGTGCTTGCCGAACGCCTCGCGCAGCGTCACCGCCACCTCGCCCAGCGTCGCGTAGGCCCGGACCGCGTCCAGGATCAAAGGCATCAGGTTAGCCGGGCCTCTCGCCCCGGCCCCTAAAGCGGAAAGGGCCGCGTCCACCTTTTTCCGGTCCCGCTCTTCCCGCAGCCGGTCCAAGCGCGCGCACTGCTGCCGCTCCAGCGCCGGGTCTATCCGCAGGATGTCGGCATAGGCCGGCTCTTCCATCCGATACTTGTTCAGACCCACCACGATCCGTTCCTCGGCCTCCACCTCCATCTGGTAGCGGTAGGCCGAGTTCTGGATCTCTTTTTGGGGAAAGCCCTGCTCGATCGCCGCCACCGCGCCGCCGACCTGGTCAATCTTTTTGATATACTCCTCCGCCCCGGCTTCGATCTGGTCGGTCAGCCGCTCGATCAGATAGGAGCCGGCCAGCGGGTCAATCGTCTCCGCCACCCCGCTCTCCTCCGCGATAATCTGCTGGGTGCGTAGCGCCAGCATCACCGCCTCCTCGGTCGGCAGCGCCAGCGCCTCGTCAAAGGAATTGGTGTGCAGCGACTGGGTGCCGCCCAGGACCGCGGCCAGCGCCTGGAGCGTGATCCGGACCAGGTTGTTGCGGGGCTGCTGGGCGGTGAGGGTGCAGCCCGCGGTCTGGGAATGGAAGCGGAGCATCATCGCCCGCGGGTTCTTCGCCCCAAAGCGCTCCTTCATGATTCGGGCCCACATCCGGCGCGCCGCCCGGAACTTGGCCACCTCTTCCAGGAAGTTGTTGTGCACCCCGAAGAAGAAGCTGAGCCTCCCGCCGAAATCGTCCACCTTGAGCCCGGCCGAGACCGCCGCCTCCACGTAGGCGATGCCGTCGGCCAGGGTGAAGGCCACCTCCTGCGTCGCGGTGCACCCGGCCTCCCGCATGTGGTAGCCGGAAATGCTGATCGTGTTCCAATTCGGCACGTTGTCTTTGCAAAAGCCGAAGATGTCGGTGACGATCCGCATCGAGGGCCGGGGCGGGTAGATGTAGGTGCCGCGGGCCACGTATTCCTTGAGGATGTCGTTCTGGATGGTGCCGTTGAGCTTGTCCCAGGCCACGCCCTGATTCTCGGCCAGGGCCAGGTAAAAGGAGAGCAGGATGGCCGCGGTGGAGTTGATGGTCATGGAGGTGGAGACCTTAGAGAGCGGGATGCCGTCAAAGAGCATCTCCATGTCCTGGAGCGAAGCGATGGCCACGCCGACCCGCCCCACCTCGCCCCGGGCCATCACGTGGTCGGAGTCGTAGCCCATCTGGGTGGGCAGGTCGAAGGCGATGGAAAGCCCGGTCTGGCCCTGCTCCAGGAGATACTTGTAGCGACGGTTACTCTCCTCGGCGGTGCCGAAGCCGGCATACTGGCGCATGGTCCAGAGCCGGCCCCGATACATGGTGGGCTGGACGCCCCGGGTGAAGGGATACTCGCCCGGATAGCTGAGCTGCCGGTGATAGTCCAGGTCGAAGGGCGTATAAAGCCGCTCGATCTCGATCCCGGCCGTGGTTTCGAAACGTTTCTTCCGCTCCGGGTTTTTCTCCAGAAATTTCTTGAGCGTGCGCTCTTCCCAAGCCTTTTTTTCATTTTCTCCCATGACAACCTCCCTTGACTAAGGCCGGCACTTCTCTTGATCTTCCTTATTCCATAGCACAAAAGTCGAGCCAGGGAAAGAGGGCGCGGGTGCGCCTTGACGTCCGGTAAGGGCCTTCGGGGTTTTCCTGATCCTGATGGCGGTGGCCTTGGTGGCGCGGGTCTTGTGGCGGCAGGGTTAGGTAAGACTTTCTTCTCCGCTTCGTGCCTTGGTGCCTGGGCGGTTAACTCATTTTCTTCTTCTTTATCTCCCGGATGATCTGGCTGCGCTTGAGTCGGCCGATGCGATCCAAGAAGAGTTTGCCCTGGAGGTGGTCAATCTCGTGCTGGAGCGCCCGGGCGAAAAGGCCTTCAGCATGAATTTCTATGTCCGCGCCCTTCAGGTTCTTGGCCCGCACCGTTATCCTGGCCGCGCGCTCGACCTCGGCCCTAAACCCGGGCACGCTCAGGCAGCCTTCTTCCAGCGCTTCGCTGTCCTCGGCCGCCACAATCCTCGGATTGATCAGCACCACCAGGTTCTTGGCTTCTTCCGGGCCGGAGACGTCCACCACGGCCACCTGCTGGAGCACGCCCACCTGGTTCGCGGCCAAGCCGATGCCCGGCGCGTGATACATGGTCTCGGCCAGGTCCCGGGCCAGCCGCTCCAGGTCCGGGTTTACACTCTTAACTTCGTCCGCTTTGGTCTTGAGCGCGGGATGAGGAAAGGTGACGATTTCGAGGAGGGACACGCTGCCTCAATCACTGTGCACTGTGCACCGTGCACTGTCCACTAGATATCCAGATTGGTCACGTTAAGCGCATTGGCCTGGATGAACTCGCGGCGGGGGTCCACTTGGTCGCCCATCAGAATGTCGAACAGCTCGTTGGCCGCGATCGCGTCCTCGATCTTGACCTTGCGCAAAGTGCGCGTCTCCGGGTTCATGGTGGTTTCCCAGAGCTGGGCGGGGTTCATCTCCCCCAGCCCCTTGTAACGCTGGATCTCGTGGCCCTTGCGCCCGAGCGCCATCACGTGGTCCACCACCTCGGGCAAGCGCTTGACCACGATCACCTCGCCGTTGGTCTTCAGGTGATAGGGGGCCGACCCCGCCTCCTCGTAAAGCGAGACCAGCTTGGAAAGCTCCTCGTATTCCGGCGAGCGCACGAATTCCAGGTCCAGCAGCGTCTCCAGGGTGGTGCCGTTCTCCCGGGAGAGGAACCGCACCGAGTAGCAGTTGTGTTCCTCATCCGGGGTGAGCTTGTCCCAGCCCAGCGGCTCCACCTCCGGATATTCCTTCTTGATAAAGGTGGAAACTTTCTTCAGGCTCTTTTCCAGCTCGGCCTTGTTGAAAAGGAGTTCGGCAAAGTTGCCGCTGCGCACAAAGGCGTCAATCACTTTCAGGTTCTTGGCCCCGCCCACCTGGCCGCGGCGCTTGCCCAGGTGCTCCAGCAGTTGCTGGTAGCGGATCACCTTCTTGATCAGGGCCACCAGCTTGGCCCCGGACAGGGTGGACTTGCTCGAACCCAGCTCCAGCTTGACGTCCTCCACCCCCAGCTCCAAAAGGTAATCCTGGAGCGCCCCTTCGTCCTTGATGTAACGCTCGACCTTGCCCTTCTTCACCTTGAACAGGGGCGGCTGGGCAATGTAGAGGTGCCCCTCTTCCACCACCTTGGTCATCTGCCGGTAAAAGAAGGTCAGGAGCAAGGTGCGGATGTGCGAGCCGTCCACGTCCGCGTCGGTCATGATGATGACATGGTTGTAGCGGAGCTTCTCCAGGCTGAAGTCCTCGTCCCCGATCCCGGTGCCGAGCGCGGTGATCAGGGTCTGCAGCTCGGCGTTACTGAGCATCTTGTCCAACCGGGCCTTCTCCACGTTGAGAATCTTGCCGCGCAGGGGCAGGATCGCCTGGTTCTTGCGGTCGCGGCCCTGCTTGGCCGAGCCGCCGGCCGAGTCGCCCTCGACCAGGAACAGCTCCGCGTATTGCGGGTCGCGTTCCTGGCAGTCGGCGAGCTTGCCCGGGAGCGAGCCGCTCTCCAGGGCCGACTTGCGGCGGGTCAGATCCTTGGCCTTGCGCGCCGCCTCCCGGGCCCGGGCCGCCTCCGCGCTCTTGAACACGATCTTGCGCGCCACCGGGGGGTTCTCCTCGAAGTAGGCGCCGAGCTGGTCGTTGACCAGGCTCTCCACCAGACCCTTGATCTCTGAGTTGCCCAGCTTGGTCTTGGTCTGGCCCTCGAACTGGGGATCGCGCAGCTTGACGCTGACCACCGCGGTCAGGCCCTCGCGGACGTCTTCCCCGGAAAGCGAGCCCTTCATGTTCTTGAGCAGGTTGCTGGCTTGGGCATAGTTGTTGATGGTGCGGGTGAGCGCGCTCTTGAAGCCCACCTCGTGGGTGCCGCCCTCGGTGGTATGGATGTAGTTGGCGTAGGAGAAGAGCTGCTCCGAGTAGGCGTCGTTGTATTGGAGCGCGATCTCAAGCTCGACCCCCTCCCGCTCGATCTTGAAATAGATGGGCTTGCGGTGGAGCACCTCCTTGTTGCGGTTGAGGTATTCGACAAAGGAGACGATGCCGCCCTTGTAGTGGAACTCGACCACGGGCTTGTCGGTCTGGCGCTCGTCGGTGAGGGTGATGAGGGTGCCGGCGTTGAGGAACGCGAGTTCGCGCAGGCGCTGGGCCAGGATGTCGAAGTGGAACTCGGTGCTCTCGAAGATCTCGGTATCGGGCTTGAAGGTGACCTTGGTCCCGGTCTTCTTGGTCTTGCCGATCACCTCCAGCTTGCAGGTGGGTTTGCCCCGGGCGTAAGTCTGACGATAGACCTTGCCGTCGCGCTTGATCTCGACCTCCAACTGCTCGCTCAGGGCATTGACCACCGAGACGCCCACGCCGTGGAGCCCGCCCGAGATCTTGTAGCTCATGTTATCGAACTTGCCCCCGGAGTGGAGGATGGTCATCACCACTTCCAGGGTGGGCTTCTTCTCGATCGGGTGCATCTCCACCGGGATGCCCCGGCCGTTGTCCTCCACGGTAAGGCTGTTGTCCAGGTGGATGGTGACCTCAATCCGGTCGCAATAGCTGTTAATCGCCTCATCAATCGAGTTGTCCACCACCTCGAACACCAGGTGATGCAACCCGGTCTCTCCGGTCGAACCGATGTACATGGCTGGCCGCTTGCGCACCGCGCTCAAGCCCTCGAGCACCTTGATGCTCTCGGCACTATACGCTTGGGCAGGACCCGGCTCGTTGACACTTTTGTTATTCATTTTTGGAATGGCACCTTTGCCCAGCTCCGCTTCCACTTTTGACCTCCGCCCGACCAGCTTAAGGAGGAAGGATTTAAGGTCCTAATTTTTCAAATATATTATAGCATAACCCGGGGTTGGAAGCAAGAAAAATCCACCAGATAAGGTGGATTTTTCCCCTGAAAAATCAATATGTTGTGGTTGGGCCGGTGGTCAGGAAAGGTGGAGACTTTGCAGGGCGGCCTCATAGACTTGAAGGTCCGGGCTGGAAAAAAGCAGAAAGGTGACGCGCTCGATCTCCGGATGGCTTTGCAGGAACTCGGCCACCGCGGTTAGGGCGACTCGAGCGGCCTTTTCAATCGGGTAGCCATAGGCGCCGGTGGAGATGGAGGGGAAGGCCACGCTCCGAAGTCCCTTGGCCATTGCCACCTCCAGGCTGCGGCGGTAGGCGGAGGCCAGGATCTCCGGCTCGCGGCTCCTGCCGCCGTGCCAGATCGGGCCCACGGTATGGATGACGTAGCGGGCCGGGAGCTTCCCGCCGGTGGTGAGCTTGGCGTCACCCGGCTCGCAGCCGCCGAGCCGGCGGCATTCCTCCAGGATCGCCGGCCCGCCGGCGCGGTGGATGGCGCCGTCCACCCCGCCGCCGCCGAGCAGGCTGGAGTTGGCGGCATTGACGATGGCATCCGCCGTCTCCCGCGTGATATCTCCTTGTTTGAGCTGGAGGGTAGCCTGTCCGATTTGAACTTCCATGATTCCTCCTGGACCGGGGGATCGGCCCGAAAAGAATCGGAGGCGCGAACGCCTCCGAACTCTCAACTTATCCCACGGGGCCAAAGCCCCTCAAGCTTCCATCTCCTCACCTAAGGCACGTTGATCTGCACATTCGGCGAAAGCACCACATTCTGGGTGTGGACCTCGGAATCGTAAGGCAACTCGACATGGATATAGATGGTGCCGGTGGCGGTGGCCTTGACCACGATCTGCGCGTATCCGTCGAGATCGGTCAGGTCATAGCGCGCGCCGGAAGGACTGCCGGGGTCGCCCTCGCCGCCGTAGAGGGTGGCCGAGCCGGAGGCCACGCTGAATACCACCCCGAACCCGGCCCGCGGCTTGGTCAGATCCTTGGTCAGCTCCACCTTGATCCGCACCGTGTCCCCCTCCGCCACCGTCGCCCCTCCGATCGGCTCCACCAAAGTCAGCTCGGTGGGCGAGCCGGCAATAATGCCGCTCAGCTTGCCGTTGAGGATCAGGGAGATGAGGTTCTTGTCCGGGACCCCGATGATCAGATTGCCGTCCATGTCCTGGATCACCGGGTCGGCGGG
>Ga0299912_10001965_pt1 | contig 16785 bp, 16 predicted proteins | sample RVTome_2_FD_207667 | JGI IMG/M metagenome (GOLD analysis project Ga0299912, IMG submission 207667) | Soil microbial communities from uranium-contaminated site in the Upper Colorado River Basin, Wyoming, United States - RVT95D214 (version 2) ... | reverse complement strand
AAGAAAGCCCGGAGCAGAAGTCCATCAGGAAACGCATTGCAAAAATCCAGACGATGAGTTTGCCCTGGATGGCTTCTTTGGTCGCGCTGTCAGGACTCACAACGGCAAGCGTGATAAAAGCTATTAGTGCAACACCGGTAACGCCATAAGTTTCGAAACCGTCTGCCGTGGGGCCTACGCTGTCGCCTGCGTTGTCACCCGTACAGTCAGCAATCACACCAGGGTTACGGGGGTCGTCTTCTTTCACCTTGAAGACGATTTTCATGAGGTCGGAGCCGATGTCGGCGATCTTGGTGAAGATGCCGCCGGCGATACGAAGTACCGATGCGCCCAAAGATTCACCGATGGCAAATCCCAGGAAGCAGTACCCGACGATGTTGCGGGGTACGAAGAGCAGAATGATCACCATCATGACAAGTTCAAGGGAAATGAGGAAGAGCCCCACGCTCATACCGGAGCGCAGGGGAATGTTCACCACGTCCCAGGGCTTCCCTGCCAGCGAGGCAAAAGCGGTACGGGCGTTAGCATAGGTGTTTATCCGGATGCCATACCAGGCCACGCTGTAAGAACCGCCCATCCCTACCACCGAGAAGAGCAGTACCAGCAGCAGTGTGGGAACCCCCTGTCCCTTCAGAGCCAGAAAATAGAAGGACATGGCGGCGGCGATAAACAAGAACAGCATGACAAGGAATTTGCCCTGCTGAATCAGATAGGTGCGGCAGGTCTGATAGATGATCTCAGCCACCTTGAGCATTGATTCATGGGCTCTCAACTTCTTGACCTGGTGGCGAAGAAACAGGCTGATACCGAGCGTACCGGCGATGATGCACGCGCCATACAACAGGAGATCCCATGGTTTTAGATTGAACAACAGGGTATATCGAGCGCCCTTATGCAAGTCGGGTATCGGGAGATCTGCCTCGCTGGCAAACACCGCCAACGGGACGAACAGGTATGCAACCGCCATCGACAACATTAGCTTCAGCCTTACATTTTTCAGTCTCATAATGCCTTCTCCTAAAAAATTTGTATTTGGTTAAACAGGTTATTGAAAATCTGATTTGTTGCTTATGAGCACCTCACAAAACGCGGGAAAATTTTTGTAGAATATATTAAGGTAAAGATCTTAAGAAGTCAAGAAATTTTTCACAAACTGGGTCCCATTCATGGATAATTTATTGGAATCATTAAAATATTTGTAAGGGAATAAGAGACCACTGTATGTGATCATTCGATGTGCCCGAGGATTTGCCTGTGGGCCTTCGGCAGTTTTCTCTGCCTATTCAGACAGGCGACCGGATGGCAGTGATAGGTAAAATAGTAGCTTTCAAATCCGAATCTATTCTGGAGCCGAGTAAAAAGGGTTGACATATTCCAAAACTTTTAGTAATAATGATGGTTGTATAAGAAGATTGCTAGGGGAGCTCATTGGGCTGAGAGTCCTTGCTTTGGGGCAAGGAGACCCTCCGAACCTGTTTGGGTAATTCCAGCGAAGGGAAGCGGGAAAAGATGGGAGAGCCGTAATACCTTTATTGGAATTACGGCTTTTATTTTGTCCTGACTCTAAAAGGAAAGGAGAAATAGAGAGAAAAATGGCACTTGATGAAAAAATTATTACACAGGCGATTATCGATCGATACTTTCAGAAATTGAAGGAGAACCTATCTGTTGATGTGGCTGTCGTTGGAGGGGGCCCATCCGGTCTGGTCTGTTCCTACTTCTTATCCAAAAGTGGCTTTAAGGTCACCCTCTTCGAGAGAAAACTTTCAATCGGAGGCGGAATGTGGGGTGGAGGAATGATGTTCAATGAGATCGTTGTCCAAGAAGAGGGAAAAAGAATCCTCGATGAGTTTGGAATTCGATCCCATCTCTACCAAGGGGGTTACTATACTGCGGATTCTGTTGAGGCGATCTCGACCCTCTGTTCGAAGACAATCAGGTCAGGGGTAACGATTTTTAACCTGATTAGTGCCGAAGATCTTATCCTACGAGAGGATCGAGTGAGTGGACTGGTCCTCAATTGGACAGCGGTGGAGATGGGCAATTTGCATGTTGATCCTCTGACGATTCAGTCGAAATTTGTTGTTGATGCCACAGGTCACGCCACGGAGGTTGTTGCCATCCTCCAAAAGAAGAATGATATCAGACTTTTTACTAAGACCGGGAAGATTGTCGGTGAAAAGTCCTTGTGGGCAGAAGCGGCAGAGAGGGATACGATGGCCAATACAAAGGAAGTCTTTCCAGGGCTTTATGTGGCGGGCATGGCGGCCAATGCTACCTTTGGGTCCTATCGGATGGGGCCCATCTTTGGGGGGATGCTCCTCTCGGGTGAGAAGGTAGCTGCCCTAATTGCAGAAGAGTTGAGGAGATCGGGATGAAGCGAATACTGACGATTGCTGGATCGGATTCTGGAGGCGGGGCTGGGATTCAGGCTGACCTGAAGGCGATCACGCTGCTGGGCGGTTATGGGATGAGCGTCCTCACAGCCCTCACCGCGCAGAATACCACAGGGGTTCAGGCGATCCATGAGGTTCCTGCCTCATTTGTTGAGGCGCAGATCGATTCCGTCCTCTCCGACATCGGCGCAGATGCCATCAAGACAGGGATGCTGATGAATGGAGAGATCGTCGAGGTCGTGTCAAAAAAGATCAGGCAGTATGGGGTACAAAAAGTGGTGGTGGACCCGGTGATGGTTTCTAAGAGTGGAGCCCCCCTTCTTCGAAAAGATGCCCAAGATGCTCTCATCAAAAAGTTGATTCCTCTCGCATGGGTGGTCACGCCAAATCTTATGGAGGCATCTGCTCTCACGGGATTAAAGGTAAACTCTCTTGAAGGGATGAAGAAAGCAGCCCATCGCATCTATGAATTGGGAGCAAGGCATGTGGTTGTGAAGGGTGGCCATCTGAAGGGAATGGCTGTCGACCTCCTTTATGACGGGAGAAATTTTAATGAGATGGAAGGACCGAGGATCGAGACGAAAAATACCCATGGAACGGGTTGTACCTTTGCTTCAGCGATCGCAACGTTTTTGGCCAGAGGAGATACCGTTTTAGAAGCAGCGAGGAAGGCAAAAACTTTCATTACCATGGCCATTCAGTCCAGTCTCAGCCTCGGGAAAGGGTATGGGCCGACCAACCCTTCCGCCTATGTCCTGAGAGAGATGGAGCGATACCGCGTGATCCAAGAGCTAAGAAAGGCGGTAAATATCTTGAAGGAGGAGAAGATTGAGGGTCTTATTCCGGAGGTTTCTTCCAACCTGGGCTATGCACTCCCTTATGCAGAGGGAATCGAAGATGTAGCTGCCTTTCCGGGGAGGATTGTGCGATTCCGAGATTCCGTTGCGACTTTTGGGGATCCGGAGTTTGGTGCCTCCAAGCACATTGCCAATATTATCCTTACGGTGATGAAGTTCGATCCCGACTATTGTTCAGCAATGAACATCCGATACTCAGAAGAGAAGGTCATGCAATTGAGGAGAAAGGGTTTTTTCGTTGGCCATTTTGATCGGAGTCTCGAACCGAAGAAGGTGAAGCAGAAAGAGGGATCTACATTGGAGTGGGGTGTCGGAGCGGTCTTGGAAAAAATGAGACGAATACCTGATTTTATCTATGACCAGGGCGATATGGGTAAGGAACCTATGATCCGGGTGCTGGGGAAAAACCCCATGGAAGTCGTTCAAAAGATATTGAAGGCAGTAGACAGAGAGTAAATTTCAGATTTCCAATTTGAAGTTTAGTTCAATCTACAATCTGAAATCTGCGATCTGAAATCCTAAGTAGAGCGTAAACGACTGGCAAAAGTTATCAATGCATTCCGAAACACTCTGTTCTAACTGTTAGCCTTATGCTATATGCCATTAGCGAGGTAGGATTATGCCTGGAATTGAGCCGATTGCAAAAGAGGATAGGAATTTAGGGGGCTGGGATTTTTTTCTTCTCTGGGCAGGAGCTGCCATCTCTTTAGCAGAGATATGGGCTGGGAGCCTGATCGTTCCTCTGGGATTGGGTTTAGGACTCTGGGCTATTCTTCTCGGCCACCTGATCGGCAATACACCCTTTGCCTTAGGCGGTTTGATCGGAAGCCGGTGGGGCATTCCAACGATGGTGAGCGTTCGGCCTTCTTTTGGAATCAGAGGCTCTTACTTTGCCGCTGCGCTCAATGTGCTCCAACTCATTGGCTGGACAGCGGTAATGCTGATCGTCTGTGGCCAGGCAGCCGATGCGATTTCTAAGTTCTACGGATTTTCAAACCCAACCCTCTGGATTATCCTTTCCGGTATCATCACCACCCTGTGGGCATTACTGGGGCACCGAATCTGGAAGTGGTTGGAGAGAATCTCCGTGTTTGCTCTTTTTATTTTATGTCTCGCCTTGACCTATGTGGTCTTCCAGCAATACGGCTGGGAGATGCTTTCAAAGATTCCGAGACAGAAAACTTTTCCATTTATGGTAGGGATGGATCTTATTATCGCCATGCCCATTTCTTGGCTTCCTTTAGTCTCGGACTATTCACGCTTTGCCACGGATTCGAAAAGAAGTTTCTGGGGAACGTGGATCGGTTATTTCATTATTTCCTCTTGGATGTATCTCATAGGTCTAATGGCCTCGATGGCCACCCAATCCCCTGATCCTTCGGGAGTGGTGATGAGTCTCATGCTGAAATTTGGATGGGCCATCCCTGCCCTCATCATCGTCCTCTTCTCTACCTTTACCACTACCTTTTTAGATATCTATTCCACAGCGGTCTCCGGTTTGAATATTGTTCCAAAATTAAAAGAAAGAAACGGGGTGATCCTTGGCGGGATATTGGGGACGGCCACTGCCATCTTCTTTCCCGCCATTCTCAATTATGAGCATTTCCTGCTCTTCATCGGGGCCATGTTTTGTCCCATGTTCGGAATTGTCCTGGCTGATTACTTCTTTTTAAGAAAAGGCGCCATTCATGTGGAGGATCTTTACAGGCCTGGTGGTCAATATTGGTTTAAGGGAGGTTTTAATCTCCACGCCCTCATCGCCTGGGTTATTGGATTCGCCATCTACCTGGGGTTTTCGCCGATGTTGATGGAGCAAGTATTGCGGATCAAAGTCTCCTTCCCATGGCCCGTCGGTTCCTCCCTGCCGAGCATGATATTGGCTGGTCTCATCTACTTGTTCCTAAGGAAGTGAATTTGGGATCGCGACATGCGAAATAAGATTTTATATCTAAAATCTGAAATCGCAAATCCAAAATCTGAAGGAGGGGGATTCGTATGAGAAAAGTGGCAAAAAAGGCAAAGAAAGTTCCAGCTAAGGCAAAGAAGGTGGTAAAAGCGAAAGTGGTGGCAAAGCCAAAGAAGAATGAAGCCGCTCTGCTGAAACAACATCTGGCAAAGGTAAGAAGGGAATCGAATGCGAAGATCAAGGGGCTCGGGTCAAAGGTAAAAAGCCAAGAGGAGGAGATTGAACGGCTGAAGGCAAATCTTGAAAAGAAGGCGAAAGAGCTTGAGAAGAAAAAGAAAGATCTTTCTCAACTGGAGAACGAGAGTTCTTTTAAAATTGAGGCATTGAAATTGCAGGTGAAAAAGATCAGCGAAGGACTCGGAAAAAAAGAGGAGGGGCTTCAGGCAAAGGAAACGGAATTGAATCGAATGAAGAACGAGATTGAATATAAGAACAAACAATTGGCCGCAAAAGATATGGAGATGGGAACCTTTAAGAAGACGACTGAAGGGGAAATTTTTCAGCTTGAAGCAAAGGTGAAGGAGTTGGAAGGGAAAATCGGGGAACCTTCCATCACTTCGTGACCCAACGGTTCATAGTTCGGAGTTTTGAGTTCGGAGATTTCTTGAATTCTTTTTGTTCCATTAACTGACAGCCTATTTCAAATATGGTGTTCACTACTTCCGGGATTCCTCACTTGAACGGGTAGGGGCGACTTTAGTCGTCCTTTAAATAGGCCCCGGACAACCGGGACCCTACCCATCGTCCCCCGGATAAGGGAGGGACTACCCACTTCCTCAAATTGAACTTTACAAAAAGTTCAAAAAGGGTGTATATTGCAAATTGTAAGTGATAATTCAAAACCCTGTCCATTAGAGCCAGGTAAATTTGTTCGTTAATGCAGAGTCACAAGGATTACAGAGGACATATTGTGCTCTGTGACAAGGGGTCGCGGAGGAATACGTAAGGGGGGCTTCGTGAGGCGATCAATAATGGTGAAGAACTTCTGCGGAAGGATAAATCATTCGATTAGGCGTTAACCCCCATAGGGGAAAATCTGATCAAAGAGAGAAAGAGAAAATATTGTATTTCCATTGACCCCTGACGGGTCTCTTGTTTGTAAGAACGGTTCTGAATATGTAGAATAAACCTTAAAAGGAGGAATGTATGGAGACAAAAAATATCGTTAATCTGACGGAAATACGGGACACAGCGATCAAGGTACTGACATCTCCCTCAGAATTTTTCAGGGAGATGCCGAAGACAGGCGGCTTTGTTGAACCGTTGATATTCATGGTGGTCATGGGTATTATTGGCGGCTTAATTCAGAGCATATTCAGTATTATTGGTTTGAGGGGAGCCTCGGGCATGGCGATGGGCGTCGCCTCTATCATTCTGTTACCAATTATCATAGGGATATTCGGTTTTGTAGGAGCGGCTATACTATTTGGCATATGGAAGCTCATGGGCTCTCAGGAATCATACGAGACGGCTTATCGGTGTGTTGCATATATTTCAGCTCTTACCCCTATCACCGCTGTGCTTGGACTTGTTCCCTTCATCGGGGGAGCCGTAGGCATTGCTCTTACGACATACCTTGTTGTTATTTCAAGCATGGAGGTTCATAAAATCCCTTCTCAAAAAACATGGTTGGTATTTGGGATCATAGGGGCAATATTTGTGATTTTGAGCATAAGTGGGGAAATTACATCAAGAAGAGTCGCCAGGGAGGCAGTTAGATTTCATAAGGAGGCAGAGAAGGCATCCAAGATGATGCAGAAGCAGGCTGAAGATGCTGCGAAGCAGGTGCAGAAGAGTGCAGAGGAGGCTCAGAAGGCGTTGAAAGAGATGCGAGAACAAATGAAAAAGTCACAGGAAAATAAGGAGTAAGTAAGCATTAAGAATAAGAAACCTTAAGGAGGACTATTGCTCTGGCATCATTGAGAAAGGGGCTCATGAGTCATGCTGTTTGTAATAATCGCTGCAACCATTATGATAACAGCCGTTCACTATCATCACTCCGAATTCTTAACTCGTTTCAGCGATTCGCCCAGGTAGGCTTCTTTGATGGCGGGGTTTTTCAGCAAATCTGTCCCCTTACCCCCCATGGAGATTCGTCCGCTTTGCAAGACATAGCCATAATCGGCCACAGCCAAAGCCGCATTGGCATTCTGCTCAATGAGCAGAATGGTCGTTCCCTTTTCATGGATTTTTCGGATGATGCGAAAGACTTCGTTGACCAACTTGGGAGCCAAACCCAAGGAAGGTTCATCGAGCATCAAGAGGTCGGGGCGGGACATCAAACCCCTTCCCAGGGCCAGCATCTGTTGCTCCCCACCTGAGAGCGTGCCGCCTTTCTGTCTTGCCCGCTCCTCCAGTCGAGGGAAGATTTGGTAAACCCATTCCAAGCTTCGGTGTACTTCTTCCCCGGCCTTCCGGGCATACGCTCCCATCAGTAGGTTCTCTTCCACTGAGAGGTTGACGAAGATTCGCCTTCCTTCAGGCACCATGGCAATCCCCTCACGGACGATGTCATGGGCAGGCCTATTCTGAATTTCTCGACGCCGGAAAAGAATCTTACCCTGGTGGGCTTCTACCAATCCACTGATCGTTCGAAGGGTGGTGCTCTTTCCAGCGCCATTGGCCCCGATCAGGGTAACGATCTGCTTCTCGGGAACAGTGAGAGAGACTTCTTTGAGCGCATGGATTCCCCCGTAGAAAACGCTCAATTTCAAGACTTCAAGCAATGCCTTCTTCTCCTAAGTATGCGGCGATGACTTTCGGGTTGTTTTGAATTTCTCGCGGCGTTCCCTTAGCGATCTCAGCTCCATAGTCCAAAACCTTGATCCACTGACAGATGCCCATCACCACCCGCATGTCATGTTCGATCAACAGTACCGTCAGATTGAAATCCTCTTTCACTTGAACGATAAAATCCATCAACCCTTGCGTCTCCTGCGGATTCATGCCAGCGGCAGGCTCATCCAGCAAGAGAAGCCTGGGCTCTGTCGCCAAGGCCCTGGCGATCTCCAATCTTCGCTGTTGCCCGTAGGCGAGAGCTCCAGCCTTTTCATGGGCCATGTCTGCGAGACGAACGCGGTTGAGCAATGCCATTGCGCCCTCGCGCATCTTCTTCTCCTCGTGGTTATAGAGAGGGGTGCGCAGGACCGCACCCATGAACGAGGAGCACAAACGTCCGTGGTAAGAAATCATCACATTATCGATGACCTCTAAGTCCTGAAAGAGGCGGATGTTCTGGAACGTTCGGGCAATGCCCCGGCGGGTAATGGTATTTGGCTTCAACCCAGTGATCTCCTTCCCCTGAAAGAAGATTTTCCCCTGGGTGGGTTTCAGATTTCCAGTGATCATATTGAAGATGGTCGTTTTCCCTGCACCGTTTGGCCCAATCAATCCGACCAGATTTCTTTCTTTAAGTTCAAGAGAAAAATCGTCCACCGCGTTCAAGCCATCGAAATGCATCGTCAAATGCTCCGCTTGGAAAAAGGTCATCTCTTCTCCTTTTTAGGGCGACCGACCCGTTGCAGCAATTGGATCAATCCCTGCCAAGAAAACTCTTCTCTTCCCATGATTCCCTTTCGTGCAAAGATCATCACGCCAATCAGAATTAAGGAAAAGATGACCATGCGCATGCCTGGAATTCCCGGTATTTCTAAAGAGCCGATGGAGAACGGTTCTTCCACAGCTCGCAAGGCCTCGCCTCCAAGGACGAAGAGAACGGAGGAGATGACCGAGCCGGTGGTGCTCCCCAATCCTCCGACGACGATGATAATCAGGAGGTTGAAGGTTAAAAAGAAAGTGAAGAGGACGGGAGAGATCGTGGTAATCAAGTGAGCGAGCAGGCCTCCGGCCACTCCTTCAAAAAAGCCGCTGAGGGTAAAGGCCATCATCTTATACCGGAACGAACGTATGCCCATGGCCTCTGCTGCCACCTCATCTTCCCGGATGGCTTTCATGGCCCGGCCAAAGGAGCTATTCGCCAGCCGCCAGATGAAGAAGAGGGTGAAGGCCATGATTCCAAAGCTCCACCAAAGGTTGGTGTAAGGAGTCAGTCCCTTTAAGCCCAGAGGTCCGTTGGTAATGCTCTGCAGGTTATTGGCCACCACTCGCACCACTTCCCCGAAACCCAGCGTGACAATGGCTAAGTAATCTCCGCGCACACGAAAGACGGGAAAGCCCATCAGAAATGCAAGGAAACCAGTGACTGATCCTGCTGCCAAGAGCGAAACCCAAAAGGGGACAGAGATGGTATGGAGGGGCCAAATCAACGGCTCAATGATAAAAGTGATCTGTTTTTCTGCTGGACTCATGGTCAAGAGTGCGGAGGTATATGCGCCGATGGCTACAAAGGCATTGGGTGCCAAAGAGAATTGCCCACAGACTCCATTGATGAGGTTATAGCTCACCGCCAGGGTGATGAAGATGGCGCAATTGTTCAGGAGGCGGATCTGATATTCTGTGGCATTTCCTTTTGCCCAATAAAGAAAGGTGAAGAGGGCAATGATACCGAGGCTGGTGAGTATCTGATCACGTCTAGGATGCATAACAAGTCGTTTGGGGAGATAGGGAGATGGGGAGATAAGGAGTGTCCGAGTCAGACGTTTTCTATTCTCCCTATCTCATTGTGACCCTATCTCCTCGTCATTTTAATCTGGTAGTTTTTCTCCCATAATCCCAATAGGTCTGAAAAGGAGAATGCCGATGAGGATGAGAAAAGCAAAGGCATCCTTATATCCGCCCAGGCTGGGCAATAGGGCGACGAGCATGATTTCGAGAAGGCCCAGAAGTAACCCCCCAAGGGCAGCGCCGATGACATTCCCGATCCCGCCCAGCACAGCAGCCACGAAGCCTTTCAACCCCGGGATAATTCCCATGTAGGGGTCGATCTGAGGAAACTTTAAGGCCCACATGATGCCTCCTGCAGCTGCCAAAGCCGATCCGAGAGCAAATGTGATGGAGGTGATCCGGTTGACATCCACCCCCATCAGCCTGACCGTCTCCATATCCCGAGAAATGGCTCTCATGGCCATTCCAGTTCGTGTTCGGTAGACCACAAGAAGTAGCAAGATGATGGAAAAGAGTGTGATGGTTGGAATCCAGATGGAGAGGGTCAGAAAGTAGAGGTCCCCCCATTCGATGACCTGACCGAAAAGGGCAGGTCGGTGGAAGGCTTTAGGGCGGCCACCCAAAAGTACCAGAGCAAGATTCTCTAACAGGAAGGAGACTCCGATCGCTGTGATCAGCGCGGAGATGCGCGGTGCCTTGCGCACCGGAAGATAAGCCCCGCGATCGAGGGCAATGCCCAACAGCGCGGTGAATAAGATGGCCATTGGAAAAGAGACCCACCAGGGCAAGGAGAAGATCAGAAAGGCATAGAATGCCAAGTAACAACCGATCATCAGGACATCGCCATGGGCAAAGTTGATCAGACGGAGAATCCCGTAGACCATGGTGTACCCAATGGCTACCAGCCCATAGAGGCTTCCCAGGGAGATCCCGTTGATGAGTTGTTGCAGGAAGATTGAAAAGGTCATGGATAGAAAGCCCTGACAAATCAAATTTCAAATGTCAAAATCCAAAGCCCAACGTTGGTGATCTCGCAAAAAGTCGATCCATGGGACTCTGTCATTCTGAGTCACGCCTGGGCGGGACGAAGAATCTAATCCTATCAATGCATTCTATCAGATCCTTCACCTCGTTCAGGATGACCAATCCAGGTTTTTTACGTGACCATCAAAGTCGGAATTTATTCTTTTTGGGGTGTTGAAATTTATTTGACATTTGAACTTTGAAGTTTGGATTTTTATGGGTTCACCGTTGTGAGGTAAGCAAACTTTCCGTCCTTCACCACATTGATCACCATGGGTTTCACCGCATTCCCATCCTCTCCAATCGAGAGTTTTCCGGAGATGGCTTCGAAATTTTTCGTTGTGGCCAGGGCGGCCCTGATCGCCTCTCCCTTGGTTGATTTTGCCCTTGAGATAGCATCTAACAAGACAAAATAGGCATCGGCCCCGAGGGCATGAAAAGCGTTCGGTTCCTTCTTCTCATACTTTTTTTCGAAACGGGCGATGAAATCTCTGGCAAGTTTTGTTGTGACTGCCTTCGCATTGAAATGGCCGGTGAAGGCGACGCCTTCCACTTCTTTCCCTCCTATCTGGATCAATTCATCAGCCTGAGCGCCGTCTCCTGAGAGGACAGGAGCCTTCAGCCCCAACTCCCTGGTCTGTTTTGTGAAGAGGGCGACCGGTGAATAATAGTTGGGAGCGTAGATCACCTCCGGGTTGGCTTGTTTAATAGTCGAAATCTGGGCAGAGAAGTCCTTGTCTTCAGTGACGCAGAAGGTTTCTGCTACGATCTGGCCTCCCAACCTGATGAAATAGTCTTTAAAAAATTTTCCCAGGCCGACACAATAGTCTTGAGATTTATCTACGATCAAGGCGGCTTTCTTCGCTTTTAGCGTATTCACAGCATATTTCGCTGCAACCTCTCCCTGAACGGGATCGATGAAACAGACACGAAAGAGATACTTCTTGCCCTGTGTCACCAATGGACTCGTGGCCGTTGGGGAGACCACGGGGATTTTTGCTTTTTCAGCGATAGGTCCCCCGGCCATCGTATCTCCGCTGATCATTTCGCCGATGACGGCGATCACCTTCTCCTTTTCGATCAATCGGCTCATAGCATTAGCCGCCTCGATCTTATCGCTCTTCGTATCCACGAGAACCAACTCCACTCTCTTGCCGAGAACCGTGGGATTCATCTCTTTGGCTATCTGTAAAGAGCTCCAGGCATCCTGTCCGTATGCAGCAACGGCTCCGGTCATTGGCAGCCAGGCGCCAATCTTTATCGTCTCTGCTGCCAGAGACTGCCCAACAAAAAATAAAATGAGAAATAGCGTGATCGTGGCGATCCTTACTTTTTTCATCTTCCTTCTCTCGTTCCTAAAATGTTGCTGGCTTATTGACCTCCACTATCGCTCCGGCCAATTGAACTTTGACATTTGGATTTCATTTGGAATTTGGATTTTGACATTTGATATTGATATATTTTTCTACTGCCTCCAGTCCTCTCCAGAGATGGGCTTCTTCATGGGGTTCGATTGTGTAGATTGGGTTCAATTGAGATCGCGACAGGAGGGAAAAGTATTGCCCAAAATCGAAACTCCCTTCACCCATCGGCAGATGCTCATCCATCTCTTTGTGGTTATCGTGGAGGTGGGTTTCGCACAGGTATCTTCCTAAGACTTCAATCCAGACGGAGAGAAGGGTCTTGCTGAAGACATGGTGGTGGCCGGTATCGAAACAGAATCGGAAATTTGGTGAATCGATCTCTTCGAAAAGATTTCTTAGCGAATCAGGTGTCTCTTCAAAGACATTTTCGATAGCGAGGGTCAGTCCCAGTTCCTCTACCTGATTCACTAAAGGCTGCCATGTCTGGAGACTGCTCTCAAGCCAAAGTCTGACATTTCCATCAAATTTCCATTTCTCATAGCCTGGATGAAAGACGATCGTCTTCGGTTTAAACGATTGGGCCAGTTCGATCGTTTTCAAGATTCGATCTAATGTAACCCCTTTGACTTTTTTGTCGACTCCCCCGGGACTCAAATCCATGAACGGGCCGTGGAAAGTGATCTCCAATCCGTTCTGATGGAGGGTCTCGGCTAAATGTTTCACATCCTCATCACGGCAGGCATCCAGATCCTCGGCGCTGAAATAGATTTCTGGATTGATGCGATTCTTGATTGCAAAATCGATACGCTGAAGAAGTATGGCATAGGGGACATTGATGTGGATGGCGGTCATGATCTCATTTTCTCCTCGGCACTTTCTTATAGCATCCTTCCAAACAAAACTCAATCCGTTTGCTTTATCGGCATTTGGGTTTCGCTCTGACCATTGAAATAAGACGGAAAACTATGGTATAAGAAAAGCAAAGGAGGATTCATGTTTAATATTGGACTTCCGGAACTGTTGATCATCGTGGCCATTGCCTTGATCGTCTTCGGTCCTAATAAACTTCCGGAGCTAGCCAAGGCTTTTGGGAGGGCGATGAGGGAGTTTAAAAAGGCGACCGAAGAGGTGAAAGAAAGTTTTGAGGCTGAGACCAGGGATTTAGAAGAGCTCAAGAGTACCTTAACGGAAGAGAAAGAGAACCTTATAGCTCATTTGGCTGAAGAGGTTTCGGGGGTTGCTGAAGAGGCCGCTGCCTCTCCAGAGGCTACCACCGAGACTTCGGCTCCTACCGAGTCTCCCATCTCTCCAGAGACTGAGCAAGGGACCTTACCACTGTTTTCTAGGCCCGCAGAGACTCCCCCCCTCGAGGCGACATCGATCTCTTTGGAACAGGAGAAAGTCGAAAGGGAAAAGAGGGAAGAACCAGAAGAGAAAAAGGAAGGGACTCCTTCCCATGGATGAGAAGAAACTTCCTTTGACCGGTCACCTTCAAGAGTTGAGGAAGCGTCTGATCCTCTCCTTTATCGCCATCGGAGCAGGGTTTATTCTCTGCTATGCCTTTGCTGACTCTATCTTTAACATCCTAGCGGCACCGCTTATAAAGGTCATGCCTGCAGGGGGCTCGTTGATCTTTATCAGTGTGGCGGAGGCCTTTTTCACCTATATGAAGGTGGCCTTCATCGCAAGCGTGATCTTGGTCTCCCCCTTCGTTCTTTATCAAATCTGGGCCTTTGTTGCTCCGGGTCTGTATCAAAAAGAGAAGAGATACGTCATCCCTTTTGTCCTCGGCGGTTCGCTCTTTTTTGCTATGGGGGTTCTCTTCGCATACTTTGTTGCCGTCCCTATCGGTTTTAAGTTCCTTTTAGGGTATGCGACCGACTTCATCAAACCCATGCCGAGCATGAAGGAGTACCTCTCTTTCAGCATCAAGTTTTTGCTGGCCTTTGGTCTGGTCTTCGAATTCCCAGTAGTCCTGGTACTTCTTGCAAGAATCGGAGTGATTGATGCAAAGACGCTGGCCCGGCAGAGGAAATACGCCATTCTCCTCATCTTCATCTTCGCCGCCGTCGTCACCCCACCCGATTTCATCTCACAGGTGCTCATGGCCCTCCCTCTGATCGGCCTCTATGAATTGAGCATCTTCCTCTCCAAAATTGTCGGAAAAAAGAAAAAAGAAGCCCCTGCTTGCCCCTAAGAGGTTATGGTCGAATCCCAGTACAAAATTACCCGATGGCCGAAGCAGGAGAGACCCAGGGAGCGGTTGCTTCAGCATGGCCCCCAATATCTTACGGAAGCAGAGCTTTTAGGAATTCTGCTTGGAAAGGGGACGATGAAGAAGACGGCGATTGACCTGGCGAGGGAACTCTTGGAGCGATACGAATCTCTGCAGAAACTCTTTTCGCGCGCTCCTTCTGAATTGACGAAAGTCAAGGGTATAGGATCGGCCAAGGCAGCCACCCTTGCTGCTGCTTTTGAGTTATCCAGACGGATTCAATCCCAGGGGGAGACGACCAAGAAATCGTTCAAACGGTCCTCCGATGTTGCAAATCACTATCTTCCTTTGGTAAGAGACTTGAGAAAAGAGGTCTTTAAGATCCTTCTTCTCAACCGCGCCAATCGGCTGATTAAGGAAGTTACAATCTCAGAGGGAACGCTCGACGCAAGCATCGTCCATCCGAGGGATGTCTTTCGAGAGGCTCTCTTAGAACCTGCAGCAGGAGTCATATTGATCCACAATCACCCAAGCGGGAATCCCACCCCTAGCGAGGAAGATCTCCGGGTGACTAAGCAGCTGGTCGAGGCAGGTCGGCTCCTGGGCATCAGGGTTTACGACCATATCATCATGGCAGGGGAGAGCTATCGGAGCCTTGCGGACGAGGGATTGATCTAAAACTAAGAGGATTCAAGGGGTCAAGTGGTCAAGGGCTCTAGTGGAAAATGCTGAAGGATAAACACTTGAACCCATGAACCCCGGAATCCTGGAACCCTTTTCTTACCTATGGCACGTGTTCTGGTCACAGATGGGCACTGGAGGAAGAGTTTGGCAGTGGTTCGATCCCTTGGTCGCAGAGGGGTCTCTGTTACTGTTGGGGAGAGGACCTTTCTCAATACTTCATTCTTTTCAAAATATTGTGCCCGTCGCATTGTCTACCCTTCTCCAAGGCGATACCCTGATGAATTTACCCATTTTCTCATAGAAGAGATCAAAAAGAATCGAACGGATTGCCTCTTCCCTATGGAGGAGGAAACCCTCCTTTTGTTGGCCCGATACCGGTCGGAGATTTCCAAATATACTTACCTTATCATTCCTGATCTTGAAAAGATCGAATTCGTCCGGGACAAACGTAACCTCATCCGGTTTGCGGAAGCTCGCGGGATCCCAACCCCAAAGACATTTTATGCAATTCCCAATCCACCTATGGGAGAGGTGGAGTCAGAGAAAATTCCTATTCCAGCTGTCATCAAACCCCGCATCAGCTCTGGATCATTTGGTATCGTTTATGTGAGGAAAAGAGAAGACCTTATTCCATCTTACCAGAGGGTTCATGCCCGTTATCCTTTTCCCTTGGTTCAAGAGTGGATTCCAGATGGAGGGGGAACCTTTGGGCTCTCTGCCCTGTTTGATGAGGCTTCGAACATCAAGGCCGCTTTTATCCACAAGAAGTTGAGGATGTATCCAGTTCAAGGAGGTCCGAGCACATTGCGCGAAGGGGTCGAACACCCTCAAGTGATGGAGCTGGGTCTCTCCCTTCTCAAATCATTAAACTGGACAGGCGTTGGCATGGTTGAGTTCAAAGTGGATCCAAGGGATGGGATTCCAAAATTGATGGAGGTCAATCCCCGTTTCTGGGGTTCTTTGCAACTGGCCATCGTCTCCGAAGTCGATTTTCCCTATCTCATCCTCAAAATGGCCCGAGGAGAAAGTTTTGCACCCATTCTTCGCTACCCGGTTGGGAGACGGTGCCGCTGGCTCCTCTTTGGTGACATTCTCCATTTTCTTACGAATCCCCATCGTTTTCGTCTCCAGCCCTCTTTCTTCCGCTTTTTTGAGCCCAAGACGTTCTATGATATCATCTCCAGTGAAGATCCCCTTCCTATATTGGGCGCGATGGCCACCTTTTTCACGTTTCTCTACGATCCGGAGATGAAGAGGTTTTTGGAAAAGAGATCTTCTTAACCCTCCTTCCAAAACTGCCTCCTATGTATTTGACTGGAAATCGAATATGTGATAAATAGGAATCTATAATTCCATTTTGAGACGCAATATGGAAATAGTTGACCGATTTTTCCAACCTCCGAAATCAAGCTTTTTCCTCTTCGGCCCTCGCGGCACAGGCAAATCGACGTTTGTGCATCAGGTTTTTAAGAATGCTGTTTACATTGATCTGCTCGATCCGGAGCGAGTCCGCTTCTTCTCTGCCAGGCCAGAGCGTCTCAAGGAAATAGTGGATGCAAATCCTCAGTCAAACTGCGTCGTGATTGATGAAATTCAGGATAAAAACTTTTGGGTAACAGTTTAGTCCCTATCTTACCCGCCGGCCATCGAGATATCAGCTTGAATTGTTATACAGGGCCGCTTGGGCTGTTGCCGTATCCGCAGTGAAGAGGGTTTG